>Ga0187894_10005801_pt1 | contig 12405 bp, 8 predicted proteins | sample GBC1701081metaG_FD_136650 | JGI IMG/M metagenome (GOLD analysis project Ga0187894, IMG submission 136650) | White microbial mat communities from a lava cave in the Kipuka Kanohina Cave System on the Island of Hawaii, USA - GBC170108-1 metaG ... | reverse complement strand
GCTCGTCTGTCGCGACATGGCCGAGACCGTCGCCTGGTACGAGGACAAGCTCGGCATGAAGCTGGTCAAGACACTCGAGCTCCCCAATGGCCGCGGCCAACACTTCTTCCTCGACATCGGCAACGGCGTCGACGGCGTCGCCTTCTTCTGGTTCCCCGACGCTCCCGAAAGCGAGCGCGGCGTCACCACCCAGAATCGGCGCGGGATGACAGCTATCGCCACGATGAACCACCTCGCCTTCGACGTGCCAGTCGAACGCTTCGAGGAGTACCGCCAGCGCCTGATCGAGAAGGGTGTCGAGGTGACGCCGATCGTCAATCACTGCAACTCCCTCAACGGGGGCCACAAGCCCGACTACGACCCGGCCACCGACGGCGGCGACGTGTTCATCCGCTCCATGTACTTCAAGGATCCCAACGGCGTGACCCTCGAGTTCGCCTGCTGGACGCGGGCGCTCGACGAGAGCGACGTCCTCCACGTGCCCGCCCGGGCGCGCCCGGCAAGCGACGCGGCAGCCGACCCCGTGACCCGTGCGAGGGAGAGCGACCCGGCACCGTCGCAGGTTTCGGACGATCGACCCGCCTAGCGCGCGCTGGAGCGTGCGGAGCGGAGCGGCGTTGCGAACTTCGCGCTAGTGCGGCTCGTGCCAACCAGCCAACAGAGTTCCGCGAGACCGCTCTCATCGCCGAGACCCTCGATGCTGTCGTTACCAACTGCGGCGCCCGCATCGCCTGTCGACGTCAGTCTGGTGCTCGCGTGTTTCAATGAGGAAGACGTCATCGCCGACAGCGTGAGCCGCATCTTGGACACACTCGACGGCTGCGCATGGTCTTATGAGCTCATCTTCGTAGACGACTGCAGCCGGGACAGCACCGCGGAGCAAATCCGGCGCTTGATCGCCGCGCATCCAGACCACAACCTTCGCGCGATCTTCCACGAGCGCAACCGTGGCAGGGGTTACACCGTCGCCGAAGGCATGCGCGCTGGGCGCGGGGCGATCGTCGGTTATATCGACGTCGATCTCGAGGTCGATGCGCGGTACGTTCCCGTATGCATGCGCGCCCTCGAGCAAGGTGCCGACGTCGCTACCGGGTTGCGGAGGTACAAGTTCTCCTGGGGTTCTCTGGATCGGTACCTACTGAGCCGCGGCTACGTCACGCTGGTCCGTTATCTTCTCGGGGTGGATCTGCAGGACACCGAGACCGGTTTCAAGTTCTTCCGCAAGGACCGGATCCTGCCGGTCTTCGATGCCATCGAGGAACCGCACTGGTTCTGGGATACGGAGGTGATGGTGCGCGCGCTGTGCGGCGGGCTCAAGATCGAGGAGATTCCTGTCCCGTTCGTCCGGCGGTTCGACAAACAGTCTACTGTCCGGCCGCTGCGTGACAGCATCCACTACTTCGTTCGGCTCTGGCGCTTCCGGAGCACGCTTGCCAAGCTGCGCCAGGAGGCACGGCTTGCAGGCACTGAGAGAAATTGGGTTCGCGAAAGCCTGTAGATACGGCTTCTTCACCCTGGCGCTCGTCGTCTACCGCGCCCTGCTCTTTCCTCAGCTCCGCACGCCCTTCCTGCGTTTGCTCGGAGCCTCCATCGGGTCGGACGCGATTGTCCATGGTCCGCGCTTCTTCAATTTGTATCGGGTCGGCCTCGAGGGCCTGAGCATCGGCCAGTTCTGCTTCGTCGGCGAAGAGTGCCTGTTCGATCTCGCCGATCGCATCACGCTGCGCGACCACGCGACCGTCTCCGAGCGGGTCACCATCCTGACGCACACGAACGTGGGGTACCGCAATCACCCGCTGCAGCCGTATCTGCCACCCGTCGCGGCACCTGTGTACCTCGACTACGGCTGCTTTGTCGGCGCCAACGCGACGATTCTGCCTGGTGTTCGCATCGGGGCGTGCAGCGTGGTCGCAGCCGGCGCCGTGGTCACAGAAGATGTCCCGCCATGGCACGTCGTAGCCGGCGTCCCGGCCCGAGTTCTGAGACGTGTGACGCCTGCGGATGACGACTCTGCGACCCTTGCCAACGTTCGCCCGGGAGTCATCCCGCTCGCCCGTCGCCAGACGTGAGAGTGACTTGCCCGGGGGCGCCCACAAGTTCAGCAGACTGGAAACGGCAACGCTCGGCGGTGTGCTCCTTGCCGCAGTGGCACTGGCGCTGTTCCGTCTGGATACGTACCCGGCCAGCTGGTTCGATGAAGGGTGGTTCCTCCAGGTGCCGCGGAACCTCGCGCTCTTCGGCCAGTATGCCACACTCAGCGCCGAGGGGTTCCGCCACGACGACACGGTCCTGAGCGTCGCGCCCACGCTCTACGCGCCGATCGCGATCCTCTTCAAGCTCGTCGGGGTCAGCTTGGTCCCCGCTCGTCTCGTTGTAGTCGCGTATCTGCTCGCCGCTCTCCTCGCGGCCTACCTCGTTGCACGGCAGCTCTACGGTAGAGCCGTTGGCGCCGCGGCCCTCTACCTGTTGCTGTTCCGCATGGAAGCCGATCCATTCACCTCGACCTTGTTCCTCGGACGTCAAGTCATGGGCGAGGTTCCGGCGCTGGCGTTCGTGCTCTTCGGTTGCCTGGCTTGGCGGCCGGCTGTCGTTCGCGGCCGAGTTGGTCTGTCCGTCGCGGCTGGCATCATGTTCGGGCTCGCAATCGTCACCAAGCTACAGTTCGTTCTGCAGCTCCCGGCAGCGCTGGGCGTGGTTGCCGTCCTGGCGTGGCGGGCCGGCCGGCGGCTCGAGCTGTCGGCCGCGATCGTCGCCGCTGCGGTGAGTATGGCCACGCTCGGCGGCTGGTTTCTCTGCCTGTGGGGCATCCTCGGGACGGCGAATGCCAGGGCACTCCTCGACAATCTTGTCGCCCTATCCGCGCCGCAGGTACGCGTCGTGTCCTTCACCGCGATCGGGCAGGCGATGAAGTTCTTGCTCCAGAGTACATTCCTGCTCGCCGGCCTGCCCGCCCTGCTCTATGCCCTCCTGCAGACTTGGCAGGAGCGGCGGCCGGATCCGGGCCGAACGTTGCTGCTGTCGGTGATCATCACCTGTCTCGGATGGTTCGTCTTCGTTTCCGTCGGTTGGCCGCGATACGCGTATCCGATCTTGGCCCTCGCCAACATCCTGACCGCGAAGTTGCTCATCGACCTCGGCGATCTGACCAGCCCGCGGGCGATCGTCACCGCCCGCGGCGCGGCGGCCGCGCTCATGCTGCTCGCGCTGCCGTTCGGCCATGTCAGGACGGTCGCCGCGGATCTACTCGCCGCGCCGGACCACAGCGTGCAGGAGCTGAATCGGTGGATCGAGTCCAGGACCCCAGCGGGCACACGCATCGAGACCTGGGAGCTCGAGGTTGCGTTCGCGGACACGGCGCGGCGCTATCACTTTCCGCCGGTCCGCCTCGTCGGCAAGATGATCGCGCACGTGCAGCTGGGCGTGCAGGAAGATCTGACCTACGACTTCATGCAGTTCCAACCGCAGTATTTGATCATCGGCCGCTTCGCCAAGTGGACGGCCTTGTATCCGAAGGGGTTCCTGGCGCACGGGTGCCGTAAGGTCGCGACCTTCGGAGAGTACGACGTCTACGAGGTTGCAGGCCCGGCCACAGCGAGTTGAACTTCGCGCGGGCCCCCGAGCGCGGCGTCGCGGGTCGTTCGCGACCAGCGGATCACGGTACTCGAGCGCCAACAATGCGAGACGACCCTCCGGACACGGCCGGCGCGTCGATGTCGGCAACCGTCGCCGCGGCCGACACCTGCACCGAGCCGTCGAACGGCGGCACGTCGACGGCACGCTCCACGATCTGCCCGCCGGCCAGCGGGAACAAGGAGAACATGGTCGGCACGTCCGACCGTCCGCTCAGGATCGTCTCGACAAGTCCGGTCGTCGGATCGGAGACACTGGAGGCGATGGACGAGGTGTGTAGCGCGCGCAGATACTGACACGCGGAGTCCATGGTCATGAACATCGGCCGATATGGCGCGATCTCGTTGGTGATGCCTTGCAGGATCGACCGCCAGTTGTCGCTCGGAATGTCGGGCAGGAAGTACTCGTGCGTGAAGAGTGTCGCGAGGACGCGGCTGTCCAGCGCCCGTTTCAGCTGACGTGTACCGCGTCCTACGCTGCCGGGCACATTCGCCGTCGGATACCACTCGTACCCGGCATCGTCGCGAATCTCCGTCACGCAGTTGAAGAAGCGCTCGTGGAACTGCGGATGGCCCGGCACGGTGAGGAAGTCGGCGTAGTACGATGGCGCGACGCGGCTCGAGCTGTTCCCCGTTTCGAACTTCCGGTAGGGGCCGGCGGACAACCACGGGTTGCCGTAAGCGGTGCCCGGTACGAGTTGGGTACCCACGTACTCGACGCCCCAACTCGCCAGGCCTGAAAATGCGTTGGTGCCGAACTCGTAGTGATGCGGCACGACGAACTTCGACACGGGGATGTCGTGTGCGTGATGCCATCCGGTTGCCTGCGCATAGTTGGCGGCCATGACGTCGTCGGGCCAGTCGCCAGGGTGGAACAGGACGGCGCGCAAGCCGAGGGACCAGACTCCGTACATCGACGAGCAAAGCGCCGCGGCGACAAGTGCCGCCGAGAGCACGAGCCGGCGGCCGGCCCGCCAAGCCAGGACGGCAACCACGCCGAGAGCGGTCGGGAGCAGCAGGGCGAGCTCTGGTCTGGCCACCGCGGCGAGCCCGAACAGGACGCCCGCGGCTATGGATCGAGCCGCGCCGCCCGCGACGACCGCGCGCCACCAGGCCGCTCCCCCGAGTAGCACGCACGCAAGGGCTAGGAGCCCGTCCGTTTCGCGTTGTCCGCGAAACAGGGTGGACGTGAAGCGGTCGAATTCCGTGCGCCAAGGATAGTGGTCGGAGTGGTCGAAGTAGAAGAACAGATTCGAGTCGAACGCGTGCGCCGAAGTGGTGGCGCCGCCAGTGTGGACCAGCGACCGCAACTCCGCCGCTTCGGTCTCATCGATCTGTTGCAGGAACAGCCCGATCCACGGCTTCAGGCCGAACTCGTTGGCGACGCGTACCCAGCCGAATGGTCCTGACGCGTCGTCTACTCGCATGGTGACGATCGGCGGCAACGCCCGCATCACGAACGGCTTGCGTGCCGCCCACGCAGCGCTGCGCCAGATGAGGTCGTCGAGGCCGTGCACGGGGCCGAGGACGGCGTGTGACATCCAATCGTAGGAGGCCCACTGCACCGCGCGACCGCTGCCGTAGGCGGCAACCGCCACGAACGGCTCGTTGCCGCACCGGGCGAGCTCTCTTGCAGATGGCGGCAGCGAGATCCCGGCGAGTTGCATCCTGCCCGTGGAGACCGCCTCGCCCGATCGATGTGCTGCCGTGATGTAGTGCCTACCGGCGCCGCGGTCCGCATCCGTGAACACCACGCCGGACCCGTACCTAGCCGCCGCGGGCGCGAACCTGAAAACGTCATCCACGAACGGATAGCGCGAGGCGCTTTCGCTCCACAGATCGTTGTCGAAGTTCAGCAACCCGGAGCCCTCGTGGACCGCAGCCGAGATCGCTCTCTGTGCTCCGGCATCGAGGCGCTCGCCAGTCGGATCGAGCTGTCGATGGCCGACGATGATCAGGGCGTAGTCGCCGATGCTGGAGGGAACGGGCGTCGCGGCGAGATCCAGAGTCGCGTAGGGCACACCGAAGTTGTCCAGATACGGTTTCACGAATTTCGCGAAGTCGCCGTATGCGGGACTCACGGAGCTGACCAGAACGATCGCATCGGCTCTGGAGCTCGGGGCTGCGTGGACGGCGGCGGCCCGCGGCAGCAAGAGCAGAACCAGGCCGAGTCGCAGTGCCGTCGCGGAAGTTCTCGAACTCATCGACGCCTTCGACCCCTCGAGCTGCCGCAGGCCCGTGAATCCTTCACGGACTCGAGTGCGTGCTCAGGTACTGCAGCGTACGCGTGACCGCGTAGACGACGTCTTCGACATCGTCGTCCGACAGACCTGGCGAAAGAGGCAGAGACAGCGTGCGGTCGGAAATCCACTCCGCATTCGGAAAATCGCCCTGCCGATAGCCGAACGACACGCGATAGTACCGATGCTGATGCAGCGCGCGGAAGTGAATTCCGGTGCCGATGCGTTGCCGGTGCAGTGCCATCTGGATCGTGTCGCGATCTGCCTTCAATCGGTCGAGATCCAGCAATAGAGTGTACAGGTGTCGCGCATGCCGAGTGCCCGTCTCTTCGGGCGCGGGCAAGAAGACGGGCAACTGCGAAAACGCCTCGTCGTATCTCGCCCAGATCTGCGCCCGCCGCGTCAGGTTGGCCTCCACGCGCGCCAGTTGGTGCAGCCCGAGAGCAGCCTGCAAGTCCATCATATTGTACTTGAAGCCGGGCTCGATGACTTCGTAGTGTCTGAAGCCCTCGTCCGAAAAGCGCTTCCATGCGTCTCCGCTGAGCCCATGCAATCGCAGTGAGCGGAGACGATCGGCCCACTCGATGTTGGCCGTCGTCACCATGCCGCCTTCGCCCGTGATGACGTTCTTGGTCGCGTAGAAACTGAACGCGCCGAGGTCGCCGAGCGTGCCTGCGTGCCTGCCGCGACAGAGGGTTTCGATCGCGTGGGCGCAATCTTCGACGACGTGGAGGTCGGAACGTCGCGAAAGGGCGATGATCTCGTCCATCTCACAGGCACGCCCGGCGAAATGCACGGGGATCACGGCCCGAGTGCGACGGGTCGACCGCTTGGCGATTTCGCTCGGATCGAGACACATCGTGTCGCGCTGAACGTCGGCGAACACGGGCCGACCTCCCGCATGCACGACGACGTTCGCGCTCGCGGGGAACGTCATCGCCGGCACGATCACTTCATCGCCAGGTCGCAGGCCAATCGCCAAGAGCGCCAGATGCAGCGCGGCCGTGCACGAGCTCACCGCGATCGCGCGCGGTGTGCCGACGTACTGCCGAAACTCGTCTTCGAAACGCGCGGCGCGAGGGCCGGTGCCGATCCATGCGGAGCGCAGAGTGGCGATGACCTCATCGATCTCGGGCTCCTGGATGTCGGGTCGGCCAAACACCAGGTAGTCCTTCCGCACGGGCTGATCGATCGACCACGGTCGCGCCCCTACGTCGTCCACCTCCTTCTTCCTACTCGCGATGCGGGCAGACTATTCCAGGTCGCCATCATCTCGGCGCGCCGTTGCGGAGACGGAATCAGAGCTCGACCTCGGTTGCAACCCTGCGTGCGTTGGCCATGGCCAAGAGTCCGATCGTCGTACCCGGCAGCGAAGGAAAGACGCTGCTATCGACGACATGCACGCGGCTCCAACCCTTTGGCTGCCCGAGGAGGCTGGTGCCGAGTTCGCGCTTCGGATCGACCGCCATCGGCAGCGACCCGCCGACATGGAAGCTGTCGGCGCGCTTGCCGTGTTGGGCGAGAAACGAAAGCGTGTAGTAGCCACACGACGCCATCAACCCAATGAGGCGTCGCAGGATGAGCCGACGCGCGAATTGCACATCACGTCGGTCTTCGACGCGCGTGCGGAGGATGTCGCCATCGCCGTCTTTTTTCAGCCGCAGAACATATGCGTTGGCATGGTCGGAATGGACGTTACAGTGGGCCAGTACAATGTACTCCAGAAGCCGTTTCTTCAATCTCCCAAGACGTCCGATGTCTTGTTTCTTGATGTCGAGCATCTCGAGGACGAGCTCGTTGGGGGTGGAAAGCTGGCTGTGCACCCAGTGTGGCGAGAGGCGGTCTACCTTGAACTCGAGGAAGACGCCCGGCTGGGTGTTGGCGTAGGGCCAGGAGGTTGGCGCCCGTCGCCGGCGAGCGAGGGGGATGATGAAGCTGCCAGTGGAGAGCAGGCGCGCATCGTGGTCGTAGAGGGCCTTGGACCGCAGAACCAGAGCGGTGGTGCTGACTGCTCCGGCGGCGAGGAATACGCGGTCGAAGGCGAAATTGACTCGCGCGCCGGCGGCGTTCGTGGCGAACACCCTTACTTGCCCGCTCTCCTGCTGCAAGTAATCTACGTGAACGCCCTTTTCATGATCGATCCGGTTGCTTCGCTTGAGCGATTCGAGAGTGTGTGCCGCCGTGTGGATGGCCCCGTACACACAGCCGCTGAGACACTCGCCGCAATATTGGCAGGCGGTGGACCGCGTCAGGACGCGCGCCTGGCCGAATGCCACTTGGTGGCGCGGCGAGCTCGCGGTCCCTCGCGCGAGGTCGCCCAAGAGAACCTCGTTCCCGCGGGTCAGCTGCAAGGGCGCAGGGTTGTCGTGCAAGAGGGGGAAGTGCTGCGAGAGTCCGTCTTCGCGCCCCGAGTAAGGGAGGTCGCCAAGCACACGTCGGAAATAGGGCGCGAGGGCGTCGCTCTTGATGTCCCAAGCCGCCAGGTCGACGTCGTCGGGCGGTAGCACCGAGGCGCTCCAACCGACACTGAAACCGCCCTCTGCCTGTGAGAACGGTGGCGCCGCACCTATGGCCTCGACGCGAAGGCGCCGGTCCGGTCGACCGTAGAAATAGTCGGAGCCGAAAGCGAGCTTCCTCGGCTTGCGCGACCCGTCGCGCAGCGTCTTATTCGAGAAGAGGAACTCTCGGTCGGCTTCATCCCACGACGAGGGTGTACTCTGCGCGAGTCGACGCACGGCCTCGGCGCGGTCGAGATCAAGGCCCTTCGCGATGTCGAGTACGACAGGGCGCACACCGCGCTCGACGAGGGTCGCGGCGGCCGACATCCCCGCAAGGCCGGAGCCGATGACCGCAACACTCAACGGAACCTCCCCCTGAGCGCGCTCACAGAAGCGAATCCGTGTCGCTGCGGTTCAACGCGGCGGCGATGCGGGAGACGTCGCTGTCGCGCAGGCCTGGATAGGCGGGAATCACGAGAGCATTGGCGTGGATCGACTTCGCCCATGGCGTATCGGCTCGGTAAGGGCTGTCGGGCAGCGCCGCGACGTGCGTCAGGCTCGTCGTGGATGTGTCGATGCCGCGCGCGTGGAGGAAACGTTGTGCCCGCCGCGCGTCGTGCACGTGCGTGACCAGCTGCCAGTACACGTTCCGGGCGCCGGCGACACCTCTCGGGAAACGCACCTGCGATGCTCGCAGCAACGCCTTGATGCGCTCGACGTGCTTGACCCGCGCGTCGTCGCCAGCGGCAACCGTCGGCAAGAGACGAAGGCCCAGCTCCGCCTGCAGCGAGCTGTATCGGTGAAACCAGGCCTTGGGCAGCTCGGCGAGCAACTCGGTCGGCTGCACGTCAACATGCCGAATGACCCTCTCCGGTCGCAGGAGACTGATGAGACGAAGAAGCGGGAACACGACAAAGCCGAACACCCACCGTGTTGTTGCGATGTTCATGAGGAGGTCGAAGAGGATCTTGCGGATGACGATGCGGCGGGACGGTGGTGCCATGACGAGCTTGAAGCCTTTGAGTCTGTCGAAGAGTGCGCTGTCGTCACAGACGAGCTGACCACCGCCGTAGGTGTCGAGCTGCTTGATGAACGTCGAGCTGTAGATCCCGACGTCGCCGAAGGACCCGGTCTTTCTCTCCGCGAAGGTGCCGTTCAAACACTGGGAAAAGTCCTCCAGGACGAAGAGGCCATGCGCGCGGGAAATGCTCATCAGCGCATCCATGTCGGGCACGATCCCGAAGAGGTACGTGATGAGGATGGCCTTCGTGTTGGGCGTGAGAGCTTGTTTGAGCTTCTCGAGATCGAAGCAGATGGTCTCGGGATCGAGGTCGACGAACACAGGGACGAGGCCGCATGCAAGGACGACGTCGAGGATGGGCTTGATCGTGATCGGCGGCATGATGATCTCAGCCCCCGCCGGCAGCTCTTTTGCGCGCAGTGCACTGAGGATCGCGGTCCGTGCGGACGGGAAAGCCAGCCCGTGTTTCCTGCCGACATAGGCAGCGAAGGTCGACTCGAACGCGGTGATGGTGGACTCGTCATCGAGGCGCGCGAACACGGCTCGCGCAAGGCATGAGAGATCATCGAGGACGCGGTGGTAGATGACACCGCGTGGGATCGCCAGTCTCATGGTTACGAAGTCGGACTCATCGGCGCTGTTGACGCTGCTTCAACTCGTGGAAGCACGAGCGCACAGGTCGAACTCCGCGGAACATTTCTGCTTGCGACCCAGTTCATCGTCCCAAGGCCGGCGTGCACATGATCGAAGGCGAAAGGCAATGGCCGAGATGAACGAAGATGTCGGGCGGATTGAGCGGACTCCTCCGGATGGCCCATGCGCCTCGGGAAGGCGGCGTCCCTGGTGAGCCCGTCCGCCATTGACTGCGGGATGCCGCGCGTGAGCCCGCTATCGAACAAGCTTGGCGCGACCGTCACCGCTCGGATGCCAAGGCTGCCGAGATCGCGCGCCACAGTGAGCGTCATGCCGGCGATGCCGGCTTTCGCCATTGACTTCCCACCGGCAGCGGAGTTAAGGCTCGCGCCGTGAGCTGAGGACGACCCCATTGCGTGACGCCATTCCTAGCGGCGCAACGCACCCGTCTCGTTCGGCGCCGCTACCGGCGCCGCGGTTCTCACTACTTCATCGGTATTCCCAATGGCCTTCTTCCGCAACGACGCGATCAATCGGGTCAATCTGCACAGCGCCGTACAGACCTTCGCCCAGGCGGGCGGCGGCGTGTTCCTCTTCGCCTTCCTCCTGAAAGTCGGCGTGCCCGCCCACTGGGCGCTGCTGGCCGAGGCCGGCATCGTGACGGGGCGCTTCCTGATCCGCCCGGCGATCCTTCCGCTCGCCCGCAGGTTCGGCCTGAAGCCCCTGCTGATCGCCGGTACGCTGGGGATGTGCCTGCAATACCCGCTGCTCGCCCAGGTGGACGGCGTCGGCGCCCAGCTCCTCATTCTCTCGGCCACGCGCTGCATCGCCGAGGTCGTCTACTGGGTGAGCTACAACGCCTACTTCATCAGCCTCGGCGACGACGAGCACCGCGGCCACCAGATCAGCGCGCGCGAGGCGCTGGTGGCTGGCGCCGGCATCGCCGCTCCGCTCGCCGGGGCCTGGGCTCTGACCCGCCTGGACGCGCAGTGGATGTTCGGTGGCGTAGCGCTCGTGCAAGCCGCATCGGTGCTGCCTCTCCTCGGCGCGCCCGGGGTGGCGGTGAAGCGCGAGGCTGCGGGGGTGCTGCGCGCCGCCCGGCTCACGCTGCTGCTGAATGCGGCCGACGGCTGGCTGGACACATGGTTCCTCTCCGTCTGGCGGCTCGTGCTGTTCGTGACCCTGGCGCAGAGCTTCTCGGCCTATGGCGGAGCGATGGCGCTTGCGGCCGCCGCCGGCGCGGGTTTCGGCCTCCTGCTCGGACGGCACGTTGACCGCGGCGGCGGACGTCGGGCGGTCGTGATCGCCTACGGGACGCTGGCCCTGGTCGTGGTGCTACGAGCGGCGAGCGGCGGCGCGCCGGCGCTGGCCCTGGCGGCGAACGCGGCGGGGCCCATTGCCATGGCGCTGCTCTCGCCCGCGCTGGGGGCCGCCATCGGCACCTCCGTCAAGAGTTCGCCCTGCGCGCTGCGTACCACCATCGCCAACGAGGGCGCCTGGGACATCGGCTGCGGCGCGGCGTGTCTCACGGCGGCGGCGGTGGCCAGCTCAGCCGCGCCGCTGGCGCCGGCCATACTGTTGGCGCTGCCTGCGGTCGCGCTCACCGCGGTGCTGCTGCGCCGCTACTATTCCGAACGCGCCGCCGCGCCGCTGCAGGCCGCATAGCCGCGGCGGGCGGATCGGTCGCTGGCGAGCGCCATGATGGGGCGCCCGCTCCGCAGCGCCATCGCGAGCTGAAGCGCCGGTCCGCTCGACTGTAGAAATAGTCGGAGCCGAAGGCGAGCTTCCTCGGCTTGCGCGACCGTCGCGCAGCGCGGTCGCCAGCGGCAACCGGGAAACACGACAAAGCTTCTGCTTGCGACCAAAGCGAATGCGACCGGTGGGTTGTATCGGCGAGCGACGTGGTCGATGATGTGCGAACGGCGTAACCGGATGTCGCAGGAACCTGATCGCCGCGATCGCACACCATGAGTTATGCAGAGCGCCGCGCCGCCAGCTTTGACACCTTTCTGCTCGAGCTGATCAAGCCGTCGCACTACGACGACGACGGCTACGTCATCCAGTGGTGGCGCGGCGGCGTCCCGTCCAACTCCCTGGCGGCGCTCTACGGCCTGGCGACCGACGCATGCGAACGACAGGTGTTGGGCGCCGACACGCGCATCGAAGTGGAGGTGCGGGACGAGACCACCATGATCCTGCCCTTGCGCCGCATCATCCGCCAGTTCGAGCGCAACGGACTGAACGGCCTGGTGTGTCTGGTCGGCGTGCAGACCAACCAGTTCCCGCGCGCCGTGGACATCGCCAGGCAACTGCGCGCCGCCGGCATCCAGGTCGCCATCGGCGGTTTCCACGTCAGCGGCTGCATCGCGATGCTGCCCGAGCTG
>Ga0187894_10005800_pt1 | contig 12406 bp, 12 predicted proteins | sample GBC1701081metaG_FD_136650 | JGI IMG/M metagenome (GOLD analysis project Ga0187894, IMG submission 136650) | White microbial mat communities from a lava cave in the Kipuka Kanohina Cave System on the Island of Hawaii, USA - GBC170108-1 metaG ... | reverse complement strand
GCGGCCGACGGGGCCTCGGACTGGGCCGCGCCGGCCAGCGAGACGACGACCAGGGCGGCGGCGAGCAGGGTGCGGTCCATGGGTTCCTCCGGGTCTGCGGTGCGGCGGGGCGCGATGCCCGCTTGCTGATGAGGTCACCCTACCCGTCACCCGTGTTGCGGTGATGTCGCCCAAAGCCCAATTTGGTTTCGTCTGTATCGCTGCCGGCGGCGCTGTCGGGGTCGTCGGTGGACGCTCGATCCCGGCTTGCCGGCGCCCGGTGGTCGCGTCCTTGGAAGAGCCGTCTTCCGGGCGACGTCAGGCCGGACCCGCAGTTTCGTGGGAGTTCCTACGGGACGCCCGTCTTCGCGCGGTACAGCGCCAGACGACGCTGAAATGATGGGGAGGTGCCCGCGCCCTGGATCACGGTATTGCCCGCCAGCCGGCCGACATCCTGCCAGCGATGGCAGGCGACGTGTCCACCGCGCCCGTCGGTTTCCGGCGGCGGCTCGCGCTGGCCGCAGGCCGCGTCCGCGAACGCGCATCTCGGATGGAAGCGGCAGCCGGGCGGAACGTTCAACGGACTCGGCAGCTCGCCCTCAAGGACGGCACGTTCGTTCCTGGCGCCGGGCCTGGGAACCGGGATGGCCGAAAGAAGCGTCCGCGTATAGGGGTGGCGCGGCGATTCGAACAGCGCCTGCTTGTCGGCCAACTCGACGATGCGGCCGAGGTACATGACGGCGACCCGGTCGGCGATGTGGCGCACGACCCCGAGGTCGTGGGAGATGAAGAGAAGCGCAATATCGTGCCGGCGTTGCAGATCCTGAAGGAGATTGATGATCTGCGCCCGGATCGACACGTCCAGCGCCGAGACGGGCTCGTCACAGACGATGACCTCGGGCCGCACCGCGAGCGCTCGCGCGATGCCGATGCGCTGCCGCTGGCCGCCGGAGAACTGGTGCGGGAAGGTATCGGCGCGCTCGGGCCGCAGGCCGACCGAGACCAGGAGTTCCTCGACCTGGCGCCGCACTGATTTTCGGTCCGCCAAGCCGTGGAGCAGCAGCGGCTCGGCGATCGTCTGGGCCACTGTCATCCGCGGATTGAGCGAGGAGAACGGATCCTGGAACACCATCTGCACGCGCCGGCGCAGGCGCCGCGTCTCGGCGCGGTCGAGCGTCGCGAGGTCGCGGCCGCGATAGAGGATGGTGCCGGCGGTCGGCCGGTCGACATTCACCAGCAAGCGGCCGATGGTCGATTTTCCGCAGCCGCTTTCACCCACCAGCGCCAGTGTTTCGCCGGCCCGCAGCTCCAGCGACACCCCGTCGACGGCTCTCACGACGCTGCCCGCCCGACCGCGCAGCCATGAGCCGGATGCCGGGAAATGCCGCGCGACATCGCGCAGTGCGAACAGCGGCGGGTTCGTGCCGGCGTCGGCGGCAGCGCCCATCAGAACGGCGCCTTCCAGCAGGCCACGGCATGGCTGCGGCCGGCCGCCGACAGCGGCGGTTCGGACTCATGGCATTGCCGTTCCGCGAACGGGCAGCGATCGCCGAACCGACACCCGCGATGCTCGACACCGGGACCCGGAACCTGGCCCGGGATCGTCTCCAGCCTGTGCTGGGTAACGTCCAGCCGTGCGACCGAACCGAGGAGGCCGATGGCATAGGGGTGGAGCGGGTCGTCGAAGATCAGCTCGACGGGGCCGTGCTCGATGATCCGCCCCGCATACATCACCGCGACCTCGTGGGCCATTTCGGCGACCACGCCCAGATCATGGGTGATCAGCATGATCCCCATGCCTTCCTGCCCCTGAAGGCGGCGCAGCAGCGACAGGATCTGGGCCTGGATGGTGACGTCGAGCGCGGTGGTCGGCTCGTCGGCGATCAGCAGGCCGGGGCGGCCCGCCAGCGCCATTGCAATCATGACCCGCTGCCGCATGCCGCCCGAGAGGTGATGGGGATAGCTGTCGATCCGGCTGGCGGCCGACGGGATGCCCACCCGGTCCAACAGTTCGACCGCGAGATCGCGCGCCTGTCTTCGACTCAGCCCGCGGTGGAAACTTGCTCCCTCCACGATCTGCTCACCGACCGGCATGACGGGGTTGAGCGAGGTCATCGGTTCCTGGAAGATCATCGCCATGCGCCCGCCGCGCACCGCCTGCATCCGCTCGTCGTCGAGCGCCAGCAGATCCTCGCCGTCGAGATTGACCTGGCCGCCGACGATGCGCCCCGATCCGGTTCCCAGCAACCGCATGATGCTGAGCGACGTTACGCTCTTGCCGCATCCCGATTCGCCGACAATGCCGAGCGTCTGCCCTCTGCGCACTGACAGGCTGACGCCGTCGACCGCGCGGAACGGACCCCAGGCCGTCGAGAACTCGGTGACCAGGTCGCGCACGTCGAGCAGCGTGTCGGCGGGCATGTCCATGGCTCAGCTCGACAGCCGGGGGTCGAAGCGGTCGCGCAAGGCGTCACCGACGACGTTGATCGCCAGCACGATGAGGAAGATGGCGACGCTCGGGACCAGCGACACGTGCGGCGCCAGGAACAGGAACGAGCGGCCCTGGCTCGCCATCGTCCCGAGCTCGGCTGCCGGCGGCTGGGCGCCCAGGCCGAGGAAGCTGAGCGATGCGGCCAGCAGGACGACCTGCCCCAGCCGCAGCGTCAGGTAGACGGTGATCGAGGACATGCAGTTGCGCGCGACATAGCGCACCAGGATGGCGCGGTCGGACAAGCCGACGACCCTCGCCGCCGTGACATAATCCTGATGGACCACGGTCGACGCCGTGCTGCGCGCAATGCGGGCGACCGGCGGGACGGTGGCGATGGCGAGCGCCACGACGATGCCCGACGGGCCGGTGCCCATCAGCGATGCGATGACGAGGCCCAGCAGGATGGCCGGCAGCGACAGGAGCAGGTCCATCGTCCGCATGATAAGGCCGTCGAGGCGACGGTAGTAGGCCGCCAGGATCCCGAGGACGATGCCCAGGCTGCCGCCGAGCGCCAGGCTGGCCAGCCCCATGCCCAGGGTCATGCGGATGCCGAGGATGAGACGGCTCAGCACGTCGCGGCCCTGCTCGTCGGTTCCCAGAACATGCGGCCAGGCAGGCGCTTCCATCCGTAGCCTCAGGTTGGTCTGGTAGGGATCGAACGGCACCAACGACGGCCCGGCCACGGCCGCGAACAGGACCAGCGCGAGGAAGACGGCCGAGGCCGCCGTCACGCCGTCGCGCCATAGCCAGGCCAGCCGCGAAGGCACGGCCGGCGCACGCCGCCGGGTGGTCCAGTCGAGCGCGTCGCCGGCCATTACGGGGCGCTCCGGGTGCGCGGGTCGAGGAAGGCGTAGAGCACGTCGACCGCGATGTTGATGACGATGAACGATAACGCCAGGACCAGGATCGAGCCCTGTGCCAGCGCGAGATCGCCGCCGGTGATCGCGCCGACGGCGAGGCGCCCGACGCCCGGCCACGAGAACAAGGTTTCGGTCACCACCGCGCCGCCCAGCAGGTAACCGGCCTGCAGCCCGATCAGCGTCACCACCGGGATCAGCGCGTTGCGCAGCCCGTGGCGGAAGGTGACGATGCGTTCGGGCAGGCCCTTGGCGCGCGCGGTGCGGATGAAGTCCTGCCCCAGCACCTCGAGCAGGGTCGTCCTGGTCATGCGCGCGACCGGCCCCATCAGGACCGAGCCCAGGGTCAGGCTGGGCAGCACCAGGTGCCGGAGACCGTCTGCGGTCCAGACGGGCCCGCCGCGCCCCTCGACCGGCAGCAGTTCCCAGCGGAAGCCGACGAACTCCATCAGCGCCAGGCCGAGCGTGAACACCGGCATGGAAACACCCGCGACCGCGGTCGCCATCAGGATACGGTCCGCCGCCTTGCCACGGCGAAGCGCGGCCAGGGTGCCCAGCAGGATGCCCGCCGGCGCGCCCCAGATCATGCTGCCCAGCAGAAGCTCCAGGGTCGGCCCCACGGTGCGGCCGAGTTCGACGGCGACGGGCACGTTGGTGATCAGCGAGCGGCCGAGGTCTCCCGTCAGGAAGCGCTGCAGGTAGAGGACGAACTGCCACAGCACCGGCTTGTCGAGGCCCATCTGGCGACGGATGGCCTCGATCACCTCGGCCGAGGCGGTTTCCCCCGCGATCGCCGCCGCGGGATCGGCCGGCACGACCTGCAGCAGCAGGAAGCCGAGGAAGAGGATCAGGGCGACGAGCGGAAACGAGATCAGAACGCGCTCAATGATGAAGCGGGCCATGCTGCGGGTCTTTCAGGCGAGGGACACGCTATCGGCGCCGCGGCGGCGTCGACGGCTCCTCGGGCAGGCGCCGAATGATGGTGGCGGCCGCTTCGGCGATGTCGCGTTTCATCGCCCGGCATGCACCCCTGACATCTCCCTTTTCCATGGCGGCGACCGCGATCCGGTGCTGGTCGTTGCCCATCGTCATGCCGTGCTCGGTCAGGCTGAAATGGATGAAGGGGCCCACCTGCAGCCACAGCGTCTCCATCATCCTGAACAGCACGCTCTCGTTGGCCGCCCGGTAGATGATGAAATGGAATTCCTGATTGTGCGCCACGAACCCGGTCACGTCGGATCCCCGGCGGTCCGCTTCCATTCGCTCCGTCAGGGCCGCCAGCGTCGCGAGGTCGGCGGCGGACACGCGGTGCGCGGCGCCCTCGACCAGCATGACCTCGAGCGCGATGCGGATCCGGTAGAGCTGGCGCAGTCGGTCCCGGGTCATCAGCGGCAGGGCCGTCGTGCGGTTCGGCAGCAGTTCGAGCGCGCCTTCGGCCACCAGCCGGACCATGGCATCGCGCACCGGCATCATGCTGGTCCCCAGCGCGGCGGCGAGGTCGCGCAAGGTGAGCTGCTCGCCCGGGACGAACTGACCGGTCATCAGGGCGTGGCGAATGGCGCCGTAGACCTCCGCCTGCAGCGTGTGCCGTTCCATGCGCGGCAGTTGGCGCCGCCGGGGTGCCGCGCTCCGGGGCAGAGGCACGGCCTTGGTGGCGCCGGCAGGTTTGTTCATCGCCCGATCCAGTTCGTCACCCGGGCGGCCGTATCACGGGACATGCCGGACGCGCCGGTGTGCTCATTGATCGGCTCCGCCGTGAGGGGGGAACCGGACGCCCGCGCAAGCATCGCCAAGTCATCCATCCCGGCTATTTCAGCGACGTCAGGTCGAGGCCCTTGTAGACGCCGTGCCCGCCGATGCCGTGGGCCTTCACCCCACCCACCTTCGTCTTGTTGTAAAAGACCAGCATCGGTTCATGGACGAGTGGGATCCAGACCGTGGCGTCGGCGAGTTTCGCCTGCAGCCGCGCGTAGGCCCCGAACCGGTCGGCGGTCGTCAGGGCCGCCTGTGCCTTGTCCAGCAGGGCGTCGGACTCCGGGTCCTTCCAGTTCATGCGGTTCGGCGCCGGCGTGTTGGTCGACCTGAAGTACAGGTCCAGCGCATCGCCCGCGGTGAGGTAGGCCGAGTAGAGCGCGAACATGTCGAACTCCTGGGTGCGCAGCTTGCTCATCGTCGCCGCCGGCTCGAAGAGTTGCAGCTGCATGTCGATGCCGACATCACGCAGCTGCCCCTGCACGCTCTCCAGCACGGTCCGCCACATCGTGTTGTTCTGCCCGTACATGACCGGCGCCAGGCGCTTGCCGTCGCGGCTGCGGAAGCCGTCGGAGCCGCGCTTCCATCCGGCCTCGTCGAGAAGGCTGGCCGCCGCCGCCTTGTTGAACCGCGCGGTTTTGGCCTCGAGTGCAGGATCGTGGTCCAGCACGCCCGGCGCGATATAGGAGTAGGCGGGGTCGGCCTCGCCGGCCCAGACCGTCTCGGCCATGGTCTTCTGGTCGACCGCCAGCAGCATGGCGTGCCGGACCTTCGGGTCCGACATCAGCTCCCGGTCGACCTTGATGCCGATGAACGCCGTCCAGCCGAAGCTCGGCGCCTTCGCGACGGCGACGCGCGAACTGCCGCGCAGCTTCCTGGCTGCCCAGAAGGGCATCACATAGCTGATGTCGCCCTGGCCGGTTTCGAGGGCCGCGAGCCGCGTATTGTCTTCCGGGACCACGCGCCAGACGATCCTGTCGACCTTCGCCGGGCCGCGGTTCTCGTACTGCGGCGGTCCCCAGCGATAGAACTCGTTGCGCTTGAGCACCATCTCGTCGCGCACCTTCCAGCTCTGCCAGCAGAACGGCCCGACGCCGTTGAAGCCGGTGACGCCGAAATCCTGGCCGAGCTTCTCGACGGTGTGACGGTCGACGATCGCCGAATAGGCCAGCGTCAGCTGGTAGAGCAACTCGTTGTAAGGCTTGTTGAGGACATATCGGACCGTGTGCGCGTCGACCGCGACGATCTCCTTGACGTCGCCGGCGCGGGATTTCGTCGGCGACTTGGTCTCGGGGTCGATCCATCGCTTGAGCGTGTACACGACATCATCCGACGTCATCGGCCGCCCGTCGCAGAACTTGACGTCCTTGCGCAGGTTGAAGGTGTAGACCATGCCGTCCGGCGAAACCGCCCACGTCTCGGCGAGCCCGGGCTCCAGCCGGGTCATGTCGGGCGCGATCGAGATCAGCGAGTCCGACAGCATGGTGATGATCTCGGCGCCCGCCCGGGCGCCGTTGCGCTGCGGGTCGTAGTTGTTCGTGTCGTTGGTCCGCATGATCACCACGGTGCGGTCGGCGGCCAGCGCCGGCGCGACAGCCGACGCGATGCAACCGAGAGCCAGAATCCAGACGGCTGAACGAGGCAAGCTGCCCTCCCTGGGTTTGGGCCTTTCACCGCTATGTGACATATGTTATCACAAATCACACGCGCCGCAAATTGATCGATCGCATCCGGTGAAGGGGGGGAGACGCATGGACAGCTACGCTGGAATCGAGTTCAACACGTTCACAGTCATGGCCCGGTGCCCGCGGACCGGCATGCTCGGGACCGCCAGTTCGACCCGTTCGCTGGCCGTCGGCGCGCGCGTTCCCATCGGACGTTCCCGTGTCGGGGTCGCCGCGTTCCAGGCGGTGGCCGATCCGCGCATGACCAGCCTGGCGCTGCGGCTGCTCGACCTCGGCTTCCACGCCCAGAAGGTCCTGATGGAACTGGAGAGCGCCGACCCGCACGCCGGCCTGCGGCAGATCGGGGTCATCGATTCGGATGGCAATGCGGCCGCCAAGACCGGCGGCCGCGCCCGCGACTGGGCCGGCCATATCGTCAAGCGCAACATGGTCGCGATGGGCAACGTGCTGACCGGGCCGCACATCGTCCAGGTCATGGCCGATGTGCTGGACAAGACGCCCGACCAGCCGCTCGAGGAACGACTGATGGCCTGCCTGGAGGCGGCGCGGGATGCCGGCGGCCAGCATGGCGGCCAGAGGTCGGCGTCGATCCTGGTGTACGACACCGATCCCTTCGCGCGCGTCGACCTGCGCGTGGATGTGCACGACGAGCCGATCGGCGAATTGCGCCGGGTATTCGACATCTACAGGGAGTTCATCCCCTACTACAACGAGCGCGCCGCCAACCCCGACATCGCGCCGCTGTTCACCTGGCTCGAACAACAGCGCAGCCGCGCCGGGGCGTAGGACGCGGCTCGATCGGCCACGGCTGCAGATCGCCCGATCACATCGTCAGGTCGAGCGAAGCGAGGCATCTGCCGGCAGCGGGACTCCCTGTCGGGAGATCCTTCGCTTCGCTCGGAATGACGTGGGCTGCGCAGCACGGGGTGCCTGAAAGGACGAGTCCGGCGCGTCGGCTATCGTGTCGGGCCCGCCGCCGCCGTGTGCTCGACGATGGCGCGGAAGCGCGGCTCGTCGACGATGGTCACGAAGCCGCGCTGCGAATCGTACTCGACGATGCCCTCGGCGCGCCAGCCGTTGAGGATGGTGATGATGCTGCGCGTCGTGGCGCCCAGCAGGTCGGCGAGGTCGCCCTGGCGGAAGCGGCCGGCGATGCGCAGCTTGCCGTCGGCGCGGCGCGCGCCCACCGTCGCGAGGTACAGCACCTGCCGCGCCAGGCGCACCTCCAGCGGTTCGAAGATGGCATCCTGGAACAGGGCGAAGGTGCGGCGCAGGCGGCGGCTCAGCAGCCGGACCAGGTTGGTGCCCAGCGCCGGCGTCGTGGCCAGCACGTCGAGGAACTGCGCCCCGCGGATGCGCGCCAGGTGCACGACGCCGACGGCCGTGGCGTCGGCGCTGCGGCTGCCGCCGTCGATCACGCCCATCTCGCCGAAGATGTCGCGCTCGCGGAACATCTCGACCATCAGGCGCTTGCTGGTGGCGTCGGGCACGCCCACGCGCACCCGCCCGTCGCCGTTCAGGATGGCGTAGACGGCGTCGGCCGGGTCGCCCTGGGTGAAGACCTGCGCCCCGTCCCGCACCTGCTGCACGGTGGCGCTGTCGGCCAGCCGCTTCAGCGCCGCGGCCGGCACCTCGGCGAAGACCGCGAATTCGGCCAGGGTGGTGGCCAGGGTGGCGTTGTCGCTCGCCGTCATCCCTCGGTCTCCGCGATCAGGCGTGTCGTTTCCGACCGGCGCAGGGCTGCGTCGGCCTCGGCCGGCGCCGTGCGCAGGGCGTGCACGGCATAGAGCGGCAGCACGCCGAAACCCTTGGCCGTCGGCACCTGCCCGGCGTAGTCGCAGATGCAGGCGGCCTGCGGATCGAGCGCGACCTCGCAGGCGAACGCCTCGGTGGCGTAGATCTGGCCCGGCGGCGTCACCGGCTCGATGCGCGCCGCCCGCGTCATCACCCGGCCGGCGAACTTCTCGACCCGCTGCACCGCGTCGCTGACCGGCAGCACCGGCCCGAAATCCAGCGCCAGCCGCGGCACCAGCGCCGTCGGCAGGCCGGCGGCGCCCAGCGCCTCGACGGTTATCGTCGCGCGCAGGTCGAGCGCGCAAGCCGCCGCCTGCCGCGCCGAGGGAAAGGCCAGTTGCACCGCGTCGCCCCAGGCGTTGCGGTAGGCCGGGCCATGCCGGTCGATGACACGCCCCATGTCGGCCAGCGGCCCGCGATAGAACGCCGCCAGCCCCTCGTCGTCCAGCGTGCTGAAGCGCGGCAGGTCGCCGAACAGCACGCCCATCCACCGCCGCCGGCCACTGCCTTCGGGGGCCTCCGCCGGCGTGCCGGCCCGGCGCCACGGGCAGCCGAGATTGACCATGGCGCCGCCGCTGCCGGTCCAGCGCGCGACGTCGACCCCGGTGCCGGCCTCCAGGCCGCTGCCCGCGCCGTCCCACATGGCGACCTGCACGACGGCGCCGTCGAGGCGCCGGGCGTGCATGCGCGCCAGCCCCATGGCGCGGCGCGCGCCGTGGCCGAAATCCAGCTCGTCGTGCGGATAGTGCGCCGTGTCGATGGCCAGCACGCGGGCCCTGGCCAGGCACCGGTCGAAGCGCTCGATCCAGCCGGCGCCGAACGGCAACACCGACTCGCGCACGAAGGCGCCGCGGTCGAACGGCAGCACCACGGTCAGCTGCGCGCCGCGGCGCAGCAAGGCTTCGGCGAACAGGATGTCGGCGCCCGCCGCCAGCGCGCCGAAGGCGAAGCCGACGTCCCGCTCCATCAGCACCTGGTCGAGCTGCCTCGCCAGCGCCGGTTCGTGGCTGCCCGTGGCCGCGCCGGCATCGGCGGGCGGCATGTGGCCGCAATAGTAGATGGTGGTCGGGATGCGCAGCGCGTCGACGATGCCGCCGCCGGCGCCCAGCGCCGCGGCCAGCAGTCGGAGCTGGCGCCGCGTCGTGGCCCGCGACGCGAAGTCGTTGCCGGCGCGCGCCTCGGCCTGTTCCAGGAAGCGGCGCGCGCCATCGACGTCGCCCAGCAGCAGGCAGGCTTCCGCCAGGGTCGCCACCGCCCAGTAGTCGCCGCTGTCGGGCTGCGTCTCGCGCACATGCCGGGCGATGTTGCGGGCGCGGTCCCGGTCGCCGGCCAGCAGCGACATCGAGGCCGCGTTGATGGCGGGGTAGCCGGCCGAGGGGGCGCGCTGCCAGACCGCCTCGTAGACGGCGGCGGAGCGGCGGGCCAGCAGCGGCCGCTGCGACGGCTCGGCCCGCAGCGCCACGTCCTTCAGCAGCCGCCCTTCGAGCGCCGCGATGTCCGGGTCGGCGTGCTGCGCCAGCTTGAGGCGGTGGAAGAGCGCCAGCGCCGGCCGGGTGGCGCCGCCGCGTGCCAGGGCGAGCACGGCGCGGTGACGCAACCTGTCATCGTCATGGCCGTCGGCCAGGGCCAGCATGGCATGGTCATGCGCCGACAGGAACAGGCCCGTGGCCTCCAGCGCCGATACCTCGTCCAGCGGCTCCTTCATCAGGCTCCCGTGCCGCCCGGAACCCCGCCGGACGCGGCGCCGCAAGCATACGGGGCCGGTCCGCCGCCATCAACATGACGCCGGCCGGGTCCGACGATCGCTTGCTGCGAGCGGCCGCCATCCCTCGTGCGCTCGGGATGGCGGCTGATTCCCCGCCGGCCAGCCCCTGAACGAACGCGCCCGCCATGGGGATGGCGGGCGCGGCACGGGCGGTCGGGTCAGGTGGCGCGCGTCTTGGCCTTATCGGCCACGGCGCGGCGGGGGCGGAGGCGGCGGCGCCGGCCGCGGCCGCGGCGGGGGCGTGTACGACGGCCGAGGCGGCGGCGGCGCGACCCGCGGTGCCGGCCGCGGCGGCGGCGCGACGCGCGGTGCCGGCCGGGGCGGCGGCGTGTACGACGGGCGGGGCGGAGCGTATCGCGGCGCCACACGCGGTGCCGGCCGCGGCGGCGGCGCGACACGGGTCGGCGCCGGCCGCGGCGGCGGCGTGTACGACGGGCGGGGCGGCGCATACCGCGGCGTTGCCTGGGGGCGGGCCGGGCGCTGCTCGGCCTGGCGGCGCTTCTGCTCCTGGTACTGGCGTTCGACCGCAAGGCGCTTGCGCCGCTCGTTCTCGTCGATCTGCCGCTGGGCCCGGCGCCAGTAGTCGTCGCCATTGGCGGCCAGCACGATGTCGGACGTGACCGCATGATCGGCCGGCAGGCCGGGCAGGCTGAGCGACGCCGCCGTGGCCGTGGCGGCGCCCAGCGCCAGGAACACAGCCGCCGCGCCGGTGGCGGCGGCGATACGCAGGGTCTTGATCGTGAGCATCTTGTATCTCCTCGGTTTCTTCAGGAAGCGATCGTCGCGATCGCCATAAGTGAGGAGATACTCCGGTGCGCCTCCGGTCGCGCTGAAGCGCTTCACAGGGCGCGCGATGCGGCGGTGCCGGCGCTCGATAGCCCGGCCTGGGCCGGCCGCGAACGGAACCCGCACGCACCGGGGACGGGGGGCGTCGCCGAATGTCGGCCATTGCCGTGAGAGGCATCCACGGACGGGGTCCGAGGTTTGACGGCGTGCCGGGTCAGCCGATGGGCTCGACCATGAAGCCGACGAGCTCATGCCCTGCCAGCAGCGCGAAGCAAGACTCGGACAATGCGACCGTACGGTCCGGCCGCTTCTCTCCGATCTCGATCCGCAGCCGCCGGGCCTGACGGTCGCTTCTCACCCGAAGCGGCAGGCTGAAGCTCTTGTAGGCGACCGTCTCGGGCGTGAACACGAGGTCTGCCGGCGGCGCGGCCGTTGGCGTGTCGTCACCGAGGTCGCGCACCCACCGGTGCCTCGGGAGGTGGAGGTCGATGTTGGCCAGGACACGATGCTCGTCGAGGTCGAAGATGATCCGGCCATCGATGTCGATCCCGAACATCCACAGCCGCGCCACCGTCGATTCGGCCATCAGCATGCCGGCCTGCGGGTCATAGCGCGGATAGAGGCGGCCGGCGCTGGTCGGCGGCTCGGCAACGACACGAAGCGCGCTCATGGGGCTCGCCTCGCCCGAAACCGGGTCGAACGCCGCGGCATGAACGCGATTGCTGCGGCGGTCTTGATGACGGGCATCGAGGGCTCCTTGGTTCGGGGGCATCAACGCGGCCGGATGCCGACCGCAAGGGATCCGCATACGGCCGCAGGGTTCGAGGGCCTATGAAGTGCTTCACAGGGCCGGCCGGCGCCCGGTGCCGGCAAGCCGCGCCACAGATGCGACTGCGTCCGTGCCGGCGGCTCCGGACGCAATCGACGGAGCCCCGGCGTGGACCGGTGCCGCGGCGTCTGCCGCTGGCGCCGGTTGCGTCCGCGCAGGTCAGCGGCGCTGCTGGCGGGCCCTCTCCTCGGCTTGCCGGCGCTGGGCCTCGGCCGCGGCGCGCTGCTGCGCCTGCTGGGACTGCTGGCGCTGGGCGTCCGCATGGCGACGCTGGGCCTCGGCACGCTGCTGTTGCTGAGCCTGCTGCTGGCGCTGCATATCCGCCTGGCGGCGCTGTGCCTCGATGCGGGCGCGGTCGTTGGCCTGCTGCTGGGCGCGCTGCTGGGCCTGCTGGCGCTGCATGTCGGCCTGGCGGCGCTGTGCCTCGATGCGGGCGCGGTCGTTGGCCTGCTGCTGGGCGCGCTGCTG
>Ga0187894_10005799_pt1 | contig 12406 bp, 10 predicted proteins | sample GBC1701081metaG_FD_136650 | JGI IMG/M metagenome (GOLD analysis project Ga0187894, IMG submission 136650) | White microbial mat communities from a lava cave in the Kipuka Kanohina Cave System on the Island of Hawaii, USA - GBC170108-1 metaG ... | reverse complement strand
TATTTCGCGCTGGCCCGGCGCAAGTGGCAGCAGGGAGAAGGCAATGACTGACGTACCCGCCGAAACCAAGAACGCGGCGACCGTCGTCCCCGAGGCGATGGCGTGGGACAACCGCGCGCGTCGCGTCGTGCTGCTCTACGTGCCGCTGGCGTGCTTCGTGCTGATCCTGCTGTTCCCGTTCTACTGGATGACGGTGACGTCGTTCAAACCCAACGCCGAGCTCTACGACTACAAGACCTACAATCCGTTCCTGATCGGCAGCCCGACGCTCGACCACATCTACAAGCTGCTGTTCCAGACCGCGTACCCGAGGTGGTTGCTGACCACGATGACGGTGGCGGTGTGCTCGACGTTCCTGTCGCTGCTCAGCAGCGTGCTGGCGGCCTACGCCATCCAGCGCCTGCGCTTCAAGGGCAGCCAGTATGTTGGGCTGGCGATTTACCTGGCCTATCTGGTGCCGCCGTCGATCCTGTTCATTCCGCTGGCGACGGTGGTATTCCAGCTCGGCCTGTTCGACACGCCCTTCGCGCTGATCCTGACGTTCCCGACCTTCCTGGTGCCCTTCTGCACCTGGCTGCTGATCGGCTACTTCAAGTCGATTCCCTACGAGCTTGAGGAGTGCGCCCTGATCGACGGCGCTACCCGCCTGCAGATCCTGCGCCGCATCACCCTGCCGCTGGCGGTTCCCGGTTTGATCAGCGCCGGGATTTTTTCATTCACGTTGTCCTGGAACGAGTTCATCTACTCGCTGGCCTTCATCCAGAGCAGTGAAAAGAAGACCGTGCCGGTGGCCATCATCACCGAGCTGATCTCGGGCGACGTCTACCAGTGGGGTGCCCTGATGGCGGGCTCCCTGCTGGGCTCCCTGCCGGTGGCGATCTTCTACTCGTTCTTCGTCGACTATTACGTCTCGTCCCTGACGGGAGCGGTGAAGGAATAACCCCTCTCCGCCCGCGCCAGCGGGGGAAGAGGGTTGTCCGTTCATCCCACCCTGCTCGCCGGTCGTCCCATCGGCGGTGCCGGTCGTCCCATTTGCCAACGAATCCAGCCCCTTGTCGGCGACAACCCGGTGGTCCGCACCGCACAGGGGTTCACATGACCGTCACCTCGCCCGCCGACCGCCGCGCCGACATCGACTGGCTGCGGGTCTGCGCGTTCGCCCTGCTCATCCTCTATCACGCCGGCATGGCCTATACGTCGTGGTCCTGGCACGTGAAGGATCCTCAGCCGGTCGAGTGGCTGGAGACCGCCATGCGCTTCGTGAACCGCTGGCGCATGCCGCTGGTGTTCATCGTGTCGGGCGCCGCCATCCTGCTGGCGCTGGGCCGGCGCACGCCGGGCGCCTTCGTGCGCGACCGCCTGCAGCGCCTGTTGCTGCCGCTGGCCTTCGGCATGCTGGTGATCGTGCCGCCGCAGGTCTACCTGGAACGCGCGCAGCGCGGCCAGTTCGAGGGTTCGTTCCTGGACTTCCTGCCGCAGGCGTTCACCGGCGCCTACCCCGCCGGCAACATGAGCTGGCACCATCTCTGGTTCCTGGCCTACGTGCTGATCCTCACCCTGGTGCTGCTGCCGCTGTTCCTGTGGCTGCGCAGCCCGTCCGGTGTCGCCCGCCTCGACCGCCTGTCGCACTGGGCTGCCCGCCATGGCGCATCGCTGTGGCTGCTGGCGCTGCCGCCGGCCGCCGCGCAGATCTGGCTGGGCCCGATCTCGTCCAACCGCAACGGGCTGGTCGGCGACTGGCTCGGCCTCGCCATGGCCGCCCTGCTGCTGCTCTATGGCGCGGTGCTGTTCCGCAGTCCAGTGCTGCTGCAGGCACTCATGCGCCAGCGATGGGCGGCGCTGGGGATCGGGATCGCGGCCTATGCGGCGCTCTACACCGTCTTCTTCTCCGGTCTGCTGGGCCCGATGTCGGCCAATGCGCAGCGGCTGGACTTCATCCTGCTGTCGGCCGTCAACGGGCTGGCGTGGCTCTACGCCATCATCGGCTTCTTCACGCGCCACATGACCCGTCGCTCGACGCTGCTGGCCTATGCGACCGAGGCGGTCTATCCGTTCTACATCCTGCACCAGACGGTGACGGTGATCGTCGTCTATCATCTGGCCACGGTCGCGCTGCCATCCGACCTGAAGTTCTTCCTCACCGCCGGCGCGGCATTTCTCGGCACCTGGCTGCTCTACGAAGGCATCCGTCGCGTCGACCTGTTGCGCCCGCTGTTCGGACTCAAGATGCGTGACCACAGCCGCCGGCTGCGGCTCGCACCGTCGGAACGATGAGGGTGCTGCCATGAAGAGGTTCCGGATGTGGGTATGGATCAGCGCCATCGTGGTCGGCATCGTCGTGCTCGGCGCCGGTGCCTTTGTGCTCGCTTTCCAGTATCGGCCGCCGCAGGCGGGTGTTGCCGCGCAGCCTGGTTCCTGGGCGCCGGTGGACGATGACCAGTCGTGGATCAATACCGGCAGCGATCCGGGGCACACGCGCTATTCGGCGCTAGCGCAGATAACGCCGGCCAATGTGGCGCGACTGGCACCGGCCTGGACCTATCACACCGGCGAGTTGCAACGCCGTGGCCCGGCGGCGATGCGTGGCAAGTTCCAGGCAACGCCGATCCTTGCCGCCGGCCACCTCGTGCTGTGCACGCCGTTCAATCGCGTGATCGCGCTCGACCCGGCCACGGGTGCAGAGGGCTGGGTCTACGATCCGCAGCTGTCGGACGCCACAATCGCGCAGATCGGCAAAGCGATCGCCTGTCGTGGCGTGGCGCAATGGACCGACTCGCAGGCCGCCGCGGACGCGCCCTGCGCTGTGCGCATCCTCACAGCGACCAACGACCTGCGGCTGATCGCGCTCGATGCGCGCACCGGGCGTCCCTGTCCGGGATTCGGCGACAATGGCACCGTCACGATCGTGCCGGACAAACCGCTGATGGATGCCGAGGAGCTGCACATCACGTCGGCACCGGCGGTAGTCGGCGATGTGGTGGTCGTGGGCTCTGCCAGCGCCGACAACCGGCGCATCGATGCGCCGTCCGGCATGGTGCGCGCGTTCGACGCCCGCAGCGGCGCCTTGCTGTGGACCTTCGATCCGGTGCCGCGCCGCTTCGATCCGCTCGCCAGCCCGACCTGGGAAGGCGATTCGGCGGTCCGCACCGGTCAGGCCAATGTGTGGGGCCCGATCTCGGTCGATGCCGAGCGCGACCTCGTGTTCCTGCCGACCTCGAGCCCGAGCCCGGATTTCTATGGCGGCATGCGGCTGGGTGCCAACCGCGACGCCAACAGCGTCGTTGCCGTACGCGGCCGTACCGGCGAGGTGGTCTGGCGCTTCCAGACCGTGCATCACGACCTGTGGGATGCCGATGTGCCGGCTGGGCCGAGCATGATCACCCTGACACGCGAGGGCCGGCCGGTGCCGGCGCTGGTGTTCGCCACCAAGAAAGGCTTTGTGTTCGTGCTGAACCGCGAGACCGGCGAGCCGCTGTTCGCAGTTGAGGAGCGTCCGGTGCCGGCGTCGGACGTACCGGGTGAACGCACGCATCCGACGCAGCCCTACTCGATAGGGCTGCCGGCGATCGTGCCGCACCACATCACCGCCGATGACGCCTTCGGCATCCTCTTCTTCGATCGCCGCGCCTGTCGGCGCGCCATGGCGCGGGCACGCAACGAGGGCCCGTTCACGCCACCCAGCCTGCAGGGCACCATCCAGTTTCCGATGAGCGGCGGTGGCGCGAACTGGGGCGGCGTCGCGGTCGATCCCCGCACCAATCGCGTGGTGGTGAACACCAACCGGGTCATGCACCTGCTGACGTTGATACCCGCAGATCAGGTCGAGGCGGCGCGGCGCGCCAACCCCGGGGTCGAAATCACCCGCCAGCGCGGCGCGCCCTACGGCATCCGCCGCGAGGTCATGCTCTCGCCGCTGGGCATGCCGTGCAATCCGCCGCCGTGGGGGGCGCTGACGGCGATCGACCTGCAGAGCGGCAAGCTGGCATGGGAACAGACCTTGGGCACGACCAAGGGACTGGTGCCGCTGGGTCTTTCCTTCCGCTGGGGCACGCCCAATTTCGGCGGCCCGATCATCACCGCGGGCGGCCTGGTGTTCATCGGCGCCACCACCGACAACATGCTGCGCGCCTTCGAACTTAAGACCGGTGCCGAGCTGTGGGCGGGCGAACTGCCGGCCGGCGGCCAGGCGACGCCGATGACCTACGCTGTCGGCGGCCGGCAGTACGTGGTCATCGCCGCCGGCGGCCACTCGGCGCTGGGCACCAAGATCGGCGACGCGGTGGTTGCGTTCGCACTGCCGTAGCCCTCTCCGCCCGCGTAGCGGGGGGAGAGGGGAACACTACTCAACCTGCGCGCCGGAGATACGGACGATCTCGGTCCACTTGGCGATCTCGGCCTTGATGAAGGCGCGGTATTCGTCGGGCGCGCCCGCATCAGGCACCGCGCCCAGTTCGATGATCCGTCGCGTCACCTCCGGCCGGGCGAGCTGGGCACGCACATCGGCACTGATCTTCTCGACGATGGCGCTGGGCGTCCTGGCCGGGACGACGATGCCGGCCCAACCGGCGGCATCGAACCCGGCGATGGTCTCGCCGATGCTCGGGACGTCGGGCATCTGCGGTGCGCGCTTGGCGGTCGTCACGGCGAGCGCCTTGACGCGGCCGTCGCGCACATGCGACAGCGCCGAGGTGACGCTGTCCATCATCAGCTTGATGTGGCCGCCCAGCAGATCGCTGAGCGCCGGCCCGCTGCCCTTGTAGGGAATGTTGCGGATGTCGACCGCGGCCTTGTGCTTGAACAGCTCCATCGACAGATGCTGCGAGCTGCCCACGCCGGGCGAGCCGTAGCCCAGCTGGCCCGGCTCCTTTTTCGCCAGCGCGATCAGCTCGGCCAGCGTGCTGACTGGCAGCGACGGGTGCGCCGTGATGACCAGCGGCGCCTGCACGAGGTTCGTGCACGGCACGAAATCGACCAGCGGGTCGTACGGCAGCTTGCCGGCATACAGACCCGGATTGATCCCGAGCTGGCCGCTGGCGGCCACCACGATCGTGTAGCCGTCGGCCGGCGCGTTCTTGGCGCTCTCCATCACCGGGATACCGGCGCCGCCGCCCTTGTTCTCGACCACGACGGGCTGCTTCCATAACGGCGACAGCAGCTCGGCGGCCACGCGAGCGAAGGTGTCCGTGGCTTGGCCCGGCGGGTACGGTACGACGAACTTCACCGCTCGCTCCGGGTACGCCCCCTGCGCGCGCAACGCCCCCGGCAGCAGCATCGACGCCCCGCCGGCCAGCACGACGCCACGCCGACCAACACCTCGTCCCAACATCAGCGGTCTCCCTCATTGCCTAACAGGCCGCAGCCTATCGCATGGTGGATGCCGGAAGCGGAACCATCAGACACGATGACCGCACCGGCATCACAAGGGTGATATCTAATCGACCTTGGCGCCCGAGATGCGCACGACCTCGGTCCACTTGGCGATCTCGGCCTTGATGAAGGCGTGGTACGCGGCGGGCGTGTTGGAATCGGGAATACCGCCCAGCTCGATGATGCGCTGCGAGACCTCGGACAGCGCAATTTGGGCCCGCATGTCGGCGCTGATCTTCTCGACAATGGCGCGTGGCGTCTTGGCCGGTGCGACGATGCCGGACCAGCCGGCGGCATCGAAGCCCTGGATGGTTTCGCCGATCGTCGGTACGTCGGGCATCTGCGGTATGCGCCTGGCCGTCGTCACGGCGATGGCCTTGATGCGGCCATCGCGCACATGCGGCAACGCCGAGGTCGCACTGTCCATCATCAGCTTGATGTGACCGCCCAGCAGGTCGCTCACCGCCGGCCCACTGCCCTTGTAGGGGATATTCCGGATGTCGACCTGGGCCTTGTACTTGAACAGTTCCATCGACAGATGCTGCGAGGTGCCGACGCCCGGCGAGCCATAGCCGAGCTGCCCCGGCTCCTTCTTGGCGAGCGCAATCAGCTCGGCCAGGGAGTTGGCGGGCAGCGACGGATGCGCCGTGATCACCAGCGGTACCAGGAAGATGTTCGAGCACGGCGCGAAATCGTTGATTGCGTCATACGGCAGCTTGCCGGCGTACAGGCCGGGATTGATCCCCAACGTGCCGCTGCTGCCGACGATCAGCGTGTAGCCGTCCGCAGGCGCGTTCTTGCCGCTCTCCATCGCCGGAATGCCGGCGCCGCCGCCCTTGTTCTCGACCACCACCTGCTGCTTCCACAGCGCCGACAACCGCTCGGCCATCAGCCGACCGAACGTGTCGGCAGCCTGGCCCGGCGGGAACGGCACGATGAATTTCACAGGGCGATCGGGATAAACGCCTTGTGCGCGCACCGGCAGGGACAGCGCCATCGCCGCAGCGGTGGCGATGGTCCTGCGTCGGCCGACGGAAGACCGCGTCATGTCCCATCTCCTTCGAAAGACTGTGCTCGAGCCCGCGTTGGGGTGTGGCACGGCTAGGCGCAAATCCCAAGCATTTCTGTCCGCCCCCGGTTGACAGTGTCGTCAGTTGCTGTATTTAACCCTAGCGTCAATTAATAAATTCACTGGTTAACACGGAGGGGCGCATGGCAACGGCACTCGGGCTGACCGACCAGCAGGCGGCAGTGCGCGACCTGGCCCGCCAGGTGGCGACCGAGGTGATCGCACCCACGGCCGCCGCGCGGGACCGTGATGCCGCCTGGCCGACGGCCGAGCTCAAGGCACTGGCCGAGCTCGGCTTCATGGGCATGCTGCTGCCCGAGGCGTATGGCGGCGCCGATATCGGCTTCGTGGGCTACTGTTTGGTGCTGGAGGAGATCTCGGCCGCCGACGGCGGCGTCGGCACGATCGCGCATGTGCACAACACCAGTGCCGCCTCGATCCTGCGCCACGGCAGCGCGGCCCAGCAGCAACGCTACCTGCCGGCCATGGCGCGCGGGGAAGCCATCGGCGCCTTCCTGCTGACCGAGCCACAGGCCGGCTCCGACACGGCTGCGTTCCGCGCCAGCGCCCGGCGCGAGGGCAATGGCTTCGTGCTGAGCGGCGCCAAACAGTTCATTTCCAACGGCAGCGAGGCCGGTACCGCCCTGGTGCTGGCGCAGACCGACAGGGATGCCGGCAAGCGCGGCTTCACGATCTTCGTTGTCGATCCCAAGGCGTCCGGTTACCGGGTGGCGCGGGTCGAGGACAAGATGGGCCAGCGCACCGCGCACGTGGCGCAGATCGCGCTCGAAGACCTGCGCGTGCCGGAAGAGAACGTGGTGGGCGGCATCGGCGGCGGCTACGGCACCGTGATGTCCGCCCTGTCCGACGGCCGCATCGCCATCGCGGCTCAGGCCGTCGGCATCGCGCGCGCCGCGCTCGATGCCGCCACGCGCTATGCCCGCGAGCGCGAAGCCTATGGCCGCCCCATCATCGAGCTGCAGGCGGTGGCCTTCCGGTTGGCCGAGATGGCCATGCAGGTCGACGTCGCGCGGCAATACTACCTGCACGCCGCGCGGCTGCTGGAGGCCGGCGCCCCCTGCTTCAAGGAAGCGGCCATCGCCAAGCTCTACGCCAGCGAAATGGCCGAGCGCGTGTGCTCGGACGCGCTGCAGGTGCATGGCGGTTACGGCTACCTGCGCGACTTTCCGGTCGAGCGCTACTGCCGCGACGTGCGCGTCTGCAAGATCTACGAAGGCACCAGCGACATCCAGAAGCTGATCATCGCGCGTAACCTGTGAGGTAATTGACTGGCGGTTAGAAAAGCGACGTAGACATGGGTGAATTTGACCGGGCCGTCAAAAGACGCTACCTAGTCGCCGGCACTCAAGAGGTCTTCCGTGCAGCGTGGCCGTCATTCAGCAGCCTGGAAAAATGTCGTCCTCAGCCGCGACCAGCAGTTTGCCCTGAAGCGGGCGGCGCTGTTGCGCGAGGCGGGACGCGCCTTCAGTGCCCAGGGCTATCACGATACGTCGCTCGACGATGTCGCCAAGACGCTCGGTGTCACTAAGGCCGCTCTCTACTACTACGTCAAGAACAAGCAGGAGATCCTGTTCGAGTGCCACATGCAGGCACAGGATCTGGGCGAGACGGCGCTGCAGCACAGCGAGCAGAACGGCCGCACCGGCCGCGAGAAGATCCTGCTGCTGGCCCAGAAGTATATCGAGCTGATCACCGGCGAGATGGGTTCGTTCGCGGTGCTGGGCGAGTTCGATGCGTTGGACGCCGAGAACCGCACCGTCATCGCCCGCCGTCGCGACAAGTTCGATCGGCATTTCCGGCGGCTGATCAGCGACGGCATCGCCGACGGCAGTATCCGGAGCGTCGATCCCAAGCTCACGGTGTTCTTCTTCATGGGCGCCATCAACTGGATGACACGCTGGTTCAGGCCCGATGGCCCGCTGCCCGGCGAAGAGATCGCGCGGCATTTCGCCGACCTGCTCGACAAGGCGATTTCATCGGCGCAAACCGCCAAGCCGGTCGCACGCGCGCGCGCTCGCGGCTGATCGCACCACCACACGCAGTCGAACACCGATCAGCGGAACGCGCAATGCGCGGCGTCGTGGAATCGACTTGACCGGATTTGACTGATCAGTAATGGATACTGCCAAGTAGTAAAAAAGAGACGTCGACGACGCACCGTGTGACGGGCCGTCGGACAACGACAGCCGGCAAGAGGGAGGTTCGATGAAGCGTGCAGCTCCCCGCATGGTGGAAAGACCGTGAGTGTCGTGGCATCCATGGGCCGCGCAGCGGCGCCCGGTGCGGCGCGCGCGACGGCGCCCGTTCTCAGCGCGCAGGGCATCCGCCTGGCCTTCGGCGGTGTGGTCGCGCTTGATGAGGTGTCCGTCACCGTCGGCGCCGACGAGCTGCTCGCCGTTATCGGTCCCAACGGCGCCGGCAAGACGTCGCTGATGAACTGCCTCAGCGGTTTCTACCGGCCGCAGAAGGGCGAAGTGCGCTTCAACGGCACGACGCTGACCGGCAAGGGCGTGCACGACATCGCGCGCCTGGGCCTGGCGCGCACCTTCCAGGGCACGCACATCTTCTCGGGCATGACCGTCATCGAGAACATCATGGTCGGCCGCCACATCCACATGAAAAGCTCGATCCCGGCCGCGTTCCTGCACTTCGGCCCGGCGCTGCGCGAGGAGGTCCGCCATCGCGAGGTCGTCGAGGAGATCATCGAGCTGCTGGAGATCGAGGCGATCCGCCACCAGCCGGTCGGCAGCCTGGGCTACGGCCTGCGCAAGCGCGTCGATCTCGGCCGGGCGCTGGCGCAGGAACCCAAGATCCTGCTGATGGATGAGCCGATGGCGGGCATGAACACCGAGGAGAAGGAAGATCTCGCCCGCTTCGTGCTCGACGTGCGCGAGGCGCGCGGCATCCCCGTGGTCCTGGTCGAGCACGACATGGGCGTGGTGATGGATCTGGCCGACCGCATCGTGGTGCTCGACTTCGGGCGCAAGATCGCCGAGGGCACGCCGCGCGAGATCCAGGCCGACCCGGCCGTACTGAAAGCTTATCTCGGCGAGGGTGACCGCTGATGCTGCCGATGCGCACCCTGCCCCAGCTGCTGCTGGAGCGCGCCGGCGAGAACCCTGGCCGGCTGATCGAGCGTCACAAGTATCGCGGCATCTGGCGCGAGTACACCTACACCGACGTGCTGGATAACGTGCGGGCCTTTGCGCTGGGCCTGCACGCCATGGGCCTGAAGCCGGGCGAGACCGTCGCCATCATCGGCGAGAACGAGCCCGAGCATTTCTGGGCCGAGTTCGCGGCCCTGGCACTGGGTGCCAAGGCCGTGTCGCTATATCCTGACCTCACGGCCGACGAGGTCGAGTACCTGCTGACCGACAGCGAGGCCGTGTACCTGCTGGCGCAGGACCAGGAGCAGGTCGACAAGGGCCTGGCCGTGCTGCCGCGCGTGCCGGCGCTGCGTCGCCTTATCTACTGGGACGACACCGGCATGTGGTCCTACCGGCAGGACGTGCTGGCAACGTTCGAGGCAATTCAGGAAGACGGCCGTAAGCGACACGCCGCCGAGCCGCAGCTGTTCGCCACGCTGGTCGCGGCCGGCAAGCCCGACGATGTCGCGGTGCTCTCCTACACCTCGGGCACCACCGGCCGCCCCAAGGGCGTGGTGATCACGCACCGCTACCTGATCGACAACGCCCATCGCCTGATCACGGCCACGGGCGCCAAGCCCGGCATGGAGTACCTCACCTATATCGCACCGGCGTGGGGAACGGAGCAGCTGTTCGGCATCACCATCGGCATGGTCCTGCCATTGGTGGTGAACTTCCCCGAGGGCCCGGAAGAGGTGCTGAGCAACCTGCGGGAACTCGCCGTCGAGATGCTGCTGTTCGCGCCGCGCCAGTGGGAGAGCCTGGCGGCGACGATCCAGGCGCGCATGCTCGATGCCGGCAAGCTGCGCCAGCGCATCTATGGCTGGGGTGTCGAGATCGGCCGCCAGGTCAACGTCGCGCGGCTGGACGGCAAGCCGGTACCGCTGTCGGCACGGCTCGCCTATCCCCTGGCCGAGGCGCTGGTGCTGAAGCCGCTGCGCGACAAGCTGGGGCTGACGCGCGCCAAGGTGGCGCTCTCAGGCGGCTCGACCATGGCGCCCGATGTGTTCCGGCTGTTCCACGCCATCGGCGTGCCACTGCGCAACCTCTATGGCGCCACCGAGATCGGCATCGTCACCATCCACCAGGGCGCGCGCTATGACCTCGAAACCGTGGGTCACTGGGTCGATATTCACCCCGAAGCCGGTCCGAAGCTGGAGTGGAAGGTCTCCGACGCCGGCGAGCTGCTGGTGCGCGGCGGTAGCTTCTTCCAGGGCTACTACAAGAAACCGGACAAGAGCGCCGAGCGCATCAGCGACGGCTGGTACCAGACCGGTGATGCCGTCTCGACGACGCAGAGCGGCGAGCTCGTTTTCCTCGAGCGCATCGACGATCTGCGCACCCTGCGCTCGGGCGAGCGCTTCCCACCGCAGTTCATCGAGACACGCCTGCGTTTCAGCCCTTTCATCAAGGACATCATGACCCTGGGCGACGAGACGCGGGACTATATCGGCGCCCTGATCAACATCGACATGAGCGTCGTCTCGCGCTGGGCCGAGGACCGCAACATCGCCTTCTCGACCTTCACCGATCTGTCGCAGAAGCCCGAGGTGGCGGCGCTGATCCGTGAGGAGATCGCGCGCGTCAACCGCTTCCTGCCCGAGCCCGCGCGCGTGCGCCGCTTCGCCAACTTCCCCAAGGAGCTCGATCCCGACGAGGGCGAGCTGACGCGCACCCGCAAGCTGCGGCGCGAGTTCCTGATCGAGCGTTATGGCACGCTGATCGACGGGCTGTACGGCGGCGGCGACAAGGTCACCGTCGAGATCCCCGTCACCTACCAGGATGGCAGGCGCGGCGCGCTGGTGGCTCGGGTCGACATCCACGATGTCGATCCGGGCGCGGCGCGTGTGCAGCCCGCGGCCGAGAAACTGCGAGCGGTCGGATGATCGATTTCCTCAACTACCTCATCAACGGCGCCCTGGTCGGGCTGCTCTACGCCCTGGTGGCGATGGGCTTCGTCGTCATCTACCGCGCATCGAAGGTGTTCAACTTCGCGCAAGGCGAGCTGGTCGTGTTCGGCGGCTTCCTCGTCTGGTGGATGGTGCTGGCCATGGGGCTGCCGCTGGTCATCGGCCTGCCGCTCGCCTTCGCTGCCGCCGCCCTGTTCGGCCTGCTGATCGAGCGCATCTTCTTCTCGCGCCTGGTGGGCGAGTCGGTATTCGCCATGGTGATGGTGACCATCGGCCTGCTGATCCTGATCCGCGGCCTGATCCTGGTGCTGTTCGGGGCGCAAGTGCGGCCGTTCCCCATCATCTTCCCGCTGAAGCCGGTGATCTTCGGCGACATCCTGATCCCGCGCTCGTTGCTGTTCGGCGCCATCCTCACCATCATCGTCGGGCTGGGCCTATCGTGGTTCTTCAACCGCACCCGTCCCGGCCTGCGCATGACGGCGGTGGCGGAGGATCATCAAGTCGCGATGGCGATGGGCATCTCGGTGAAGCGCTCGATCGCGTTCGCCTGGATCCTGGGCTCGCTGCTGTCGACCCTGGGCGCCATCATCTATCTCAGCGGCAAGTCGCTCAGCTTCCTCGCCTCCGACATCGGGCTGGCGGCCCTGCCGGTGGCATTGCTGGCCGGCTTCGAATCGATCGCCGGCGTGCTGCTGGCGGGCCTGATCGTGGGCATCATCCAGGGCCTGGTCACGGCCTATGTCGATCCCGCCGTCGGCGGCGCCGTCGGCACCGTCTTCCCGTTCGTCATCATGCTGTTCATCCTGTTCGTGCGACCGACCGGGATGTTCGGCTGGAAGACCATCGAGAGGGTCTGAGGCATGGATCCCGCCGGCGTCTTCGCCACCAGCTTC
>Ga0187894_10005798_pt1 | contig 12407 bp, 6 predicted proteins | sample GBC1701081metaG_FD_136650 | JGI IMG/M metagenome (GOLD analysis project Ga0187894, IMG submission 136650) | White microbial mat communities from a lava cave in the Kipuka Kanohina Cave System on the Island of Hawaii, USA - GBC170108-1 metaG ... | reverse complement strand
GGGCTTCCGCTTCCCGAGCCGCGTCGAGATGTGGGTCCCGGTCGGGCAGCTTTCGGATCAACCGTCGTGGAAGCAGCGCGGCAATCATCCGGGCCTTTACGGCGTGGCCAGGCTCAAGCCCGGCGTGACAATCGAGCAGGCGCGAGCGGACTTAGACAACATCGCCGCCGGCCTGGAGAAGTTGTACCCGGACAGCAACCAGAACAACCGCGTGAGGATCATGCCGCTGCTTGAAAATTACGTGAGCGACGTGCGGCGCGCGTTGTGGGTGCTGTTCGGCGCGGTCGGGTTCGTATTGCTGATCGCCTGCGCGAACATTGCCAACCTGCTGCTGGCGCGCGCGACGACGCGGTCGAAAGAACTGGCTGTGCGGACGGCGCTGGGCGCCGGGCGCTGGCGTATCGTCCGGCAGCTGTTGACCGAGAGCCTGCTGCTGGCCGCAATGGGCGGGGCCTTGGGGCTGTTGCTGGCGACGTGGGGCGTTGATTTCATCCTCAAGACCAACCCCGACGCGATCCCGCGCGCGCAGGAGATCGGCCTGGACAATCGCGTGTTCGTGTTCACCTTCGTCGTCTCGATCCTGACCGGCCTCGTCTTCGGCCTGATTCCGGCGTGGCAGGCCAGCAAGGTGGACATGCACGAAACGTTGAAGGACGCTGGGCGCAGCAATAGCGGCGGCCGGCAATGGTTGCGGAGCAGTTTGGTGGTGACGGAGGTCGCGGCGGCGCTGGTGCTGCTGGCGGGCGCGGGCCTGCTCATCCGCAGCTTTTATCGTCTGCATCAGGTCGATCCCGGCTTCTCCTACGAGCGGCTCTGGAGCGCCAACATCACGCTGCCGGAAAAGAAATATAGCTCGGAGCAGAGCATAGAGTTTTGGCGGCGGCTGACGGAAAGTTTGCGCTCCGCGCCCGGCGTCGAATCGGCCGCGGTCGCTTCGGGGCTGCCGCTGGGCAACAACGGCTGGCAGACTTCCTTCACCATCGACGGCCGCCCCGCTCCGCCGCCCGGCCAGACGCCGCTGATGGAAGCCTGCGGGGTCAGTCCCGATTATTTCCGCGCGATGAACATACCGCTGCGGGCCGGACGCTACTTTACCGAACAGGATACCCACCGTCCTCCGACCGGGCCCTTGCCAAGCGATCTCGGCGAGGAAGGGCGATACTGGTTCGGCTTGAACGTCATCATCATTGACGAAGAGTTCGCCCGCCGCCATTGGCCCAATGAAGACGCCGTCGGCAAGCGCGTTCGCTTGGGGGGCGGCGGCCCGAATACGCCGCTGGCGACCGTCGTCGGCGTTGTCGGGCGCGTGAAGATGGAGAGTCTGAGCGGCGGGACGAATTACGTGCAGGGCTACTTCCCCAGCCTGCAACTGCCCTTCCGCGGCATGACGGCGATCATCAAGAGCCGCGTCGAACCGGCCAGCTTGACCGCCGCGGCGCGCAGTCAAGTCACCGCGCTCGATCCCACTCAGCCGATCTACAACATCCGCACTATGGAGCAGATCCGCGACGAGTCCGTGGCGACGGAGAAGCTGAACCTGACGCTGTTGATCCTGTTCGCGTCAGTGGCGCTGGTGTTGGCGCTGGTCGGCATCTACGGCGTGATGTCTTACGCCGTCACGCAGCGCACGCGCGAGATCGGCATCCGCGTGGCGTTGGGCGCCCGGGGCCCCGACGTGCTGCGCCTGGTGGTCGGGCAGGGGATGTCGCTGGCTGGCGCGGGCGTAGTCATCGGGTTGGCGATGGCTTACGGACTGACGCGCCTGATGAGCGCTTTGCTCTTCGGCGTCAAGGCCACCGACCTGCCGACGTTCACCGCCGTCACAGTCTTGTTGGTCATGGTGGCGCTGGTGGCCTGCTGGATTCCGGCGCGCCGGGCGGCGAAAGTCGATCCGATGATGGCGCTGCGGTGTGAATAATCCGATTGCGGATTGCGGATTGCGGAATGCGGAATAAAAGAAATTGCCGCGGTTATTCAATCCGCAATCCGCAATCCGCAATCAACGGTAACGGCTCAGCCCCAACGGGGCGGCCTGTGATAGCTGATATGGATCTCTCCCTAAGACAAAAGCTGTGGGGTAACTGCTCAGCCCCAACGGGGCGGCCTGTGATAGCCCGGCGCCGCGCGCTGGGAGAACGTAGCGACCGTTCCCAGGAGCCCTGAAAGGGCGTAATAACCGACGTCGCTATTGCGCCCTTTCAGGGCTAGGGGCGCTCAATACGGTCTGTCCCCAGCGCGTTGCGCCGGGCTATCACAGGCCGCCCCGTTGGGGCTGGGCAGCTACAACAACTCAATTCAACGGAGGTTTAGTATGAAAAGATCGGTTTTCCTGGCTCTCGCCACATTGTCGCTGCTGCCGTTCTGTTCGGCGCAGGCCCAATCCTCATCCACAGATGGCGCCGACCGTGAAGCCGTGCGGCAGGCGGCGCTCGATTACGTCGAAGGCATCTACAACGTTGAACCATCGCGCATCGAACGCAGCGTACACCCAAAACTCGCCAAACTCGGTTTCTATCGCGGGCCAAAGGACGAAGCCTACCGCCCCGGCTCGACGATGACGTTCGAGCGGCTGGTCGAGGTCGCCAAAAATTACAACAAGGAAGGCAAGCTGCCGAAAGACGCGCCGAAAGAGGTCACTGTGTTAGATGTGCTGGATCAGACGGCGACGGTGAAGCTGGTGGCCGAGTGGGGCATTGATTACATGCACCTGGCGAAATTCGACGGCAAATGGATGATCGTCAACGTGCTCTGGCAAAGCCCGCCGAAGAAATCTGTCGCGCAGAATAAGTGAACGAAATCAACCGCCGCCGATCCTGCCCGCCGCCTTCGTGATCATCTCACGCATCCAGCGGTGGGCGGGATCGGCGTGGAATCGCTCGTGCCATAGCAGCGTCAGCCGCAGCGGCGGAATTTCTATAGGCGCGCGCAGCGATTGCAGCTTCAATTGCTTGCTGAATCTTTGCGCGAGGCGTTCCGGCACGGTGGCGATAAAGTCGGTGGCCGAGACGATGAATGGGACGCTGGCGAAATGCGGAACCACCACCGCCGTCCGGCGCGACAGCCCCTTCTGGGCAAGCAGCGTGTCAATCACCCCCAGCCCCTGTTTTTTGTAAAAGACCGCGACGTGTTCCGCTTCGGCGTACTGGCGCAGTGAGACTCTTCCGCGAATCTTCGGGTGTTGATCGCGGGCGATGCACACATTCTTGTCTTCCCAAAGCAGTTCGGACCTTATTCGGGCGTCGAGCGTCAGCGCGTCCGGGAAGAAGCCTATGGCGAGGTCGACTGACTCGGCCAGCAAGTTGGCGGACGGCGGCTCAAAGACGTTCGGTGAACGCTGGACGCGAAGAGAGACGCCGCTGGCCTGATCGCGAATAGCTTTGGCCAGAGGCGGCAGCAGCGTCAGCTCCACGTAATCGTTTGTCAGCAGATGAAAGAGTCTTTCAGACGCCAAGGGGGCGAAGGCCAGCTTATCTTCAAAGATGTCGCGCAACTGCGCCAGCGCCGACCTCACCGGCCCGATCAGCGATTGCGCCGCCGGTGTCGGCGACATGCCTTCGGTCGTCCGCACGAACAGCGGGTCGTCGAACGTGCGCCGCAACCTCGCAAGGGCGTTGCTCATCGCGGGCTGGCTCAGCCCGACACGTTTGGCCGCCCGCGTCACGCCGCGTTCCTCCATCAGCGCCTCGAAGACGACCAGCAGGTTCAGGTCTATCGTTTGCAGATTCATACTGTGAATACCGGCCATCACTATAATCCATCAAACAAATGCCGGCCAGAGGCGTAATCTACGGCAAGTTTCATATTTAACAGTTCGACTTCACCGTAGAGGCGCAGAGAACGTAGAGGCAACGCAGAGAGAGTGAAGAGGTCTTTCCCTCCTCTTCCGCTCTTTGGCTTTTTTCTCGTAACTGCTCAGCCCTGGGAGCGCAGGCGGCCTCGCCTGCTGGTTTCGGAAGAGGGCCGTCTCTGCAAGCCCAGCAGGCGAGGCCGCCTGCGCTCCCAGGGCTGAGCAGTTACTTTTTCTCTGCGTTTCCTCTGCGTTCTCTGCGCCTGCGGCGGTGAAGTCGGGAACAAGAGAGGAGCCAAGAGAGGAACTATGAAGAGATCACTTATCGCCTTATCGCTGACGTTATTGTCCGGCTTGAGCGCATCCACATCGTCCGCGCAACAGCCTCAGGCCACTTCAACCAATGCTGACAGCCCTGCTGTCCGGCGCGCCAAGGAGCTGGCGCAGGTCATCAATGCGGACAAATACGCCGAAGCCAGGAAATACGTCCAGGAAAATTACGCGCCGGCGTTTCTCAATATTCCGATGGACCGTCACCTGAATTTCATCAGCGGGGCTTACGACCAGAGTCGCGGCATCGAATTCCAGCGCGTTCAGGAAGAGAGGCCGAATGAAGCGCTCGTCGTGTTTAAGAACAAGCTGACCGGCAGATTGGGGGGACTGCTTGTTCGCGTGGAGTCGGAATCGCCGCATCGAATCTCCGGGGTCGGGTTGAGACCCGTCAAACCGCCCGCCGACGCCAAACCCGCCGCAAAGCTGACTGACGAGCAGATGGCCCGCGAACTGGACGCTTTCATCGGCAAACTCGCCGACGCCGATGTCTTCTCGGGCGCGGCGTTACTGGCCAAGGACGGGAAGGTGATTTACAAGAAAGCCTTCGGAACGGCGAACAAAGACTTCAGCGCTCCGAACCGCGTTGACACCAAATTCAATCTCGGCTCGATGAACAAGATGTTCACGTCGGTCGCCATCGCGCAACTGGTCGAACGCGGCAAGATCTCGTTCGACGATCCGCTAGCCAAATTCCTGCCGGAATTCCCCAGCAAAGAAGCGGCTGAGAAGATCAGGATCAAACATCTGCTCTGCCACACCGCGGGGCTGGGCAGTTTTTTCAACAAGCAGTTCATGGAATCCTCGCGCGCGCGCTTCCGAACGACCAGCGATTTTTTGGAACTGGCGAAAGACGAGAAGCTGGCCTTCGAGCCGGGAACGTCGTGGCGTTATAGTAACACCGGGATGCTCGTGCTCGGCGCGGTAATCGAAAAAGCCACGGGCCAGAGCTATTACGATTACATCCGCGAAAACATCTACAAGCCGGCGGGGATGGTCAACAGCGATTGTTACGATCTGGACCGGGTCAACTCCAACCTGGCGGTCGGCTACGAGAAAGATTACACCGACGACGGCGTGCGGTTCCGGAACAACGTCTTCTCGCACGTCATTCGCGGAGGAGCGGCGGGCGGAGGCTATTCGACGGTTGAAGACCTGATGAGATTCGACGTCGCGCTCAGGTCGAACAAACTGGTCGGAGCGGAATACGTCAAACTGCTGTTTTCGCCGAAGCCTGAGCTGAAGTCTCCGAATTACGGTTACGGTTTCAACATTGATCAGGAGAATCAGATCGCCGGACACGGCGGCGGCTTCGAAGGCATCAGCTCGAACCTGGATATGTTCCTCAACAGCGGATACACGGCGGTGGTGCTCTCGAACTATGGCGGCGCAAGCTTCCCGGTGTTGGAGAAGATGCGCGAACTGGCGCTCGCGGCTCAAGAGACGCGCGCTGCGGCTCGCTGAAACCGCGTTAGGAGCAGAGAACGTTGAAGCGCGGCAGAGAGGTGCTGGGGTTTCTCTCTCCGCCGCGCTATGACTTTCGCGAGTCGTTCATCATTGCTGCGCGGGCAAAAGCGCCGCCTGCGAATTCTGTTTCTTCTGCATTGTGTTCCAATCGGGCGGCTCGACGCCGAGCAGATGGTGGACGAAGAAGTCGTTTCGCTTTTTCTCGCCGTAAGCTCCGCCCGGCCCATGCCCTCCTCCGGGAATGACGAGCAAGTCGAACATCTTGTCGTTCTTGATCAGCGCGTCGACCACCTGCATGGTCGAGGCCGGGTCGACGTTGGTGTCCATCTCGCCGACGACGAGCAGCAGCTTGCCCCGCAGTTTGTGCGCGTTGTCCACGTTGGAAGATGCGGCGTATTCGGGGCCGAGCGGCCAACCCATCCACTGTTCGTTCCACCAGATCTTGTCCATCCGGTTGTCGTGACAGCCGCACGATGAAACGCAGACCTTGTAAAACTCCGGATGGAAGAGCATCCCGCCGAGCGAGTTCTGCCCGCCGGCGGAATTGCCGTAGATGCCGACGCGGCTGATGTCGTAGTAGGGATATTTCGCGGCTACGGCCTTGTGCCACAGAATGCGGTCGGGGAAGCCGGCGTCGCCCAGGTTCTTCCACGCGACGTCGTGGAAGGCCTTCGAGCGATTGGCCGTGCCCATTCCGTCAACCTGCGCGACGATGAAGCCAAGCTCGGCCAGCGACTGCATGCCGTTGAATGGGCTAAACGACTTCGGCGCGAACGAACCTTGCGGCCCGGCGTAGATGTATTCGATCACCGGGTATTTCTTGAGCGGATCGAAATTCGAGGGCCGGAAGATCACGCCCCAAATCTCTGTCTTGCCGTCTCGCGCAAGTGATGTGAAGACTTCGGGCGCGCGCCAGCCCGCTTTGCTCAGTTCGGCGATGTCCCCGCGTTCGAGTTCGGTCAGGACCTTTTTGTCCGCCGCCAGGCGCAACTCGGACACGGTCGGCTGATCCACGCGCGACCACGTGTCCACGTAATACTTCATATCCGGCGAGAGGCTGACGATGTGATTGCCGTCGGCTTCGGTCAGCGCGGTCAAGCCCGTGCCGTCGAAATTGATCCGGTAATAGTGGATGAAGTACGGGTCTTTGCCGGGATACATCCCGCTCGCCTGAAACCAGATTTGGCGCTTCTGTTCGTCCACCTTGTCAACGCCGCGGACCACCCATTGGCCTTTGGTGATCTGATTCTTCACGGCGCCGGTCGCGCCGTCGAAGAGGTACAAATGATTCCAGCCGTCGCGCTCCGACATCCAGACGACTTCTCGGCCGTCGCTCAGATCGTAGCGATACCTCTTGCCCGAATAGCAGAAAAAGGTCTTCGGCTCTTCGCTGATGACGGCGCGCGGTTTGGCCGTCGCCGCGTCCACTTCGACGACGCGATAGATCTGATGGCCGCGCTGGTTGTATTCAAATGTGAAAGCTCGGCTGTCCTTGCGCCATTCGATTCGCGAGAGTTGGTACGGATTGGGAAAGAGCGCGCTGTCAATCGTGATCTGCTTTTTGCTCTCGACGTGAAATAGCACGGGCTGCGGCGCGTCCAACTCATCGCCCGGTTTGGCGTAATCAATCGTCGCGTACTTGGGCTGCAACTGACCGTCGGGCGAAGACTCGACGTACTGAATCTTGCGGTTGTAACCGGGGCGCACGCGATACGCCGCCAGTTTTGTCGAATCCGGCGACCAGACCAGGGAAGCGAGCGCGTAATAGTTTCCTTCCGATCCGTCAAAGCTCAGCGCCACGCCCTCTTTTTTGCCCTTCGGCCGCACGTAGACGTTGAAGTTGTCGACCAAGGCTTCCCATTTGCCGTCGGGCGAGGCCTTCGCTTCGGTTTGCGGGAAGTTGTAGCGCGGCCCGGGAATGCCGTTGAGCGGCGCGCCGGGGCCGCGACGTTGACCGAAGCCTCCCGGTCCTCCAGGCCCGCCGGGCGGGAGCTTTTTGATTGTGTAATCCGCCAGATCGCATCTCCACCGATTTTCGCCGGCGAGGAATTCAATGGCTTTTTCGTTGTCGACGAAGCTGATCATCATAAACGGCAGCTTCAACGCCGTGTATTTCTCGCCCGCGGCAGCCGAAAGAGAAGCCGCCAGCTTTTCGTGATCGAAGGCGGGTTTTTTGGCCAGCGTTTCCGCGTCAACCAGGACAAATTCATTTCCGCCTTTGACCGCTTTGCGATACCAGAAGCGGCTGGTCTGCTCAATCCAGGCCGCGCGTTCGGGAAGGTTGACGGCCAGCCCCAGGTACTTTTCGCGCAGGCCATTGGCGCGTTCATAATCGGCCAGGGTGCCTTGCGCATAGCTCAGCGTTGGCGCCAGCAGACAAAGTGCGATGATTTGCCAGCGGATAAGTTTGCGTTTCATTGGTGTCTCTCCTTCTTGTAGCGTGCGGAAATGATTTGGTGGACGATTTGTTCGAATCGGCCGCTACCGGGGCCGGCGTCCGGGCTTGATGTTCTTGCCGTGATACACGTCCATCGGGATGTGATGATCCGCGTAGACGCGGCTCAGCAGTTCGTACAATTTCGGGTCGTAGCGTTGCAGGTCTTCAGGCGTCTGCACGCGCGTCTCGCCATCCATGTATTCATAGTTCGACCAGAACCAGGTCTGCGTGCCCTCGGCCCAATATTCGTTGGCGTTGGTCGAAGCGTAATGGTTTTTCCACAGCCCCTTTGCCATGGCCTCTTTGTACGCGGCTTGAATCTCCGCGAATAGAGCCGGGTCAGCCGTGCGGATGCCGACGCCCATAATGCCGTGCGCGAACTCATGCACGAAAATGTTCTCGCCGAAATAACGTGTGTCCGGGTAGCCGAGCAGATTTTCTTCCGCGCAGGTCGTCGGATTGCCGCCCAAGCCCCGCGCGCGCCTGTCCCAATATTCCTTGTCGGTCATACTGGCTATGCCGCCGGGCTTGTCGTAGTTGGCTTTCTCGCCCGGTGTCAGGCGCGGATCGTCACGCCCCGGTCTCTTTCTGTCTTTGTGTTCGGGAATGTCCGTCGTCGATTCCGATTGCGCCATCACTCCTACGCGCATCTTTTTCTTGACCATCTCCGCGCGCAGGTCGGGGCGCTTCGCCAGCATGTGGATCACGATGTCGCGCGCGACGAGCAGCGCCGCGTCAGGAACTTTTTCGGAACTCAGGATCGAAACGCCCAGCGCGTCGGCGTATTTTTTATAGAACGGATCGACGCCCAACGACACGGGCGGCGACCCCACGACAGCTTTGACGTAATCCTGAATGAATGGTTTCTCTTGTTGTTGAGGCGCCGTCTGCGCGGCGATGCCTGCTACCAACAACGTCATCGTGACGATCACAAATTTTCGCATCGTTACCTCACTATGGAATCCAAGAAAAAAAGTTCGTAGTCCTTCGCCGAGGCGGAAGCGGTTTGAGGAGCCACTTCGCGATTTCACTCGCGACTTTCTCAATCGAATCCCAGGTTTTGCAGGCTCTGATGATGAAAGCGCCGGGTCAAAACGTAAGGTCTCATCTCAGGACGCTTCCGCCTGAAGGCGGGACTACGAACATATATCTCATCAACGTCCGCCCCCGCAGCCCGGGAAGCGAAACGCGCCGATCTTGCTCGAATAACTTGTCTCGCCTTTCTTGATGTAATCGCCGACGTACCAGATTGTGCAGTCGTCGCTCGGATCGACGGCCGTTTGCGTGTAATCCTCCCAGCGCATGACGTTCTGCGCTCCTTCGCCCTCCACCAGCGTCGTTTCGCGCAGCGTCAACTGCCCGAGCGGGTCGTTGGCGAGCCGCCCGGCGAAGCGTTGGCCGACGAAGTTCGGCGTCCCGCCGAATGAATAACCGATGCCGATGTTGCCGAATCGGTCCATGGCCGGACTGGCCATCCAGCGGTAAAAGCCGTCGGGCGCATAGGCGCCCTGTTGATGCAGCTTGACGCTGCGATCTTTGTTGACTCGGAACTCGTACCAGCGGACTCCGCCGCCGCCAGCCGAGGTGTTGACCGAGTGAACGGCGACAATTGATTCGCGGGCGCCGATCCGGCGGTAGACGAGCCTCGCCATGATCTTGTCGCCCTGCGCGTCGAGCCGCCGATCCGTGCCCGGCTGCGGCACGCAGTTCGTAAGCTGCCCGTCACACAGATAGTGATACGGAGCCACAGCGATCTTCTCCGGCCCGGTGATCTTCGTGTTGGCCGGGTTCCGCCAATCGACGTGGAACTTCCAGACGAAAATTCCGTCGTCCTCGAAGACCTTGTTCAATTGGGCTCCGCCCGCCGCCATCATGATGTTCGGCGCTCCGTTCGGTGGCAGCCCCTTGCCATCGATGTCCGCGTTGTTCAGGAAATTCACGCCGTCGATGATGACGCACTGCTCGGAGGCCGGCTCGCCTTTGAGCATCTTTGCGCGCTCCACGACGCAGGCATGCTTTTGGATGAAATCGTCGCTCGTGCTGGTCGGGACGTAGTAGCCGTCCGGCCAGATCGCCGGACGCGGATAATCGGGGAAGAGCGGCCGTAAGAATTCGTAGCGGTAATACGGGCCGAACGGATCAGGGCCGGCGCTCACCGCATAGCACACCGAATACGGTCCCTGCGGGCCGGCCTGCCCGCGCTGGCCGCCCTGGCCGCGTTGCGGCTGTTGTTGGGTTTGAGCGGGCGGGCTTGGCGTCGGGACGAAGAGCGGAGCGGCCTGTCCGGGTTGCCCTGCTTGCCCGGGCACGCTCACTTGCGCGGGATCGCCTGACCGTGCGGGTTGCGGCTGATCCGGCCGGACAGGCCCGCGCCGAAAAGTCGGCATCACGACCAGCCAACGATCCGCGAGCTGATCATAACGCACGACAGCGTCGCCGTTATTCGTAGCCTCGCACGCGCCGCCGAAGCCTTTGAAGACGGTGTTGGTCGGGACGGGGCCGTACAGCGCCTTGCCCGTCGTGTCGTACCGCTTGCCCTTCTTCGTGAAGATGGCCATGCGCGAATTGACCGTCTGCATAATGTGATCGGGCCCGACGGCCAGGCTGTTGTCCGACGGGTTGCGAAGAGCAGCCGCGCCATGCGGCCCCTCGAACCCGACGCCGAGCCCGTCGAAGCTTGCAACGAGCGTCGCGCCCGGCCGGGAGCCTTGCGACCGCTGTTCGACCTTCGCCGCTCCCGGCGGGCTTGTGATCACGGGCGGGATGATGGGCGCGGCGGGGTTCTGCCGCCGCTCTGTTTCGACGCTCTCGCCGTCCGCTTCTTCGCCGGGCGATGACAGGGAACTGAGCGGTCGAGAAATGTCGTGGGCCGCGGCATATTGAACCGTGGCTGCGCCGCCTTTTGCGCGCTTGGTCTCCGCGCCGGCGGTGTTCTCGGAGCGCGAATGGTACACAGCGAAAGCGACGACGGACACGAGGACGGAGACAGTGGCGACAGCTTTGAGCGTTTGTAAGGCCAAGTTCATAAGGATGCTTCATCAACAGAATGGCCGGCAGGTGTTTGGAAGGCCATACACCTGCCGGAACGAAGCGCCGGGCTGTTCGTTACCACTCGATGCTGGCGCGGAACTGCATTGAGCGGTTGCCCTGATTGCGGCCTGTCGTCGGCGCGGTGATCTGGCCGAACGCCGTGGAGGTCGGGTTGGTATTCCCGATTTCGAAGAACGGATGGTTCAGGAAATTCAGCGCCACCAGTCGCAAGCTCATTCGCATCCGCTCAGTGATGCGGACATCCTTGTTGACGCTCATATCGAAGGTATAGAGGTTGCTGTTGCGCAGGTAGACGAACGCGCCGTACTGGCCCGGCGTGGAGGCCGGGGCGTAGAGTTCCGGCTTCACCACGCTCGTGCTGACCGTGCCGGTTTGCGTGATCGTCGCGATGCTCGCAATGCTGGAAATGAGCGATGTGGGAGAGAAGCCTCCAGCCACCTTGCTCAAGGCCTTCTGCAACTGCTCCGGCGTGAAGCCGCCGCCGAAGACCACGCCCGCCTGAGTCAGATTGTTGACGGTATTGCGCCCGCTGTTCAGTAGCACAGGATCGCCGGAGGCGATGGTCTCGCGTCCGCCGAGCGTCCATCCGCCGACGATGCGATCCAGGAAAGCGTTGTTGGCCAGGAAACGTCGCCCCTTGCCGAACGGCAGATCGTAAGTCCAGTAGGCGTTGAAGACGTGCCGGCGGTCGAAAGGCGACGGCCCATAGTTGAGTCTGGCGTTGCGGAGCGTGTACCAGGTGTACCCGGCGGCTTGGTCGGTTTCATTCAGGATGCTGCCCATCGCGTGGCTCCAGACATAATTGGCGCCGAGCAACAAGCCGCGACTGTATTGCTGCTTCAGGTCAAATTGCAGCGCGTTGTAGTTGTTGTCGCCATTGGAATCCTGATAGTTCAGCGTCGTCAGGTACGGATTGGCCTGGAAGATGTTGATCGGGTATGCGCCGGGCGCATTGAATCCGCCGGTGACGCAGCGCGAAAGTTTATTGCCCACCAGACGGCATATATTTTGAGCGCTGGTGGCCAGCGTTTGGGCCAGCGTGCCCGCCACGCCTTGATTCAGGTTCTGAATGAAGGTCGCATTCGCGAAGCCCTGCGCCGCGGAGAGCGCAGGCTGACCGCCCAACGCGCCGAACGCGGCCTGAAAGATGGGCAGCGCCGCCTGGCCGGTCAGGTTGTTGTTGGCGAAGGTCTGCCCGCGCCCGTTGGCGATGTTGATGTCGAGGTTCTTCTTCGCTTGTATGAACTCGTTCAAGAAACCGTTCTCGAAGATGTTGACCTCCTGAATATTCTGGCGGTGCCACATGTGCGTGGATTTATTGCCCACGTAGCGTAT
>Ga0187894_10005797_pt1 | contig 12407 bp, 10 predicted proteins | sample GBC1701081metaG_FD_136650 | JGI IMG/M metagenome (GOLD analysis project Ga0187894, IMG submission 136650) | White microbial mat communities from a lava cave in the Kipuka Kanohina Cave System on the Island of Hawaii, USA - GBC170108-1 metaG ... | reverse complement strand
CGACAGCGCGCCAAGGCTCGGGTTGATGCTGTTCGAGAGCGTGTACTCGACCTCGTTCTCCTCGAACCGCGCCGTCACGTCCCACCGCAGCGTGTCACTGATGTCGCCGCGCAGGCCGGCGATGAGCCCCAGGTCCGTGAGGTCGGCGCCGAAGTCCGGGTTGTAGCCTCCCGGGAACAGCGTGAAGATCGGATTGCGCAGCACGAAGTTGCTCGGGCTGCTTGCACTGGCCACGAGGTAGTCCGCCGGATTCAGCCCCTGACCGGTAATGCTGTTGACAAGCGCCTGCGGCGCGTTGTCCGGCAATCCGTCCGATCCCCGAATGAACTGGCCGGGGGCGCCCGGATCAGGCATTAGCCTGTCGATCTGCAGCGTGTTGCGCGCCGGGAAGTCGATCTGATCCGCGGCATTGGCCAGCACGGGTCCGCGATAGAAGAATCCGGACACCGTCGTGTTGTCCATGTAGTTCGCACTGCCGTAGAACTGCAGCGTATCGCTGATCGGCAGACCGAAGTTCGCCATGAACTTCAGCGCTTCGACGTCCGGGTCTCCCCAGCGCTGGCCGAGGCCGCCTTGCGGGATGGCACAGCCGCAGGACGCGCCCGCGCCGAGCGCATCGGGCCGCGCACCGCCGCGCGACGTGATCTCGGAGGTGGAGTACTCACCGGTGAGATTCAGGAAGCCCTCGGCGCCGACCGGCAGGCCGATGTTGCCGGCGATCGAGATGCGCTCGCCGTCCGACTCCGAGTATTCGCCGTACTGCGTCGCGAAGTTCATGCCTTCGCGATCTTCCTTGAGAATCAGGTTCACCACGCCGGCGATCGCGTCCGAGCCGTACTGCGCGGATGCACCGTCGCGCAGGATTTCCACGCGCTCGATCGCGAGGCTCGGGAATGCGGACCAGTCGACGCCCTGCGAGCCCTGGTTCACCGTTCCCAGCGGTGCGAGCTGCAGGTTGACCAGCGCGGAGCGGTGGCGGCGCGTGCCGTTGACCAGCACCAGCGTGTGATCCGGCGACAGGTTGCGCAGGCTCACGGGCCGGATGAAGGCCGTGCCGTCTGCGATTGGAAATCGCTGTGTGTTGACCGACGGACTGACTTTCGACAGCGAATCGGTGAGATCGAATGCCGCTTGTTCGGCGAGCTCGTCGCCGCGAACCAGGTCGACCGGCGAGAGAGTTTCTGTCGCCACGCGTCCGGCGACTCGCGTGCCGGTGACGACAACCTCGCCCATCGCCTCGTCGTCTGTGGCCTCCTGGCCCCCTTGTGCCCACGCACCAGTGCCGGTGCTGCTCAGCACGGCGGCAATGGAGGCGGCCAACGCGCGCCTACGTACCTTGATCATGGTGTTCCCCCTTCATGACTTTTGATCTTGGCCCGACATCGACCGCCGGCCGGTCGATGTTGCTTCACGGGGGCGCAGTATCGCCAAAGGCTCAAGGACTTGAAAGGCCCTGTGTGCGAACCGCAACGGAATGCTCCCGTATGCGGATGAACGGCAAGGGAAACGACAGGCGAAGGGCTCTCCTTCAGGGACAGCCGTCATAGACGGTCATCCGAAGTACCCTTCTCAGGGGTACTTACTCGTCAAGCGACTCGAACTCCATCGCAACGTCGATTCTGACTCGGCGCGCAATGAAGAAGCCTCTGACGCGAATTTCGCCGAAGCGTTCTTGAAGCAACTGTTTGCATACCCGGAAGTGCTTTCCGTCCGTCAGCACATCGTCGAAGAGCACGATGCTTCCGGGTGCCTTGCCGTCGACTGGATGATCGACATAACAGTTCTGCAACAGCTGCGCGAACGACTGGCGGTCACCCTCATGATCAGCGCGCGTGCTCGTCTTCTGCTTGACTAACTCGCGAATGTCCAACGGGGGCGTCGGGCGCGCGAGAGCTAGGGCACGCAGCAGTCGGTCGTCGTAGTCAGGATGGTCACGCATCTTGGACGTCGGAATCGGGACAACGACGGAGCCGGCCGACAGGCGACTCAAGTGCTGCGTAAGGGCGGCACCGATTTCTCGACAAGCCCAATCCTTGTAGCGCCGGCGTGCTGGTTTCTCTTCGAGTTCGCTAGGCCGGATCTTGAAATTGATCATCAGATCGTTTGCGGGCGTGGAATATCCGCCGCCGGCTAGGTATTCCACAAGAAAGAAACAGTCATCGGCTGCGGTCAGACACTGGTGCTCGGCACGAGCGAGTTCATCGATCTTCCGCGCTCTCTTCTTGAGCAAGCTGCTGATAGATGTCATCGAATTCTTCGACGCGCAGGGCACCCAACTTCTCGAATTTTGCCGGCCAGGAAATAGCAGAGTTGCGAAAGCAGCTTTCAAGTATAAAGAGCTTGCGCCCTTGGTCCAAAGCAGCCTGCGCCTGGGTAAGCGTGCCTGAGGTGTCGCTCGCCTCTACGATGACGGTGCCCTCCGTCAGTGCCGACATCGTGATGTTTCGCTCTGGGAAGAACAGCCGATTCCCTCGATAGGTCTGCTGCGAATAGCGCACAATCGGGATCTGACTAATTAACAAGAACCTGTCAGCAATCTCCCGCTGGAGGCTCTCATTTTCTGGCGGGTAGTATTCAGTGATCGGGGTACCTATGACCGCAATCGTGCGCCCCTTCGCATCGATCGCCGTTCGGTGAGCGATGGTATCGATTCCTCGTGCGAGTCCCGACACCACGGTGAACCCCGCTTCCACGAATAGCTGGGAAAGCTTGGTAGCGCGTCGTTCGCCGTCTGGTGTTGGATTGCGGGTGCCTACGACGGCGATGCAACGTGTACTCGCCAAGCTCCAGTCGCCTTGGAAATACAGCAACTCCACCGGATGCCTTGCCTGTCGAAGTTGCTCTGGATAGTCGCCGGCACCGTGTATGCGCACGCCGAAGTGTCGAATTCCAGCCTCTCGGATCGCGCTCAAGGCCAGCTTGGCGTGCTTCTCAGCGTCGGCGGGCGAAACAAAATCCGACGGGACACACTCAGGGTGCTCGCGGAACATCGCCGCCAGCGACTTGAAGCTCGTCGAACGATCAGCCCATAGGGCCTCATACGCGCCGAGCTCGCGCACGGGTGTGATTGCCTGATCGACAAAACCGGTAGGCTGCGCGTCGAAAAGCTGTTCAGTCACGGATCTTCCTATACCTGTACGAATATACAGTACTTTGAATGCCACGCAAGCTATTTGAGATGCTGCTTCTTGCGTGAACAGACCATAGCGCGCCACCGCTGTTGATCGCTCGTGGGTGTCCTGTGGACAACTCACACACCTACCTGTGTTTTTTGCCAGCAGGAGCGCAGGCGATAGATCTCGAAGAAATCACGGGGATCGGAAGGTCTAGAGCGCCCAACGAGGCACGCGGCGAGCGCCGCTCGCATTTCGGGCGCGCGTCCTAGACCTATGGAGGTACTCAGCTCATGGCGGCCGAATCAGCGGCTTGGATCGGTCTTGTTGGCGTTGCAATCGGCGCGGCAATTACAGCCGGCATGGATTGGCTCCGTCGGCAATGGGCCCGCGTTGACAGGCAAGAGGAAAGGCTGATTGCACGAGGTGAAGAGCTCCTCGAGTGCTTTGCCCTGATCTTCGAATGGCACGAAGACGCGCGACGGGTCGCGTTCACCGGCAGCGTGTATGTTCCGATTCAGCGCCCGGTATTTCGATTGGCCGCTATTGTCGAACTCTACTATCCCGAACTTGAGCCTCATGTCCGCGAAGTCGATGTCGCCGCTAGGCGCTACCGCGACGCCCTCGTAGCTATTGCAGGGAACAAGGCACGAGGCTTACCAATGACGCAGGAGTTGAATGACGCGCTCGCAAGGCAGCACGACACGCTCCTGCCGATTGTTGGTCGTGCACTCACTGCCGCTCGAGCCGCCGTTCAAACACGAACGCGGTGAGGTTGCGGGACCAGAGGTGCGCCGTCTGAACTTCAGGCCGGCGTTTCAGCCGTTCCCGGGGTGGCGACCTTGGCGCGCAGCTTCTGAATAACGCTGCTCCAGTACTGCGGCGTGCGGGTATTGCGGGCCACCAGGGCATAGACCGCGGGCACGACGACGAGCGTCAGGAGCATCGAGATCAGCACGCCATACAGCACCACCACGCCGATCGGCTGCCGGCTCTCGGCACCGGCGCCGGTAGCGAGAAGCAAGGGCACCGAGCCGAAGCCGCTGCAGAGGCTGGTCATCAGCACCGGACGCAGGCGGGTCGTGGCAGCCTGGATCACCGCCTCGACGAATTCGACGCCGCGATCGCGCAGCTGGTTGGCGAACTCGACGATCAGCACGCCGTTCTTGGCAGCGAGGCCGACCAGCATCACCACCGCGATCTGGCTGAAGATGTTGACGGTGATGCCGTACACCCACATGCCGAGCACCGCGCCGACGAGTGCGAGCGGCACTGTCGTCATGATGACGAACGGCAACGTGAAGCTCTCGAACTGCGCGGCCAGTACCAGGAACACCACCAGCAACGCGGCGAAGAACGTCCAGTAGAGCGCCTGGCTCGACTGCAGGTACTCGCGCGATTCGCCGTCGAAGTCGAGCTTGGCGGTCGGCGGCAGCTCCTCGTCGACGATCTGGCGGAAATACTCGATCGCCTCGCCCATCGAATAGTTCGGCGCGAGACCGCAGGAGACGGTGATGGCGCGCAGGCGATCGAAGCGGTTGAGCTGAATCGCGCCCGCCGTTTCTTCGAGCGTCACCACGCTGCTCAGCGGGATCAGCTCGTTGCTGCGATCGGAACGGACGTAGAGATTGTCGAGGTCCGCAGGCGAAGCGCGGTCGACTGTGCGGCCCTGCAGGATCACGTAGTACTCGCGTCCCTCGCGCAGGAACGTCGTCACGATGCGCGAGGCGAGCATGGTCTCGAGCGTGCGCCCGATGGTGTCGAGCGAAACGCCCAGGTCCGCGGCGCGATTGCGGTCCACGGAGACCTTCATCTGCGGCTTGCGCTCCTGGTAGTCGGAATCGAGGTTGAGCAGGCCGGGATTCCCGGCCGCGCGCGCCATGATCTTGTTGCGCCACTCAGCGAGTTGCGCGTAGTCCGGTCCCTGCAGCACCACGCGCACGGGCTCGTTGGCGCCCCAGTTGAATGCCGAAGGCGTGAACACTCCGGCGCGCACGCCCGGCAGTGCGCCGAGTCTCTTCTGCAGCGTCGCCGCCAGCTCGGCGGTGGTGCGTTCGCGCTCGCCCCAGTCCTTCATCACGATGAAGCCGACGGCGCGGTTGAGATCCGGCGTCGCTCCGCCGCCGCCGCCCGGAATGCGGATGCTGAAACGGACGATGTCGCCGCGGGCCGCTTCCTCCGTCAGGATGTCCTCGAGCATGCGCGCGTGGCGCTGCATGTATTCGAGACTCGAACCTTCGGGACCGGTGAGCGCGATGCGGATGATGCCGCGGTCTTCGCTCGGCGTGTTCTCCTGCGGCAGCGTGGCGAACACCGCAATGGTTATTGCGAACAGCGCGGCGGCCGCGCCGACGACGTACGCGGGGCGCGCCAGCACGCGGCGCAGAAGGGCTTCGTAGCGCGCGGCGAGGCGATGGAAAATCGTCTCGACGTGATGGCTGACGCCGCTGCGCACGGCACCGCCCTTGAAAATCTGCGAAGCCATCATCGGCGTGAGCGTCAGCGCCACCAGGCACGAGAACAGGATCGAGGCGGCGAGCGTGAATCCGAACTCGCCGAACAGGCGGCCGACGCGGCCGGTCTGGAACGAGATCGGCACGAACACCGCCGACAGCACCAGCGTGGTGGCGATCACGGCGAAGCCGATCTCGCGGCTGCCGTCGAGCGCGGCCAGCAGGCTCTGCTGCCCGGCCTCGATGCGCCGGTAGATGTTCTCGAGCACCACGATGGCGTCGTCCACCACCAGGCCGATCGCCAGCACCATCCCGAGCAGGGTCAGCGTGTTGATGGTGAAACCGAGCGCGTACATGGCGGCGCAGGCGGCGATGATCGAAATCGGAATGGTCACCGCGGGAATCACGGTCGCGCGCCAGTTGCCGAGGAACGCGTAGATGACGATCAGCACCAGGGTCACGGAGATGCCGAGCGCGATCATCACCTCGCGCATCGAGGATTCGATGAACACGGCGCGGTCGAGGTTGACGCCGAGCTGTGTGCCCTCGGGCAGGTCCTGGTTGAGGATCCCGACTTCCTTGCGCACCGCGCGCGCCACCTCCAGCGTGTTGGCCTTCGACTGCCCCTCGATCGCGATGCTCATCGCCGGTATGCCGTTGGTGCGCGCCACCGTGCGCTCGTTCTCGGCGGCGAGCTCGACGTCCGCCACTTCGCCGAGGCGCACCAGGTATCCGTCCGGCCCGCGCCCGATGGCGAGCGCCGCGAAATCCGCTTCGGTGTCCAGGCCCGTCTGCGTGTTGAGCACGAACTCGCGCTCGCGCGAGACCAGCCGTCCGGCCGGCAGCTGCACGTTCTCGCGCCGCAACGCCTGCTCGATGTCCGCCACGGTGAGCTGGCGCGCGGCCAGCCCCTGGCGGTCGATCCACAGGCGCATCGCGTAGCGGCGCGCGCCGTTGAGCTGCACGCGCGCGACGCCCGGCAGCGCCGCGAAACGATCGACGATGTTGCGCTCGGCGAAGTCCGTGAGCTCGAGCGAGTTCATCTTGTCGCTCGAGAGGTTGACGTAGATGATCGGATCGGCGCTCGAATCCGCCTTGGAGATCTCGGGCGCGTCGGCCTCCACCGGCAGGTCGTCGAGCACGCGCGACACGCGGTCGCGCACGTCGTTGGCGGCCGAATCGATGTCGCGTTCCAGGTCGAACTCCACCGTGATGCGCGAGCGCTCGTCGGAGCTCTGCGAGCGCATCTTGTCGATCTGCTCGACGCCCGCGACCCGGTCTTCGATCAGCTGCGTGATCTTGGTCTCGATGATCTGCGACGAGGCGCCGCGGTAATTGGTGTCGATCGAGACGATCGGCGGGTTGATGTCCGGGAACTCGCGCACCGTCTGCCACAGGCGGCCGAGGCACACCAGGCCGACGACCAGGAGCATGAGGCTGAGGACGATCGCGAAGACCGGTCGGCGGATGGAGAGATCGGAGATCGTCATCGGGGACTCGCGCTGCGCAGGAAACGGGCGAGCGACAAGGTTACCACCCGCTCGTGAAGCGGGTCAGGCACCTTTATCTTCGCCGGGCGTTGCAGCGGTGTGTCCGCTGAACCGGGTAGCTCGTCCCCGTCTCAGGCGGCGGATGCTTCAGGCTGCGGGCTGGACGGGTACGGGTTTGCGCCGCAGGCGATCCGCAGCACTCTGCACGCGGCTCGCGGAGGAAGGACTCAGCATTCGGGCGATGCCTTCCATCCCCTGCACCTGGCACGCCAGGGCTTTGATGGCCAGCAGCGTGGGCGTGGCCAGCAGCATGCCGGCCACGCCCCACAGCCATCCCCATACCCATAAAGCCAGGAACACCAGCAGCGGACTCAACGACAAGCGGCGCCCGACGGCCAACGGCTGAACCAGTTGCCCCTCGATCGTGGCGAGGGCCAGGTACGTCAGCGCCACGCCGACCGCCGGGCCGACGCCATCCTGCGTCAGGAGCGCGACGATCGTGATGACGCCGAGCGTCACCGCCGAACCGGCGTACGGAATAAAGTTGAGTGTGGCCGCGAGCACGCCCCAGAGCATCGGCGTCGGCAAGCCGAACGCCGCGGTTATCCCCGCAGTCGCCAGGCCGAGGCACACGTTGATGATCGCTATCGTGCCCAGATAGTGCGCAATTTCCTGCTGCGCGGATTCGACGATCCGCAGCGCCCGGTCGGCGCGCGGGTGATTGACGCCGCCCGCAATCCTGGCGAGCAGCGAGGGTCCCCATGCCAATAGAAAGAAGGTGAGAAAGAACGTGCCGGCAATCGTCACCAGTACCGCCGGCGTCTGCATCAACAAGGTGCCGCTGCGCGACGGCGTCGGTAGCGCTGCACGCTGCCCGGCCGTGCCGCCTTCCGCGACGCGCTCCGCGTGCGCGGCCACCACGTCGAACTGCGCGGCCATCCGCTGCAGCGGGCGGATCTTGCGCTCCACCTCCCGCAGCACGCCCGGCGCCCGGTTCAGCCACTCGCGCGCCGGATCGATCGTGGCATCGACCAGCGTGCCCGCGGTTCCGAGCAACACCAGCAACACGGCGCCGGCCGCCAGCACGCGCGGCACGTGCCAGCGTGTCAGCCGGTTCACCACCGGCGAGAACAGCATGGCAATGAAGAAAGCGAGCGCGATCGGGATCAGCAGGCCGCGCGCCAGGTGCAGCGTCGCGACGATCGCGAGCACCGTGATGATCGTCAGCAGGAGGGGAACGTGGCGCCAGTCGCCGCCCGCGGATGGTTCCGCGGGCGGCGTGGCTCGTTCGGGAGGCGGCACAGCGGTTGCCGTCAGCATGTTGGGTTCGCGCCGCCGGCCACGATGGCCGGCGGCACGACCGTCAGGCTATTGCTGCGCGGGCTTCACCTCGAGGTCGTTGCGCACCGACTGCACGCCGGAGACCGAGCGGGCGACCTGCGCCGCCTGCATCTTCTCCTCGCTCGTGTCGACGAACCCCTGCAACTGCACCACGCCGTTGCGCGTGTCGACGTTGATCTGACGCGCCTTGGTGGTGGGGTTGTCGATCAGCGCAGCCTTGACCCGCGCGGTGATGACGCCGTCGTCGACCACCTCGCCGGCCGAGCGCTCGGCGGTGCGCGACTGCACTTCGATGTCGTTGCGCACTTCCTTCGCGCCTTCGATGTTGCGCGCCACTTCGCCGGCGCGCGACTTCTCTTCGTTGGTGTTGACGAAGCCGCTCAGCTGCACGATACCCTGGTACGTCTGCACCTTGATGTCGCGGGCCTTGGTGACTTCGTCATCCGTGAGCGCAGCCTTGACGCGCCCGGTGACGACCGTGTCGTCCACCGTCTCGCCAGCGGTGCGCTCGCCCATGCCGGAGCAGCCCACCAGTACGGCGGCCAGCGCCAGCGTCCATATCGCAGCGAATATCCGTTTCATGCTTCGACTCTCCTGTGTCAGTTGGAATCAGCGGTTTCTCAGCTACACATCGTTGCCGGCCGCCCTGGCCGCTGTGCCCGGTGGGCCCTGTCGATCACGATCAGCGATTGACCGTGGCCGCGTCGCGATCGCGCTTGGCGGCTTCCTTCGCCATTTCGAGGTTGGAGTCGGCCGTTTCCTTGCAGCGTTCCTGCTCGGAGCCCGACAACGCCTCGCACTTCTCGTTGGCGACCTTGTGCTCGCCTTCGGCGCGCTCGACGGCGACGTCGTAGCGGGCCTGCGCATCTTCCTTGCTCAGCTCACCTTCGGCGCTCGCGATCTGCTGGTCCGCTTCACGCTGCTCTTCGGTCACTTCGCCCTGCGCCTGGTTGATCTCTTCCGAGGCATCGCGCTGCGCTTCGGCCACTTCCTGGTTGGCGTCGGCCTGCGCTTCGTTCACGTCCGCCTGCGTCTCGGCCGGATCTTCGGCCTTGTTGCATCCGCTCAACGCAAACAGAGCGGCGAGTGCTGCGGCAGTCATCGGCAATCTGATGTTCATCGTTCCTGCTCCTGTCGATTTTCGAAGACATTCGAGTTCGGCTCTTTCGAACACGGCAGCGACGCCCGCACGGGCATCGCCGGTCCGCTGCCGAAAGGTGCCATCCGCAAAGCATCCTTCCGTGGCTTGCGCCAAGGGTCACCGCCGAGAGGCTGCAATCGACGTGCCACAGCCCGCGAGTAAGGCTGCGGGCGCGGGCGCGCGGGCACGCTGTTCCGTACCGATCAGCGGCTTACAGAAATTTGTCGGATGAACACCGACAAGGAAAGACGGCACGTCCTAGCGGCTTATCAGCCACGGCCGCTCCAGCGCGTGCGCGCGATAGTTTACAAAGTGCAAAACCCGGAGCTTGCAGAATTTGCATTCGCCGTGGACGAAAGTCACATTTGGCGCAGGTGGAGGCTTCCATGACGAACGGCACGAATGGCACGACAGCGTCAGAGCGCGCGTCTCCGGGCGCGCAGCCGACGGGTGCGCAATCGGGCGCATCGCAGACGACGATTCACGCTGCCGGCATCGGCTCGGTGCTCGGCCGTTCGAACGCCATGCGCGGAACCTTCGACCTCATCCAGCGCGTCGCCGGCACCGAAGCAACGGTGCTGATCACCGGCGAGAGCGGCGTCGGCAAGGAACTGGTCGCCGAGCTGATCCACGAGCTCAGCCCGCGCTCGGGCGGCCCGATGGTCGCCATCAACTGCGGCTCGATTCCGGCGACGCTCATCGAGGCGGAGCTGTTCGGCTACGAGAAGGGCAGCTTCACCGGCGCGACGCGCTCGCACGCCGGCGTGTTCGAACGTGCCAACCGCGGCACGCTGCTGCTCGACGAGATCACCGAGATGCCGCTGGAGATGCAGACGCGCCTGCTGCGCGTGCTCGAAACCGGGCGTTTCTTCCGCGTCGGCGGCACCGAGGAGATCCGCACGGACATCCGCGTGATCGCCGCGACCAACCGCGACATGAACGCCGCGGTGCGCGAGCGCCAGCTGCGCGAGGACGTGATGTATCGCCTGGCGGTGTTCCCGATCCACGTACCGCCGCTGCGCGAGCGCGAAGGCGACATCCGTCTGCTGGCCGAGAACTTCCTCGGGCGCCTCAACGCCGAGGCCGCCAGCAGCAAGACTTTTTCGGAAAACTCGCTGCGCACGCTCAGCGATCACAACTGGCCGGGCAACGTGCGCGAGCTGAAGAACGCGGTGGAGCGCGCCTTCATCATGGCGGACGCGGTGCTGGAGCTGGCACCGGTGCTGGTGGCGCGCGGCTACGACGCCGGCGACGCCGAGCACTCGCAGGGCATCCACGTACCGCTCGGCTCGCGGCTGGACGAGGCGGAGCGTTCGCTCATCGTGGCGACGCTCGAGCATTTCGACGGCAACAAGCGCCGCGCGGCCCAGGTGCTTGGCTGCAGCCTCAAGACGCTCTATAACAAGCTGAACGCCTATGCACGCGAAACCGCGTGGGCCCAGCATGGTTGACATAAACCGGGACACAAACCGGGTGGAGTCACGGACGAACATGGCACGAGTTCTGATCGCTGACGACCACGCCGTCGTGCGCGCCGGATTGCGGCAGTTTCTCGACGAGGACCGCGCTATCTCGTCCGTCGGGGAGGCCAGCTCCGGGCGGGAAACGCTCGAGCGCCTGCGCGCCGAGCACTGGGACCTGGTCATCCTCGACATCGGTATGCCCGATCGCAGCGGGCTCGACATCCTGCAGCAGATACGCTCGGGTCACGACCGCACCCGCGTTCTGGTGCTGAGCGGCTATCCGGAACGCCAATACGCGCTCAACGTGCTGCGCGCAGGCGCGAGCGGCTTCGTCGAGAAAGGCAGCTCGCCGGAAGAATTCCTCAAGGCGGTGCGCGCCGTACTGCAGGGCCGCCGCTACGTGAGCGCCACGCTCGCCGAGCTGCTGGTGGGCGACCTCGACGGCGCCAGCGACAAGCCGCCGCACACGCGCCTGTCGGAGCGGGAGTTCCAGGTGTTCACCAAGCTCGCCGCCGGTCGCGCGGTTTCGGAAATTGCCGACGAGCTGTGCCTGAGCGTGAAGACCGTGAGCACCTATCGCAGCCGCATCCTGGAGAAGATGAACCTGCAGACCAACGCCGACCTCACTTCCTACGCACTGCGCAACGAGCTGATCCATTGATCCGCAGCCGGTCCGAACCGGCGCGCCGCGCAAAGTCATACCCAAACTTACAAGCACTACACAAAACCGGCAGCGCGGCGCACACTGAAGAGTGAACATGAATGAGGGAACGGAAATCTTGCGGGTGCTCGTAGTAGAGGATTCGCCCATCGTCGCCGAACGGCTGCGTGAGTGCCTGCGCGAACTGCCCGGCGTCCTGCACGTCGACACGTTGAGTCGCGAGTCCGCCGCGGTCGAGCGCCTGACGCGCGGTGACATCGACGTCATCATCCTCGATCTGCACCTGGAGCGCGGCACCGGCTTCGGCGTGCTGCGTTCGCTCAAGGCGCTCAACGGCAACCGTCCGCTCGCGATCATTTTCACCAACTACGATCTGCCCGAGTACCGGCGTCAGGCGCTGGCGCTCGGCGCGCACGAGTTCCTCGACAAGGCGCGCGACTTCGAGCGCATCCCCGGCGTCCTGCAGGACATCCTCGCGCTGCGCGGACCAGCGCACTGAGCTGCGCGCGCCGCCGGTTCGGACCGGCAGCGTTTGCCCGCAGATCCGCACTTCTTACAGCCCTCCCGCGCATGCGCGCGCGCGAGCCGCTGCGCGCGCATGCGCTAAACCCTTAGCAGCGCTTGGTTTCGCGCCGCTGGCACAACGATTGCTCCGCGTCTGCTCGACCGTTCGGGGCCGACCCCCGACTCATCGGCAACACAGGAGCGATACATGAACTGGGAACGCATCGAAGGCGAGTGGCTG
>Ga0187894_10005796_pt1 | contig 12410 bp, 14 predicted proteins | sample GBC1701081metaG_FD_136650 | JGI IMG/M metagenome (GOLD analysis project Ga0187894, IMG submission 136650) | White microbial mat communities from a lava cave in the Kipuka Kanohina Cave System on the Island of Hawaii, USA - GBC170108-1 metaG ... | reverse complement strand
AGCTGAAGCGCGCCGGCGTGGTGTGACCGGAACGCGACGCGATCCGCCCGACGTGAGCTAGCTACCGCCTCGCTGGGCGTGCAGGCGCATGACCAGCGAGGCGTCGCTCGCCATGTCCAGCGCCTCCAGCGGAGACATCGATGCCGCGCGCTGGATCGTCCGCTTGGTCATCCAGAGCGCATCGTGGTTGAAGCCCGACAGCTGCTCGGTCACGCGGCGCGCCTCGTTCATGAGATCGTCCCGGGCAACGACCCGGTTGATCATGCCGAGCGCCAGCGCCCGCTCGGCGCTGACGTTCTCGCACAGGGTCAGGAGCTCGAAGGCCGCCTTGCGACCGATCTGGTGCACGAGCGCCGGGGCCACCGCCGTGGCGGCCAGGCCCGCCTTGAGCTCCGGATATCCGAACATGGCGTTGTCCGCCGCCACCACGAGGTCCGAGCTCATGGCCAGACTGCATCCGCCGCCCAGCGCGTAGCCGTGCACGGCCGCGACGACCGGCTTGGCGGATTCCGAGAGCGCTCGGAACAGCGCCCCCATGCGGCGAGCCCGGGCGATGACCTCCCGGGGGCTTGGAGTCTCCGGAGTCCGCGAGATGTCGGCCCCCGCGCTGAACGCGCGGCCGGCTCCGGTCAGGATCATGACGGCCACGCTGTCGTCCAGATCCGCGGCGCGGACCGCGCCGATCAGCGTGTCGACCAGCTCGGCGTTCATGGCGTTCAGCTTGGTGGGCCGGTTCAGCGTCAGGACGCGGACGGCGCCCTGATCCTCCACGAGCACGGTGTCGCTCATGTCCTCTCCTCGGACGAGAGTTGTTCGAAGCGTCCGCCCGATCTTACGCCGATGCCGGCCGTGGCCGCGTGTCGAGGCCAGTGAGCCCGACGTACCAGTCGAGGATCTGCTCGCCCGTCCAGACCTTGACGTGTGACCGATTGCAGACGCGCTCGAGGATGCGGCGGAGGTGCCGCGCGCGATGCGGGGCGCCCATGATGTACGGATGCAGCGTGAAGCACATCACCCGCGTGGCCTCGGCGGAATCCGCGAGGAGCTGCTCGAACTGGTCGAGCGCGCGGTCGGCGTACTCGGCGGCGCGGTGTCCCTGGATCAGGATCATGCCGAGATCGTTCAGCTCCTGCGTGTAGGGCAGCGACACCATCGTGCCGTGTGTGGTCCGGAGCGGCACGGGCTGGTCGTCCAGTACCCAGTCGGCCACGTACTCGAAGCCGGCTTCGTGCAGCCAGTCGACCGTGTCCTGTGTCTCGGCAAGGGCGGGGGACAGCCATCCGCGAGGCGCGCGCCCCGTGTAGGCGCGGAGCCTCTCGAACGTCCTGCCGATCATCTCCCGCTGGTCCTCGGTGGCCGGCAGCGCCTTTTGCACGTAGGCGTGGCCGACCGGCTCCCAGCCCGTGGCCAACGCCGCGTCGACGATCTGGGGATACACGTCGCACACGGAGGCGTTCATCATCAGGGAGCCGGCGACCCCGAACTCGTCGAAGATCTTCTTGAGCCGCCAGAAACCCACCCGCTGGCCGTACTCGTGCCAGGCCCAGTTGGGCAGGTCGGGCACGGCAGTCCGCGCGCCGCCCGGCGGATTGACGATGGTGCGCGGCATCGGCTGATCGACCGCCCAGTGCTCCACGTTGATGCACGGCCACACGATCGTGCGCGCTCCGTCGGGGAGCGGCAGCGGCGACCGCTCGGTGATCGGCGAGTAGTCGAGGCGATCGCTGGGCCAGCGAAGGTCGGGATTCATCGGGTCACCTTGGTGGAGAGTGCAGAGCATCGCCCTTGGCACCGGCGCACGCGCTATGGTCCGGTGGGGGGCGCGGACCGAGCTTCCAGGCGCGGACCCGGATGTCCTCGGGTTGCACGCCCTCGTCGATGTGGCGGAACAGGAGGTAGTCGCAGCAGATACCCTGGAGGAACAGGCGCAGCTCGCTGGCGGCGTCTTCCACGGTGGCCCGATCTTACCCCAGCGAGCGCTGGCCGCCGCGGTCGTCCTTCGGAGGTCGGCCCATGGATGTGAGGCCCTCGCGCCAGGCGGCTGCTATGACATCTGGAGGCAGCGTGTTTCCGTTCGACGAGCCGGGCTACGCAATGGCGGGGTGCGTGATGATCACGCTCGGTTACGTCGTCTTCGGCATCACCGGCTACGGCGCATCGCTATTCACGATTCCGGTGCTCTCGCACTTCTATCCGTTGCCCTTCGTGCTGGCGGTGGCCGCCATCCTCGACATCGGCAGCGGGCTGACGATCGGCCTGAAGCGCCGCCACGATGCAGCGCTCGGCGAGATCAAGTGGCTCGTGCCGTTCGCGGTCCTCGGCGCGGTATCGGGCGTGACGCTGCTGGTCGCGCTGCCGCGGCGGGCGAGCCTGTTGGCGCTCGGCCTGTTCATCGGCGTTTACGCGCTGTACGGATTGTACGAACGCGTACCGGCGCGGGGCATCGCACAAGGCTGGGCGCCGCTCGCCGGTACGCTCGGCGGCGCCACCGGCACGTTGTTCGGCATGGGCGGCCCGGCGTATCTCATCTATCTCGCCCGTCGCATCACCGACAAGAACGCGCTCAGAGCCACGATGAGCGTGATGGTGTCCTTCAGCCTGCTCATCCGGCTGGGCGTGTTCGCCTTCGCAGGACTGCTGCTGCAGCCCTATCTGCTCAGCGCGCTCGCCTTGTTCGTTCCTGCGGCCGCGCTGGGGCTCTGGCTGGGCAGCAGGCTGCACGTGCGCATGTCGCAGCAGGCCATGTTGCGCACCTTGAACCTGATCTTGCTCGGCTGCGCGTTATCGCTCATCGCTCGCGCGCTGGTCACGGGATGAGGGCGGTGGCGCCCACGTGTCGCATCTTCGCCGCGTCGCCAGCGTGCTGCTCGCTGCGTGCGCGCTCGCGCTCCCGTTCCTGTTGTGGGGGTCTCGGACTTGCCAGCTGGCCTTCGCCGCGACCTCGAGCGGGAACTCGAGCGCCTCTGGCGGCTTGCCGAGGCTGATCCCTGCGCACTATTGGAGCGATGAGTCTCAAGAGGACCGTCGACGCATGCGACGGCGAGCGTCGAGCGCGTTCTGCTCCTACAGCGTCGATGCGCTCGTCGCGCCGGTGGGCACGACTGCGATGGGAGCCGCAGCGTGATGTGTCGCGGTTGCGTCGCATGAGGATTCACGTGATGCTGGCCGAGAGCCCGCGTTCCCACGTCCGGCCACGTACGAGAGCCAGCAGTTCGAGGCGGGACATCATTTAGATAGAGGCGTGCCATCAGGAGAACGAGTTGAACGGAGACTGGTCATGGTGATGCATCACCAGCTCGGAAGACGGGCGATCGGTCGGTCGACGCGCGCTCTGGCGGGACGAGCCCGAGTTCCGATCGTCGCCGCGGCCAGCGTGGTCTCGGCGGTCGCCCTGGTGATCGCGCACGCGTCCGCTCAGCAGGCCCCGCGCTCGCCGACGCCGGACAGCGTGAAGATTCCCGCGCGCGTCGTCGAGGTCGCGCGCGGGCTCGAGCACCCATGGGGGCTCGCGTTCCTGCCCGACGGCCGCCTGCTCGTCACCGAGCGGCCGGGGCGGCTCCGTCTCGTCGCGCCCGGCGGCCAGGTGTCGCCGCCGCTCGCCGGTCTGCCCGAGGTGGTGGCGCGCGGCCAGGGCGGGCTCCTCGACGTGGCGCTCGGTCCGAGCTTCGCCAGCGATCGCCTCGTGTACCTGTCGTACGCCGAGCCTGGCGAGGGCGGGGCAGGGACAGCCGTGGCGCGCGGCCGTCTCGGCGAGCGCGGGCTCGACGGCGTGCAGGTGATCTGGCGCCAGACGCCCAAGGTGAGTGGCGCCAATCACTGGGGCTCGCGGCTCGTCTTCCGGCCAGACGGCACGCTCTTCGTCACGCTGGGCGATCGCTACGCGCAACGCGAGCGCGCCCAGGATCTGTCGACGACGCTCGGCAAGGTCGTGCGCATCACCGCCGATGGCGCGATCCCGCCCGACAATCCGTTCGTCGGCCGCGAGGGTGTCCGCGCCGAGATCTGGTCGTACGGCCATCGCAACGTGCAAGCCGCGGCGCTCGACGGCCGCGGCCAGCTGTGGACGGTGGAGCACGGCGCGCGCGGCGGTGACGAGCTGAACCATCCGGAGGCGGGCAAGAACTACGGCTGGCCGGTCATCACGTACGGCGTGGACTACTCGGGCGCCCGCATCGGCGAGGGCACGGCGCGGCCCGGCATGGAGCAACCCGTGTACTACTGGGATCCCGTCATCGCCCCGTCGGGCGCCGTGTTCTACACGGGCGAGCGGTTTCCCGACTGGCGGGGCGACCTCCTCGTCGGCTCGCTTCAGCCCGGCCGCCTCGTCCGCCTGCGTCTCGACAACGGCCGCGTGCGCCAGGAGGAGCGCTATCTCGGCGAGCTGGGCGAGCGCGTCCGCGACGTGCGCCAGGGCCCCGACGGGCTGATCTACCTGCTGACCGACAGCCCGCGCGGCCGCATCCTCCGCCTCGAGCCCGCGCGCTGACGGGCGCCGCGCCGCCCCGCCGCCCGCGTGCCGCATCTTCGCCGCCTCGCCATCGCGCTGCTCGCTGCGTGCGCGCTCGCGCTCCCGTTCCTGTTGTGGGGGTTCCGGACGTACCAGCTGGCCTTCGCCGCGACGCACGCCATCGCTATCCTCGGCCTCAATCTGATCGCGGGTCAGGCCGGACTGATCTCGCTCGGACACGGCGCGTTCTACGGGCTGGGCGCCTACACGCTGGCGGTGCTCATGCGCCACGGGGGCGTGTCCGCGTACGCGGGGATCCTCGTAGCCGCGCTCGCGTGTCTCGCCATCGGGTACCTCTTCGGACGCATGGTGGCGCGGCTCGCCGGCTTCTACCTCGCCCTGGCCACGTTCGCGCTAGCCCTCGCGGTGCCGCAGGCGCTCAAGTCCAGCCATCTTGCCCCGTTGACGGGCGGCGTGCAGGGCCTCTACCTCGATCGGCCGGGTGCGCCGCTGGGCCTACCGGTGAACCAGGATCAATGGTGGTACTTCGTCACCCTCGGCATCCTCGCCCTGCTGCTCTGGATGGCGCGCAACCTGGTCAGGAGCCGCACCGGGCGCGCGATCCGCGCCATGCGCGACGATCCCATCGCCGCCGCGGCCGCGGGGATCGACGTCGCTCAGTACACTGCGCTGACCTTCGCGGTGGGGGCGGCGTACGCAGGTATCGCTGGCTCACTCGCCGCGCTGCTCCTCGACTTCATCGCGCCCGAGACGTTCACCTACTGGCTCTCGATCCTCCTGCTGGTGGGCTCGGTGTTCGGCGGCATGACCTCGGTCTGGGGCGCGCTGGCCGGGGGACTCTTCCTTCAGTTCTGGCCCGACGTCGCCAGCATGGTCTCCCGCGATCTGGTGCTACCGGTGTTCGGGGCGCTCCTGCTGCTCTCGATGCGGTTCATGCCGCATGGCGTCGCCGGCATGGTCTCGGTGGCGGCCCGGGCAGAGGTCGCCGCCGATGTGGACCGGGCGTTGACACCCGGCATGCCTGGGCGTCAGGCGACCCCGCCCGGAACCTGGTGACCCGAAGCGCCGTTCTCGCTCTCATTGAACGCGTCGGACGCGGGTGCGCGGGAGTCGGAGGAGGCGGTCAGCGCGAGGCCGGCCCCTTCACCAGCAAACCAGGGCCTCTGTCCCGTCCCCGCTCTCCCTCACTAGGCTCACGACGTCGCCTGCAGGTATGCTGTGGCGATGCATCCCGGAGGCCAGGCATGAAACGGATGGGTGTGCTCGGCGGCGTCAGCGCGCAGGCGACGATGGACTTCGAGGCGCGCGTGCATCGCATCTCGCAACAACTCATTCCGCAGCGCGTGAACGAAGGCTATCCGCCGATGGTCGTCTGGTACCATCGCCGCCCACCGATCCGGATGGACGCCGACAGGCGTCCCACCGTGCCGCGTGAGATCGATCCCGGGATGGTCGAGGCGGCGCGATGGCTCGGCAAGGCCGTCGACTTCCTGGTGATCCCGTGCAACGCCGCGCACGTGGGCGTCGACGCGGTCCGCGAGGCCGCCGGGTGCCCCGTGCTGAGCATGATCGACGTCGCGATCGAGGACGTCGTGCGGCGCGGGTGCCGCCGGGTCGGTGTGACCGGATTCGCCGGCGCGCCCGGGGTGTACGTCGAGCCGCTCCGCGCGCGGAAGATCGCGGTGGCGACGATCGACGATCGGGCGCAGACGGCCCTCGACGCCGCGATCCACGCGGTGGCCGAGGGCCGCGACGGGGCGGTGGAGACCGCCGTCGCGCGGAGCGCGGTGGGCGCCCTGCGTGGCCAGACCGTCGACGGCATCGTGCTCGGCTGTACCGAGATTCCGCTGATGCTCCGTGAGGAGGATGCCGCGCCCGATCTGATCGATCCGCTGGCGTTGCTCGCCGAGGCGGCCGTGCGCTTCGCCATCGCCTGAGGTGGGAGGGCCCCGACCGCAGACGGGCTCGTGTATCATCGCGGCACGCGATGACCCTGTCCAGGCGCACGCTTCACGGGCAGTCGATCGTCATCGACCTCGTCTGCCCGCTCGCCAGCATCGAGCGCTACCTCGACGAGTGGATCCGGGGCGGCGTCACGGCCGTCGGGCCGACGGTCGCCTCCGACGACGATCTCCCTTCAGCGATGACGAAGCTCGCGACGTGGCACGCGCGCCTGGCCCGGCTGCCGGACAAGCTGCTCCATGTGACCACCGTGGCCGACGTCCGCCGCGCGAAACAGGCGAAGAAGCTCGGCATCATCTTCCACTTCCAGAACACGCAGCCCTTCGAGCGCAATCCCGATCTCGTCGAGGTCTACTACCGGCTCGGCCTGCGTGTCGCCCAGCTCACGTACAACACCCGGAACTGGGTTGGCGACGGGTGCGAGGAGCCGGCGAACTCCGGACTCTCCGACTTCGGGCGGCGCATCGTGCGCGAGATGAACCGCGTCGGCATGGTGGTGGACCTCTCGCACACCGGGCATCGCACGACGATGGAGGCGATGGAGGTGTCGAGCGCGCCGTGCATCTTCTCGCACGCGAACGCCTACGCCGTGCACGACTCCGGCCGGAACATCCGCGACGACCAGATCAAGGCCGTCGCCGCCACCGGCGGCGTCATCGGGCTGAACGGCTTTCCCGCGTTCGTGAGCCGGCGGCGGTGGCCCACGGTGGAGGACCTCGTCCGGCACGCGGACTACATCGCCGGCAAGGTCGGCGTGGATCACCTCTCCGTCGGCATCGACTACTACCAGGGCCAGTGGCCCTTCATCGGCGCGGCGGAGGCGAACGCGATGTACGCGGGGTTCGTGCGCGAGGGCCGCTGGAACCCGAAGAACTACCCGCCGCCGCCCCACAAGTATCCGAAGGGCATCGAGGTGCCGTCGAAGCTGCCGGCGCTCACGACCGCGCTCCGCCGGGCCGGGTTCTCGGCCACCGATGTGCGCAAGGTGCTCGGCGAGAACCTGCTGCGCGTGTTCGGTCGAGTGTGGAGATGAGCCGAGGCGCGATCGAGGGCCCACATCGCTCACGGACCGGCGCGCGCCGCGTCGATCCCCCGGCCGTGCAGAGCCGGGACCCCGGTTCCGGCTGGCTCCGGCGAGTGCCATATTGCCGTATGGCATCGCTGCTGGTACGGTCGGCGCATGAGCATTCAGAAAGTCACCGTGCACGTCGATCGGGACCTCCTGAAGCGAGCGGGTGAGCGAACGGGCAAGGGCGTCAGCGCGACGGTCCGAGAAGGGCTCGAGCTCGTCGCCGCCGGGCGCGTCTACGATCGACTGCGCGCGCTTCGCGGCAAGGTCGCCATCGCGCTGGATCTTCGAGCGCTCAGGAAGGACCGGCGGTGATCGCCATCGATACGAGCTCGCTCGTCGCCTACCTTTCGGGCGACCACGGAATCGATGTTGGCGCAACCGACCTGGCGCTCGAGCACCGACAGGCGGCCCTGCCGCCGGTCGTCCTGTCAGAGGTCCTGAGTGATCCGCGGCTCCGCCCCGATGTGAGAACGCTCCTGACGTCCGTGCCCCTTCTCGCGCTGCATGACGGCTACTGGGAGCGGGCCGGACTTCTTCGCGCGAGGACCTTGCGCGCCGGCGGAAGGCCGCGCTGGCGGATGTCCTGATCGCGCAGTCCTGCCTCGACCACGACGTGGAGCTCGTCACGCGCGATCAAGACTTCCGGGTCCTCGCCGCGGTCGCCGGACTTCGGCTCGTCGGCGCCCCCCGGCGCTGATAGCCGCCCGAGGTCGTCACGGTCTCGTTTCGGATGACGCGGCGGGGCGGTCCCGGCGCCGAGGCTGAGCCGGACCACCTCGCACCGAACATCGGCTTCCGACGCTGCCGCATGGAGCGCCAGATGGCGCCGGCCCCTTGACATCCCAGCCCGTCGGCGCGACACCAGCGCACGGGACAAGACTCGAGCCCGCGGGCGGGGCGGCGCGCGCCGCCCCGCCGCGGGCTCGAGGCGCCGGACGACCTATGCGGCCATGTCCGTGTACTTCACCTCGCAGCGATAGGTCTTGTAGTCACCGACGAAGAACGGCTGAAGCGGCGCCATGATCTCGCGGTAGAGCGCGCTCTGCTCGTAGGCCTGCATGTCGGCGAGATTGTCCCAGAGGCTCACGGCGAAGCCCGTGTCCCGATCTCCGGAATCCTGGGCGAGCCAGCGCCCGCGAAGCCCTTTGATGTTCTTGCCCTTGACGATCACGTTCGCCCGGTAGGTGCGCTCGAACTCGTCCCACGCGCCCGCGCGCAGCTTGCCCCACGTCACCCGGATCACCATGGCTGCCTCCTTGGAGAACGCGCTTTGGATCGATCTGCTCGGCTGGAGTCGACGGCCGCTCGTGGCGGCCCGCGAACGATCACCTCCCATCCCGGACAGGTCTCGCGAGGCGTCGACGCCCCGGGATGGGCCCGGGCGCGTCGGTGGCTCCGCGCCTGGCTCTGACGACCTCCCGCTCAGCGGCCCTGGAACCGGGGGAGGCGCCGCTCCGTGAGCGCCCGCAAGCCTTCCTTGTGGTCCTCGGTCTGGCGGAGGATGCCGATCTGCGGGCGCACGAAATCGAGCGCGGTCTCGAACGAGATCTCGAGCCCATGGAGCACCGCGCGCTTGGCCACCTGCACGCCCCGCGGCGCGGAGAGCGAGAAGCGCTCCGCAAACCCGCGGGTGGCCGCGGACAGCTCGTCGGCCGGCACCACGCGGCTGACCAGCCCGTATTCGAGGGCGGTGGCCGCGTCGATGGGCTCGCCGCTCAGGATCATGTCGAGCGCGTTCGTGAGCCCGATGATCCGCGGCAGGAGCCAGGCGCCGCCGCCGCCCGGTGCCAAGCCGAGACGCACGTAGACCTCGCAGAACCGCGCGGTGTCGGCGGCCAGGCGGAAATCGGCGGCGCAGGCGAGGTCGAGGCCGGCGCCGTACGCGGCGCCGTTGACTGCGGCGATGAGCACCTTGGGAAATCGCCGGAGCAGGAGCTGCGTCTCCTGGATGAGGCCGACCTGCTCCTGCCGCGCCGCGACGGCCGCGCCCCCCGAGCCCGCGACCTGGGCCATGCTCTTCACGTCGCCGCCCGAGCAGAAGGCGCGGCCCGCGCCCGTGATCACCAGCACGCGGACCGCATCGTCGTGCTGGGACGCCCGCACGGCGCGCCCCACCTCGTCGAGCATCTCGACGGAGATGGGGTTGCGCTGCTCCGGGCGGTTGAACGTGATGGTGGCGATCGGCCCGTCCACCTCGTAGCGGATCTCGCGGTAGTCGGTCATCGCGCTGGCCGCCCGTGCTCGGCTTACGGCGGGCCGGCGCTCATGGCCGCGCGGCCTTCAGGTCGTCGAGCTGGCGCCGGGCGCCGGCGGTGAGGCACGCCACGTCGGACGTGAGCATGATGAGATCGAAGCCGCGCTTGATCCCGCCCGCGGCAAACGCCGCGCTCGCGCAGTGGAGGCACGCCTTGATGCCGTGGCGATGGGCGGCCTCCCGGATCTTGTCGCAGGTCTCGATGTGCACGGGGTCCGGATTGTCACCGCGAGGCGGGAGCCCGAGCGCGTACGACAGGTCGGCCGGGCCGATGTAGACGCCGTCGAGCCCCGGGGTGGCGCAGATCGCGTCGAGGTTGGCGAGCCCCTCCTTCGTCTCGATCATCGCGAGCACGACGATCTCGCCGTTGGCCTCGGCCTGGTAGTTGGGGCCGCCGTAGAGGGCCGCGCGCAGCGGGCCCGACGAGCGCATGCCGACCGGGGGATAGCGACAGGCGGCCACGGCCTTCGCCGCCTCCTCGGCCGTGCTCACGAGCGGCACGATGATGCCGTACGCGCCCGCGTCGAGCGCGCGCATGATGATCGCCGGATCGTTCCACGGCACGCGCACCACCGGCACCGTGTCGGTCTGCGAGATCGCCTGCATCATCGGCCACACGTCGCTGAAGTCGGAGAGCCCGTGCTGCATGTCGACGCAGAGGGCATCGAAGCCCTGGCGCGCCATCACCTCGGCCGTGAAGCCGTTGGGCACCGAGAGCCAGCCGAGCGTGACGCTCTTCCCCTCGTTCCAGATCTGCTTGATCCTGTTCGGTCGCACGGTCGCACCTCGTGATGGAGTCTCGGCGGCAAGCCGGCCGCCACGCGAGAGCCTAGCACACCCCGCCCGGCGGCTGGCCCGGGCGGGGCGGCATCCGCGTCAGGGCCGCCTGAGCTTCACGTCCTCGAGCGGGCCCGAATAGGCGAAGCTCCGGATCAGGTTGATGCCCGGCTCCTCGACGCGCGGCCCGACGCCCCAGATGAACGCCAGCTCGTAGATCGGGATGTGCGTCACGCGCTCGTGGAGGATGCCCTGGATCTGGTGGACGAGCGCCTCTCGCTTCTTCACGTCGGTCTCGCGCGCCTGGCGCTGGAAGAGATCCTCCACCTCCGGGGAGACGCCGGACGTGTAGATCCCGTTCTTGCTGATGTAGGCGTCGAGACGGGTGGCGGCGTTGCCCCCCGCGCCCGTGATGCCGACGATCACGTTCTTCAGCTTCTTCTCGCGCCACGCCGTGGTCATCGCGGCGCGTTCCATCGTGCGGATCTTCGTGCGGATCCCGACGCTCTGCAGATACGCGGCGAGCGCCTCGCCCATCGAGAAATAGGGCGGCCACGGCGTGAGCTCACCCGCGTCGAAGCCCTTGGGGTAGCCGGCCTCGGCGAGCAGTTGCTTGGCCTTCGCCGGGTCGAACGGATCGGGCTCGAAGAACCGGGAGAACTGGAGCGGGCGCGGGATCAGGGAGCTCGTCGGATACGAGAATCCGAGCGTCTCGGCCTGGTTGAGCGCCTTGCGGTCGATCGCGAGGCTCGCCGCCTTGCGCACGCGGATGTCGTGCCACGGCGACTTCGGGTCCCACTGATCCGGCAGGTCGAGCCAGAACGTGCCCTGCGACTCCTTCGGCGCGACGAGCTTGAAGTTCGGCGTCCGCTGGATGTCCTCGGCGACGGGCCCGGTCAGGAGATACGCGATGTCGACCTCGCCCTTCTTGAGCGCGGCGGCGCGCGTCGTCTCGTCCGGCATGCTCCGATACACGAGCCGCTTGACGTTGGGCGCCTTCCGCCAGTAGCCATCCCACGCCTCCATCACCAGCTCGATGCCCGGGTTGAAGCTCACGAACTTGTACGGCCCGGCCCCGATCGGCGCCCGCTTGAAGCCGTCATCGCCGACCTTCTCGACGTACGCCTTCGGCACGACCCACGAGGCGCCGGTGGCCGATGTCCCGTAGAACGTCATGAAGTCGGGCCACGGCTCTTTCAGCACGAAGCGAATCTTGCCCGGGTCGACGATCTGGACCTCGCGCACGCGCTCCTTCAGCAGCGTCGCGCCCGCGCCCTTGTAGCGCTCGAACGAGAACTTCACGTCGGCGGCCGTCACCGGCTCGCCGTTGTGGAACTTCGCGCCCTTTCTCAGAACGAACTCGTAGGTGAGCCCGTCCTTCGATTGCGTCCACGACTCCGCGAGGCTCGGCGTGTTGATGCCCGCCGGCATCGGCTTCACCAGCGCATCGTGCAGCGCATAGAGGACCATGAACGGCGTGATGATGCCCTCGGTCTCCGCGGGATCGAGCCACCGGGAGGCGAGCGTGATGTGCACGCCCCACGTCATGGTGCCTTCGGGAGCGGCGCCGGCTGGAGGGGCGGCGCCGAGGATCACGGTCGCGGCGAGCAACGAGAGGACAGCGCGGGCGGTGAATGCTCTCATGTCTCTCCTTTGAGTCGATTGGGGTTCGATACGGGCGTCGGGGCGGCGATCGCGCGCGGAGCGCGCGGAGCGCCGACGCGGGCCGCTCCGGGCCACCGTCACGGCTCGGACGCGAACGACCCCTCAGGCCGCCTGGACCGCCGTGGGGCTCTCGCCGGCCAGCGTGGTGCGGCGCATGTCGCGGGGCTCGTCCGCCGGAAATGGTCGAGCGCGGTGCATGGTCTGCCGGTTGT
>Ga0187894_10005795_pt1 | contig 12410 bp, 13 predicted proteins | sample GBC1701081metaG_FD_136650 | JGI IMG/M metagenome (GOLD analysis project Ga0187894, IMG submission 136650) | White microbial mat communities from a lava cave in the Kipuka Kanohina Cave System on the Island of Hawaii, USA - GBC170108-1 metaG ... | reverse complement strand
GTGTTCGGTCGTGGGCGTGCCCTGCCTGTGGGGCAGGGCACGACCGGGACGTGAACGCCTCGATCAATCTGAAACCATCGAACATTGTCGCCCGGGCAAGGCGCTGGGAGACACTAAACGCCTGTGGAGGGGCGGTAAGTCGTCGGTCGAAGGGCTCTGCCCTGGCCGCCGCGGCCCCGGCGAAGCAGGAACTTGGACTGTTGACCGAGAGGGTCATGGTTCGAGTCCAGCATGCCTAGGAGGAGACCATGTCCCGGACAGGCCCCACCATTCTCGCGACCGTCGTGCTGGCGAGTTCGACGATGGCCTGCCGTCCCAGCCGGGCCTCCGCGAACCCGGAGGACTACTTCCCGCTGATCCAGGTCGCCATCGAGGGCGGAGAGATCGCCGCCATGATCGGCCGCAACGAGGCCATCGAGGCCAAGAACTTCGCGGGATGCGTGGCCGCCGAGACCCTCTCCGCGGCCTTCGACAGCGCGGGCAAGGTACTCGCCGGGAAGCTAACGGGGAGCCCCACGATCCCCGGTTTCGACCTCGATCTCGCGGACTGCATGGTCTTCAAGCCCGAGCAACCATCGGGAGAGCCCGATGCCGCCACACTGGTCCAGGGCATCGCGGGCGTTTCTCTCGCCGTCGCCAGGCACTACGCCGAAAGGATCAAGGGCACCGACTGTCGAAAGGGTACCGCGGCCCTCGCCGCCGTCGCCTACGTCGAGGGGGCGGTGACTCTCGTCGCGGACGAGATCGCCGCTCCCGACGGGAAGCTGTCGGTGCCGGACTCGCCCATCGATCTCAAGGCATGTGGAGGATACTGAACCTCTCGGGATCCGCGAGACGCCACCCATGTCAGACACGCCCGCACGTCGCGTCGTCATGTCGAAGTCTGTCGCCCGGCAGTGGATCCTCCGACATGCGCGAGCCGAGTACAGGTTCAGGGTCTTCAACCCGGCCGCGAAGGACTACCCATCGGTGCTGCGCGGGTTCCGTGACGGCCGGCTGAAGCTAGCAGGGGTCTCTTCACTTCCCGATCTGGGGGTCAAGGAGGACTTCGGTGGCTTCTACGTCTGGTCCTCCGACCTGGAGGCTCTCAAGACGCTTGAGCAGTGGCTGACCAAGCGCGGCCTGGAGACGACCTGGATCTGGTGAGATGGCAGCAGTTAGGACCCGGCTGGAGAGCTGCTTCACCTACGCGGTGCGGATCGACGATCCTTGCAATCCGCAGTGGCGGTTCACCGTCGTCGTCAACCAGGACGGCACATGCGGGGTCAGGGACATTCGGTCGAGCTTCGGCGGTATCTGTGACTCGCTCACCCAGGTTCCCGGAGTCATCCTCGACGAGATCAACGCCGCGAAGGCAGAGGTAGCGAACATCTTGGCACAGACGAGCGCCATAAACGGTACGCTGAGCTTCGTCGCCCAGACGAGCCAGTCCATCGTGTTCGCGACCCCGATGGCCAACACGAACTACCGCGTCTACGTGACGCTGCAGGACTTCATCGACTACCGCATCACCAACAAGACCACGACAGGGTTCGACATCGAACTCAACGTCACCTACACGGGGACCGTCCAGTACGACGTGTTCGTCTGAGGACCACATGTCTCGCATCGCACAGATCGTCGCCAAGATCGCCAAGAAACGCCCCGACATTCGCCGGGAGCTGCGTGCCGAGATCCGGGAGGCGCAGGCATGGGCCAACGACCCGGAAAGCCTGGGGAAGGCCATCGAGCGGGTCGAGCAGTGGGCCGAGAGGTTCGTCCGGGATCTGCAGAACGAGAGGAACAAACTCCGGCGGGATCCTGGACTCATGGCGCTCGTCGCCAAGAACGTTGGCGAGATCCTCAACCCGATGGAGAGCACCCTCAGGATGCTGAGGCGACGCCTGGAACCGGCCATGCGGATGCGTGCTGCCGTCGACCTTCTCCGCGATGCCAGGGCTGTTCTCGCAGCCAAGGGCAAGGTTCTTCCGAAGATCCCCGACGTCCGCAAGCCCTACTACGCGCTCAGCGACGCCGTCGTGAACCTCCACAACGTGCCGTCGCTGCGCCACGACGGCAAGTGGACCAAGCTCCTCGCCGAGCTGGAGAACCTCGACAGGCGCATCCACAGGCACCTCAACGACAACTACGTGTGGGACTGACCCGGAAACAACATGGCCGTCCAACCACCATTCCGCAGCGATGCCTACGAGGTCGAGAACGCCGACGCTCCGGCCGGACCCCGTCTCATCGAGGCGTCGCTGCTGGACGGGTCGATCCGGTTCACGGACCCGCGGAACCCCACGGGGATCAACCTGGCCGAGCTCGCCGGTCTTCAGCGCGCGCACAACGTGATCGTCGTGTCGCAGACCGGGGTGGCGGCCAGCAAGGACGTCGCGGGCGATCCCATCACCACGATCCAGGGCGGCCTCGACGCTGTCCCCGACTCCGCCGACGTGCTCGACCAGTGGCTCGTCCTCGTGATGCCCGGCCTCTACGTCGAGGACGTGATCTGGGTGAAGGATGGCACGACCCTCCGTGGCCTTGGGGGAGCCACCCTCCGCGAGTCTGGTGCCTTCAGCACCATCCGCATGCGGGCAGGCCCCACCACCGTCCCGCGCCGGGTCCGGATCGAGGGGCTCAGGATCGAAAACGCCACGGCGGCCGAGGCGTGCGTCGACGTCGACAGCTCCACCTTCGCCACGGGTACGTTCACCATCGCCTCGGTCCCTAACGTCGGCGACGTGGCCGAGGTGAACGGCACCAACCTGACGGCCATCGCCAACGGCAGTGTGCCGGCCCCAGGCGAGTTTGAGCTGGGGCTGACCGTGGCCGACACGGCGACGAACCTCGCCGCCGCGATCAACGATCCCGTCAACGGACTCACCACGACCGTCATCGCCACGGCAACGGGGGCCGTGGACCTGATCCGGGCGCTCCAGCCGGGGGTCGCCGGCAACGCCATCACGATCTCGTCCACTGTTCCCCTGATCATCGTCGCGTCGGGCGCGACCCTCACCGGCGGTACCGCGGCGAGCCCCCTCTCCACCGTGGGGGACAACCTGATCGAGATTCTCGACTGCGATCTCGTGGCGACGGGCGCCTCAGGTTTCCAGGTCCGGGCATCCTCGATCAACAACATCTCGGTCCGCGGTGGCGACTGGCGGGAGAGCAGCACGACGTCCTACGTGGACGTCCGCGAGTGCGCCTTACTGAGCCTCGCCGAGCTGCCCCGCATGTTCCGCGCCGAGCTGCACTACGACAACACGAACCCGAATCTGCCGGCCATCGCGACGTCGCAGTACATCGTCCAGCGTGTCACGAGCGACTTCACCCTTGCCTCGGCTCTCGTGGGCGTCGGGAGCCTGACGGTCAACGACTCGACCTTCCTGGCCAGCGCCTCGTGGAGCGGCGACTCCGCGGCTCGTACGTGGCACTCGACGAGGTGCCGGTACGGGACGGTGACGCTCGGCGGCACCGGCACCGTGACGATGAGCAACTGCACGCGCGGCCCCCTCGTCGCCGCGGGCACCGGGACATTGGCCGAGAGCATGTCGCAGGGTAGCGCCGTGTTCGCCGCCGTTCCGGCGGTCACCGTGACCTTCGCGGAACCACAGCCGGACGTCTCGTATCGCGTCCTGCTCGAGCCGTCGGTCCTGCCCGTGCTCACGGCGGACATCCCGTTCGTGACGCTCAAGACGCCGACCAGCTTCGACATCGCCTTCGGAGCCCCGCAGGTCGCCACGATCGAGTTCGTGGTCACCCGGGATATCTAGAGGAGTGACACCCATGGCAGACGATCCCGACTTCTGGAATGACCTGGTCCTGGGCCAGCAGAGCAAGACGGCCTCGTCGCTCGATGACTACCTGCAGGACAGGGAAGCGAAGGCATGGACGACGGGGATCCGCGTCCTCACCGACAGGGGACGGGAGGAGGCCGCCCTCAAGGTCCCGGCCGAGGCAGGAACGCGAGTGTCGTTCGTGACGAACATCGGGAGCGTGATGACCTACCGGGACCCGCCGGACCCCGACGCCCTGGGCAGCGTCGTGATGGTCCGTACGGCCGAGGGCGACCGCACCGGGATGGACGATCTCGTGTTCGTGAAGTTCGACGACGGACGGTTCCTCGCGATTCACCGCGAACACCTCCGCTCCGCGTCGGCGAACGCCAAGCTCGCCTCGACGCTCGTCCGCCGCGCGTCCAGCCTGGGCGATCTAAGCGGGTTCCTCCGGTGGGGAACGGACGACAGCGATCTCGTCCACAAGGCCACGAGAGACCTGTGGTCGTTCCACCAGACCGACAAGGGAGACTTCGTCATCGCTCGCCTCTTCGACGACACGGGCGAGCCGATCAAGGTCTGAGGCGCGCCCTGCGCCCGGTCGCTCGCGAGAGGCGTGGCCGGTTGTCCCCTTATAGGACGAGACCTGTCAGGACCTTCCAAGTGCCCGCACCGGACCCGAAGCGCGTTGCAGAGACCTATCGCCGCAAGGTCGCGGGCGAGGTCATCTTCAAGAAGGACCGCGGCGGAGACATCAGCCAGTGGGCCTACGCGGACCATCCCCCGTCCAAGAGAGATATCCCCGGCGACTTCAACTACAGCCCGCGTCACCAGAAACCCCTCGCGATAGTACTCCGATCCACGTTGGCGGCCCTCGGCCACGTTCTCAGCGGGCACAACGCCTTTGCCAAGGTGAAGTCCGCCAGGGTCAGCCCCGACGGGAGTCTCGGCGGGCGTGGCTACATCATGAAGATCCCCGACATGCGCAAGCAGTTCATGAACTGCGTCGAGGCGCTGTCGGCCCTCAGCGACACCCTCTACGACGAAATCAATGCGCCGCACTGGTCTCTCGTCTCGCGCCAGGAAGATTCCAGGGACAAGGACGAGGTGTCGGCTCTCATCCGTGACTCGGAGAAGATCCGCACGGATCCTCAGGAGTGGGCAGACGATCAGATCGAGGACGAGTTCGACGAGGACGCGGAGGACGAGACCGAGGAGAGCACAGTCGAGGAGTTTCCGGAGGAAGAGGACGGGCGCGAGGACCGGGAATGGATGGCGACGGAGGACGAGGACGAGGACAACCCTCTGTTCATCGGCGTCTTGGGCAAGACGGCGCGAGAGTCGGCCAAGACCGTGAGGATGAGGGTGTTGCCATCGCGCGTCGCCTGGGCCTGGATGTCCACGCGCGTCGACCAGATCCCCGGAGGTCTCGCCGACACCATGGAACCGACCGACTTCGATCCCGAGCGGGTGCGCAAGGGCATCCGCGTCGAGATGGAGCACACGAACGACCGGATGCGGGCGATGGAGATCGCCATGGACCACTTGGTCGAGGATCCGCGCTACTACGACCGTCTCGAGCTGGTCGAGGGAGGACATCCCTGATGTCACGCAAGAACGCTGACTCGAAGCTCCCCGAGGAGCTGAACGAGAACTGGGGCTCCAACTACATGATGGACGGCTTCTGGCACGACATGGAGTACGGGCACGGGCTGCGAGACTCCATCGGGAAGGACCCTGTCCCCCAGCCGTCGGCGTCGGGCTTCGCCCACCTGCCGGACGGCGTCCTCGTGAGCAACGAGGATTTGTCGGACCTTGAAGTGCCCGAGGGCGTCGTCCTTGAAGAAGAGGGCGCGATGGATCTCGGCGGCCTGGAGATCGTGGCCGCTGTCGATCCAGCTCTCGACCGCGGCAATACGGGGGTCGTCGACCACTCGTGGCTGGCCGACGCCTTCCAGGATCCCGACAGGCTGCCCGAGAATCCCGTCAACAACGTCATTCCGGACCTGCAGGACGCGTGGGGGGACCGCACCGACGGGATCCACCGGATCGACCTCTACGACCGCGAGGTGACCGACCACGAGGCCGTGACGCAGCGGAAGGAAGACGACGACCCGTTCCAGGCCGACAAGCTCGCCCACGTCGTCCGGTCCGCCATGCGGAGATCCGCTCTCGGACATCCGATCCGTGTCATCCTCGACGATGCCGCGGCCCAGGCAGGTACGCGACTGAGAGGGATCGCCCGAGCCATGAAGGCGGTCGAGGCAGAACACGGACTCGTGGGGAACGTGTACGTGCGTGCCTCGGCGTATCCGGGCCTCCATCGGGGGCGCTGGTCCCGGGAACTCGGGAAGGTGGCGAGAGGCGCACGGTACCTCGTCGCGCAGGCTGGTCTCGACTGCGCAGGCTGTGCCGAGGCTCTCGGGCTGCGCCTCGTCGATGGACCGGCCGACATCGACTGGAACGACGCGTACGCCCACTACGCCCCGATGCTCGCGGCGACGGGGCGCCTTGATCGCAGCGCGACGATCATCGACAAGCGGGACACTCTTCGTCGGGCATTCCTCGTCGATGGCCGCGCGCCAGCCCTGCACGTCGAGACGAGCAAGGTTCAGCCTCCGAGTCCTGCCGACGCCGTGACAGTGGGAGAGGCGCGGGAGTCCCTGGCGGCGCAGGCGGCCCAGGCACGCGAGTTCGTGTCGACCGAGAAGCGTGATCGCAGGGCCGAGTCCATGCGGCTCGTCAGGAAGCTGGGCGCACTCGTGAAGGCGCGGCTCATCTCCCTCGCGGAGGCAGAAGCCCTGGCGAAGTCTCGTGCGCCGGCAATCGCTCGCATGAGGATGGCGGAGAAGCTGGCGTCTCGTTCGGCTCGCGGAGAGTACCGGGGTGGGATCGTGAGAGACCCGAGAGTGTCGATCTCGGCCGAGACGTTCGCCGCGGACACGGAGACGGCGAAAAAGCACGAGGCCCACGCGAAGACGGCGTCGGCGGACGAGGAGCGTGAGCGGAGCCTGATGCTCGGGAGGTTCCTGGAGATCGAGCAGCTCCACAGGGACGCCGAGACCAAGATCGCGCGGATTGAGGACGCCGTCCGTTCCGGTCGCCGCGGACGTGGGGTGGCCGATCTCGTCGCCGAGACGTTCACGGCCGCGGAGAGGATGCTCGTTGCCGCGCGATTGGACCACGTTCTTGTTCAGGCCGGTTGCTACGACGTTCCTGTATCCTCGCGCGAGTACTCAGGACCCAGGCTCCGCCAGGCCGATTCCCAGCGCGGGCCGGACACGGTGTCTCCGGTCGAGGTGCGTGCCGCCGTTCGGTGGGCTCGTCGGCAGATGAACGAGGGCGCCGTGGGCGACGAGCTGGACCAGCTCTTGTCGCACAGGTTCTCGGTTCCCGTCCTCAAGGCTGCGAACGATAGGCTGGTCCAGATCCGCGGCAGGCATGAGGGACTGGCAGGCCACCTCTACGTCGACGCCGCCGCGTACGCCAGTGCGGCGGGAACCACGGGGTGTGACGAGGGAGCCCTTCGCCACCGCGCCAACGGAGTCAGGCATCTCCTCGCCATGGAGCGCTGCAGCAGCTGTGTGTTCAGGAACGCGGACGACGTCTGCCAGAAGTACCACAAGATGATCGTGTCCGCGCCGCCCGTCGAAGATCCAGAGGCGTACCGTCGAGAAATTCTCGCGTCACATGCCAGGACTGACGTCGAGGACACGGCGGCCCTGTTCTCCGACAGCAGCCGCGCGATGTCGGACCCGGTCTCGGATTTCGGGCTGCACAATGCGTCCCTCGACGACGTGGAGATCGACGGCGCGCCTCCTCCCTCCACTCTTGAGGGGATCTTCTTCGGAGGATTCGAGCTGTGAGCCTGGACAGGTGGTCGTTCCTCCGTGTCGCCGACGGGCCATCCTCCGCCGTCGATCTCCTCCAGTGGCTCCTCGCATGTCTCCGAGCGCAGTACTGGAACTACCAGCAGGCGCACTGGCAGACGATGGGACCGACCTACTACGGCAACCACCTGCTCTTCCAGCGCCTCTACGAGGGCGTCGTCGAGCAGGTCGACACCCTGGCCGAGAAGATGGTGGGCCTGTACGGCGTCGAGTCGGTGGACTCGTCCGTCCTGGCTCGGAAGTTCTCCACCTGGGTCTCGAGGTGGTCGTCTGTGGACTGTCACCACGAGCGTGGACTGCTGAGCGAGCGAGAGTTCCAGCGCTGCTGCAGGGACACCTACGACCACCTGAAGGCCGCCGGCCAGCTCAGCCTCGGTCTCGACGACTTCCTCATGGCGACCGCGAGCGAGCACGAGGCCAACCAATATCTCCTGCAGCAGGTGCTCAGGACGAAGGACGCCGGTGCAGAGTGGGCGAGGATGGCAGCCTCGCCGGAGGAGTAGACGATGCCCACCGCAGCACAGCCCTCGTACCAGCTCCTCGTCGCGAACTTCTCGCGGCCCACGCCAAGCCTGCTGACCGGGGCCGACCCGATCACAGACGGCCCCACCAAGACGAGAGGTGGATTCGTGTTCGCCCACGTGCAGGAGCTGAGCTTCTCGCTCGACCTCACGCAGAAGAACACGGCGAGCTCGGTCGTGGTGTCGTCCACGAACGTGGGGTGGGACCCGTTCAAGAACAACCCGCCGGACCTGCCCACGGCAGACGTCGAAGTCATCAGTGACACGTTCGCCGGCGACTCCGCGTCCATCCTGCTCGGGCCCTTCGATCTGGTCTCCAACCGGGACTTCACCACCGGGGGTGGCGTCGCAGCCACGGCGACGAACATCGCCAACGCGATCAACAATCTCCCGGGCTACGGGGCCTCGGCCGTGGGGGCGACCGTGACCGTGACGGGTCCCGTGGGGCAAGGGCCCGAGAGCATCCGATTCCGGGCCGTCTACCGCGGCGGCACGGAGAACTTCGACTTCACGTGGCCTCGGCAGGACGGCTTCCTCGGGTATCCGACGGTCGCTCCGATGGAGGTCGAGTTCCTGCCGACCACGCCGAACCACTTCCCGCCCCCGTAAATCGCATGACGGCAGCTAAGAACAATCCGACACGAGACCAGGTCCTGGCGATGGTCCCGGACGACGCGCAGAGGGTCAAGGTCATCGACGAGAAGGGCCAGGAGAGGTGGCGCGACGTGGCCGCCGAGGGCATGGACGCCATCCTGGACAGCGACGAGGTCGTGCTTCTCGGCGGGGAGCCGGTCGTGATGCGTACGCGGCCTGGTCGTCGCAAGAAGCCCCCTCGCGCGGCGCCTCCTCCTCCCGTGAACCAGACGGTGGCGCAGCTCCAGTCCGCCAAGAACCAGTTCCTCGACGAGGACGACCTCACCAAGCAGATCGAGAAGAACCTCGAGTCGGAGGAGGTCCTCTACTGCGTGCTGAGAGGATTCGCGGAGGAGGCGGCGTCGCTGGCGTTCGAGAGGCATGAGGCCGAGCGCACCGGCAAGGAGACCAGCCAGCTGTCGATCCGCCGCATCAACGCGCTCAAGGCGGTCGCCGAGACCTGGCTCAAGCGCAAGGAACAGCTGGCGTCCAAGACCATCGACATGGCGTCGCCCGCGTTCTCCCGGCTGTTCGACTTCATCGTCGCCACGTTCCGCGAGTCCATGCTGGCCGGCGGCGTCCCGGCCGACTTGGCAGAGATCGTGTTCACGCGCCTCGGAGACAGGCTCAAGGACGAGACTTGGGAGCAGGAGGCACAGAACAGGATGAGGGGAGCGTGACGTGGCCAAGGCCGGTGCCAACCTGGCCAGGATGGCCGTCAATGCCGGCCGTCAGAGGGGCGACGCCGGTCGGCGCGACGTCGTAGACATCATCACGTTCGTCGAGTCGGACTGGGGCCTCGGGATGCGCCTCTACCCGGTCCAGCGCGTCATCCTCAAGGCGTACTACGGCATCCCGCTCGACGACGATCCTGCGAACGCGTTCGCGGTCACGGACTGGCGACGCGGGAGCCCGCGAGACTTCACCGAGGCGGGGTACCTGCGCTACCTGTATGCCGATGGCCGCAGCAACGTCAGGGAGGTCGTCCCCGGCGAGGAGCGTCGCCAGCTCGTCCTGAGCATCGGACGTCGCAGCGGGAAGACCCTGATCGCGTCCTGCATCTCGGCCTACGAGACGTACAAGCTGATCAATCTCGGAAACCCGCAGCAGTACTACGGTCTCAGCCCCTCGTCTAACATCCAGCTCATCTCCATCGCCACGGGCAAAGACCAGGCGGGCCTGCTCTACGCCGAGGTGTCCGGGCACTTCTCCAAGTGCAACTTCTTCCGGCGCTACACGGCGAACCACACCATGTCCTACGCGAGGTTTCAGACTCCTCGGGACATCGAGGAGTTCGGGGCGTACGAGGAGAACCCGAAGGCCAGGGCGTCCGTCAAGGTGACGTTCCACGCCTGCAATGCCAAGGGACTCCGCGGCGCAGGCAACATCGTCGTGATCCTCGACGAGGTCGCCCACTTCGTCGAGCAGGGCGGCAGCTCGGCCGAGGAGGTCTACCAGGCGGTCCACGCCTCGACCGGGACCTTCACGCCGAAGAACGAGTTCGGGGAACCCATCGACGGCCCGGGGACCGAGTCCGAGGGTCGGATGATCCTGATCTCGTCTCCCCTCGGCAAGCAGGGTCTCTTCTTCAAGAAGTTCGAGCAGGGCATGAAGGGTGGGGAGTCCTCCGAGCACATGCTGTGCATCCAGGCTCCGACCTGGGAGGTCAACCCGACCATCGCGGCGTCGGTGTTCAAGAATGCCTACGCCGAGGACCCGAGGATCTTCTTCACGGAGTGGGGCGGGGAGTTCACGGACCGCACGCTCGGGTGGCTGGAGAACCAGCAGGACCTCCTCGCCTGCGTCGACAAGGACCTCCGGCCGAGGACGCGGGGACAGCCGAGGAAGCCCTACTTCCTCGGCTTCGACCTGGGCCTGGTCAACGACGCCAGCGCCGCCGCGATCACCCACATCGACGAGAGGAACAGGATCGTCCTGGACTTCATCGGCCAGATGAAGGCGGGCGAGGGGGACCACGCGGACAAGGATAGGCTCGAGTTCGACGACGTGGCCGCGTGGCTGTACAGCTTGTCGCGCAGGTTCCACTTCCACAGCGGACTGCTCGACCAGTGGGGGGCCATCCCCCTGGAGCAGGCGCTGGCCAAGAAGGGGCTCACGCAGATCGAGGGCAAGCTGTTCTCTCCGCAGGAGAAGTCGCAGATCTGGCAGAACCTCAAGTCCATGATCTGGGACAAGCGGGTGGTCCTCTTCGACATCTCGCCAGAGGAGAAGATGAAGTACCTCGCCCGGGAAGAGGATCCTCCGGAGCACCACGAGTACATCCGCCAGCTCCTTGAGCTGCAGGCGACGTACAAGAGCCGCTACGTCGTCGAGGTCCAGGCCCCACAGACGGAAGGCAAGCACGACGACCTCGCCGACGCGCTCTCCCGCTCGGTGTGGCTGGCCAGCCAGCAGCTCGGCAAGCTCAAGCACATCGCACGGACGAATCCGAACATGCCCCTCGCCCTCGTCCGTCCGCAGGTGACTGCGGCCGTGCGACGATCCAACCTGAGACAGGCTCTCCTCGGCGGATCGGACCCGAAGAGGCAGGTACCGAAGAGAAGGAGGTGGCAGTGATCAAGGGAATCCTGCCTGACGATCCGTGCAGGGCGGATCACCGGTTCATCCGGTTCGTGCTCAACACCTTCTTCAAGAAGAAGAAAGTCCTGCACGATCCCGCCGAGTTCGACCGCGTGACGCGGGTCTTCGCAAGGGCCGGGGGCTCGTGGGAGCGCCTCTTCGGGGGCTCCGAGAAGGACGTGAACCTGCTCAAGCGAGTCCTCAAGATCGCCATCAAGACGGGCCACATCTCCGAGGCTCCGCAGCTTCGGTAGGCATGCCGGACTCAAACGGGTATACTTCTCGGAGAACAGGTGATCGGACTCGCCCACAAGATCCCCCTCTACCCCGATCAACAGGGAGATGCCCACTTCCGACGCGCCGCGGGCATCGCCCGCTTCGCCTGGAACTGGGCCCTCGACCGTTGGAAGGCCAAGTACGAGACGGGAGAACGAGGGATGAGCGGCTACTCCCTCGTCAAGGATTTCAACGCCATCAAGAGCGAGGAGTTCCCCTGGACCTCCGAGGTCACCAAGTGGGCCCCTCAGAAGAGTATCCAGAATCTCGGTGCCGCCTTCGTGCGGTTCTTCAAGAAACTCACTCGGTACCCAATGTTCAAGAAGAAGGGAGTCGCGAAGGACACGTTCTACCTCGGCCAGGGGCATTTCGACGTTAAAGGAAAGGCTATCAGGATCCCGAAGCTCGGATGGGTTCTGATGGGCCAGGAAGTACGGTTTCCGGGCACGATCAAGTCGGTCACGGTCTCCAGGGAGGCGGACGGCTGGTATGCCAGCTTCTCGGTGGATATCGACGAGACCCGGTGGACGTATCCTCATCGCTGCGAGACTCAAGCAGAGGTGGGGATCGACCTGGGAATCACGTCGACCATCACGCTGAGCAGCGGCTCCAAGCTTCTCCTTCCACGGTCATTGGAAGTCCTGTACCGCAAGATCAGGAGGGCTCAGCAGTCGCTGAGTCGCAAGGTCAAGGGATCGAGGAACCGCGAGAAGGTCAAGGAGAACGTCGCGCTCCTGTGGCTCAGGGTCAGG
>Ga0187894_10005794_pt1 | contig 12411 bp, 12 predicted proteins | sample GBC1701081metaG_FD_136650 | JGI IMG/M metagenome (GOLD analysis project Ga0187894, IMG submission 136650) | White microbial mat communities from a lava cave in the Kipuka Kanohina Cave System on the Island of Hawaii, USA - GBC170108-1 metaG ... | reverse complement strand
CCGATGAAGAACGTGAGCAGGGCGATGGCGATGGGGTAGGCGAGACCGGCGTAGAGGTTGCCGGTCGAGGCGACCAGCGACGAGGCGATGTAGGGGGTGAGCCCGCCGAACACGCCGTTGCCGATATGGTAGGGCAGCGACATCGAGGTGTAGCGGATGCGGGTGGGGAACAGCTCGACCAGGAACGCCGCGATCGGACCGTAGACCATCGTCACGAACAGGACCTGCAGGAAGACGAGCGCGACCAGCATCGGCTGGTTCAGCGGGCTGGCAAAATGCATCATGCCGCGGTAGATCGGGACGTAGAGCAGCGCGGCGAGCAGGCACCCGGCGAGGATGATGGGTTTGCGGCCGATCTTATCGGACAGGCTGCCGAAAAAGACGAAGAACGGCGTGGCGAGCAGGAGGGCGTAAACGATGGTCAGGTTGGCGGTGACGAAGTCGATCCCGGCGCTGCGTTGGAGGAAGAAGAGCGCGTAGAACTGGCCGGTATACCAGACGACGCCCTGGCCGGCCACGGCGCCGAAGAGCGCCAGCAGCACGAGCCGGCGGTTCTCCGGCTGCACGAAGCTCTCCTTGAGCGGATTCTTCGAGAGCTTGCCCGCCGCCTTGGCCTTGGTGAAGAGCGGCGACTCCTCCATCTTCACGCGGATGTAGTAGGAGATGAGGACGAGGAAGATCGAAAGGAGGAACGGGATGCGCCAGCCCCAGGCCTCGAAGGCCTCCCCGCCGAGCTGCTGCCGGCAGAGGAGGATGACGCCGAGCGAGGCGAAAAGGCCGAGCGTGGCCGTGGTCTGGATGAAGCTCGTATAGAAGCCGCGCATTCCGTCCGGCGAATGCTCGGCGACATAGGTGGCCGCGCCGCCGTATTCGCCGCCGAGGGCGAGGCCCTGCACCAGCCGGAGGAGGGTGAGGGCGAGCGGGGCGAACACGCCGATCCGGTCGTAGCCGGGCAGCAGGCCGATGAGGAAGGTCGAGCCGCCCATGAGCACGAGCGTGACGAGGAAGGTGTATTTGCGCCCGACCAGGTCGCCGAGCCGGCCGAAGACCAGCGCGCCGAACGGCCGCACGATGAAGCCGGAGGCGAAGATGGCGAGGGTCTTGAGGAAGCCGGCGGTCGGGTTGTCGCCGGGGAAGAACTGGGCCGAGAGGATCGTCGCCAGGCTGCCGAAGAGGTAGAAGTCATACCATTCGATGAGCGTGCCGGCGGACGAGGCGCCGATGACTTTCCAGATGCCTTTCGGCGCGGGGGAGTGGAGGCAGGTCATAAGAAAGCCCGGCCTGGATAGGGCACGCCACCGGCCGGGGCAAACCTTCGTTGGGTCTCACAATCGACCGGTCCGGCCGGGCGGTCATGCTCCAGCCGGCCTCGGGCCGGACCGTGGAATCAGATCCAAGGATCGAATGACTCGATCCCGGGCGCGGCAAAATCACCTGGGTTACGTGTGACCACGGTCAAGCCGTTGGCGAGCGCGGTGGCCGACAGCAATGAATCGAGGGTTGGAAGGAGACGCCCCTTCGCTTCGGCCGTGGCTTGCAGACGGCCCCAGAGGTCGGCGACCTGGCCATCAATCGACAGGATCCGCCCGGCGAACCGTTCCGGCAGGTCCCTCTCGAGCCAGCGTTCGAGGGCCTTGCGCTTGGGGCCGGCTGGCAAACGGGCACAGCCCCGGCGGATTTCTCCAAAGGTCAGCACGCTGAGATGGAGTGATTCCTCGGGCTGCCCGCGCAACCAGTCCAAGACCCGGATCGAAGGCCGGGTGCGCGTTGGTTCGCAAATCACGCAGGTGTCGAGCAGCCAGTTCACAGGATCACCTTGCGCGGCAGATCGCGCGGACGCTTGGGCGGGCCACCCAGGGCTCCCAGGGGTGAGTCGGCCAGAAAATCCACCAATGGCTGCCGATGGGGCTGCAGTTTGCGAAACTCCTCGACCGACATGATGACGACGGCCGGCTGCCCGTGTCGCGTGACCACCTGATAGCCGTCGGTCAGCGCCTTCTCCACAACGGTGCTGAATTGGTTCTTCGCTTCCTGGAGCTGCCAGTTTTTCGCCACGGCATCAATCTGGCCAGACTGGCCAGATTGGCAAGCGATCACTCCTCCGGCGGGGTGAAACGGATGCGGGAGCCCACCGGGGTGCCGTGACGGCGGGACTGCGGCGCGCAGGGACGCGCGCCCTCCATCACGTCATTCCTCCGGCGGTGTGAAGCCGCGGCGCATGACGTTCTCGACGATCACGCGTGGAAACCCGCCTTCGCTCTGCGAGCTGCGGCGCGGCGGGCCCGTCACGAACCGTTAGTCTTCGTCGGGGGGTGTGAACCCCCGGCGCATCACATTTTCCACGATGACACGCGGAAACAGGAAATTCTCAAGGTAGCCCCGGCCGCCGGCCTTGGTGCCGCCGCCGGACATCTTGAAGCCGCCGAACGGGTGCCGCTCGACGATGGCGCCGGTGATGCCGCGGTTGAGGTAGAGGTTGCCGACGAGCAGTTCCTGCTGCGCGCGCTCGAGCGCCTTCGGGCTGCGCGAGAACAGCCCGCCGGTCAGCGCGTAGTCGGTGCCGTTCACCATCGCGATGGCCTCGTCGAGGTTCTTCGCGCGGAGGATGGCGACGACCGGGCCGAAGATCTCCTCGCGGGCGATGGCGTGCTCCGGCCTGGCGTTCACGAACACGGTCGGCGGCACGAAGTAGCCGTCCTTCGGCGCCTCGCCCTGCCAGGCGAGTTTCGCGTCCTTCTTGCCGGCTTCGATCAGGCCGAGGATCTTCTTCTGCGCGTCGGCGTCGATGACCGGGCCGATGAGCGTGCCGGGCAGCGCCGGGTCGCCGACGGGATACGAGCCGCAGGCGGAGACGAAGCGCTCGACGAAATGATCATAGACTTCGTCGAGCACGATGAGCCGCGAGAGGGCGGAGCATTTCTGCCCGGCGAAGCCGAACGCGCTGTAGAGGGCGGCGGGGATGGCCTCGTCGAGGTCGGCGTCGTTGTCGATGATCAGCGCGTTCTTGCCGCCCATCTCGCAGACGACCTTCTTGAGGTTGGTCTGGCCGGGCTGGGTGCGGCCGGCGGTCTCCCAGATCCTGCACCCGACTGCGCGCGAGCCGGTGAACGCGATGAAGTCCACCTGCTTGTGGCCGACCAGGTGCGCGCCGACGTCCTCGCCGTAGCCGGGCAGGAAGTTGACGACGCCGGCCGGCAAGCCGGCCTCGGCGAGGATGTCCATCAACACCGCGCCGATCACGGAGGTCTGCTCGGCGGGTTTCATGATCATCGTGTTGCCCGCGACGAGCGGCGCGACGACCAGGCCGGTGAGGATGGCGAGCGGGAAGTTCCACGGCGCGATGGCCACGCCGACGCCGCGCGGCGTCCAGACCTGGAGGCATTTCTCGCCGGGGACGGGCTGCGTCACGACCGGCTTGGAGAGCTTGCGCATCTCGACGGCGTAGAACCGGCAGAAGTCGATGGCCTCGGAGATGTCGGCGTCGGCCTCGCCCCAGGGCTTGCCGGCCTCGAGGATGAGCAGCGAGTTCAGCTCGAAGCGACGCGACTCCATCAGGTCGGCCGCGCGTTCGAGCATTTTCGCGCGGTCGTCCACGGGCGTCGCGCGCCACTTCGGGAATGCGGCCGTTGCGGCCGCGACGGCGGCGTCGGCATCGGCCACGGTCGCGCGGGCCCAGGAGCCGACGACCTGCGAGGGTTTCGCGGGATTGACGGAGGCGACATATTCGCGGTCGGAAATCTTTTTGCCGCCGATGACGAGCGGCCATTTCTGACCGATGCGGAACTTTGTAGCCGGGGTCGGTGAGCCCGGACGGCCGGGGTCAGCCGCCGAGGCTTTCGCACTCGTCGCGACCCCGGCTACAGCAGCGAGCGCTGCGCGCTGCTGGTCGCGGCTGGCGGCGAGCGAGTAGTCGGTGTTGGGGGCGTTGCGGAATCGGTAGGGCGCATTATCCTTAATGCGCCGATCAGTCCCGCTGCCAGAAGACGGCGCGTTAGGGATAACGCGCCCTACCTCCAGAGTGGTCACCGGATTTTCCAGCAGCGCGCCGAGCTGGGCTTCGCCGGTGTTTTTCAGGCGGAGGAAGCCCTCGTTGGAGGTGTTCTCGAGCAGGCGGCGGACGAGGTAGGCCATGCCGGGGAGCAGCTCGCCGATGGCGCAGTATTCGCGGACGCGGTGGCCGGACTGGAGGAGCGCGGCCTTCAATTCATCGGCCATGCCGTAGAGCGCCTGAAACTCGTAGGCGCGCGGGTCGATGCCGCGCTGCCCGGCCTGCACGATGGCGTGGGCGCAGGAGCGGACGTTGTGCGAGGCGAAGTTCGGCGTGACGATGTCGATGTGGTCGAGGAGGAAGACGGAGAGCTTCTCGTAGTTGGCGTCGGACTCGGGTTTCTTCTGCCAGACGGGCTCGGGCCACTCGCGCTGCCGGGCGAGCACGGTCTCGTAGTCCCAGTAGGCGCCCTTCACGAGGCGGACGTTGAGGGGGCGGTGGTGCTTGCGCGCCCAGGCGACGAGGTCGCGCAGGTCGGCCTCGCAGTCGCGCAGGTAGGCCTGGATGGCGATGCCGATGGCGGGTGTTTCGCGGAACTCCGGCTCCTCGAAGATGGATTTGAAGAGCGCGAGCGTGAGGGCCTTCAGCTTGTAGCTCTCCATGTCGAAATTGATGAGCGCGCCGACCTCGGTGGCGCGGCGGAGGATGGGGCGGAAGCGCTCCTTGAGCGCGACGAGGGAATTCTCCGGGTCGGCCGGGTTGATGTCGGGCGTGAGGGCGGAGATCTTGACCGAGAGGTTGAGGCGCGGGAGCGGACCCTTGGGGCCGAGGTCGGAGAAGCACGGCTCGGGCTCCTTGGCGAAGAACTTCGACACGGAGTCGAGCACCTCGAGGTTGCGCTTCAGGAAGATGTCGGCCTCGGCGTCGCTGACGACGGTTTCGCCGAGCAGGTCGATGGTGGTGGCGAGGCCGGCCTTGGCGTTCTTGCGGATCTGCTTGAGGAGATCTTCGCCGGATTCGCCGGCGACGAACTGGCCGGCCATGTCCACGATCTGCGCCTTGACCGGGGTGGCGACGAGCGCGGGGGCGAAGGAGGAGGCGGCGAGGCCGGCCTTGAGCGCGGGGTTGAGCTCGACGGCCTTGTCGCCGAGGTATTCCTGCAGGTGGCGGACGATCTCGGCGGAGGAGTTGAGCGAGGGGAGGACGTCCACGAAGCGGAAAAGCTGCGTCTTGAAGACCGGGTCCTTCATGGACCACTCCATGAGGCGGGCGTAGGCGCCCTTCTTGGAGAACAGCGCGGGCGGCGGCTGCTGGTCCATCAGGGCGAAGAGCTGCTCGCCTTTGGCGCGGACGGCGGATTCGATCTTGGGGTCAACGGGCAGGAAAGCGGACATGGGAAGCGTGAGCGGCGAGTCTCTGCCGGGGTGGAAATTACGCAAGGGCCGCCGGGTAGTCCGAAGGGAGCAAAACCTGCTCTTGTCGGGCGAGTTGCCGTGCTGTTGCGGGGGTGGAGAGGCGCGCCCGCGCCCGTTGCCAAGAGGCGCGCCCGCGGCGCGAAACAACGGGCATCGGACCCGGGTTAGGGCTTGGCGGTTCGCGGTTTAGGTGGCAGGAGGTTTCTGCAACTTGGCCCCGGATCCCGGTGTTCTGAACGTGACCGACAGAACCACAGTGCAAACTCCGAACGCAGGCGTAATTCCTCACGCCGACTTCACGACTTTCATGCGCAACTACCAGGACATGGTCTATTCAACCGCGGTGCGGCTCATCGGCAACGAGACGCAGGCGGAGGACATTGCGCAGGAGGTCTTCATCAAGGCCCACCAGCATTGGGACAACCTCAATGGCAGCCCGACCGCCGGCGGCTGGCTCAAGACCGTGGCCCGCAACCTCTCGATCAACCACGTGCAGCGCTACAAGAAGCGCTGGAGCTTCTTCTCCGATCTCGTCCACAAGGGCGACGACGACGGGGAGCGGGAGGTCGAGTTCGCCGCGCCCGACACTTTCTTCAGCGGCATGGACTCGTCCGAGCGCCGCGAATGGGTGGAGGCGGCCCTGGAGAAACTGCCCGACCACCAGCGCGTGCCGCTCGTGCTGTTCCATTTCGAGGAGATGCCCTACGAGGACATCGCCAAAAAACTCGGCGTCTCGCTGAGCAAGGTGAAGACCGACATCCTGCGCGGGCGCGAGGCCCTCGCCAAGGCGCTGCTGCGCAGCGGCGCCTCGCACGAGAAATTCGAGGGAGGTGTGTCATGAGCCGGAAAATGAGCCCCGAGGAACTCGAGCAATTCATCCACCGCGAGCTGCGCGCCCTGCCGCCCCGCCAGGCCCCGGCCGGCTTCGAGGCGCGCCTGCAGGCGGCGCTCGAGGCGCGCGCGCGTCCCGCGGAGCAACTGGAGCAGCTGATCCACCGCGAGTTGAACGCCCTGCCGCTGCGCCAGGCTCCGGCCACCCTCGAGGCCCGCGTGCTCGCCGCCATCGAACGCGAGGCCGTCGTCGCCTGGTATCACAAGAGCTGGGCTTACTGGCCGGCCGCCGTGCGCGCGGCCTTCCTCGGCTTCGCCACCGCGGTGTCGGGCGCGGTCGTCGCCGTCTGCTACGCCCTGATGGCCGGGTTCGAGACCTCCGCCGTGGCTGCGGAGACCGGCGCGCGGTTCGGCTGGGTCGTGAAGCTCTATCATGCCGGGCTGTGGTGCCTCGACCTCGGCCGCGACCTTTTCGCCAGCATCCCGCCGCTGTGGCTGTATGGCGGACTGGCCTTCGTCGCCGTGATGTATGTCTCCCTCTTCAGCCTCGGCGCGGTGGCCTACCGCACGCTGCTCCGACCCTCCGCCTGATTTTCCATGAACAAGCCGCTCAGCCCGCCCCTTTTTGCCCTCTGGCTTGCCCTCGCGACGGCCCTCTGGCCGGCGCTGCGTGCGCAAGCAACCCCACCGCCCGAGCCCGCGCCGGAAACCCCGGCCATGGCGGAGGAGAAACCATCCGTCGCGGCCGGTGAGGCCGGGCCGGATTCCACGGAGGCCGAGGAGACCGCCGCTGAAGAGAAATCCGAAAAAACCGAGCCCAAGCTCCGCGAACTGGGCGACGACGAATCCGCGAAGTCCAAGTCCCGGCCCACCCGCCGGCGCAGCCACAACAGCCGCGGCGATGACATGCCGATGGGCAGCCACAGTGTGTCCCGCGGCCAGAGCTCGGGCGAGGTGGTCTCATTCCTCGGCTCCTCCGTGGTGGACGGAGAGACGGGCGAGGCCGTCTCCATCTTCGGCAACACCACCGTCAACGGCACCGCGCACGGCGAGGCCGTCTCGGTGATGGGTTCTACCACCGTCAACGGCACGGTGATGGGCGAGGCGGTCGCCGTCTTCGGCAACAACGTGATCAACGGCACGGTGCGCGGCGACGCGGTGGCCGTGATGGGCGACATGCGGCTCGGACCGAAAGCCGTCGTGGGTGGCGGCGTGACGGTCGTGGGCGGCCGGCTTATCCGCGAGCCCGGCGCCCAGATCCACGGCAGCATCGAGGAAATCACCTTCCCCATCTTCCATGGCTTCGAATGGCTGCACGCCTATTTCCACAAGTGCCTCAAGTGGGGGCGGCTGCTCTGGTTCGGCGAGAACCTCGGCTGGGCCTGGCTCGTGGCCGGCGGGTTCCTGCTCTTCTACCTGTTCATCGCGCTCATTTTCCCGCGGGGCATCGACCGCTGCGCCACCGCGCTCGAGGACAACCCCGGCAGCAGCATCCTCGCCGCGCTGCTCACCGCGGTGCTCGCGCCCATCCTCCTCCTCATCCTCGTGCTGACGGGCATCGGCATCGCGCTCGTGCCGGTCGTGGGCGTGGGATTGCTCGTCGGCACGCTGGTCGGCAAGGCGTCCATCCTCGCGTGGTTCGGCCGCCGCGTGTTCGGCGCGCCGACGGACGCGACCACCGGCCATACGCTGCTGACCGTGGCCGTGGGCGGCGGCATCATGTGCCTGATCTACTGCGTGCCGGTGCTGGGCCTCGTGCTCTACAACCTGCTCGGCTCGCTCGGGCTCGGCATGGTGGTGTTCGTCGTCGCGCAGGCCATGAAGCGGGAAAAACCCGCCGCCCCCGCCGTGCCGCCCTCGGCGCCACCGGCCTACGCGTATGGTGCCGCCGCCGCCGCGGCCGCAGCCGCTGCCCCCGCGACCGCTCGGCCGGCCGATGCCGGCGCCGCAGCGTCGGGTGTGACGGCTCCCGGCGCCGTGGAACCGCCCCCGGTCGCCTCGGCCGCCGCCGCGGTCCCGCCGCCGGTGCCGCCCGTGTTCATCTCGGCGCTCACGCTGCCGCGCGCCGGGTTTTGGATCCGCATCGCCGCCTCGCTGCTCGATTGCGTGCTGATCGGCATCGTGTTCGCGATGCTCGACCATCTTCCGCTCTTCGGCCGGCTGTTCGGCGACGTGCCGCCGCTGTGGTTTGCGGTGTATTGCGTGGTCATGTGGGCCACCAAGGGCACGACCATCGGCGGCATCATCTGCGGCCTCAAGATCGTGCGGATGGACGACCGCCCCGTGGACTGGGGCGTGGCCGTGGTGCGCGGGCTGGGCGGGTTCCTCTCGCTCGCCGTGGCCGGGCTCGGGTTCATCTGGGTGGCTTTCGACAACGAACGGCAATCCTGGCACGACAAGATCGCCGGCACCACCATCGTCCGCGTGCCGAAGGGCACTCCGCTGTTGTAGGCGTTCAGCTATGAGTTTTCAGCAAGGCAGCCGGCCAGTCCGGCTGCCTTTTTTCGTCTCATCACGCATCGGATGGATTTCAGGCCTGACAGCTGACAGCTGATGGCTGATAGCTAGCTGCCTCATGGCAAAGCCACTGGTCGGAATCATCATGGGCAGCTCCTCGGATTGGGAGACGATGGAGCACGCCGCCACGGCGCTGGAGCTGTTGGGCGTGCCGTTCGAGAAGCGCGTCATCAGCGCGCACCGGACGCCGAAGCTCATGGTGCGCTACGCCGAGTCGGCCGAGAAACGCGGGCTGCGCGTCATCATCGCCGGGGCGGGCGGCGCGGCGCACCTGCCGGGCATGGTGGCCTCGTTCACCACGCTGCCGGTGCTGGGCGTGCCGGTGGAATCGAAGGCGCTCAAGGGTCTCGACTCGCTCCTCTCCATCGCGCAGATGCCGGGCGGCGTGCCGGTGGCGACGTTCGCCATCGGCCGGGCCGGGGCGGTCAACGCCGCGCTCTTCGCCGCCTCGCTGCTGGCGCACGGTGACGCGAAGACCCAAAAAGCCTGGAAGAAATTCCGCGCCGCGCAGACGGAGAAGATCCTCAAAACCAAGCTTTGAAACGCGGAGAACGCGAAGGCCGCGGAGCAATCCTCCTATGCATCGACTCCGCGTTCTCCGCGCCCTTCGCGTTTCAACCGCATGATTCTCCCCGGCAAAACCATCGGCATCCTCGGCGGCGGCCAGCTCGGCCGGATGCTGGCGCAGGCGGCGGAGCGGCTCGGCTACCATGTGCATGTCTACGAGCCGGCGGGGCCGTGCCCGGCGGGCGAGGTGGCGCGCAAGGAGGTCAACGCCCCCTACGGGGACGTGGCCGCGCTCGCGGCCTTCGCGAAGGAGTGCGACGTCGTCACCTACGAGTTCGAGAACGTGCCGTCCGCGCCGCTGCGCGAGATCGAGGGGCTCGTGAAGCTGCACCCGCATTGGAAGGTGCTCGAAATCTGCCAGAACCGCTTGCGGGAGAAGCGCTGGCTGCGCGAGAACAAATTCCCGCACGCGAAGTTCGCCGAGGTTGCTGTAGCCGGGCTCGGTGAGCCCGGGCCGGTCCCGCAGTCGCGGGAGACCCCGGCTACAACAACACTGGAGCAGGCCATCCGCGAGGTCGGGCTGCCATGCGTGGTGAAGACGGCGGACTTCGGCTACGACGGCAAGGGACAGATGAAGGTGCGCGAGGAGGGCGACATCACAGCGGCGGCCAAGGCTTTCGCGGGACGCGCGTGCGTGATCGAGCAGAGGGTGGATTTCGCCTGCGAGGTGTCCGCGGTCGTCGCGCGCACCGAGTCGGCGGCGGTGCGGGTGTTCCCCATCGCGGAGAACATCCACACGAACCACATCCTGGATTTTTCCATCGTGCCGGCGCGCGTGCCGCCGGGGGTGACGGCCGCGGCGGAGAAGCTGGCGCGGCTCATCGCCGAGAAGATCGGGCTCGTCGGCGTGATGGGCGTGGAGATGTTCGTGACGAAGGGCGGCGAGGTGCTGGTGAACGAGCTGGCGCCGCGCACGCACAACAGCGGGCACTGGACGCTCGATGCGTGCGCGACCTCGCAGTTCGAGCAGCAGGTGCGTGCCATCTGCGGGCTGCCGCTGGGCGATGTCACGCTCACGTCGCCAGTCGTGATGGTGAACATCCTCGGCGATGCGTGGCAGAACGGCGAACCGAAGTGGGGCGACCTGCTGGCGCAGGGCCGCGCGAAGCTGCATCTCTACGGGAAGAAGGAGCCGCGCGCCGGGCGGAAGATGGGCCATTTCACCGTCACCGCGCGCGACGCCGACCTCGCATTCGAACTCGCGCAGAAATACAAGGCGCGGCTGCCGGGCTGAGCCGCGGGCCGTCCGCTTGACTCCGTCGTGGGCCGCGCGCAAGGTGCCGCCGTGCAGACGAGCCCGAAAGCCGCGATCCGCGAGGTGGGGAAGACGACGGCGTCGCCTCTGGTGAGGTTCGGCCGCAACCAGCGACGGGCGGCACTGGTGGCGCCGCGCGCCGGTTGGCCCAAGGGCGTCCAGAAATTCCGGACCTGGCAGGAGCTGGAGTCATGGGAAAAGAGCCACCGGACGAACTGACACGGCCGCCGGACGAGCGCGATCTGGTTGCATTGGCGCGGGAACTGAACCGCCTCGGAGCGCGCTACATCGTGATCGGCGGGGTGGCGATGAACCGGCTGGGCTTTGTGCGGGCGACCGAGGATCTCGATCTGCTCATCGCGCGCGATCGCGAGAACCAGGCGCGGGTCCGCCAAGCGCTGGAGATCCTGCCCGACAAGGCGGTAAGCGAACTGGGGAAGGACGAAGATCTGGCGGCGTGGGTCGTGGTGCGGATCAACGACGTGATCACCGTCGACCTAATGACCGAGGCTTCGGGCATCGGTTATGCCGAGGCCGAGCCGGGCATCGAGTGGGTGGAACTGGAGGGAGTGAAGGTTCCGTTTGCCAGCGCCGGGCTGATGCTGCGTTTCAAGCAGGGCGCGCGGGAAAAAGACGTGCTGGACCGGCGGTTTCTGGAGGAGCGCCGGCCAAAGCCGTAGGCCGCCACCGCGCGCGATGCCGATCTGGCGTTCGAGCTGGCGCAGAAATACAAGGCGCGGCTGCCGGGATGATGCCTCGCGGGGTGAGGGCACCCCGCCTACAACGGCAGGAGTTCACGCGGGCAGGCCGAAAAACGGGTGGTCGCCGGGGTAGTCGGGGACCGGGTGGGCGCCGAGGGCTTTCGCGGTGGCGTCGAGCTTGAGCGATTTGGCGGCGGGGTCGCTCAAAACGCAGCGCGAACCGAGCTTCTTCGTGGATTTCTCGATGCGGAAAAGGAAGATGACGTCGGTGCCGGTGAGCGATTCGCCCTGCAGGCCGCCGCTGATCCGGATGCGGCCGTGATGGAGGATGATGCGGTAGGGGCGCGGGCTTTCGGACTGGAGCCGGACGAGCTCCTGGAGCGCCGCGCCGACCTTGTCAGCAGGATGCTTGTCCTGCCGCCAGTAGGCGAAGACGGCGTCGCCGAGGTAGGCGTTGATGTTCCCGCCGGAGCGGACGAGGACGGGGCGGACGAGCTGCAGCCAGCGTTTGAAATCGTTGGAGGCGGCCTCGGCGCCGACGGCGTGGGTGTGGGCGGTGTGGCCGATGAGGTCCATCATCAGGAGCCAGCAGTCGCCGGAATGGATGGAGACGGAGGTGGCGCCGGAGTCGCCTCCGGGCTGCTCGGAGGATTGCTGGCAACGATAGACGAGCTTGATGTCGCCGATCTCGATGGTGTCACCGTCGCGCAGCGGGGTGACGTGCTCGATGCGCAGGCCGTTGTGGTAGGTGCCGTTGGTGCTGCGGAGGTCGGTGAGGAGGTAGCCGCCGCCGGGGGCGGGCTGAAGCATGGCGTGGTTGCGCGAGACGCCGGCGGACTCGAGGATCAGGGCGTTGGGCGCGATGCGGCCGATGGTGCAGGGATTCCGGTCGAGCCAGTGCATCCGGCCGTCGGCGAACTCCAGCCAGGCTTGGGGGAGAGGGTCAGGCATGGAGGGGAAGGCGGAGTGCGGAGTGCGGAAGGCGGAAGGCCGGAAGGATGAGGTCTGCAAGGGCCGTCATTCTGAGACATCCAACGAAAGCGCAACGCTTTCGGCGGTTTCCGGAGATGAACTCACCCCGGTCTGTCACCCTGAGCGGAGCGAAGGGTCCATCCGGGCATCCGGTGCGCTTGCTGG
>Ga0187894_10005793_pt1 | contig 12411 bp, 3 predicted proteins | sample GBC1701081metaG_FD_136650 | JGI IMG/M metagenome (GOLD analysis project Ga0187894, IMG submission 136650) | White microbial mat communities from a lava cave in the Kipuka Kanohina Cave System on the Island of Hawaii, USA - GBC170108-1 metaG ... | reverse complement strand
GATAACCCGTGGGACCGATGTCAAAGGGCAGGTCTGGAAGTGGGATTTGGCGCAACACCGCGGCATTCGCCGGATCAAGTTGGTAGATAAACCGGTTGTATTCACCGGAAGTTACCCCCACGCCAAACAGCGTTTGGCTGTCAGCGTGAAACTCCAATGACTCCAGATCGAGATTGTTCATACTCCCGACCAGGCTCCAATCGGGATCGTCCTCCTCGTCGTAGCGATAGAGATAACCCTCGCCGCCAAGACTCACGAGATAGATAATCTCATTATCTTCGTACGAGGCGATGCCCATCGGCCAACTCAGTTCCGGCACATGCGATCCCAGTGAAACGGACTCCCTTTGACCGAGGAAAGGATTGACGTTGAAGACACTTTGAAACTCCGTTCCAAAGTTTCCGCCATCGCCGTCAGGCACTACGCGCATGGCCGGTAGCAAACGTCCGCCGTCGCGCGGTCCGTTGAGCGTGTAACGCTTGAAGAACATCGTCCCCGGGTTGTGCGTGTTGGCAAAGCTCAATTCAAAATTCAGAGCCGGAACAGAGGTCCTTTCGACTCGAATGCGCACCGGCGCCGAGATGGTGCCATTGCCGCGATTGTCTCCGGCCACGCCCGTTAGGATGTGTTCGCCTTCAGACGCGTTTGTCCAAACAAACTGGTACCGCCCCGCTACGTTTTGCTGGCCGAAGCCGATGCTGGCGCCATCCGAAAAGAACTGGACCGAGTTCAGATACCCATCCGGGTCCGCGGCTTGGGCTTCGATCAAAATTCCAGCACTCAAAGCCAAAGTTGCTCCGTCAACTGGAGTCGTGATGGCAATGATGGGCGGCTGGTTAATGGGTTGGACGATCTCTCGGTAAGTGAGCCACTTTTGGCCGCTGCGTGGATCGATGAGATACATTCGAGCCTCAGATTGTTCATTGCCTCGAATTCCGCCAGGCATCAGCAGCAGCACCAAGTAATCACCGACGGAGACGAGTTCAGAACGGTATCCGACGGCTCCAATGTCGAATGGTAGAACTGGCAGCGGAATTTCGCGGCGAAACTCGCCAGCCGCGCTGAACTCATAAAGGCGCGCATCGCCGTAGTCGAGATGGCTGTGCGCCACGCCATACAGCGCGTCGCCTGCCTCATGGTAAGTGAGGCAATCGAGATCGCGGTTATCCATGCTCGCGATCAGGCTCCACTGTTCTTGCACCGGCGAGTAGCCGTAGAGCAACCCTTCGCCACCGTAACTCACCAACAACACGCGCCGCCGTGATGAATCGAACGCCACGCCGGACGGCACGCTCAATTCCGGCACGTTCGGGCCCAACTCCATTGGCATCGAAGCTCCAGTCTGCGTATCCACTCGCGTTGGATACGCGGTGTAGTAGTAGCGTCCGCCGCCGTCGCCAACCACGCGCTCGCCAGATAACAGATTCCCGCCATCCACGGGGCCCGCCAAAGTGTAATTGCGGAAGGAAACGCCGTTGGGACCGCCCACGAACGCAATTTGGAAATGAAGCTGCGGCAACTGTGAGAGTGGCGTCGGCTGTGGGTAATCACAACGCAGCCGTTCGTCTTGTTGCACCTCATCGATGACAAATGGGGCGGGGGACGCCCGGTAGGTGCCCTGGAAACTGGCGAGATCCAAACCAGTAAGTGCGCAAAGATAGGGGACCGTTTGGAGGAACCTGCCAGAGTCCAACGAGTAACCAATCCACAAGTAGTCACCGGGACCGTCTTCGTAAGTGAATTTGACTACTTCGACTTGCGGCGCCAAGCCTTGCACTGTCTGGCGGTGATAACCGCCGAGCATGACTTTCTCAATGGTCGTGCCCTCGGAATGTTGCACGTTCCAGAGCACCGAATTGTAGGAACTGAGGAAAAGGGTGACTCGCTGACCGGGCCGATCTACGAACACATTCGCACGGCCGGTAGCTCCGGACACATTGTTGGAATTGAAACCCTCATGGATTCCCACCACGTGCAGTTCTCGATCCCGTGGTGGTTGTGATCGCACCGTAATGTTCACGGGATCGGAGGCCCCCGTTCCACTTTTGTCATCCGTCACGCGCGCGGTCAGGCGATACTGTCCCGCTGGGACGTTGGGCCAGACGAAATGGAATTCAATCGGCTCACCCGGCGGCGGCGGGAGGAAAAAGAAGAGGCGTTCCTCGCCGATCTTCTGGCCGTTGGCGAAAAATTCGATGAAGTCCGCGTAACCGTCGGCATCGATGGCAAAGGCCTCGATGTGAATGTTCGTGGGCCCGGCAAATTGTGTTCCATCCATCGGCTCTGTGATGGAGACCATAGGCGGATGATTGATCGGTTGCGGAATGACCTGCACGATGGCATTGGAACTGATACGCATTCCAACGGCGTTACTGACCACCACGTTATAGATCCCGGCCTGGTTGGACTGCACGTTCCGCAGCGTCAGCACCGGGCCGGTCGAATTCGTGACCGTCACACCGTTGCGCCGCCAGCGGTAACTCAACGGCCGAGTGCCCGTGGCCTCAACGCTCAAGGTTAGATCGGAGCCAGCGAAGACAGTCTGGCTTTGCGGTTGTTGCACGATGACGGGCGGCATTAGCGGAGGATTCGTCGGCGCGAACACCGTAACGTTCACTGGCGTTGAAACGGAAACGGCGTTGCCATTGTCTGTGGCTGCCGCAGTGAATTGATAAGTCCCCGCAGCCACGTTGCTCCAAATGAAGCTGTAGGGAGCAATCGTCCTCTCACCAATTTTGGTGCCGCTCGAAAAGTACTCCACTTTTGCCACAACCCCATCCAGATCGCTGGCCTGGGCTTGCAGAATGATCACGGCTGGCGCGGTATAGGTTCTGCCGTCGGGAGGATTGGTTATCGTGACCAGCGGCGGCTGGTTGCTTCCTCCAACGGGGATCACCGTCAGCGTCGCATTGGAACTCAGTACCCCGGGCGGCCCGGCGACGTTGGTCACGACAACACTGTAAAGGCCGGCGTTCGTCGGTCCGACGTTGAAGAGGCGGAGCACACCATTGGTTGTGATGGCAACGGTTACGCCATTGCGTCGCCAACGATAGCCAAACGGCGGTGTGCCCGTGGCCACTACCGCGAAGGTCACATCCGAGCCGGCGGTCACCGTCTGACTCTGCGGATGTTGCACGATGGTCGGCGGCACAGGAGGCGGATTGGTCGGCGCCACGACCGTAATATTCACCGGAGTGGACACCGCGACGTCGTTGCTGTTGTCGGTCGCGGCGGCGGTGAATTGATAGTTACCTGGCGCCGCGTTGCTCACAACGAACGTATATGGCGGCACGGTGTCCTGCCCGATCTTGACGCCGCTGGAGAAGAACTCGACGCGGGTGACGATCCCATCCGGATCGCTCGCGCCGGCCCGCAGGATGATTTGCGCAGGAGCGGTGTAAATTTGGCCATTCGGCGGATTGGTGAGGACAACAAGAGGAGGCATATTAGTCGCGGAAGGCGGGTTGGTGATGATAGTCGCGTTGGCGATGAGTTCCAAATCGAAGCTCATGTCGGCGCTGACCGGCGTCTGTTGATGAATCTCGACGGCGAGAACGTTTCTTCCGCTCACCAACAACGAAGGCGAGAGATAAGTCGTGTGAAAGTTCGTCGATTCATCGCCGCAGCAAACATTCGCCACAGCCAGTGTTGTGTAGGTCAGTGGCCCGTCCGGCAGGTTGTCGCGCACGACTTCGACGCCGTTCAAATAGACCGCGGCACCGTCATCCCGCAGCACACTCACGCCAAGGTCGATGATGGCGGACGGGTCCGCGACGTTGAAGTCGTGGCGAAAGTAAGTGGTGATGTATTTGACCTGATCGCCGCCAAAACCGACCACCGTGGCTTCGTCGCCGTCGCCATAGCCCAGTTGGGCTGGCCCCGACATCCATGTATCGTCGTTAAAAGCCGGTTCACGCCACGCCGTTCCTTGGTCGGTGCCGTTATCGAGGTACCTCCAAACAGCGCCTTTGTTCACTAGAACTTCCGCTGCCTGGGCGGACCCAATCCGAAGCAGACAAAGAAAAAATGCAAACAAGACCCACAAGTTCCAGGCGCGAGGCCAGAGCGGTGCGTTCATAGGGCGGAGTTGATTGATTGATGATATTAACGCTGCAACGGCAGCACTTTTCAAACAATTGTTTGAACGCCTTTCTCGGCAAATGCATGGCCGCCTGTTTCAGGTTTAGGGCAATATCAATCCTAAAACTTGGGTATCCGATGGCTCTTCGCGCACCGTTGGCTGAGATCACGCGTGTTCCCTTCCAATGCCCCCACTAAGGACTGGCATCTGGTCCGCCAGCCGGGAAGAGTCACCAAAGTGTCACGAAATGCCTGAAGAAGTAACTTGGCTTCAACGTCAAGTGTCTCGTATCAAGTAACCCATGGATTCTTCAGCATGAATCCATGACGGCTATCGGCCGGTGAGCGCGCGGCGCGGTGAAGACGCAGTTTTGTAAGCACCGTATCCCCTTATTACGCAATGTTATTGAAAACAGAAGTCCCAAACCTCAAAACCAACAAACCTATGAAGTTCAGAAGCCTACTCGCAATCATCGCTACGATTGTCGTGGCCTTGTTTCAGTCCGCGACCTCAACCTTGGCCCAGCCCATCGGGCAATGGGATTTTGAAAACGGGAATCTCGCCGGAACCATTGGCGACGGCTTGCAAGGAATCGGCGACACGGAAGCGTCCACTGAATTCGGCACCACGACATCATTTGGTCTGCCCGACATTAACGGCCAAGCTGCCAATATAATGAAGTTCCCGGCGAACATAACGCCGCAGCAGGGCTATTACTTGTATTTCTTCGCGGCGCCGAACGGTGGCGGTGGCCGGCTCAATCAATGGACCATCATCTTTGACATTCTGTTTCCCGCGGAATCGACTGGCAAACGGCGTGGTCTCTTGGAAACGGATGGCCGGACCACTCCCGACGCAGATTTATTCGTCGATTCGTCCGGAGGCTTAGGCGTAAGCGGTCGCTATGGTGGACAGATTTTGTCGAATACTTGGTATCGCGTCGGGTTTGTGGTTGATGCCACGACGAATCAACTCCGCAAGTACATCAATGGCGTGCTGGTTGGCACCCAACCCGCCACGAGCGGCGCGACACCGGCGTTGGATGGCCGGTGGTCTCTTGATACGCTCAGCGGCACCATAGAGCTGTTCAACGACGACAATGGCGAGGCTGCCGTCGGTTACGTGAACAGCATCCAGCTTCGTGACGCGGCACTCACTACTGGGCAGATGATCGCCTTGGGAGGCCCGTCGGCCACCGGCATTCCTCAAGAGATTCCACCGGTGCCTTCGTATGTCGAAAAGTGGATTCCTTCCACAGCTACCGTGAGTCGCGATACGGATTTGGGCGTGGTGTTGAACACGGGCGATACCACGATTGAAGACAGTTCCATCAGCCTTCGCCTCAATGGACAGCTTTTGACCGGGGTTCAAATCACTCGTGACGGTCCGGTGATTACGGTGTTGAAGAGCGACGGCGCGCCCCTCGCCGTGCCGGCCAATTACAACCTCGAAGTCACTTACACCGACAGCGCGGCGGGACAGCGGACGTTCTCCCAATCATTTGCGGCAGTGGTTTTCATAGAAGATTTTAATTCCCTCGCCCTCGGTCCCAACGTCGAGGAAAGCCTGACGGGCACGGAAGTTTGGACGGAAGTGCCACCGACCGGCTGGACAATTGATGACAGCGGCGTGCCCGGAGCCGGCACGGACAATGATGGTATTCGGGAATGGGCGGGCTGGAGTTTTGCGGATTTCGTCTGGTGGCACACAACGGCTGGAAACCAAAATCGCGCGAATTTTACGAAGGCAACCGGAGCAGTGGCAATTGCCGACCCGGACGAGTGGGACGACAGCAGTCACGAGCCGGGGATGTTCAATGCCTACATGTCCACCCCGCCTATGGCGCTGGAGGGTCTTGCGCCTAACTCCGTCACGCTGCGTTTCGATTCAAGCTGGCGCGATGAATGTTGCGACGACAATCCCGCGCTCGACAACAGTCAAACGGCCACGGTCGAGATTTCGTACGACGGCGGAGATTTCATCGAAGTTATGAAGTGGGATTCAACGCCGGGCAGTCCGTTTTTCCACGACGACAACGAGAACGAAACCGTCATCCTACGCATCGACAATCCTGCCGGCGCGAACACCATGGTGCTTCGCTTCGGCCTCACGCGCGCGGAAAACGACTGGTGGTGGGCCGTCGATAACATTCTCGTCCAAGCCGGAGCCGTGGCTCCGGTGATCACGACGCCGCCGCGATCACAATTGGCGTCCTTCGGCGGAACGGTGAATCTGTCCGTGGTCGCTTCCGGTGCGGAACCGTTTGGTTATCGCTGGCAATTGAATGGCGCCGATTTGGCGGGAGCCACTGCGTCCACACTGAGCGTTGCGAACGTGCAAACCGCGGGCGATTACCGCGTGATCGTTAGCAACGCTGGCGGCGCCGTCACCAGCCAAGTCGCTCGCGTGGAGGTATTCAACGGGCCGATCACGCAAGATTTGGTGGTCCACCTCAAACTTGATGGCGATTTCGTCGATGCCAGCGGGCGCGATAACAATGCCGCCGCCGTGGGAGCGCCGACGTTCTCGACCGGCAAGGTGGGCGCGAGCGCTATTCACATTCCCTCCGGCCAGGATTACGTGACCCTTGGCGCCCCGGCTGATTTGAACTTCAGCACTAATGTCGATTTCACCATCGCGTTTTGGGCCAAAGTCATCGCGTTAAGCAGCGATCCTTCCCTGGTTGGGAACAAAGATTGGAACAGCGGCGGCAACCCTGGATACGTGATCTTTACGACCAATGAAAAGAAAGTGCGCTGGAACGTCGCCGGCCAGCCGGGTGAACGCCGTGACGGTTCCGAGCCTACCGGCAGTTTGAGCGACAACCAATGGCATCATGTCGCGGTAGTGTTTGACCGGGATGGCGACGTCTCCATTTATGTGGATGGCTCATTGCGGCATGGAGCGGCCATGTCCCCTGTCCCAAATGATTTTGATACGCCCGTCGGTTACAATACCAATCTTGGGCAGGACGGAACGGGTTCTTACGGGCCGGCGTTCTCGGACGCCGACATGGACGATGTGGGCTTCTGGCGCCGACGCCTATCGGTCCATGAGATCGCCAGCATTTACTCTCAAGGCTTGCTCGGTTTTGATCTATCCACCGCTGCCGGCACGCCGCCCAGTATCACTAACCAGCCAGTGAGCCAACTCGTCAGTGCCGGCGGGAATGTTAATTTGAGCGTAGGCGCAGGCGGTCCACCGCCGTTTACTTACCAATGGCAGAAAGACAGCGTGAATCTCAACGGTGCCACGAGCGCGAGCTTCGCGATCAACGGTGCTCAATCCGGCAACAGCGGTGACTACCGCGTTATTGTCAGCAACTCGGCGGGTTCGGTCACCAGCCAAGTGGCGCGCGTGACCGTCTTCGCTGGTCCAGTTAATCAGGACCTGGTCGCGTGGTTGAAGTTCGACGGCAATTTCCGTGACTCCTCCGGCCACGCCAATCATGGAACCGCCGTTGGTTCGCCGACATTTGCCTCTGGCCGCGTGGGGCAAGCGGCGTTTATCAGCGTTTCGGGGGATGCGTCCGTGCGGAACTATGTCACCCTTGGCTATCCGCCGGACTTGCGTTTTGGCGCCGGTGATTTCTCCGTCGCCTTCTGGACGAGTTTCACCAACCAGTCGAGCGACCCCACGTTCATCTCGAATAAGGACTGGGATAGTAGCAGCAACATCGGTTGGGGGGTGTTTGCTCAAGGCGGAGGTAACATCCGGATCAACGCTACAGGAACGCCAGCTGGCAGCGGCAATCGCATGAACACCACTTCCACACCCGTGATTCGGGATGGCGCATGGCATCATGTTGCCGTGAGTTTCTGGCGCGGAGGGAAGCTCACCAGCACGTACGTCGATGGCGCGCTGGTCAATGTATCGCCATTGGCCATTGCCGGATCCGTGGACACTGTGAACCAGGGCTTCGCGGTGAACATTGGTCAGGACGGCACTGGACTCTACGCCGCGCTCCTCGAGGCGCTGATGGACGAAGTTCAATTGTGGCGCCGCGCGCTCACGCCGCAGGATGTCGCGGCTCTTCACGGCAAAGGTTTAGCCGGTCAAGATGCCTTCGTGAGCGTCACTAGCCTCACGCCAAGCGGTAGTGACATCATCATCTCGTGGTCAGGCGGCACAGGACCTTTCGTTGTGGAACGAAAATCAGCGCTGACCGACGGAACTTGGACGGAAGTGACGACGACGCCGAATCGCACCGTCACGGTGCCGCGATCAGGGCTGTCCGGGTTCATCCGAGTCCGGGCCAGCCAATAAACCCTATTTGCTGACGAGAAATCATCTACCGGGGCGGACTGAAATCGTCCGCCTCGGTTTTTGTTTTCGGCGGTTCCAACGCGTCGGTGGTGGCAAAAGAATTAGTCGCCCGCCGTTAGTCCAAGTGTTAAAAGTTGGTCATGTGCTCTGTGGGCCTTAGTTCTTCGGGTGTTTTAGCCTCCATCATTCGCATTTGCAGTCTCGTCGCATTCGGCACGGTGGGCCTGTATCCTGTTTCCGGCGCAGAACTGGATGATACGCGCCAGCTTTTCATCAAAGGGGAATACACCAAGGCCATTCGTGCGTGCGAACAGGCGATCAAGGATCGCGAAGCGGAGGAAGAATGGCGGCGAATTCTAACCCGCTCCCAATTGGCGATCGGCCAATATGAAGAAGCCTTGAAAAGTGTGGGTGCCGGAATGGAACGTTATCCATCGAGCATTCACCTGCGCTTGCTGGCGCGAGAAGTTTATCTCTACAACGGCGAAAGCGATCGGGCGCGGGAAGTTCTCCGAGAAATCAACACGCTCGCTGGCACGCGTATGTGGGCTTATCAGGACGCCGCCAATCTCGTCACTTTGGGTCGGGCGGCGTTGCTGCTCGGCGCCGATGCCCGGCGCGTGCTGGAACAATTCTTCGACCGCGCCAAGCGGAGTGACCCCAAGAATCGGGACGTTTATCTCGCTTCCGGCCAGCTTTCGTTGGACAAGAACGACTATCAACTCGCTTCCAAGACGTTCGCGGAAGGCTTGAAGAAGTTTCCCGACGATCCCGATTTGCACTTCGGCTTGGCCCAAGCTTTCGCGCCCAGCGACCGGCGGCGGATGCTTGAGTCCGTCGAAGCGACACTCGAGGCCAATCCTAATCATGCCGCCGCCCATCTACTGCTGGCGGACCATTTGATTGATGGGGAGGAATACGAAGAAGCGGAAAAATCCATCACCAAGGCGGTGGAAGTTAACCCATCGTTGCCTCGCGCGTGGGCCTACCGCAGCGTGATGGCGCATCTCAAGAATGATTCCGAAGCCGAAACCAAAGCGCGCGACTCGGCCCTGAAATTCTGGAAGACGAACCCGGAGGTGGACCATCTGATTGGCAGGAAGCTCTCCCAGAAGTACCGCTTCACCGAAGGGGCCGCCCGGCAGCGGCAGGTCCTGCGCTTCGACGCTGCCTATTTGCCCGCGCGGATTCAACTCGCCCAAGATTTGCTCCGTCTTGGCCAGGAAACCGAAGGATGGGGCCTGGCTGATGATGTGCATCGCGACGACGCCTACGACGTGACCGCTTACAACCTCGTGACGCTTCAAGAGACGATGTCGAAATTCGCCACGCTTACCAACGAGCATTTCATCCTGCGCCTGAGCGCGAAGGAAGCGCCCATCTGGGGAAAAGAAGCACTGGCCTTGCTTGAGCGTGCCCGGACAAACTTGTGTGCGAAATACGGTCTCGAACTGACGCAGCCCACCATCGTGGAGATTTTTCCGGAGCAGAAGGATTTTGGTGTGCGCACGTTCGGGATGCCGGGCAATCCCGGTTATCTGGGCGTGTGTTTCGGTTCGGTCATCACCGCCAACAGCCCGGCGTCGTCCATCGGACATTCGGCCAATTGGCAGGCCGTGCTGTGGCATGAGTTCTGTCACGTCGTCACGTTGCAGCTCACGCGCAACAAAATGCCGCGCTGGTTGAGTGAAGGCATTTCCGTATTCGAGGAGCTTCAGGAAAATCCCACTTGGGGCCAGGCGATGACCCCGCGTTACCGCGAGATGATCCTGGGCAAAGACTTCGTTCCCATTGGCGAACTCAGCGCCGCGTTTCTGGCCCCTAAAACGGACGAGCACTTGCAATTCGCTTATTACGAGTCATGCCTCGCCGTTGAATTCTTAGTTGAGCGCTTCGGCATCGGGAGCTTACGGAAAATCCTTTTGGATCTGGGCCAAGGTATTGAGATCAATGACGCCATCGCCAAACACACGGCCCCGCTAGCGGACATCGAAAAGGATTTCGCCAAATTCGCCAAGGAGCGCGCCGAGAAGCTGGCTCCGGACCTGGGTTTTGAGAAACCAGCGCATGGCCTGGCCGTGGCGGGTGATGTGGAAGCGGGCTTGCCGATGGATTCGAACAACTTTTACGTCCTCACTCGTGAAGCTAAAAAGCTGTTGTCCGCCAAAAAATGGAACGAAGCCAAGGCGCCATTGGAAAAACTGCTCAAGGCTTTTCCCTCGCACACGGGGACGGACAATCCCTACGTCTTGCTGGCCGTCGCGCATCGAAACCTTGGAGAGGCCAACCAGGAATTTGAAGTCATGTCCAAGCTCGCCGCGCTCGACTCGGACGACTTGGACGCTTACCAGCGCGTAATGGAACTGGCCTTCGCGGCGACCAACTGGAGCGCTGTGCTGGAAAACGCGGAACGATTCCTCGCGGTCAATCCGCTGCTGGCGGCGCCGCACCGCTACGGTTCGCGCGCCAGCGAAGCCCTGGGCAAAACCGAGCAAGCTATCGACGCTTACACCAAGTTGCTCCTGCTCGATCCACCCGATCCGGCGGACGCACATTTTCGACTCGCGCGGCTATTGCACAAAGAGAAAAAGCCGGAAGCCAAGCGGCACGTTTTGCAGGCGCTAGAGGAAGCCCCGCGTTTCCGAGAGGCTCATCGGTTGTTACTGGATATCCACCATCAGGAAACCAACGCGCCGCTTCGCGCGCCGCAGTTTGAATGAGAACGAAGGCAACGGCAAAACCTCTGCTGTGAAGGGACAACGTGAAGTGGCGAAAACTCAAACGGCTGGCGATAGCGATGTTGTTGTTCAGCATCGCCAGTGTCGTGGCGTTGGGCCAGTTCCGAAGAGGCCGAGGCTGGTTTGATGAACCGATTTTGGATCGCGGCGATATGCCGGTATGGGTGAATCCAAAGCACTTTGAGCAAGACGTTTTCACGTTCATCCGCGTTAAATACAGTGCGGGCAATCGTCTCCGTCGCTGGGGTAATGGCGGGCCGGGCACATGGTGGATCGATTATCCTGACGGCGAACTGAATCTGTCATTTCGGCTCCAACAGCTCACGTCAATGAAAGTGAATCCTCTTCATCCGCGTTTGGAGGATTATGCCATCCAACTCACCGACCCGCGGCTTCCCAACTATCCCTTCATTTACATCGTGGAACCGGGAGACTTGATGTTCTCGGAGGAGGAAGTGACCGCGCTTCGTCAATACTTGCTTGGCGGTGGTTTTCTGCTGGTGGACGATTTCTGGGGCGAGGATGAGTGGGAGAATTTTTACCGCGAGATCAAGCGCGTGTTCCCGAATCGTGAGCCTGTCGAATTGCCAGGCGAGCACCCGATCTTCAATTGTGTGTTCAATGTGAAGGAGAAACCGCAAATTCCGAACGTCCGCTTGGGCACGGACAGTCAGTACCACGGGCGCACCTGGGAACAATGGGACGCCAAAGAGCCGCACTACAAAGCCATCTTCGATGACAAGCAGCGCATCATGGTCATCATCTGCCACAACACCGATCTGGGCGACGGCTGGGAACGCGAAGGCGAGAACGAGTATTACTTCCGCGAGTTTTCGGAGAAGAAAGCCTTCCCGCTTGGGATCAACATCATCTTCTATGCGATGACCCACTGAATCGGAACGCCAGACTCCGATTTGACGTAGAGAACGAAGAACCATGTGCCGAACCGGAGTTCGGCCTTCCGGGTTATGTCTTTGCCGCAGTCGGACTGGAAGTGGCCTGAACTTGCTTTAGCGCCTCCAACAACCTTCGCCACTCGATCTCTTCCGTTTCCCATCCGCTGCTGAAACGCAGCGCGCGGCTCGCTTCTTTTGCCGTACGCCCTGTCGCGAGCAAGACGTGCGAAGGCTTTTCTTGTCCGCTGGAGCAGGCCGAACCGGTCGAGACAGCAAACCCGAGTTTGTCGAGTTTTACCACCCAACGCTGCTGGCAATCCGCCTCCGGCATCAGCGCGGATGTGGTATTCCATAAGCGCTCAGCTTCAGCGCCGACAATTTCAGTGCCCGGCAACGCGGCGAGAAGGTCTTTTTCAAATGCCACCTTCCG
>Ga0187894_10005791_pt1 | contig 12417 bp, 12 predicted proteins | sample GBC1701081metaG_FD_136650 | JGI IMG/M metagenome (GOLD analysis project Ga0187894, IMG submission 136650) | White microbial mat communities from a lava cave in the Kipuka Kanohina Cave System on the Island of Hawaii, USA - GBC170108-1 metaG ... | reverse complement strand
TTCATGCAGGTTGATCCAGTGATTTGAGATCGCGCCGTTCGACGGATCTTGGTAACAGGCCGCCCAGCCGACGCCGCGCATTTTGCCGGTGTTGACGAAATCAGCTTTCCACACTTCGTGGCTGCCGAAGCTGTCCTCCGCGGCTTTCACGAACGCCGAATCCTTTCCCGGATCGCCCGTACCTTTCTTGACCATGTTGTCGAAGTAATATTCATGCAGCACCATGCCGTTGTATTCAAAACCGAACCGGCGTTTTAGCTCGCTGAAAGCGGCGGTTTTAGTCGAGTCAAGCTCGCCGTCTTTTATCAATTCGGCGATCTTTTCATTGAGCGTGTTGGTGTTGGTAACGTAGCCTTCGTATAGCTTAAAGTGCATTGCCAGCGTCTCGTTCGAGATGCCCGTCAGGTCGCTCAGGTCGAACGACTTAGCCTTGTAAACAGTGTTAGTTCCCATATTTCTACCTCCAAATTCAAAATGGCTAAGACTCCATTATAGCAGAGAATGAGCAAGTCCAAGGGTGCAAAGTCCAAGGTCCAAGGTCTAAAGTCCAGAGTCCAAAGTCCGAAGTCAACGGCATTAGCGCTGACTTTGGACTTTAGACTTTGGACTTTAGACTTTAGACTTTAGACTTTGGACTATCGTTTACGGCGTATTTTCTTCAGCCGGTCGCGGGCCGGCGTCCATGCCGGAAACGCTGACCTGATTGATCACTCTCACGTGAAGATCGCCGCTGACTCGGTTCTGGCAAGACAGACGCGTATTCAGCGCTAAGTCACTTTTGGTCGCGAGCACGGTTTCTTCCGGCTCACGCATCTGGCCCAGATCACCTTCGATCACCTCAACGCGGCACGTCGTGCAACGCGCATGTCCGCCGCAGCGATGAAGAATATCGATCCCTTCGTCTTCCAGGCAAAGTACGAGCTTCCTATCTTGGTCACAATCAAAAACGACCTGTCCGGTCGCCGTCTCAGCCGTAATAGTTGGCATTCATTTCGGTCTCCATTTAGATTTTTCAGAAACAATTCGAATTTGGCACACATTGCAGATCAACGCAAGAAGCCATCGAGCGACAAACTTGTTCGCCGATTCACGCATATGTTAGCTTTAGCTTTTGTTGAGCGATAAATGTATTTCTGCCTGCCATGAGTTGCAGATCAATATTTTCACAGACGCGTGCGTAAAATTTGCTGATGAATAAATCCCGCTCAGAATGGCGAAAGCGAATTACGCTCCTTGTCGGGTCGTGCGCTCTTGTTTTTGCAATTCTGCTGGTCGGCGAGGCTGCGTGCCGCTTGTTTACGCCGATAAATTTTCTGGACAACAGCCGCGGGATGTTTCAGCCGAAGCGTTTTGGTAATAGCTATGGAAACACGCCGAACTTCGAGGGAATTTCGTTCGGCGAACCGTTCAAAACCGATGCGAACGGGTTTCGGGTCGTTCCCGAATTTAATAATTCGCTGCCGCCGGGTGCGCCGGCCATGCTGATTCTGGGCGATTCGGTCGGCTTCGGCCCGGCTGTGAGTGACGACCGGACGATCGCCGGTCTGCTGCGTGCACGATCGCCAGGCACGCGTGTTTACAATGCCTCGGCGATCGGTTACGACACGTTCGATTACAGAAATGCCGGCGTTGCGATTATCAAGGCAAAACCTGAAATCAGATCGGTTATCGTCCTTTTATGCTTGAATGATGTGAGCGACGCAAGCGCGCAGTTGATCCGAAGCCAGACGTCGAATACGGGCGAGCCGGCGGCGGTCGAAAGCGGCGGACCGCTTCGCGCGCTGAATAACTTTCTGCGGTCGCGGTCGAAGCTGTATCTTTGGCTGAAAAATCTGCTCCGCGACACGCAACTGGAATATTTTCGCGCCGACCTGGCGAATTATCAGAAAGGCGAGGCGAATGTCGATGCGGCGATCCGGCCGCTGACCGAACTGAAAACCGAACTCGACGCCAGGGGTATTTCGATGGACGTTTTCATTTTGCCGAACGAAGCGCAACTGCGACAAGGCGTCGCACTGGATTTTTTTCTTCCGCAGAACATGCTATCGGGTGCTTTCGCGAAGAACGGGATCGATTTTCTCGACCTGACTCGAACGTTTCTTGAAAGCGGCTTGCGGTCGAAGGAGCTATTTCTCTACGGCGACCCGATGCACTTGAGCGAAGCAGGAATGAAGATCGCAGCGGACGAGATCTGTATGCGCGTTATCGGCTGCCGCAATCAGGAATGACAGCTATACTTGGAATTTCGGCTTTTTATCATGACAGTGCAGCGGCGCTGGTCGTTGACGGCCGCATTGTCGCTGCAGCGCAGGAGGAGCGTTTTACGCGCGTCAAGCACGACTACAACTTTCCCACCAACGCGATCAAGTATTGCCTCGAAGAAGGCGGCGTCACGTCGGACAAACTGGATGCTGTCGTTTTTTACGATAAGCCGTTTTTGAAATTCGAGCGGTTGATGGAGACTTATCTCGCCTATGCGCCGCGTGGGCTTCGTTCTTTCATGATGGCGTTGCCGCTTTGGTTGAATCAGAAACTTTTCCTTCCGCGCGAGATCGACAAAGGCCTTGATAATTTATACGAAGGCCCGATCTATTTCACAACGCATCACGGCTCGCACGCCGCAAGCGCATTTTTTCCGTCGCCGTTCGAAGAGGCGGCGATCATCACATTCGACGGTGTCGGCGAATGGAGCACTTCGACCTGGGGCGTTGGCCGAGGCAACAAGATCGATCTGTTCAAAGAGATCCGTTTTCCGCATTCGCTCGGTTTGCTCTACAGCGCGTTTACATATTACACGGGATTCAAGGTCAACTCCGGCGAATATAAATTAATGGGCTTGGCGCCGTACGGCGAGCCGAAATACGTCGATAAGGTGTTGAAGCTGATCGACGTGAAGGACGACGGCTCGTTCTGGCTTGATCAGAGTTATTTCAATTACTCGGCCGGACTGACGATGACGAACGACAAGTTTCATACGCTCTTCGGCGAGCCGCCGCGCGTGGCCGAGGATGCGCGGCTGACGCAGTTTCATATGGACATCGCCGCGAGCATCCAGAAGGTGACTGAAGACGTGATGATGCTCATTGTGCGTCACGTCCACAAGGAAACCGGAATGGAAAATCTCTGCATGGCCGGCGGCGTTGCATTGAACTGCGTAGCGAACGGAATTATTCAACGCGACGGGCCGTTCAAAAATGTGTGGCTGCAGCCTGCGGCCGGCGACGCCGGCGGCTCGCTTGGCGGAGCATTGTTCGCCTGGTATCAGTTGATGGACAACCCGCGAACGCCGCAAACGCCGGACTGCCAACACGGCTCGTACATCGGCCCGCAATTCACCAACGAACAGATCAAGACGTATCTGGAATCGGCTAATGCGGACGCCGAATTTTACCAAGACGAAAACGCGCTTTACGAAGAGATCGCCAAGCTGCTCGACGCCGGCAAGGTCGTCGGGTTGTTTCAGGGCAGGATGGAATTCGGCCCGCGCGCGCTTGGCGGCCGCAGCATCATCGGCGATCCGCGAAACCCTGAGATGCAGACGAAGATGAACGTGAAAATAAAATTTCGCGAATCGTTCCGCCCGTTTGCGCCGAGTTGTCTGGCGGAACGCGCCGCAGACTATTTCGATCTCGAAACCGAAAGCCCTTACATGCTGCTTGTCGCGCCGGTGCGTGAAGACCTGAGAAAACCTTTGACCGAAGAACAGCAAAAACTTTTCGGCATCGAAAAGCTGAACGTTCCGCGTTCCGACCTGCCGGCGATCACGCACGTCGATTATTCGGCCAGAATTCAAACCGTTGATTCGGCTCGGAACCCGCGTTACTATAAAATTTTGAAAGCGTTCGAAGCGTTGACCAGCTGCGGCGTTGTCGTGAACACGTCGTTTAATATTCGCGGCGAACCGATCGTGTGCCGGCCTGAAGAGGCGTACCGCTGTTTCATGTTTACGGATATGGACGCTCTCGTGCTTGAAAATTTTATCTGCCTGAAGGAAAACCAGCCGCCGATGGAAGGGGCGGACGCATACAAAAAAGAATTTAAACTGGATTAAAGAGATGTCAAAACGCAAAGGAATAGTTTCAGAATTCTACTCGTTCGTGCGCCAGAACAAGGCATATTGGATGACGCCGATCATCATCGCCGTGCTGCTGCTTGCCGGCATTATCGTGCTCGGCGCTCTCGGCGGCGGTGCCGCGGCTCCGTTCATTTACACGCTTTTCTAGGATGTGCGGGCGGGAACACGAGTGTGTGCGAGCATGCAGACGCAGGTTCCGGACCGTTAAGCGAGCGGTCTTCGACCGCGGGCGGAGCGCGCGACGAACACGCGGTCGAAGACCGCCCGCTTAACGATCGAAACAATAACGGCCGGTGTGGCTCTCTAAGTCTATGCCCTTTGTAAAACTAAATTGGAAACCGAACAAAAGGGAATTGCGTTCATTCGGCGCAATTTTTATGGGCGGCTTTGTCCTGATCGGTCTCGCGAAATATATTTGGCCTTTCGACTGGACGTTCTTAATTCTTTCGAAAAATGAGACACTCGGCATTTGGCTGATCGGAATCGGCATTGTCGTCGGGGCGATCGGACTGACGGGCAGCCGCTTTGCGTTGCCGCTTTATTGGGCGTGGCTGGGAATAGCGTACGTGCTCGGAAACATAATGAGCCGCGTTATCATGGCGTTGATCTATTTTCTTGTTTTCACGCCGATGCGCGTTTTCGGCTCGCTGCTCGGCCGCGACCGGCTGCAACTCAAAAAACCGCAGACCGATTCGTACTGGCTCGACATCAAGTTTCCAACAACTAAAGAGGAATACGAGCGGCAGTTCTAATCCTAAAAGTTACAGATAGTTGCAGATAGTTACAGGCAAGTTCCAGAGCTTAATCGCTACGATTTTCTCAGATACTGAGCTAGCGAAAGAGTCATTCGTGAAACTTCTGTTAGCAAACCGTAAAGTTCTTCAAAATCCGTTTGCGAAATATATTTCAAACCCCTTGCGACATACAGATGCGATTGAACTTCAGCGACTGATCCCCGTGCAAGATTTAGAAAGTTAGCAAACTCCGAGTTCGATTTCCTGCCATGCCCTTCAGCAATATTTGCCATGATCGATACCGAGGCGCGGCGTATCTGATCTTTCAGACCAAAATCTCTCGAGAATTCATTGTTGGAAGTTAGGCGATAGATCTTCAATGTTATCTCATGCGCCTTCTGCCACGCCTGAATTTCTTCAAATTTGGAGAACTTCGCCATTCTTCAAACTATCTGTAACTATCCGTAACTATCTGCAACTCTGAAACTATCTGCAACTTGTTATCCGATCTTGACCTTCTCCCGCCTTTCATCTATCGCCACAAACGTCACCTCAGCCTCGGTCACTTTCACCAAAACGCCGGGCGTGCCGAACCGTTCGGCTTCGACATCGACGTGGATCGTGATCGACGTCGTTCCAACCCGCAGCGTCTTCGCATAAAAGCTCACGAGGTCGCCGATAAAGACAGGCTCGTGAAATATCACTTCCTTCATCGCAACGGTCACGAACCGATTGTGCCTGGTGTGCCGCACCGCCTCAACGCCGCCGGCCACGTCGATGTAGCTCAAAATCGTGCCGCCAAAAACCGTCCCGTGCGCATTCGTGTCCCTCGGCATCATCGTCAATCTTATCGCCGCATCTCTAGCCTGTTCTTGTTCCATAAAAAGTCATAACACGAACTGTTCTTAACCGCAGATGACGCCGATTACACAGATTCTTTTTGGCAGCTTAAATCTGCGTTATCTGTGTTATCTGCGGCTAAGTTCTCTTTCGGTCCACGTGCGAATTGTCTCTCGCAGCTCGTTCAAATGCTCATCAAAAAAATGTCCGCAGTTTTCGAATATCACGACTTCCGCGTGTGCGATCTGATCGGTAAGCGTTCGAAGACTTTCGACCGAACAAAACTCGTCCTTGTCGCCGTGCACGAAAAGTATCGGCTTAGCTACCGCTGTTAAAAAATTATAGTCGCTATATTTTTCGACCGGCGTGCCGATCGAGATCAGCCGCTTCACGCGCCCGTCCGCCATCCCGACTTCCATGCCTGTTCGCGAACCGAACGAAAATCCCGCAAGCGTGATGTCTTCGCCAGGATATTCGCCCGCTAGATAATCCAGCGCCGCCCGCACGTCTTCCTGTCCGCCTTCGATCTCCGCGTGGACGCCGGTTGAAGCGCCGACGCCGCGAAAATTAAACCGAAGTGTCGTTAATCCCGCATCCAGCAAGCCGGCCGCCGAGCGAAACACCACTTTATTGTGCATCGTCCCGCCGCCCAACGGATGCGGATGGCACACCAGCCCAAGCCCGAGCCGCTCGCCGGCTGGTTCCTTCAAAATCGCCTCGAGCCGTCCGTGCGTCGCCGGAACAAACAAATTTCCTTTCGGGTACATTCGAATGTCCGATTCTAGCAAACTCGGACAGAAATGCGCGGTCGAGAGATCTCTAGGGTGGAGGCGGGCGTCCAGGTTCTATCGACCAGCTAGCCAAAGATATTTCGCACTTTTTCGATGAAAGACGCGTCGTTGAAATCGGTGTCTTCGACGTCGGCCAGTTTTTCGAGCAGCTTGCGTTGCTCTTTGGTGAGCGACTTCGGCGTGATGAGCGTGACGGCGACGAAGAGGTCGCCGCGCCCGCGCCCGCCGAGAACGGGCATGCCGTGAGATCTCAGGCGAAAGACGGTTCCGGTTTGCGTGCCAGCCGGAATTTTTAATTCCTCTTCGCCATCGAGCGTTTTTACTTTGATGTCGGCGCCGAGCGCGGCTTGGCCGAACGAGATCGGCACGGCGGAATAGAGATTTGCTCCCTGGCGTTCGAACGTCTCGTGCTCGGCGACATGGACGACGACGAACAGATCGCCGGACGGCCCGCCGTTCACGCCCGCTTCGCCCTCGCCGGAGATGCGAAGCCGCGAACCGGTTTCGACGCCCGCAGGAATTTTCACTTCCAGCGTCTTTTCCTTTTCAATTCGGCCCTGGCCGCGACATTCCTTGCACGGCGTGCGGATGATCTTTCCCTTGCCGGCACAGTTTGGGCACGTCCGCATCACGCTGAAAAAACCCTGTTGATATTGCGTCTGGCCGCGGCCGCTGCAGGTGATGCAGGTTTCCGGCTGCGTCCCCTTTTCGGCGCCGCTGCCGTCGCATTCAACGCATTTTTCGAGACGCGGAATGCGTAGCTTTTCATCCTTGCCGTTCGCCGCGTCTTCGAGCGTGATCTCGAGATCGTAGCGAAGATCGGAACCGCGCTGCACGTGCGTCCGCGTGCGTCCGCGCGAGCCAAACATATCGCCGAAACCGAAAAGGTCAAAGATGTCTTCAATATTCGTAAAGCCCGGATCGAATCCGCCGCCGCCCATTCCGGCGTGGCCGAACCGGTCGTACTGCGAGCGTTTTTGCGAATCGGAAAGCACCGCATACGCCTCGGCACATTCCTTGAATTTCTCTTCCGCCGCCGCGTCGCCCGGATTTTTGTCCGGATGATACTGCACCGCCATCGAACGGTAAGCACGCTTTATCTCGACCTCGGTCGCCGTGCGTGTTATGCCTAAAATCTCGTAATAATCCCTTTTCGCCATAAATGCAGGTTCAAAGTTTAAAGTTCAAGGTTCAAAGTTTCGACTTCAACATTGAACCTGGAACTTTGAACCTTAAACTCAAAATGCGTCAGCCCAAAAACCTTGAACTGACGCCAAAGTTTATTGTATCGAATGTGTCAAGCCGCGCTCAAGTCGCCCGCGTCCTATGCGGAAGCCCGCGCGTATGCGGAAGCCCGCGCGTAAGCAAGGGCGATACCAACAACATCCCGATATCGCCCTTGCTTACGCGCGGGCTTCCGCAAACTGCCGCTCCTTTTCTAAAAGCCTTTAAACCGCCGTCAGCATCGACGCCGTGATGCGGCTTGCGGTTTCTTCGACCTTAACGAGGACGAGCTCGATCTCGGTTTTGTCATCTGAGGCAAGCGATTCCTGCGCGTTGTTGAGAATACTGTTGATTTCATGCTGCTCATCGGTCGGGAACGCGCGACCGTAATCGGCCATCGCCTTGCGGGCGTTCTTCAGCATATTTTCAAGACGAATTCGCTGCGTGATCATTTCGCGCTGGTCGCGGTCCTTTTCGACGGAATTTTCCGCTTCGGCCATCAGGCGCTCGATCTCTTCGGGTGAAAGGCCGGACGACGGCGTGATCTGCATCGCCTGTTCAAGACCGGTCATCTTGTCCTGCGCCGAGACGTTGACGATGCCGTTTGCGTCGATCTCAAATGAAACGTCGATCTGCGGAACGCCGCGTGGCGAAGGCGGTATGCCGACCAGCTCAAATTTTGCAAGACTCCGGTTGCCATTCGCTATCTCGCGTTCGCCCTGGAGAATATGAATCTCAACCGACTGTTGGTTATCGACAACCGTCGTGAAAGTCATCGTATTCTTCAGTGGAATCGTGGCGTTGCGCGAAATGAGCTTGACGAACAAACCGCCGCGTGTTTCGAGGCCGAGACTGAGCGGCAAGACGTCGAGCAACACGATGTCTTTGACGTCGCCGGTCAGCACGCCGCCTTGGATGGCCGCGCCCATCGCGACGACTTCGTCCGGATTGATTTCCGAAGACGCCGCTTTTCCGAAGACCTCTTCAACCGTTTTTGCAATGATCGGCGAACGCGTCTGTCCGCCGACGAGGATGACCTTGTCGATATCGCTGGGCTGCAGCTTTGCATCCCACAGCGCTTTCTGGCACGGCTCGACAGACGCTTCGACCAGGTCTTTGACAAGCTCTTCAAATTTCGTGCGGCTCAGCGTCGCGTTGACGTGCTTCGGCCCCGAAGGATCCGCCGCGATGAACGGCAAACTGATGTTCGTCTCCGCCACGCTCGAAAGCTCGCATTTCGCACGCTCGGCCGCTTCCTTCAAACGCTGCAACGCAAGACGGTCGCCCGAAAGATCGATGCCGCTTTCCGCCTTGAAATTTTCCACCAGCAAGTCGATAATGCGTTGGTCAAAATCCTCGCCGCCTAGAAACGTGTTTCCCGACGTGGAAAGAACTTCGAAAACGCCGTCGTTGATCTCAAGTATCGAAATATCGAATGTGCCGCCGCCAAGGTCATACACGGCGACCTTTTCGGTCTTCGATTTTCCAAAACCGTAGGCAAGAGCTGCGGCCGTAGGCTCGTTGATTATGCGTTCGACCTCGAGCCCGGCGATCTTGCCGGCGTCGCGTGTCGCCTGCCGCTGCATGTCGTCGAAATACGCGGGAACGGTGACGATCGCTTCCGTAACGCGGTCGCCGAGGAATTCTTCCGCGGCGATCTTTAGCCGCTGGAGCACGATGGCCGAAACTTCGGGCGGGCTGTAAACGCGGTCGAGCACGCGGATGTGCGCGTCGCCATTCGGCGCTTCGACGATCTCGAACGGAACGGTCGTGCGCATCTTTTCGACCTCGGGCGAATTGTATTTACGTCCGATCAGGCGTTTCACGGCATACAGCGTGTGCGCCGGATTGGTGACGGCCTGACGTTTGGCGATCTGGCCGACAAGCCTTTCGTCTTTGTCCGTAAATCCGACAACCGACGGCGTCGTGCGGCCGCCTTCCTTGTTGGAAATGATCTGCACCGTTCCGTTTTCCAGAACGGAGATGCAGCAATTTGTTGTTCCGAGGTCTATTCCTATTACTTTACTCATAGCGGCAAAATTCCTGTTTCGTGGTTTGTGTCGTGCCGAGCGTTTTGACTATTCCGGAGTTTCGTCGGGGACTGAGTCGATCTCAGCGGCAGGCTGGTGATTATCGTCCGATTCGGAATAATCTGAAATTTTCGGTTCTGAGATTTCGTTGGCTGCTTGCGGCGATTTCGCGACCTTTACTATCGAATGGCGGATGACGCGTTCGCCGACGCGGTAGCCCTTTAACAGCTCTCCGCAAATGGTGTTCGGAGAGAATTCTTGCGTTTCTTCAGTTGCCGCCGCCTCGTGCAGGTGCGGATCAAACACTTCGCCGATGGTTAGGATCGGCTCGACGCCCATCTTGGCGAGCACATCGTTGACTTGCTGATTTACAAGAACGACGCCGTCGAAAAACTGCGTGACTTCGCTTTTTTCGTCGTGCGGCAGATCGCGTGCAAAATCGACGGCACGGTCGAGATTGTCGAGCGCCGGGAGCATTTGGATCGCGAGGTTCCCGATCTGTTTCTCGAATGTCTCGCTGCGTTCGCGCTCGACGCGCGCCTTTAGATTCGCAAACTCATTGGAGCGGCGCCGAGTGTCCTTGAACATTTCGGCACGCTCGTCTTCCAGCTTTGCGATCTTTTCTTTCAACTTTTTGTTTTCTGCTTCGAGCTTCGTTGTTGCGGCCTTTTCCGCGTGTGAGGTGGCGGGCATAACTTTTCGAGTGGGTTCGGCGGGAAATTCGTCCTTCAAAAAATCCGGCAGCTCGCCCGAGTCGAAACCTTCGGCGATCTCGATGATCGTCGTTTCTGCCGTGATGTGAAGGTCCTTTTCCTTCGCTTCGAGCTCGCGGATAAAATCGTCCACCGAGACCGAATCTTCGGCTTGAACTTCATCCGCCTCATTTTCGAGGCTTTCGATTTCCGTGTTTGGGTTCATGTTTTGCGAAAGCGTGCGTGGGCCGATTTCGATTGGCTAGTTGTTGACGGCGTCGCGGGCCATCACTTTTTCGAGCACGCGGGCGACGTAGGAGACGATCGAGATCATGCGGGCATATTCGATACGCGTCGGGCCGAGCACGCTCAAGGTGCCGACCGCCGAACTGTCGCCGATACGGTATGGAGCCGATATCAGCGTGCAGTTTTGGAGCGAAGGCGTGCGGTTTTCGCTGCCGATCACTACCTGCACGTCGCCTTTGCCCGAGGCGTCGCGTGCGACGCATTCGTTCAGGATTTCGAGCAATCGAGACCGTTCGCCGATGGTGGCCAGCAGCTCGCGAAGCCGCTCGAGGTCGGCGAAATCCCGTTTGGTTAGGATGTTCGTCGTCCCGTTCACGAAAACCTCGCTGCCGGAGCTCTCATCGCTCTCGATACTCTGCGAGCAAAGAATCACGGCCGTTTGCAGCAGGCTGTCGAATAGCGCCTTTTCCTCGTGCATCCGGGCCATAATGTCCGCCCGGATCTCCGCGAGGCACTTGCCGACAAATTCCGCATTCAAGTAATTCGCGGTGCGTTCGAGTTCTTCTTTCGTGAAGGTCACATTGAGCCTAATTATCCTGTTGTGGACAATGTTCGGTGCTGAGACGAGCACGACGAGGATTCGATTATCGCTCAAGTTGACGAATTCGATATGCTGCAGGCGGTCGTTCGCCAGGCTGGGCGAAACCACGATGCCTACGTTATTTGAAAGAGCAGAAAGAAGCTCGGAGGTACGTTCCATCAACCGGTCGGGAGCTTCGACGAAATCGCTCGAATTCAGCCCGAATTCATCGCCTATGCGGTGAAGATCGTCATTCGAGATGCTCAAAACCCCTAACAGATTGTCAACGTAATACCTGTACCCCTTGTCGGTCGGAACGCGGCCTGCGGAGGTGTGCGGCTGTTCGAGCAGCCCCATTTCCTCGAGGTCGCCCATAACGGTCCTGATGGTTGCGGAGCTCAAACCCGAAGCGTGTGCAAACCGATCCGCGATGGTCTTGGAACCGACTGGTTCGCCGGTAACAAAATGTTCGTTAATTATTGCCGTGAGGACGGTTTGACCCCGAGAATCAGGGCTGAAATGAGTTTTTTCAATCCTTAGGTTTGTTTCACGGGCCGGCATCTTGGCATGGCGAGCTTGGCAGCAGCCGTACAAAAACGGTAAACTACCATTACAAGAAATAGCATTTGCGGGCTAAATCTGTCAACATTTATTAGCCCGACAGTATTGGGAAGCCTTGAGATTGGAGCCTCTTTTTCCAGTCTCCTTTTATTCTGAATTTTCCGGTGCTTTGAGCGTTTTCTGAGATAAATTTTGAGAAATACAGCGATGAGATCCCAGAAAGCACAGAAGCAAACACGTCGTTTAACGTTGAACAACATTTCGGACGAAAAATTGATCAGAATGATCGCCAGATATTACGAGCAGGCCTTTCGGCACTATGATAAGAGCCGAAAGGTGCCGCCGGTATCGGTCGAAATTTATCCATATTCCGGAATAAATCACACGATCCGGCTGCGCAGCGGCCGTGCGTTTGTACGAATTTCAGACATTTGCGTGGATATGGATTTGGAAGGTCAGCGGGCGCTGGCCTTTATTCTCGTTGCGAAGCTTTATCGCCGACAGGCGGCGAGCGTACACCAGGAAGCCTACAACGCCTGTCTCAACAGCTCGCATATTCAGCGTCGGGCAATCAAGACGAAAAGTGTTCGCGGCCGCAAGACGCCGCTTTTAACCGACGGCGACATTTATGATCTCGACGAGGT
>Ga0187894_10005790_pt1 | contig 12418 bp, 11 predicted proteins | sample GBC1701081metaG_FD_136650 | JGI IMG/M metagenome (GOLD analysis project Ga0187894, IMG submission 136650) | White microbial mat communities from a lava cave in the Kipuka Kanohina Cave System on the Island of Hawaii, USA - GBC170108-1 metaG ... | reverse complement strand
CGTCCGGGACAGGGGAGGCTGATCGGCCGGGGCCGCTTCACACGCCCTGGGTGCGCGAGGGGGCAGGACGCTAACTTCCACGACAAGGAGGCGGAGGCAGATGGCGCGGAACGCGCGAAATGGCTGGGCGAAGCGGCGGGACGCCAGGCGCCACACCAGGTCACGCTGGGGCCGCACCAGGCTCATCGCCGCGATGATCGTGCTGGCGCTCGGAACCGCGACCGTTGCCCTCAGCCTGTCTCGAGGGACCACCGATGCCGGCTTCGGGATGTTGAAGGGCCGCTGGGTGCGACCTGACGGGGGCTACGTGCTGGAGATCAGAGACATCGATGCCTCCGGCGCGATCGACGCGTCCTATCTCAATCCTCGCCCGATCAGGGTGACGAGGGCGGAGGCCACACGCGGCGGGTCGAGTCCGACCGTGTTCATCGAGCTCAACGCTCCCGGCTACCCCGGGAGCACGTACAGCCTGACCTACGATCGGCAGCGCGATCAGCTGTCCGGCGTGTACTTCCAGGCGGCGCTGCAGCAGCAGTTCGACGTGGCGTTCGCCAGGACGAGGTAGCAATGGAGACTCACGGAACCATGATCGCTGGCGATGGCGTGGCGACGTCCCCCTGGGAGAGCGCCGAGAGCCGCTTTCATGCGCTGGTGAGAGAAATCAGCGCCGATCTCCTCGGCGCGCCAGTCGAGGCGTTGCGTGCGGCGTGTGCGCGCGCCCTGTCGAGGCTCGTCGAGTGTCTCGCGATCGATCTGGCTGCGATCGGCTTGCCCGATCCCGCGACGGATCAACTTCGCGTCACGTCCGTCGTCGGCGCTGGCGGGCCATGCGCGCCCAGCACGCTGGCCACCCCGCCGCTTCCGTGGCTGACGGGACAGCTGCGCGCGCACCGGATACCGCTCATCGTCGATGCCGACAGCGAGCTGCCCACCGACGCGCGAATGGATCTCACCACGCTGTGGGGCCTCGGGCTGCAATCCATCGTCCTGGTCCCGGTCAGCGCGGGCGACCGGCTGCTGGGCATGCTGCTCCTGGGTGCGGCCGCTGCGCGGCAGTACTGGGCGCCTCCCCTCGTGGATCGCGTGCGCCTGATCTCGGAGATCTTCGCCGGAGCGTTCCTGCGGCGGGACCACGAGTGGAGGCTCCACGCCAGCGTGGCGGAGCTCGAGGCGCGTCGCGAGCGGCTGCAGGCGGAGAACGAGCGCCTGCGCGAGGCGCGTCTTGCCCGCGAGGGATTCGACGACATCGTCGGGGAGAGCGCCGCCCTGCGGGCCGCGCTCTTCATGGCGGAACAGGTCGCAGCGACCGACGCCGCGGTCCTCCTGCAGGGCGAGACCGGCACCGGCAAGGAGCTGATCGCGCGCGCGATCCACGGCAAGAGCCGGCGGAGGGACCGTGCGCTCATCGCGGTCAACTGCGCGGCGCTGCCACCGACGCTCATCGAGAGCGAGCTGTTCGGGCACGAGAAGGGCGCGTTCACCGGTGCCGTGACTCGCAAGATGGGCCGGTTCGAGCTTGCCGATCGCGGCACGTTGTTTCTCGACGAGGTGGGCGAGCTGCCGTCCGGGCTGCAGGCGAAGCTCCTGCGCGTGCTCCAGGACGGAGAGTTCGAGCGCCTGGGGTCGACGGTGACGCGCCGAGTCGACGCGCGAGTCATTGCAGCCTCCAACCGGGATCTCGCGGCGGCCGCGCGGGAAGGGACGTTCCGCTCCGATCTCTACTATCGGCTCGCGGTGTTTCCGATCCGTGTCCCGCCGCTTCGAGCGCGGCGCGAAGACATTCCACTGCTGACCTGGCGCTTCCTGGGACAGCTCCGGGCGACGCTCGGGCGGAGCGTGGACCGGGTGTCCGCAGCCACGATGGAACGCCTGGTCCGCTACGCGTGGCCCGGGAATATCCGGGAGCTGCGGAACGTCCTCGAGCGAGCGGTCATCCTGTCTTCCGACTCGACGCTCGAGCTGGACGACCTGGGCGATGTGTCGGAGACGCCGGTCGCCGCCGCGTCCGGCGCCGGCCCCGTGCCAACGCTCGCCGAGGTCGAGCGGGCCCACGTTCTGCGCGTGCTGGAGCTCTGCGAGTGGCGCGTGCGCGGTCGCCGGAACGCCGCCGAGCAGCTCGGTCTCAACGCGAGCACGCTCTACTCGCGCATGCAGAAGCTCGGCAAGGGCTCGAAGATGACCACCTGGGAAGGCGGCATGCGCGTTCCGATGGTCGTCCGCTGGCCGGGGCACATCAAGCCGGGCACCGTCAGGAACGAGATCTTCGCGTCGCTCGACTGGCTGCCCACGTTCGTCAACATCGCCGGCGGCCCCAAGGGCGACGGCCTCAAGAAGCAGATCGAGGCCGGCAGCTATCCCGGGATCGTCAAGACGACGCTCGACGGCGTCGACCAGCGCGACTACCTGGAGGGAAAGACCGAGAAGTCCGCGCGCGACACCTTCTTCTACTATTCCAGCGCGCACCCGTCCGCGGTGCGCTACAAGAATTGGAAGATGTATTTTGCGATCGCGCCCGAAACCGCGACGGGCTTCGACGTCCCGGGAGTCCAGACCCAGTTCGCAGCCGGCATGGTAAACCTCAAGCGCGATCCATTCGAGACGGGGATGGGCGAGTGGAAGAAGGCGGGTTTCTGGTTCAGCGGCGCGCTCGCCGGGCCGGTCACGGCTTGGATATACGACTGGAACCTGCTGCCCATCGGCCAGGTGCTGTGGCTCAGGGAGCTCGAGACCTACATCAAGTTCCCCCCTACAGGATCCGGCGAGCTACAACCTGTCGCAGGTCATGGAACAGCTCAGGAAGGCGCCGACCCACCCGAGCCAATGACCCGGAGCGCGGGCGATTGATGACGAAGCGGGCAGTCCGCAAGGCTGTCTGCTTTGAAGTTGCCCCGGTTTGGAGGAGGGTGAACTGCTGAGGTGTGGACTGGTACGGTGCACACCGTTGCCTCATGCTCTACCACGGCGCGCGGGGCCGGGGGTAGGACCGATGAGGGCGGGCGCCCCACTACGGGGCGCCCGCAATACAATCGGTCCTCGGGAGGACGCTCGCCCTGAGGAGCAGCCGGCATGAAGTCCTACTGACGACCGCTTGTGGGATGGACGCAAGACACATGCAGACCACACGAGGAGGGGCTGAATGATCACACAGACGGTGAAGTCGATGGTGACGCGCGTTGCTCTCGTGAGTGCGTGCGTCGTGTATCTGGCCGGGTGCGCGGGGAACGTCGCGACGGGGAACGTCGCGCTCGGGCCGGAGGCGGTGAAAGGCAAGCCGGTGGACGCCACCGTCGACATGCAGGAGGTGCAGGCAGCCTACATCGGGAGCGGCAGCGCGGGAACCGGCGTCCTGTCCTATCGCGGCAGGAACTACCCGTTCAAGGTCGGCGGAGTTGGGGTCGGCGGCATCGGCCTCTCCACAATCGACGCGAGCGGTGAGGTGTACAACCTGCGCGACCTCGCGCAGTTCTCCGGCACCTATGGCCAGGCCCGGTACGGCTTTGCGATCGGCGCGGCGAGCGCCGGCGATCTCTGGATGCAGAACGAGGCGGGCGTGATCCTGCACCTGAAGGCGAAGCGGACGGGCCTGATCCTGAGCCTGGGGGGTGATGCCGTCGTCATTTCGATGGACCAGTGAGCACAGCGGCTGACGGTGTCGAGCCCGTTCGCGTGTCCACCGCCAGCGTTCACGAGTAAGGAGGTACGGGCTCATGAAGGCGGGAAGAGTCAGTCTCTCGATAGTCAGTCTCGCGGTACGGGTCCTCCTGGTCTTCGCGATGATCGGCGGCTGCGCGTCCGTGCCATCGTCACCGCCGACGCCGATCACGAACATGAGTCAGATCGAGGGAAGGTGGCGAGGCACGATCACCCGCGGGTTCGCCGGCCCGCAGGAATTCTACGAGATCACGATTCATCCCGACGGCAGCTTCGTGGCGCAGTACGGCATGAACTGGCAGTGGGGCAAGGTGACACTCGGTGATGGGGTGGCGAGCTTCGAGGTCACCGCGCCGGGCACCTCGACCGGCTCGCTGAAGTACTACGCAGGCCCGGGCAAGCGTTCGCTCACGATGGACTCCACATTCGGGAACTGGTCGGTCCAGGCGACCGCCGTGAACTAGATCAGGCGCGAAGGCGAAGTGAACGGGGGATCCGAGCGCAGGGCTCAGTATTCGCTTCAACGCGCGCGAGAGACCGAGACGGACGCGCGATGGAGAAGTCCTGGAGGGTACGCGCCATGACAGTGCGAGTGATGAGCGCCATGATGGGGGCTCTGCTGCTCGTGTTCGCGCAGTTGCACGCCCAGACCGACCCGCTGCCGTCGTGGAACGACGGCCCGGCCAGGAAGGCGATCGTCGACTTCGTGCAGGCGACCACGACCCAGGGCGGTCCGAGCTTCGTGCCGCCGGAGGCGCGGATCGCGACGTTTGACCAGGACGGCACGCTGTGGGTCGAGCACCCCATGTACACGCAGGTGGTCTATTGCCTCGAGCGGGTCCATGTGCTCGCGGAGCAGGACCCGAAGTTGAAGGACGTCGAGCCGTTCAGGACTGTGCTGTCCGGCAATCGCGAGGCGATGGCGAAGCTCACGATGCCCGACCTCGAGAAGATCCTGGCCGCCACGCTCACGGGAATGTCGGTGGATCGGTTCAACACCGAGGTCAAGAAGTGGTTGACCGCCGCCAAGGATCCGCGCTGGAAGCGCCCGTACACGGAGCTGACCTACGTGCCGATGCAGGAGCTGCTGAAGTACCTGCGCACGAGCGGCTACAAGACCTACATCGTCACCGGCGGCGGCCAGGACTTCGTGCGCGTGTATGCCGAGCAGGTGTATGGCATCCCGCCGGAGCAGGTGGTCGGCACCGCGGGCGGCACGAAGTACGGGTACGACAAGGCGCGCAAGCCATTCCTGATCAAAGAGCCGAAGCTGCTGCTCAACGACAACAACGCCGGCAAGCCCGAGGGGATCCATCTGATGATCGGGCGCCGGCCGTACGCGGCCTTCGGCAACTCCACCGGCGATCGGCAGATGCTCGAGTACACGAAGGCTGGCGACGGGACGCGCCTGGCGATGCTGGTGTTGCACGATGACGGTCAGCGCGAGTACGCGTATGGCCCGGCGGCCGGCCTGCCGGCGACGAGGGTCGGCGCGTTCACCCAGTCGCTCTACGACGAGGCCAAGAAGAACGGCTGGACGGTCATCAGCATGAAGAAGGACTGGAAACGGATCTTTGCGTTCGAGTAGGAGCGGTCAGCGGTCGCCGGCCGTGGGCGGCGGCGAACCGTCTCGCGCGGACGGCCCGTCGTGCAGCACGCGCACCTCGCGCTGCGGGAACGGGATGCTCATCCCCGCTGCCTGCAGCGCGGCGTAAACGGCGACGGCCAGCTCCGTCTGCACGATGGGCCACCGTTCGAACCGGTTCGTCCATGCGCGCAGTTCGAAATTGATCGAGCTGTCTCCGAACGCCTTGAACACCGCGACGGGCGCGGGGCTCTTCATGATCTCGGGATGGGCCCGCGCGACCTCTTCCAGGACCTGCACCACCGCATCGGGCGCGCTCCGGTAGTCCACGCCGACCGGGAGGTCGATGCGGCGCGTGCGGTCCGAATGCGTCCAGTTGGTCACGCGCTCGGTCACGAGCTGCGCGTTCGGGACGATGATCTCCGCGCCCTGCCAGGTGCGGAGCGTGCTGGCCCGGATGCCGATGCGGGACACCTCGCCTGACAGGTCGCCGATCTCCACGATGTCGCCCACGTGGAGCGGGCGCTCGAAGAGCAGGATCAGTCCGCAGACGAAGTTGTTGACCACGCTCTGCAGCCCGAATCCGATGCCGACGCCGAACGCGCCCGCGAGCACCGTCAACCGGGTCAGATCGAGTCCCAGGATTCCAAGCGCCAGGACGAAGCCGAGCGCGATGATCACGTAGTTCAAGAGGCTCGAGATCGCGTAGGAGAGGCCTCGCGTGAGCCGCGTGCGGGGGTAGACGTCCTCGTTCAGCACGACCCGGATGAAGGCCGACACGAGGTACGCGAGCCAGACCGTGAAGAAGAACTCGAGGATGTTGCCGACGGAGATCTGGATCGAGCCTCGACCGAGGTTGGTGGCCAGCACGACCTGGCCGAGCGACACCGCCGGCTGCCAGAGGCCGACATTGTCGAGCGACCGGATCAGCCACGCGCCAACACCCAGGCAGATGACCGTCACACGGATGCGGCGTTCCAGGCCGTCGCGGTGATGCTGAACCACGCGGAGGAGTCGCAACGGCCACAGGCGCAGGACGAATGCCGCGAGGCCGAGGATGATCCGGACTCCCGCGGACATCGCGACGGCCAGGGCGCCACTGCCCAACACGCCGGATGTGAGCAGCCGCGCCAGCCTCATGTATCCGAGCGACCCGGCCACCAGCGCGACGGTCAAGACGAGCAACACGAAACCGGCAGCGGTCCGGAGGCCTCTGAGCTGTGCCGTCTGGAGCGCCACGGTTCTGTTGAGAGCGCCGGCGTTGAGCACGTACGCGAGCACGCCGATGCCCGCGAGCAGCTCGAGCGTCAGGATGGCCTGCTCGATCATCGGCGCCCCGGCGAGGTCCTGCCTGACGTTGTCGACGGCGTAGAGGATCGCCAGAAGATACAGGTGCGGCACCAGGCGCCGATCGACGACCGGCTGCGTCAGGCGAATGACCGGCACGAGCGCGAGCACGCGGAACACCTCCCGGACCGTGGGTGGCGCGGCCGTCCCGGGGATGGAGGCGACGAACAGAACGACGGCGAGCGCGGCAGCGTAGGGACGATCGAACACCGCGGTCGCGGGCGATCCGTCATCGCCAGCAGTGTTCCATTCGTGGGCGCGCCGGCGCGCCGATAGCAGCACGACTGTCATCACGGCGAGGATTCCGATGTGCAGGGGCAGACCGAGGGACGGATCGCGCAGGTACGTGGCGATGTCGAGGCGCCGGGCGGCCAGGGCGCCGACTTGCATTGGCCATGCGGTCGCGGCCCGTGCACGCAGGTCGGCGCTCCAGATCGGATCACCGTCCCGCACCAGGATTCCCTCCATCGCCGTGTGCTGAGCCTGCGCGAGCTGGGCCAGCACCGATGCGCAGCGAGCCGCCTCGCGAGCCACGTCGGCCTGAAGGTCGAGCAGGGCGCTGCGATCCGCGTCGAACGCCGTCCGGGTTCTATCGATCGCCTCGATGACCGTGTCGATCTGCTGCAGGAGCAGGCCAGGCGCCGCGGACGTCTCCGCGCTCTCGCGGGTGCGCCGCCACGTGGCGCGAACGCTGGCCAGGCGGTCCAGGGCGTCCTGCAACAGGGTCGCCCGCCGTGTGAGAAGGTCCAGCCATTCGTTCGCCCTGAGCTGCCTCCGCCGCCAGATCTCCTCGTTCGCCTGAAGCATCCTGAGCGTGGGTTGCCCATGAAGGATGCTCGCCAGCGCGGCGAGCTCGAAGTCGATCCGGTTCCGCAGGTCAGGGAGCTGCTTCCTGATCGTCTCGATGTCCCCGCTGGCGGCCATCTCCTCCGACATCGCGCGAAGGAGGGTCGACACCTCGGCGGCGCGCGCGGCGACCTCCACGGCCGGGATTGCCGCGGGAGGCGCCGGCGACGGGACGGGCGCCTGCGCGAGGGCGGTGGCGGAACCGAACAGGGTCGAGATTGGAAGAAGGACGAGCAGCGCCGTCACGAACCGCGCACCGGCGGCCCCGGAGCACCGCGTGGCTCCGGAGGTCTCGTTCATGCGATAGGAGTACGCCGACTGCCGCCGCGCCGTCAAGGTTCGGTGCTGCTCCGTCGGCGTGCGCCCGTGCGGCTTGACACCGCGCCCCCGGGTTCCTCATACTGCCTCCACTTTCCGCGAAGTCACGGTCCAGTCCCGGGGGGGTGCGATGTTCCGATCTCGGGTCCTCGGACAACCTTTCGTGGCCCGCGTTGACCATGCATCGATGGCCGACGCAGCGGTCTGCCCCCCAGCACCGGTCCCCGCGATAGAGGCGTGCTCACGCCTCGCACCGCTCGAGCTGATCACGCGACACGACTCGATGGAGGCCTGCGAGAGGCATGGATCTCTACAGCGCTGATGTGCTCGTCGTGGGCGGGGGCGGGGCGGGCCTGCGCGCCGCCATTGCCGTGGCGGAGACGCATCCGAGCCTCAACGTCGCCGTGATCTCCAAGGTCTATCCCATGCGCAGCCATACCGTCTCGGCGGAGGGAGGCGCCGCGGCGGTCATCAAGGCGGGAGACAGCCTGGACGAGCACGCGTACGACACCATCTCCGGCGGCGACTGGCTCAGCGACCAGGACGCCGTGGAAGCCTTCGTGCGGGAAGCCCCGGAGGAAATGCTGCGGCTCGAGCACTGGGGCTGTCCCTGGAACAGAGAGCCGGATGGTCACATCGCCGTGCGTCCATTCGGAGGGATGAAGATCGAGCGGACGTGGTTCGCGGCGGACAAGACCGGCTTTCACCTGCTCCACTCGCTGTTCCAGACGACCCTCAAGTACGACGCCATCCAGCGCTACGACGAGTTCTTCGTGACGAAGCTCCTGGTCGACGACGGGCGGTGTCAGGGCGTCGTGGCGATCGAGCTGGGCACGGGTCAGATCCGGGCCATCACCGCCAAGGCCGTCATCCTCTGCACGGGAGGCTGCGGCAAGGTGTTCCCGTTCACCACGAACGCCAACATCAAGAACGGGGACGGGATGGCGCTGGCCTATCGGGCGGGCGCGCCGCTCAAGGACATGGAGTTCGTCCAGTACCATCCCACCGGCTTGCCGTTCACCGGGATCCTGATCACCGAGGCGGCGCGCGCGGAAGGCGGATGGCTCCTGAACAAGGACGGCTACCGCTACCTCCAGGACTACGACCTGGGACAGCCGACGCCCAAGCCGGTGCTGCGCTCGATGGAGCTCGGCCCGCGCGACCGGCTCTCGCAGTGCTTCGTGAAGGAACAGGAGAAGGGACGGACGTTCGAGGGACCGTACGGGCACTACGTCCACCTGGACATTCGCCACCTGGGCGAGAAGCTGATCGACAGGAAGATCCCCTTCGTCCGGGAGCTGTGCCTCAAGTACGTCGGCATCGACCCCGTGAAAGAGCTGATCCCGGTTCGCCCGGTCGTCCACTACATGATGGGCGGCATCCACACCGACATTCACGGGGCGACGCCCCTCCCTGGTCTGTATGCGGCGGGGGAGGCGGCGTGCGTGAGCATCAACGGCGCCAATCGGCTCGGTTCCAACTCGCTGACCGAGATCCTGGTCTTCGGCGCGCGCGCCGGCAAGGCCGCCGCGGCCTTCGCCACTGCCAACGCGGGCGCGCGTCCATCACTGGTCGCCCAGGCCGAGGACGAGCGCCGACGGCTGGAGGAACGATTCCTGCGCAAGCGCGGCGGCACGGAGCGGATCGCGCCCATCCGGACCGAGATGCACCAGATCATGGAGGAGAGCGCCGGCATCTATCGGTCCGAGACGGCGCTCAAGGAGGCGACAGGGAGGTTGAAGCGACTGCAGGAGCGCTTCGAGGACCTCTCCCTGGACGACGACAGCTACACCTTCAACACCGAGCTGACCGCGGCGCTCGAGCTGTCCTACATGCTGGACGTGGCCCAGACGATCGTGCACTCGGCCCTCGAGCGACGCGAATCGCGCGGCTCGCACCAGCGCAGTGACTATCCGCAGCGGGACGACGATCGATTCCTCGCGCATTCGCTGGCGTGCCGCGCGGAGGATGGCTCGCCCCGGATCGACTACCGTCCGGTCACGATCACCCGCTGGCCGCCCGGCAAGCGGGTGTACGGGAGGTAGCAGACGATGCCTGCCACCGTCGCGCTCACCGTCGCGCGCTATCGGCCAGAGCGAGAATCAGAACCCACGTTCGAGACGTACGAGATCCCCTTCCGCAAGGACTGGGTGGTGCTCGATGCGCTCAACCACGTCAAGGATCGCCTGGACGGATCGCTCTCCTATCGGTGGTCGTGCCGGATGGGCGTGTGCGGCAGCTGCGGGATGAAGGTGAACGGCGTGCCGAAGCTCACGTGCGCGACGTTCCTGTCCGACTACCTCCCGGGGCCGATTCGCGTCGAGCCGCTGGACTACTTCCCCGTCGTGCGCGATCTGGTGGTGGACATCACCGATTTCGTGCGGAAGCTCAAGCAGGTCAAGCCCTGGATCATCCGCGAGGACGGGACGTCGCCGCCCGCGGGCGAGTACCTCCAGACGCCCGATCAGCTCGATGCGTACAAGCAGTACAGCATGTGCATCAACTGCATGCTGTGCTACTCCGCGTGCCCCATCTATGGACTCGAGCCGAGCTTCATCGGTCCCGCGGCGATCGCCATGGCCCAGCGCTACAACATGGACTCCCGGGACCAGGGAGCGGCCGAACGCCTGAAGATCCTCTCCGACCACGACGGCATCTGGCAGTGCACGTTCGTGGGTGAATGCACGAAGGTGTGCCCCAAGCACGTGGATCCCGCGGGCGCCATCCAGCAGTACAAGCTCACCGGGGCCACCCACTGGATGAAGTCGCTCCTCCTTCCGCGGAGCGCGCGATGAGCGCCGGACCTCACTACACCCTGTATCATCCCCGCTGGTATCGGCGCCGCGTGTCGGTGTGGTGGTGGCTCCAGAAACGCTCCTATGCCGCGTTCGTCACGCGGGAGATCACCAGCGTCTTCGTGGCGTTCTTCGCCGTGGTCACGCTGTGGCAGCTCCGCGCCCTCGTCCAGGGGCCGGAAGCCTATGAGCGGTTCCTCGCCCGGCTCCAGACGCCGCTCTTCCTGACTCTCAATGTGGTCGCCCTCGTCTTCGTCCTCTTCCACGCCATCACCTGGTTCAACCTGACGCCGAAGGCCATGGTCGTGCGGGTCTCGGGCAAGAGGCTTCCGGATGGGCTGATCATCGGACTGAACTACGCGGCCTGGCTGGTGCTCTCGGCGGCCGTGGCCTTCGTCTTGCTGCGGGCCGCGTGATGGCACGCATCACGCCGCTCCTGTGGCTCCTGTTCAGCGCCGGGGGGACGGTGGCGGCGCTGTTGTTTCCCGTGCACATGCTGCTGACCGGGGTGGCCGTTCCGCTGGGATGGCTCGAGGCGCCACGGTACGAGGCGCTCCACCGCCTCGTGACGCATCCGTTGACACGGATCTACCTCTTCGTGCTCATCTCGCTGCCGCTGTTCCACTGGGCTCACCGGTTCCGGTACACGCTCTACGATGGCCTGCAGCTCAAGCACCTCACCGTGTTGATCGCTGTGCTCTGCTACGGCGCCGCGCTCGGGGGAACGGCCCTGGCGGCCTATCTGCTGTGGAACCTGCGGTAGGTCCTCGACGGGGGCCTCGACGACCGAGATCGATGACGGAGGGGTGACATGGCGAAGTATCTCGTCGTCGCGCATCAGACCGCCTTGAGTCCCGACCTCCAGAAGACCGTCAAAGCGCTGATCGTGGAGGATGCCGCCGCGGAGTTCGCGCTCCTCGTGCCGGACACGCCCGGGTTGACCGTGACGTGGGAGGGGGAAACAGCCGACTCGGCCAGTCAGCGAGCCGACGCCGCCAAGGCGCTCCTCGAGGAAACCGTGCAAGCGCGCGTCTTCCGAACCGCCGTCGGGAGGGCGGATCCCCTGCAGGCAATCACCGATGAGCTGCGGGCGCACGCCGGGTACGACGCGCTCGTGATCTGCACGCTGCCGCCGGGCATTTCCCGCTGGCTCAAGCTGGACCTCGTCCATCGGGCTCAGCGGCATTTCGGCCGCCGCGTCATCCACGTCGTGGCCGAGGCTCCCGCACACGCGCGCCGGTGAGGCGCTCTGGCGAGAGTGCTCTGACCCTAGGCTCCAGGCGGGCTGGCCAGGGCAGGATGCCGGCGCCAGCAGCCCGTCGCCTGCTCGAAGGCGTGCGCGAGCTGGAGCACGCCCCAGTCATCGTGATGCCGTCCGACGATCTGGAGGCCCACCGGTAGCCCCTCCGGCGTGAAGCCGCACGGCACCGAGATGGCGGGCAACCCCGTCACCGTGATGTCGGAGCACGCTCGCATCCAGTCGATGTAGGTCTCGAGCGTCACGCCGTCGATCTCGGTCACGTACGGTGTCTCGACGTCGAACGGTGGCACCTGGGTCACGGCCAGGATGAGGAACGGTCGCTCGATCATGAACTCGCGCACGCGGTGATAGAGGGCCGTGCGCTTTCGCTCCGCCTCCGCGAGCTGTGGGCCCGTGACCTCGCGCCCCTTGCCGACGTTCCACCGGACCGTGTCCTTCAGGAGATGCCCGTGGCGTTCGAGCAAGCGGCCGTACCGCGACTCGAATTGCCACGCGCGCCAGACCTGGAAGATCTCGCGGGCGTCGGCGAAGTCCGGTTCGCCGTCCTCGACGATGCAGCCGAGATCCTCGAAGGTCTTTCGCTGCGACTCGACCACGGCGGTCACGCGCCGATCG
>Ga0187894_10005789_pt1 | contig 12419 bp, 11 predicted proteins | sample GBC1701081metaG_FD_136650 | JGI IMG/M metagenome (GOLD analysis project Ga0187894, IMG submission 136650) | White microbial mat communities from a lava cave in the Kipuka Kanohina Cave System on the Island of Hawaii, USA - GBC170108-1 metaG ... | reverse complement strand
GGATCGTCGCGTGGAAATCGTGGATGTGGCATTCGTTCTCGGCCACTTTCATTCCGTAATCGTCGGTCTTGCCGTAAACCATTCCGCCTCTGACGCCAGCGCCGGCCAACCACGAAGAGAACGCGTTGGCGAAATGGCCGCGCCCGTAATCGCCCTCCGCCGTGGGCGAGCGACCGAATTCCGTGGTCCATACGACCAGCGTCCGGTCGAACAATCCGCGCGATTTCAGGTCGCGGATCAAACCGGCGATGGGCCTGTCAATATTGCGCGCCAGCGGCTCGTGCGTCTTCATATCGCCGTGCGCGTCCCAGTTCTTCGACGCGCCGACGTCTATCAATTCGATAAACCGCACGCCGCGTTCGACCATTCGACGAGCGACAATCGCCTGCCATCCGAAACCGGTAGTCTGCCCGCGCTCCAGCCCGTAAAGCTTCAATGTGGCGTCGGTCTCTTTCGAGAGGTCTAAAACCTCGGGCATCGCCTGCTGCATGCCAAACGCGGTCTCGTAAGACTTGATCCGCGCTTCGAGCTGCGGGTCGGTCTCGCGCGTTCGCAGGTGACGGCGGTTGAACCGTTCGAGCAGACTCAGCTCAGCCTCCTGCACTTTCGGCGAAGGCGAGCGGCGGTTGAGGTTCGGGACTGGCTCTTCTCCCGCGACCACGCGCGCGCCCTGGTGCGCGGCGGGCAGAAAGTCGGAATCCCAGACCTGCGCGCCGGTGTAAGGTAAGGCGGGCGCGAGCGCCACGAACGACGGCAGGTTCCGGTTTTCGGTTCCGAGACCGTAACTAACCCACGACCCGATGCTCGGACGTTTGAACGTGACCGAGCCGGTGTGGATGCCGAGCGTCGCCTGGAAATGGTCGTTGTGATCGTTGCGCAGCGAATTGATCACGCAGATGTCGTCAATCACCTCGCCGACGTGGGGGAAGAGGTCGCTGGTGTAAACGCCACTCTGGCCGCGAGGCTTGAACTCCCATAGTGGCGCGCCCAGCTTGCGCTTGCCCTGATACAAGCGGCCATTCTTCGCGTCGTCAATCAGCTTCGGTTTGTAATCGAACGAATCCACGTGCGAACAGCCGCCGGGCAGGTAGATGAAGATCACGTGTTTGGCCTTCGGCGCGAAATGCGGCCGCTTGGGCGCGAGTGGATTGTCCGAACCTAGCTCCGCGGCGCGACCGTCCGTGGCCAGCAGTTTCGAGATGACGGCGGGCATCAGGATCGAGCCGCTGAAGAGCGAGCGAACCATCTGGCGGCGTGAACAATTTGAATGAGTCTTGTCCATTTTTCTCTCCATCAATTTTTGCCGGACGCGAGTTACTGTGTCGCCTTCTAAACAAAGTTCAAATCGGCAATCCAAGTGAGGCGCGAACAGCCTTGCGGAGGTTTCCGCAGCTTTTGACGGCATCCCGCGCCATCGCGCTGGTTGCATTTACACCTGGGTAACGATAATCAACAGCGAAAGCGCTCAAATAAGCGGCGCCTTTTTGGAGTACGTTCCAAGTCGGTTGGGCAGACAAAATCTGATTCAGCAGTTCTTCCAGATCGTGCGTCTTCTTAAAAGAAATTCCCGCCTCCTCAAGTCTGGCTTTGAGATATTTTTCAGCACATTGTTGGGCAAGGTTGCAAGCCAGATTGTAACGAGGGATTTTGCGGGCGCGCGCCTCGCGCACCGCTACCCCCCAATCCTCTTCGGCCCGTTCAACCCACGCTTGCGTGCTCTGCTTCATAAATTACTTTTCCGCGCTCTGCTACCTCGCGCATGAACATATCACCCAATTTTATTCGTTCAGCCACAAACTCAGGAGTTCTAACCAGCAAGTCTAAAGCCATCGGCGTTTTAATCTTCGTCCTGATCTCCGCTGCCTTGTAAGCTGGGTGGCCTTCGACAGGCATCACTACTAGCAGATCAATATCCGAATCTTCCGTTGGTTTGCCGTAAGCGTAAGACCCAAACAGAATGATCTTCTGCGGATCAGCCACGCGAACGATCTGCTCGCACAAATCTTTAATATATTTTCTGATCTTTTTGTCGCCGCCTCTGATGCGGAAATTCTTGAATGCGCTCATAACCAATCAATCAACATACAAAAATTCATTACTGCTCATCACCACGCGCAGATAACTCGCCAGCGCTTTCTGATTCAACTGATCAGCCGATATACCGCTCGCCTGCAATTCCAAGCGTATCCGCCGCAAATAATTCTCCGCCTCACGAATCTCTTCCACCTTCGCCGCCCGCCCATAAGCCAGCCGGAAGGCGTAATCGATCCGATCGCGAAGCGTATCGTAAGCCATTCCGACGCGGAGGGCGAAGTGATCCGACTGTTCATGCATAAACGGACTGTTCATAAGGAAGAGCGCCTGAACGGGCGTGACGCTCTGCGCGCGGGTGTCGGCGCCTGCGTTCGTGTCGGCGCCGTCGAAGACCTCGAAGAACGGGTGCTTCTTCAACCGCTGCTGCATCACGTAAACGCTGCGGCGATTCGTGTCGTAGACGGCGAAAAATTGCTCGTGCTGCGTGAAGCGCCAAGTCTGCTCAGGCGGGAACGGATGCTCGCCGCCCATCGAGCGATCGAGCGCGCCGCTGAGGGTGAGAACCGAGTCGCGGATCTCTTCCGCGTCGAGCCTTCGGCGATTGAATCTCCAGAGGTAGCCGTTCGCCACATCTATAATGGAGTTTGGCGCCGCGTTTCGCACCGTCGCCCCCCGCGTGAGTCGCCCCGTCTCGGCGGCGCCGCTTGCAAGCCGGTAAACACGCGAGAGCATCATCAGCTTGTGCATCTTTTTGATTGACCATCCGCCTTCGATGAAACGGAGGGTTAGCCAATCGAGCAATTCAGGGTGCGTTGGCCGTTGACCTCGCGCGCCGAAATCGTTCGGAGTCTGCACAATACCCTTGCCGAAATGGTAGGCCCAGATGCGATTGACCATCACGCGCGCGGTCAACGGGTTCTTCGCGTCGGCGATCCAGCCGGCCAGAAATTCGCGCCCGCTTCCACGGTGATCTTTCGGAACCTGCTGGGCGCCGAGAATCGTCAAAAAACCGCGCGGGACTTCATCGCCCGGACTCTTCGGATCGCCTTTGCGGTGGATGCGCGCGTTGGCGGGCAATCCCTCGACGACGGCGTAGGCCTTGGGCGCATTGATGTAACGCGCGTGCAATTCCGATTGGCGCGCCCGGACGCGCGTCCATTCGGCCTCTACCTCATCGGGCATTCGATTGGAGGCTTGCGCCTTCCGGTTGTTATTGAGGTCGCGGTCGTAATCGGCGGGCAGGTTCTCTGTCCCGGCCTCTCTTCCCGCTTCCGTTTCCTGGACGCCGGCGGCTTCGTTGTTGCGTTTCGTTTCGGACGGCTTCGCTTCTTTGCCCGCCGCTGTGGGTGATTCAGCGTCCGCCGCCGCGGCTTCTTTCATCTTCTTGTTTCGGGCCGCGACGCCACGTTCGGTCTTCATTCGTTCAACCGCATCATCAATCTCACTCAGCTCCTTCTGCTGCTTGTAGAAATTCACGGCCTCTTTGCCGCCGACGAGCGCGACCATCTCCGCCGGGTGCGGATAGATCTCGGCGCCGGGGAATGAATAGCGAACGCTGTTGAAGACGCCGTAGAGCGCGTAGTAATCGCGCTGCGGGATAGGGTCGAATTTATGATCGTGACACCGCGCGCAGCTCACGCTCAAACCGAGGAATGTCTTGCCCAGATTGTCAATCGTGTCGTCAATCGTCAGGTTCATCTCTTTGTTGCGCGAACCGAAACGACGCGACATCGCCAGATATCCCGTGGCGAGGATCTTCTCCTGACGTGGCTTTTCGATGATGTCGCCCGCGATCTGCTCGCGGATGAATTGATCGTAGGGTTTGTCTTTGTTGAACGATTCGATCACGTAGTTGCGGTAACGGTAAGCCGCAGCCACGGGATAATCCGAATTGTCACCCGCCGTGTCCGCGTAACGCGCGACATCCAACCAATGTCTGCCCCATTTTTCGCCGTAAGCTTGAGATGCGAGCAGACGATCAACGACCTTCTCGAAAGCGTTCGACGATCTGTCTTTCAAAAATTCCTCGACCTCTTCCGGCGTCGGCGGCAATCCGGTCAAATCGAAAGTCGCGCGGCGGATCAGCGCGCGCTTATCGGCGTCCACAACGGGTTTCAGACCTTTCTCTTCAAGCTCGGCCAGGATGAAGCGATCAATCGGCGATTTGACCCAGGCTTCGTTTTTGACCTTGGGAGGCTGATGATCTCTGACCGGCTGGAACGACCAGAACTTTCTCGCTTCATCGAAATTGTATGCAGGCTGGTTCGATGCGACGGTTGATGAGACGCGCGGAGCGGGCGCGCCCATTTTCACCCAGGCTTCGAAATCTTTGAGCGCCTGGTCCGGCAATTTGCCGTCCATCGGCATCCGCAGCTTGGCGTCGGTGTGGCGAATGGCTTTGATGAGCAGGCTCTTTTCGGGATCGCCGGGAACGATTGCGGGCTGGCCCGACGCGCCGCCTTTGAGCATCGCTTCAATCGAATCGAGCAGCAATCCCCCCTGCGGCTTCTTGCTCTTCTCGCTGTGGCAGCCGTAACAATTGTCGGCGAGCGCGGGCCTGATCTTCTCCTCGAAAAATTCCAGCCCTTCACGAGACGGCTCTTGCGGCTCGGCGGCTGTCTGCGCTGGGCGTAGTGAGGTTGTCAGGAAAGCGCCGGCGACGACCAGCGCGATGAATGATTTGATAACGGTTCTGTTCAACATCCGCGCGCCTCCTGCCGATTCGATTGTCGAGATTGTTTATTGTGGAGACGCGATTATACTTCAGGTCTAACCAATTCCCCAGACACTGTCTGCTTCTCCTGCATAGCCTGTTCAAGCGCGCCGGCGATCTCCAGCAACCGTGAAAAGCTAGTCATGCGGTGGTTTGGTTTCAGTTCTCCTGAAAAGCGGGGCGGAAAGCGAGCGCCGCCCCGCATGAAATCTCCGTCGGCGACGATCAGGCTTCGGACTCTTTGTAGAGCCAGGCTCCGGCCACGGCGCCGATCGCATATTCAACCAGGCCCCAGACAAGGCCGATCCAAAAGAGCTTCATCGCAACCATCCCCAACCCGCTGTAGATCACGCCAGCATAGACGGAGATGAAAAACCAGGCCATCACTCCTGCGCAGATGGCCGTCTTCACCCCGGGGCCGAATCGTGGCCTAATCGCCGCGTACAGATAGACGATGGCGATGCCCAGAACGAAAGTCGCCACTACAGCCTTGGCGATGAAAGCGCCGCCCGGATCCGGGAGATGGAGCCTCTCCATCTCCGCTTTATTATCCCCGGCAATCACCACGGCGTTGAGCAGGGTCTCGCCAATATTCAACACTAATCCCGCTAGCAAACCACCCAGCAGGACACGTCCCACGTTGATTTTCTTCATGTGTACCTCCTTGAGGTTTTGGTATTACGGTTTCGGGCTTGTGAGCTGACGGAACTGTTCGGTCAACGCCGGCTCAATTCCGAGCAGCCGTTGATAGACGGTAAGCTGGCCGCGGTGATACATCTCGTGCGCCAGTGTGAACTGAAGCATAGCCGCTTTGGTGATCTGTTTGCCATTCAATCCGAACATTAATTGCTCGATCTTTTCAGCGCCGAATCGCCGAACCTTCTCCTGGCTTGCGGCGAGCGAGGATCGCAACAGCGCGATGATGGCGTCCTTCGTTGTCACGACTCTGATTTCGGTGTCAGGCGGACGGGTGAGAAGTCTTCGCAGGTCGGTGTCGTCGCGGCAGATTTCGTCGACCAGCATCCGCTCCGATTCGACCACGTGATAGAGCAGTTCGATCACGTTGCGCGTCTCAGCCGTCGCGCGGAAATCGAATTTGTCTTCGGGAATGCGCTCGGCCTCTTTGATCAAGCCGGCGCGCGCGTCTTGCCATTGCGAAAGGAATTCTTCGATCTTTGTCATAAGCCCACCTCCGAAAGGGTTAAGCTTTGCTCGTCGCTTCGAGACGTTTCGACAGAAAACGCCGCTCAGGCTCCGAGCAGGAATGATTCAACGCCTGGCGATAAAAATCGGCGGCTTTGCCCGCATCGCCCATCTCGCTCCACAATTCGCCGAGCGTCGCGGGCAACAGGTAATAATGCTGCATGGCCGGATGCCGGCTGATCTCCTCGACCGCGCGGATGCCCGCTTCAGGACCTTGCCATTTCGCAATCGCGACCGCGCGGTTGAGCGCAATTACCGGCGACGGGTTCAACGCGGCGAGCAGGTCATACAACCGCACAATCTCGGCCCAATCGGTCAACTCGTAACTCGACGCCGCGGCGTGGCAGGCCGCAATCGCCGCCTGCAAGTGATATTCGGTGAATTCATATCCTTCGGCCGCGGCGTCGAGATGTTTGAAGGCCAGATAGATCATCCGCCGGTCCCACAGCGAACGATCCTGCTCAGGGAGCAGGGACAGTTCGCCGCCTGCGCCTAAGCGCGCGGGCAATCGCGCCGCCTGAAACATCATCAGCGCCAGCAGCGCGTGGCACTTCGGTCGATTGGTCGCGGGATGCCCGATGACCAGCGAACACAAACGCATCGCCTCTTGAGCCAGATCGGCGCGAACCAGGTTCTCCCCCGCGTGCGCCGTGTAACCTTCGTTGAAGAGCAAATACAAAACTTCGAGAACCGAATCGAGCCGCGCGGACATCTCCGCTTCGCTCGGCAAATCGAAAGTTACGCCCTCGTCGCGGATCAAACGTTTGGCGCGAACCAGGCGCTGCGCGACGGTCGGCTCTTTGGCCAGAAACGCCCGCGCAATCTCGCTCACTCCAAAACCGCCGACCGTTTTGAGCGTCAACGCCACACGGCCTTCGCGCGGGATCGCCGGGTGGCAGGCCATAAAGATCATGCCGAGCGTATCGTCGAGCGATTCGCTCCCTCGACCCGCCGCCATGCCGCGATTCGCCCAATCCTCCTGAGCCGCGAACGCGCGCATGATGGCGCCGGACTTTTCGCGCAACGAAGTTTCGCGCCGCAGCAGATCGAGCGCGCGGTTTTTCGCTACCTGAATCAGCCACGCTACCGGGTTTTCGGGAACGCCGCGATACGACCATTGCTGCAGGGCTTTGACGAGAGCCTCCTGCACGACCTCTTCGGCCAGATCGATATGGCGCGGGCCAAAAATGCGCGTGAGCGTGGCGATCATCTGTCCGGCTTGATGACGGAACAGATGATCCAATAGTTCAGGCAGCGCGCGCTCTCGGTTGTCCAAAACTTTCGTCATTGAGATCGGTTTTCTCAGCCCGAATACGACGACAGATCTTCGACCTCGCGGACTTCGACGCGGCTGCCAAATTCCAAACTTGGGCAACTGGCGGCCAGTTTGACGGCTTCGTCGTAATTTGCGGCGGTGATGATCCAGTAACCGCCAATGATCTCCTTGGTCTCAGCATAAGGGCCATCGGTAACAACCTGATTGGAGCCGGCGCCGGTGATGTGCTTTCCGGGGTCATCACGCAGCTTGTTCAAACTGACCAGATGGCCGGATTTCTGCAAACCGTCCGCCCAGTCGTTGTATTTCTGAATGATGCCCTGAATGATTTCGGGAGTGATCTCAAAGCCTTCGGGAATCTCCGTCGAATCCTGGGAGATGAGCATAAACTGCGGCATAGATATTTTCTCCTGATGCGAGTGGATACGATTGTGTGGTTGATGGCCAACGGCCACCAGTCGAAGCGAAAAACGTTGGGGCGTATTGTACGCCCCGCCCCGTTTTCGACCTATAGACGAACGGGGGTCAGGAAATTCGACACGAGGCCAAAAAAATTTGAATCGGATGCGATTGACACGAAACCGCCGGCGCCGTGATAAATTCCCTGAGTTCCGCGATCACTGACTACTGCAAAAACTTTCAGGAAGGACAGGATGAACATCAAAAACCGTCTTCTGCCGTCTTTACGCATTCTCCTCTGCGCCACACTGCTGGCTCTCGTCGCATCATCCGATTCGGCGCTCGCTCAAACCCAAACTCTAACCTTCGAAGAGTACGAACCGAAATCAACGATGGTCGTGCCGGAGCATAAAGTCCCGCGCGCGAAATTCCCGATGATTGACATCCACAGCCATCACACGAACCTGTCGCCGGAAAACGTTGACAAACTGATCAGGGAGATGGATTCGATCAACCTGCGCGTGATCGTGAATTTGAGCGGCGGCACGGGCGAACGTTTGAAACAGACCATCGCGGCGATGAAAGGCCGCTACCCCGACCGGTTCGTCGTCTTCGCCAACCTGAGTTTCAACGATCTGAATGAACCCGGCTTCGGCAAACGCGCCGCCGCGCGGTTGGAAGAGGACGTGAAGAACGGCGCGCAGGGGCTGAAGATTTTCAAAAACTTCGGAATGGATTTGAAGTATAAGAACGGCGAACGCGTTAAAGTTGACGACCCCGAATTCGACCCCGTCTGGGAGATGTGCGGGCGGCTGAAAATCCCCGTGCTGATCCACACCGCTGAGCCTTCGGCGTTTTTCGATCCGATAGACAAATACAATGAGCGCTGGCTGGAGCTCAAACAGTTCCCCGGACGCGCCCGCCCGCCAGAAAAATTTCCGACGTTCGAGACGTTGATGACCGAACGGAATAACATGCTGGCGAAACATCCGAAGACCACGTTCATCCTCGCCCATCTGGGCTATCACGGAAACGATCTGGCGCGGCTCGGCAAACTGTTCGACGCTTACCCGAACGCTTACGTGGACATCGCCGCTGTGCTGGCCGAATTCGGACGCCAGCCCTATTTCGCCCGCGACTTCTTCATCAAATACCAGGATCGCATCCTGTTCGGCAAAGACATCTACGAGCCTAGCGAGTACACCTATTATTTCCACGTCATGGAGACGCGCGACGATTACATCGAATATTACCGCCGCCGCCACGCGTTCTGGCGCCTCTACGGACTGTATCTACCAGATGAAGTATTGAAGAAGGTTTATTACAAGAACGCGTTGAAGCTCGTGCCGGGGATGCAGGCGGGGCAGTTTCCTAAGTAAATCCGCGGGCGCGCGTTGAGCTTCTATCAACGTGCGCTTAATAAAAGTCCGGCGCGAAAGGCCGCGCGCGCTCCCGAGTTGATTTCGGATTGAACATCACAAACTTTTTTCGATGGTTGAAATAGACACTCTGAAAAAGCTTGGTTGGAAGCAGGCCGTCTTCGAAGCGGCCCGCGCAACCATCCTTCGCTTCGCATAGAGTCACGGGCAGATCGTGAAATTCCGCGCCGCCGACGCTGAAGTTGCGCAGTCGCCTCTGTCGCACGACTCGGCTGCCGAGATCGCTGTTGAGTCGGATTGTTTGCGTATCACCCGGTTCCCAATTCAAATCCGACACTCGCGCGTCAGCGTTGAACAAAATCATCGCCGGAGTCCCCGAATCCAACACCAATCGAAGCTGTGACCTCCCTGTCGCCCTGATCAGCGCCTGTCCTTCATTCCATTCTACCGGCAGGCGCGCGCCGCGCAACATTTTTTCCATCTCGTCTTCATCTTCAAACTCGATCCGCCGCTCGCGATAGTTGATCAGATAGTTGAACCGCGACAGAAAGTTCTGCCCCAGCGCGCCGCAAATCTCCGGCTTGACCGCGCGCGCTTCACGCAGATCGCTCAAGAGCGCCTCTAAATCCGTCGCCGATTTTGCGCCAACCTTTACGCTTTCCAACCACACGCGCGGGACAATCTGTGAACCGGCCACCGTTACTAATTCGACGCGATCAATCGGCCGCAGCCGCAATTGTCTCGCGAACTCCACGCTGACGAGCGTCGTATTCGCTCCTGTGTCGAGTAGAAATTCATAGGGTCCCGCGCCGTTGACTGTAACTGGGATCACAATCACATAGCCGTCAAGCAATTGAAAATTCACAGTCGAGACGGCCCGTGTTCGCGCGCTTGCAAACGAGCAGAGGCTGGCAAGCAATACTGTCGCGCAAGCTAGAATTTTGGAATTGTTTCGCTCTTTCATGGAATCCTCCCATTAGACTGGCGGTATTAACGACCGCGAGGATTCTGAAATTGCGCGCGGCTACGCGTCGTGATGAAGCGATGATATATTGACGCGTTTTGATGATATATCTGTGATGATTGAGAAACCGCTGAGCTATCAGTTCGATAATGCGCATGTTGACTTGCAGGCCTTCAAAGTTTGGCGGGAAGGCGCGCCGCTGCCGCTCGAACCGAAGGCGTTTGAGGCGCTGGTCTTCTTAATTGAACATCGCGATCGGGTAGTGGAAAAGAACGAATTGCTGGACGCTGTCTGGAAAGAAGCGTTCGTCACACCCAACGCGCTCACCCGCGTCATCGCCCACTTGCGCCGCACGCTCGGTGACGACGCGAAAAAGGCTAAATACATCGAGACAGTGAAGACGCGCGGCTATCGGTTCATCGCCGACGTGCAGGTCAATAACGGCGCGATGGGCACGCGACGAAAATTTCCGCCACGAAGACTGGCGCTTATCTGCGCGGGTTTTGCGTTGTCAGTGGCTTTAATTCTCCTGTTAGGATTCTTGACTTGGTTTACAGGCGACGAGCGGGCGGTCGTGTTGAGAACGACCCAAATCACCGCCACTCCGGAATTGGATCTATTCCCCGCCTTCTCGCCCGATGGCGGCGTGATCGCATATAGTTCGCTGCGCAACGGTAAGTTCGAGATTTTCGCCCGGCAGCTCGCTCCTGGCGGCGGAGAGGTTCAGATCACTTCGGACGGCGCGCAAAACTTGCAGCCGGCGTGGTCGCCCGATGGCAAGCTGATCGCGTATCACTCGCGCAACCGGCGAGGCGTCTGGACGATTCCGGCTTTCGGCGGAGTGGCCAAACAGCTTACCGAATTCGGCGCGGCCCCTGCTTGGTCGCCCGACGGCGAATGGATAGTTTTCCAATCAGACGCGCCCGCCGATCTCGGCCAAGCGGCTTTCGGCGCAATGCCTCCATCAACCATCTGGATCGTTCCGGCGCGCGGCGGAGCGCCACAACAAATCACCAAAACCGGCGCGCCACCCGGAGGACACGGCGCGGCTACGTGGTCGCCCGATGGCATGCGGATTGTATTTGTGACTAATGACATAGGATTGTCAGAAGTATGGTCTGTTTCGCCGAAGGGCGATGGCCTGAAACGTTTGCTGGGCGGGAAGAACCGTTTCTTCGATCCCGTCTTTTCACCTGATGGGAGATACCTCTTCTTGAGCGCCGCCTGGGGCAACTTCTGCTTGTGGCGGCAGCGTCTTTCCCCCATCACAGGTCTGCCCGAAGGCGAGCTGACACAGATCGCCAATACCGGCGCGGCGCTGGCCAGATATTTGACGATAGCGCCGGACGGCAAACGCATCGCCTACAGTTCGCTTACGATGATCAACAACATCGGTTCGGCGCCGCTGGGCGCGAATTCGCACGAGGCGACGGGCGAGCCTAGGCTGCTGACGCGGGACACCAATTATCGCAAGAACAACCATAATTTTTCGCCCGACGGAAAGACCATCGTTTACAACGTGTGGCGGATGGGGGCCGACGACGAGGTCTGGCTGGTTGACGCGGATGGCGGCAATCCTCGGCAACTCACCGTAGAGCCTGCCGCAGTGTTGGGCTGGCTGCCGGCGGGCAATCAGGTCGCGCTCAGTCGTAAAGACTCACGAGGAAACCAGTTTTTGAAGGTTGATGTGAACAGCGGCAAACAGACGTTGCTCAGCTCCCGGAATCTAGACATGCGGATGGGGCGGCTGGCGCCTGATGGACGCCAGATCGCCTTCAATTCCAGAGCCAGCGGCGCGATCAACGTCTGGACATTCGCGCTCGCTGACGGGACGACAAAGCAGTTGACCTTCGATCATGAGATGATGGGATTCGCCTGCTGGTCGCCCGATGGCCGATATCTGGCTCTCGAAATAAAACGCGGCGATGACACTCACATCGCCGTCATCCGGAGCGAGAGGCCGAGCGACGGAGGCTCGTACACACAACTGACTTTCGAGCATGGGCAGAGCTGGCCTGGGAGTTGGGCGCCCGACGGCGACAAGATAGCGTTCGCTGGCCTGCGCGACGGCGTGTGGAATATCTGGTGGGTTTCGCGCGACGGCAAAACGCAAAAGAGGGTGACCAATTACACTAAGCCGAACATCTACGTTCGTTACCCGGTGTGGTCGCCTCGCGGCAATCAGATCATTTACGAATACGCCGAAACAACCGGCAACATTTGGATGATGGAATTGAAATGAGTCATCTCAACAACCAGAAAGGGGATCTCTATGGAATTCAATCTTGACGAAGCGATGGCTGCGCTGTCTCGTACGCCCGCGGCATTGAAGGCGATGTTGAACGGCCTGCCTCGAAATTGGGTGGAAAACAATGAAGGGCCTGAAACCTGGAGTCCGTACGATGTAGTCGGACACCTGGTCCACGGCGAGCGAACCGACTGGATACAGCG
>Ga0187894_10005788_pt1 | contig 12419 bp, 8 predicted proteins | sample GBC1701081metaG_FD_136650 | JGI IMG/M metagenome (GOLD analysis project Ga0187894, IMG submission 136650) | White microbial mat communities from a lava cave in the Kipuka Kanohina Cave System on the Island of Hawaii, USA - GBC170108-1 metaG ... | reverse complement strand
CCCTGTGGGACAAGACGATTCAGCTCTACGAATTGACCCTCGAAGGACCAGGGATCGCGCTCGATCGGCTCGCGTCCGGCGAGCTCAACCTGCAGACCATCCTACCGCCACCGACGGAGGCCAGCCCAACGCCAGAGGCCACTCCGACCGAAGCCGCGAAGGGCGAGGCGGGCTGGCGCTTCGGTATCGATCACCTCGCCATCGGCAACGGCCGGCTCGTGTTCCGCGACTTGACGCTGCCCGGCAGTGAGCCGGTGGAGGTGGGCATCCCGAGCATCGCGGTCGACGACATCGCGCTCGATCCGCGCCTCTACGGAGGTCCGCTCAATTCCCGCGTCAAGATTCTCCTCGACGAAGGCTCGCTCGAGCTCGCCGCCCGCCTCGGCCTGGAAGGCGACACGACCTCGCTGCACGCCGAGATGGAAGCGCACAACCTGCCGCTGCGCCGAAGTCGCCTGTACATTCCCGACGTCGGCTGGAGCGATTTGCACGGGATGCTCGACGCCTCGATGAAGTACGAGTTGGTGACGGGCAGCAAGAACGAGGTGCGGGGCTCCGTCAGCCTGCGCGAGGTCAACGTCACGGTGCCCGACCTCCCCGATGCGGCGCTCGCGTGGAAGAACTTGACGGTTCGCGTCGATCCAATCGATCTGTTGGCGCAGTCGGCGACCGTAGCCGCGGTCGATCTCGACGGTGCCGCGCTCACCGTCCAACCGACCGGCGCCAACCGCTTCCCCGTGCTACGGCGCATCCAAGCGAAGACCGAGTCGACCACTCCGAGCGCGGCGGAAGCCGCGCCGCCCGCAACCGTGCCCCCGACTCCGACCGAGGCGCCGCCCACGCCGCCCGCGAGCGCACCCGCGCCGGAGGAGCCGAGCGCGACGGAAGCGAAGCCGTGGCGGTGGTCGCTCGGCGCGCTCCACATCACCAACTCTCTCGTGCGCCGCGTCGGTGCGAGCGGCGTGGTGGACATCGGCGTCGCAGTGGCCGTGCAAGAGCTCACCGACCGCGGCGAGAAGCCGGCCGACGTCGACGTGAAACTCGACCTCGGCGGCGGTACGCTCGCGGTACTCGGCAAAGCGCGCGTCGAGCCCCCGGGATTTGGCGGCACGATTGTGGTGCACAGCCTCTCGATACCCGACGTGATCACCACCAGTGAGGCGATGCCCGAAAGCCCGGTGCGCAGAGCGAACCTCGAGGCCGACCTGGCGATCGCCGCCGGCCTCCCCGGCCCGTCGGCGCGCGACACGCCGAAGAACCGGCTCGATCTGCGCGTCGGCGGCAAGATCGTGCTCTCGGACGTGCAGGTCGCGCCGCCTGGCATGACCGATCTCGACGTCAGCACCGGCGCCATCTCGCTCACGCTGTCGCCGCTTGATCTTCCCGGCATCCTGGATCTCTCTACCTCGGGAGGCGCCACCCCGGCGGGGAAGGGCGACGTCCTGTTCCAGGGCGAGGTCGCCCTGACTGAGCCGCGCGTCGTGCTCGCCGACGGGAAGGAGTTCTCGGTCGCGTTCAACAAGCTGCAGGTCGTGGCGAATCGCCTCGAACTGCCGGCGCTCATCGGCGCAGCGCCGGGACCGAAGCGCCCGATGGTGGTGGCGCTACGCGAGGTCCGCCTCGATGCACCGGCGCTGCGGCTGACGCGAACCGAGCACGGTCTCGTGCTGCCGGGGCAGAGCGCGGCGGGAGCGAAACCCGCAGGGGCGGAGACACCTGCTGCTGCGGAAGAGGGGGCGGAGAAGCCGATTCCGGCGGCAAGTGCCGGCGCGGAGGAGCGGGCCTCTCCGAATCCCGGGGCGCCGGCGCCGGTAGATTTCACTTTGGCGACGTTCCAACTGAAGGACGGCAACATCGCGATCGCCGACCGCGCCGTGAAGCCGCCCTTCAACGCCGCGCTGTCCAACCTCCAGATCGATGCCCGCGACCTCCGCTGGCCAGAGCTGGCGGCCAGGCAGCTTCACCTCAAGACCGACACCCCCGGCAACGGGGAGATCGAGATGCGAGGTGAGCTCGGCGGCCCCGGCGGCGCGGCGCAACTCGACTTGCGCCGCGTCGATCTCCCCGAATTCAATCCCTACGCCACCACCTACTCGCCGTTCCGTGTCGACGGTGGCGCGCTGTCGCTGTCCACGAAGCTCACCTTCAACGGCAAGGTCTACGAAGCCGGCAACACGATCACGCTGCACGACTTCGACCTGAGCGGCAAGGAGGGCGAATCGCTCTTCGAGAAGCAGTTCGGCGTGCCGCTCTCGACGGCTCTCGCTCTGCTGCGCGACGCCCAGGGCGAGATCTCGGTCGACGTGCCGGTGAAGGTCGGCGAGAAGGGAACCGAGGTCGACGTCCTCTCGGTCGTGGGCGGGGCCCTGCGCAGCGCGTTGGTCAATGCGCTCACGTCGCCTCTCCGCCTGCTCGGTGCGGTCACGGGATCGGACGACAAGGTCGCATCGATCGCGCCCGCGGCGATCGCCTATCGGCCGGGCCAGGCCGAGGCGCGGCCGGATGGAGAGAAGCGGCTCGAGCAGTTGGCGAGCTTTCTCGCCAGCCGCCCGTCGATCGGAGTCGACCTGAGCACCCAGATCACACATACCGACGTTCGTTGGCTGCGCGAACAGGAGCTGCGGCGCTCGTGGGAGGAACAGGGCTTCTTCGCTTCGCTGGCGGCCATGGTTCAGGGAAGTCAGCGCGATCGTATCCAGGCGGCGTTGAAGGACCGCGCCGAGGATCAGCGCGGCGAGCTCTCGGAAGAGGACACGAAGGTCCTCGATGACTGGCTGGCCGAGCGGCCGCCGCCCACCGGCGACGCCCTCGCCGCGCTAGCGAACGCGCGCCTGGGGCAAGCGCAGGCGAAGCTGAGCCAGCAACAAGGCGTCGACGCGGCGCGCGTCGCCATCTCGCCAGTGCCGACGGAGGCCGGCGAAGGAGATCCGGAAGTGCGCGTGCGCCTGAAGCCGGCGAATCGAGGGACACCGCCGCCGGCGGGTCAGCCCGGCGAAAGCGGACGGCGCTAACGCGCGACCCGTCCAAGCTCTTGGCGCATCATCGCCTGCTGCGCAGAAGAAGTAGGTGAGGGCGAGAACGGTTGCCTTGAGGGGGCATGCCGTTCTTCGCCCTCACCGGGGAAGGAGGCGGGGAGCCTCCGTTGCGGGCTTGGCTCAGGGTCCGAGTATTCCGGAGATGTCGATCGAGCTCTTCGTCGCCACCGTACCGAGCTGCGGGAAGGCGCCGAGCGCGTCGAGAGCGAAGTTGTGGGTCTTGTAGACGCAGAAGTTCCCGACCGCGACGGTTTCGCCCGACGTGCCACCCTGAGCCGCGCCCACACCCTGCTGCGTGACTTGTGTGGCCGTGGCCAGAAGGAACGCACCAGTCAAGGATTCGGCAGACGGTCCGACGAGCGGCTGGCCCTCGCAGAACAAGCCATCTGGCGTTGCGTTGACGGTCGCCGTCGCGGTGGTGAGGTTCGGGATCACGACGTCCATGATGCCGAGCATGGCGGTCGGTAGACAATCGGGACTCGTGCCGGCGCTGCCCACAGGCGTGCAACTCAGTCCTGCGCGCTTGCCTGCGCTACAGACGCCGTCCTGGCAGAGCGGGCATGGCTCGGCGGCGGTCCCGAAGAAGATGCGCGACGAGATCGCAACGTGGAAATTGACGTCGAAGGTCAGGATGTTCAACGAGCCGCACATATCCGATGCGAGAACATTGACGACGCAAGTCGACGGGGACCCGAGCACCGGATCGCCGGCCACAGGGATCGGCGGCCCGAAATAGCAATTTGCGTCGGGAATACAGGTTCCGCTCGGGCAGTCGGAGGCGATTTCGCACAGTCCGTTGTCGTTTGGTCCCCCGGAGCAGTGCTTGAGAGGCCCCGTGCCCTTGGTGCAATCGAGTGGGCCGGAGCCGGCGCTGCCGCCGAGAGTGACGGTTGGAAGACCGAGGCCGACGACTTCCAGGACCGAAGTCCCACCTCCTTCCAGACGAGTCGGCGGCAGGGCGCCCAAGTACAGGCAGCCGAGACCGAGATCCGCGAGGTTGGCGCCGGTCGCATCCGTGACGTTGCCGCTGAAGGGCGCGAGGGGTGGCGGTACCAAGCCAGTGCCGCCACAGTTGGTCGTTCCGGGCAACTGGTGGATCGGTACCTTGATCGCTCCGGGCGCCGGCACCAAGCTGTCGCAGAATGTGATCGGTGTCGACGTCGGCCACGGAGTCGAAGTCGGCGTCGGAGTCGGGACGAAGCAACCGCCGTTCGTGCACGCGTCGCAGCAGTCCGTCCTGAAGAGCGATGCGCACGCGCTGCCTCCCTTCGGCGGACGGCAACGATCGATGCCGTTCTTTATGCTGCACTTGGTCACGCCCTTCTTGCTGGTTCGACAGCACGGCACGAACCAGGGCGGCCGACCGCAACTCGACTTTCGCGCGCAGCGCATCACCAGCGAGGCACATTGACGCGGTAGATTCCCCAACCCGATGGCGTTGCGCACGACGTTGCGCGCGCATGAAGTGTGGGCGCGATGACTCGTCGCCGTCTCGCACGGACATTGCGATTTCATCTCCGCGCGCGTCGCTTCAACCTTGTCGAAGTCCCCCGGGACGTCGCCGCACTTTGCGAGTGCGCTCCGCCCCGCGAACAGCAACCCCAAACCCAAACCCAGAGCCGCGAATCTCGCCGCCCTTCCCGTCCAGCCCTTCGCCGATTTCACGCTTGCCTCCTTTCGGCGCGGTGGCTCACGAAATCCCCTCTCCACCCTTCGCCGTGTAGAGATTCTCATCTGCGCGAGGGCCGCTGTAAATTTGTCTCATTCCTTAGACTTGTCGGATATTCTTTAGGCGCGGTTTTGCGTTGCCGGACCGGCTGGGTGCGGGTAAAGATCTCTCATGCGGAGCCAGTCTTCCGGGAACGGAGTACCCGAGCCGCAGTCGCCCACCGTGTTCGTCGTCGACGACGACGCGGCCGTGCGCGACTATCTGCGTTGGCTCATGGATTCGGTTCACCTACGCGCCGAGCTCTACGCCACGGCCAAGGAGTTTCTCGACACCTACGACCCGGACCGCTCCGGCTGTCTCCTGCTCGACGTGCGCATGCCCGGTCTGAGCGGCTTCGATCTGCAGACCGAGTTGAAGGAGAGGCGCATCCGACTGCCCATCATCATGATGACCGCCTATGCCGAAGTGCCGATGGCGGTGCGCGCGTTGCGCGGGGGTGCGGTCGACTTCATCGAGAAGCCGCTCGATGGCCAGGTGCTGCTCGATCGTGTGCAGCAGGCGATCGCCACCGACGTCGCCTTGCGGCGTGCCGAGCAAGAACGCGTGGACGTGCGGCAGCGCATGGGGACCCTGACGCCGCGGCAGCGCGCCGTGCTCGACGGGCTCATCGCCGGCAAACCGAGCAAGGTCATCGCCGCCGAGTTGGGCGTCAGTGCGAGCACCGTCGACGTCCACCGCGGCCGCCTCATGGAAAGGCTCAAGGCGCGCTCGCTTCCCGATCTGTTCCGCCTCGTACTGCTCACGCAAGAGCCGGAGGCGTAATCGTGGACGACGACCCGCAAGCACCTCTGCGCCGACTCGCCGCGGATGTCGTTCACGAGCTCAACAACGCACTGACGGCAATCCTCGGCCTGGCAGAGAAGCTCGAAGCGGAGCCGGGGCTCGAGGACTCGCTGCGCCAGCAGCTCTCGCTCATCGCCGACAACGGCCGGCGATTGCGTCGACTCTCCGATCGACTCGGCGCGTTCAGTCGCAGCGGCGAGTCGGCCGCGGTCGAAGCGCCGACCATCCGGCCGGACGCGCGCCTGCTGCCGCGCTCGGGCGACCCGCAGCCTCAGCCGGCAGCCGGATCGCTGCTCGTCGTCGACGACGAGGAGGTCGTGCGCCGAATCCTCTCCTGGCAGCTGGAGGGCATGGGACACGATGTCCTCGCCACGGCCTCCGCCGAGGAAGCACTGGTGGCATACGACTCGGAGCCTGCCCGGTTTCGCATGGCTCTCATCGACATCGTGCTCCCGGGCCAGTCGGGATTCGACCTGGCGCGCGAGCTGCGCCAGCGCCGCGCGGGGCTGCCGATCCTCTTTCTCACCGGCGCCGCGCCGCTCGACACCTTCGATGCCCCGGCGCCGTGCCTCACCAAGCCGGTTTCGCTCCAGGACCTTCAACGCGCCGTCGACGCCGCGCTGACGCGCGGATCTTGATTCAGGCGAGCGTTCCGACTCGCTCGCCGAGACGCAGCTCGCTGCCCGGGTCGCGGCAGTCGACCTCGGCGACGCGCGGCGGTACGACCAGGATGATCGTCGATCCGAACTCGAAGCGGCCCCACTCCTCGCCTTTGACCAGGCGCGGGCGCGGCGCTCCGTAGACGCGCTCGACCGGCGTCCGGCCGCCGCCGTTGGTGGTGAGGTCGTCGAAGACGACTCGCACCTTGCCGACCATCGTCGCCCCAACGGCGACCAGGCAGAGGGGCGGGCAACGGTCGCTCCCCGCCACGAAGGCGCACAACCGCTCGTTCTGCGCGAACAGCGAGTCGACGCCTTCGAGGCCGACGCGATTGACCGGCCAGAGCGCGCCCGGCAGATAGCGCAGCTTCACCACCTCGCCCGTACACGGGGCGTGAAAGCGGTGGTAGTTGCGCGGCGCCAGATAGAAGGTCGCGTAGGTTCCGCCTTCGTAGACGCCGGCGTCGGCCCCGCTGCCGAGCAACGCGGCGAGGGAATAGGTTCGACCCTTCACCTGAAGCAGCGTGCCATCGCGCACGCTCCCGCACGCACCCCAGGCGCCGTCGCACGGCGCCACGAGCGCGTCCGGCGCCGGATCGATCGGGCGCGCCCCGGGTGCCAACGGCCGGGTGAAGAACTCCTGAATCGAGGCGTAGGCTTGGACCCCGCCCGGAACCTCGCCCCGGTCGATGCCGTAGACGCGTGCGAACCCGCCGATCAGCGCCCGGCGCAGTGGCGGAGGGAAGCGTGTCGACATCGCCCGCCCGGCCAGCCGGGAGAGCAGATGCTGCGGCGCGAAGCGCAGAAGAGTGAGCAGCGGTGACGGCATCCGGGGGCTAGCAAATGCGCGATGGAAGGCGCGTTTTCAACCGCCCGCCGGCACGGGCTGAAGCGGGTCGAGGCGCGCCCGAAAAATCCGCTTGACGCCACGAAGCTTTGCAAGTAGAACCAGAACCGTAATTCTGGTTTCGATCACGAATGGCCGCTACGGATACCGCCGACAAGTCGACACCTCCCAGCTCCTTGCGCTGGGTACACGCGCCGCACCAGGCGCGCACGCGCGAGGGGCTGGCGCGCATGCTCGAGGCCGCCGAGGAACTGATCGCTGCCAAAGGGATCGACGAGGCCGGAATCGTCGCGATCGCCCGCCGCGCCGATTCGTCGGTCGGCGGCTTCTATCGTCGCTTCCGAGACAAGGACGGCATGGTGCAGGCGCTGCACGAGAAGTTCTGCGCCGACGCCCGCGCCACCGCCGACGAAGCGCTCGCGCCCGAGCGCTGGGACGGGGCGGCCATCGACGACGTCCTGCGCGAGTTCATCGCCTTCCTGGTGCAGATCTTTCGCGAGCGCGAAGGCCTGTTGCGCGCCTTTCTGAAGCACTCGCTCTCGGATGCGTCGATCCGGGCGCGCACGCTCGATCTCTTCCACTACCTCTCGGAGCGCCTCTCCGCCCTGCTCGCCACTCATCGCAGCGAGGTGCATCACCCCGATCCCGACCTCGCGGCCGCCTTCGGTCTCGAGATGACGCTCGGAACTCTCAATCACCTCGTCCAGCTGCGCCAACGAGCGCTGCCGATGAGCGACGAACAGCTCGTCACCGAGCTCACGCGGGCCTTCGCCCGTTATCTCGGCGTCGACCCGTCCAAACCCCACATTCGTATTTCGAAGAGGAGGAAACCGTCGTGACCGATGCACACGCCTTTCATCCGAGCGAGAACGTCGAGACGCTCAACGTGCCGCAGGACGTCAGCTACAACTGGATGTACGACACCGGCCGCGCCCGCCTCATGCGCCTCTACGAGAACGCCAAGCGCGATCAATGGAACGCGACCAGCCGCCTCGATTGGAGCATCGACGTCGACCCGCGCTCCGAACTCATTCCGGACATGAGCATCGGCATCTTCGGTACGCCGATGTGGGAAAGGCTCACGCCGAAGGAGGTCGAGCAGCTCCGCCACGAGGCGATCACCTGGCAGCTCTGCCAGTTCCTCCACGGTGAACAGGGTGCGCTGCTGGCGACCGCCCAGGTGGTCGACACCGTGCCTTGGTACGAGGGCAAGATGTACGGCGCCACACAGGTGATGGACGAGGCGCGGCACGTCGAAGTCTACCGCCGCTTCGTCCAGGAGAAGCTCGGTCACGAGTACCCGATCAATCCTCAGCTCAAGCAGCTGCTCGACTGCATCCTCAGGGACTCCCGCTGGGACTTCAAATTCCTCGGCATGCAGATCATGGTGGAAGGCCTCGCCCTCGCCGCCTTCAGTGTCATGCGCGACACCACCAGCAATGCCCTTCTGCGCGACCTCACCGCGGCGGTGATGGAGGACGAGTCGCGCCACGTCGCCTTTGGCGTCCTCTCGCTGCGCGAGCACTGTCGCGACATGAACGAGAAGGAGCGCCTGGAGCGCGAAGACTTCATCTACGAAGCCGCCGTGCTCATGCGCGACCGCATCCTGAACCGCGAGGTATGGGCGTCTATGGGCCTCGACGTCGAAGCGTGCGTCGCGGCTTCGATGGAATCGCCCGTGGCGAAGGAGTTCCGCCGCCGCCTCTTCTCCAAGATCGTTCCCAACGTGAAGAGCCTCGGCCTTCTCTCTGAGCGCCAGCGCCAGCGCTTCGCCGAGCTCGGCGTGCTCGAGTTCGAGCACAACACCACGTCAGACGTCGACCAGGCGATCGAAGACGAGAACCGCCGCCGCTCCGGCGAGGAGGCCGCGATTCTCCAGTAGGTCTCCCTCCGGGTCGCAGACCCCCGGCCTGCCGGCGCTGGCAGCCGTTGAAGAACACGCGGCGTAGCGAGGGCGAGGGATTTTGCGCCAGATGGACGCGCCGAACCGGAGGCGAACTTGTTGGTTTTGTCGAGATTCGGCAACAAAGAGCTGGCGCAAAATGGCCGCCCGCAGTAGCCGCCTGTTTTTCAACGGGCTGCTACACCCGCAACCGCCCGCCGAGGACGACCGCGCCCTCGCCCGGCGCGAGGATCTTGATCGGGCTGAGCTCGAGCTCGACGATCTCCGGCACGATCTCCACCAGCGCCGAGACGCGCGTGAGGATCGCCTCGAGCGCGCCGCGGTCACCCGGCCCGACGCCGCGATAGCCGTCGAGCAACCGCGTCGCGCGCAGCTCGCGCACCATCGCCGCCGCATCGAGATCGGTGATCGGTGGCAGGCGCACGGCGAGATCGCGCACGACCTCCACCAGAATCCCGCCGAGGCCGCAGACGATCGTCGGCCCGAACTGCGTGTCCGCACTCACTGCGACGATCGCCTCGATCCCGCCGCCGTACTCGCGTTGTAGCAATACTCCCTCGAGCGCGAGCCCGAGCGCCTTCGTCCTCTGCCGCAGCGTCTCGACGCCGCGCTCGACGGCCGGGCGCGAGTCGAGTCCGAGGACGATGCAGCCAACCTCGCTGCGCCGGTGAAGTCCCGCGGCGATCGCTTTCGCCGCCAGCGGATAGCCGATCGTCTCGGCGAGCTCGCCGGCCTCGTCCGGCGTGACCACGACAGGCTCGGCGCAGGGAATATCGGCGGCGCGCAAGACGGCCGCAAAGTCGCGCGCATCGAGCCACGCCGAGCGCTCGCTCCCGCCCCGTGCGCGCTCGACGATGGCGCGCACGACGCCGGCGGCGGTGCGGTCGAGCTCGACGGCTCGGCCGCGCGCCCGGCTGCGCCAGCGCGCGTAATGCTCCGCCGCCGACAGCGCCAGGGCAGCGTTCTCGGGGAAGGAATACGCCGGGAGCCGACCGCGCAGACCGCCATGCAGCGCCTGCGGCGCTTCGTGCGCCGAGATGAAAACGGTGAGGACGGTCTTCTCGGCGGCGACCGCCCCGGCACCGCGCGCGATCGCCGTGGCGACCTCCTCCATCGACGCCGCCAGGCTGGGGACGTAGACGGCGATGACCGCATCGACGCACGCGTCGGCGGCGACGACTGCAAGCGCCTGCTCGTATCCCTCGGCAGCCGAGCCCTCGCCTAGATCGACCGGATTGATCGACTCCATCTTCGCCTCGCGGCCCAGTTGCCGCGCCAGGGCGTCGGCCGTCCCCGGATCGAGCAGAGCGAGCTCGAGACCGCGCGCCGCGAGCGCGTCGGCGAGCAGGAGCCCGGGGCCGTACGAGTTCGTCACCACCGCGACCCGCGGCCCGCGAGGCAGCGGCTGGCACGACAGCAGCGTCAGCACGTCGAAGAACTCCTCGATCGTCTCGCTGCGGATCACCCCGGCCTGTTGAAACAGCGCGTCGACCGCGCCGTCGATCGTGGCGCGCACGCCGATGCTCTCCTCCCGGCCGCCGTGCCTCCACCCCGCCTTGAGCGCCACGATCGGCTTGGCGCGGGCGACGCGCGGCGCGATCTGCGCGAAGCGTCGCGGATTGCCGAAGCTCTCGAGATAGAGAGCGATCACGGCAGTGCGCTCGTCGCTCAGCCAGTACGACAGCACGTCGTTACCGGATACGTCGGCCTTGTTGCCGAGCGACACGAAGCTCGAGAGGCCGAGTGATCGCCCAGCGGCAAAGTCGAGGATCGCCGCAGCGAGCCCGCTACTCTGCACCGAGATCGCGACGTTCCCCGGACGCGGCTCGCCGTGCGCGACGATGGCGCAGAGGCGGACCTGCGCATCGGTGTTCACTACACCGAGAGATTTTGGGCCGAGGAGGCGTAAGCCCGAGTGGCGCACGAGTTCGACCAGCTCATGCTGCGCGCCGCGCCCTGCTTCGGAGAGGTCAGCGAACCCAGCGGAGAGAACGGCCACGGCGCGAACCCCGGCGCGTGCGCAGTCCGCGACGGCGGCGGAAACTTCCGCCGCCGGCAAGTCGATCAGCGCCAGCTCAACCGGGTGGCCGATGGCGCCGACCGTCGCGAACGCCGCTAGACCGCCGACCTCCTTGGAAGTCGGATGGATCGGATGGATCGCGCCGGTGAAGCCGCCACGGCGCAGATTCGCGAGTAGGACGCTGCCCATCGAGTCGCTGTTTGCAGCGGCACCGAAGACCGCGATCGACTCCGGCCGCAGGAGATGGCGCACGCTGCCGGCAGACGCGGCGATCTCGCGCTCGAGGCTGGCGCTCAGGAACTCGGCCGTCTCGTCGGTCGGAAACTTGAGATGGACGACGCCGGCTTCGATCGAGCGCGTCGCCACGAATCCGCTCTTGCGGAAGACGCGCAGCATCTGATTGTTCTCGCCGAGGACGTCTGCCTCCAGCTCGCGGATTCCGTTGGCGCGGGCGATCGAAGCGAGGTGCTCGAGCAAGGCCGTGCCGATCCCCCGCCCCTGGTGCTCGTCGGAGACGGCGAAGGCGACCTCGGCGCGGTTCTCGGCCGTCGACATGTAACGACCGACGCCGATGATGTGCTCGCCCCCGTCGTCGCGCAGGGTTCCGACCAGGCCGACATTGCGGACGAAGTCGAGCTCGGTGAAGCGCGCAAGCTCCTCCTCGCTCAGCCGGCGCTTGGCACCAAAGAAGCGGAAATGCACCGAGCGCGGGCTCAAACGGCTGAAGGCCTCCTGCAGAAGCGCCTTGTCCTGCGGGCGGATGGCACGGATGTGAATCGAGCCGCCATCGCGCAACACTTCGTCGGCGGCGTAGTCGCGGAAGTCGGTCACTCGGTCCTCGCGCTGCGACCGAATAAGCCACAGAGATGAAGAGATGAACAGCCGGGGTTGTTCAATCGCGGTGCTCTATGGCTTACACTGCGGCGCAGTACGGGAGGCAGGCTCATGGCCCTGAAGCTCAGAATGCACCACACCTCGTTGCCGGTGAGCGATCTAGAGCGCTCGCGCGCGTTCTACGAGGGCGTCCTCGAATTGCGCCAGAAACCGCGCCCCGACTTCGGCTTCCCAGGCGTCTGGTACGAGGCCGGCAACTGCGAGGTACACTTGATCCAGACCGTGCCCGGCGTCGACGTCGGCGCCGCGCCGCCTTCGCTCAACCCGATGGCCCGCCACGCCGCATTCGGTGTCGACGACTACGGCGAGACGTTGACCCATCTGAAGGCGAAGGGTCTCGAGGTGCTCGAGACCAGCGAAGCGCAGGGTCAGATGTGGGTGCGCGACCCCGACGGGCACATCATCGAGCTGATCGTCGACCGGCGACGCAACTAGAACCGAGGCGCATTCGGGACGGCGCAGAAGCGGCGCCCGGCCAAGAAAAAGGGGCCGACATTGCTGTCGGCCCCTCTCGAACACGACGAACGGCCTCACTCCCGAGACCGTAGT
>Ga0187894_10005787_pt1 | contig 12422 bp, 10 predicted proteins | sample GBC1701081metaG_FD_136650 | JGI IMG/M metagenome (GOLD analysis project Ga0187894, IMG submission 136650) | White microbial mat communities from a lava cave in the Kipuka Kanohina Cave System on the Island of Hawaii, USA - GBC170108-1 metaG ... | reverse complement strand
CTGTGTTGCTGGCGATACGGGGCCCGCCGCATCCCGGGCTCGGCGAAGACGATCTCACCGATGGTGCGCGCTATCGCGTCGATGTCGGTGGCGTCAACGCGGGTGGCGTGAGGCCCAAGAGTTTCGCGAAAGATGGGCATATCACTGGCCATAACGCGACAACCAAGGCTGGCCGCCTCGACCGGGGGAAGTCCGAACCCTTCGTCCAGCGACAGGTAGATGAATAGTGCGCAGTGGCTATAGAGCCACTTCAGGGCGCCATCATCGACTCGCTCGACGAACCGCAGCGCGCCGGCGGCGGCGGCCGACTGTACCTCGTCATCCAATTCTGCGATTCGTCCCGATGGCTCACCCACGACAACAAGCGGAAAGCGTTGTGACACTACGCCTGAGCGCATTGCAGCACGTAGGGTCACTGTGAGGTTCTTTCGCACATTCAGTCGTCCGACGCACAACAGGTAGTTCCCCGGGGACAGACCCAGTCCGGGATCAGCGGCTGAGGCGTGGGTCAACGACGTTGGGGTGGCCAATCCGCAACTGACGACACGACGCAACATCGGGTTGAGCCTGTGGATCCGGTCGCGTTCGGATCGTGACGACGTGATCACAGTGGTCGCCCGTCGAGCCAGCAAGGGCATGCCGCTGAAGTATGCGCGCTCGACAGCGGTGAACCATTCGGGATTCGACTGAAACAGCACATCATGAACGAACACAACGCCGGTCGGTGAGTTCGCGGCGAAGTTGAACGTCAGGATCGCGTCCGCACCCCGGCGCCGGGCGACGACCGGAAGTTCAAAGAAGTTGATCGCGGGGTGCACCCGAAGCCGGGTGGGTACCAGCTGGACCCCGTCGGGAACCGACACTGAAGTGTCGCCGCCGGGCACGGCAAGGATCAGCTGGTCTTCTGGATAGTCGTCGGCCCATTGCCGAACGATTTCCTGCAGCACCATGCGGTTGGACCTCGGCCCATCGATCCACCAATAGCCATCCACCAGAATGTTCACACCGCGCTCCGATCACGCGACAGCGCCGGTGCCGCCATGGCCGCAGACGTCGTCCGCCAGCGCCGTCGCGACGCCGGGATGACGGGTCGCGGCGTCGCCCGAGGCGCCACCCGCCGGTCCGTCGCGTCAAGCAAGACGTCCTCATACGCACTGCAAATCGCGTCCCACGAGAATCTGCCGCACGCACGGGTTCTGGCCTTGGTCCGCAACGAGTTCTGCAATGCGGGATTGCCCATGAGTAGCCGGGTAGCCGCCGCGATCTCGCGCGGTTCCGGCGGCACGAACAGTCCTGAATCATCGAGGACTTCCCGATTGAAGACCGTGTCGCGGGCGATTGTCGGCGCACCCGAGGCCATCGCCTGCACAAGGGCGGGGTTTGTACCACCTACGCTGTGGCCGTGAAAGTATGCGCCGCAGTTCTGCCACAACGACGACAGCATCTGGTCGTTGCTCACGTGACCAAGCCAGATGAACTGGCTGTGTTTCTCTGTGAGAGAACGTATTCGTTCTTCCAATGGGCCGCCCGACCCTGACGATCCGACGACAACAACCGGGAACTCCTCGACGACCGATTCAGCGGCGTCAAGGAATTCGCCGATCGAATTCTCCGGTACCAGTCTGGCGACAAGCAGCACGTAGTTGCGCTTCTCAAGACCGGCGAGAACCTCGTGCTGCCCGATCGGTAGGTCACCGCCGTAGGGGATGAACGCCCCGTCGCGCCGGAAGTTGTCGTGCCAGAATCGTCCGATTTCTTCGGAGTCGCAGATCAAAGTATCGGCGAACCTCGCCGTCATCTTGGCACCGCCTTTGAAGACGGCCTTCGCCATGCGACCCCACTTGGCCCGATGCCACTCGATCCCGTCGACGTTGAGTACCGTAGGGATGCCCCGCGCCCGCAACATAGGCAGCCAGTAGCCGTTGGCGACGTTCATCACGAGGGCAACGTCCGGCTTATGCATTGCCACATCGAAGGTAGAGGTGGCACCGAATGTCAACGTGCTCAACGACTTTGATTCGACACCCCTCGTGACGACACTCGTGATGCCGGGATGTTCGAAATCGGCCGAATCGCTGGTGGCACCGGGCCTGCTGTACACCGTCACATTCCAACCGCGGTCCGCCAGATATGGTGCCAGCTTGCGCACCAGAGTCTCAAACCCGCCGTAGAAGCTCGGATAGCCTCTCGTGCCGATGATCGCAACGGATCCAATGTGGTCGGTGTCTTCCATGGCCACCTCACCTTTCGTTATGGAGTCAGGATGTATCGGCTCGACCACTGCTTGTGCCGGTCGTGCGCGGCCGCTGAACCGGGGCAGGTAGTCGAGCCACCAGCCCAAGCCGATGTAGATGACGCAGAACAACGTTGTTGAAGCGATGAAAGGCAGTAGCGCCGATGCACGATCATGGGGAGCTGCAATGAGATTGATCGGAGCTGCCGCGGCACAAGCCAGCAGAGCGATTGCGAATGGACCTGCGATGGAACGCAGGAATGCGGCCATTGAAATGCTGATCCGCGATTGCAGAAACCACACCCCGAGCAAGTTGCCCGCCACGAACCAGGCTGCGAATGCGGCGACCAAACCGTTGAACCCGAATCCGAGTGCCGCCGGAATCGCCAGAGAGATAGCGACGGCTGCCGACGCCACGGCTGTCGCTCCGATCGTTCCGGATCGTCCGATGGCGAACATGGTGGCCGAGCACACCGCCGTGGAGACGTTGATTGCCGTGCCGAACGCCAGGGCAGTTGCCACCTCCACCACGCCGTCGTGCGGGTCACCCAGCCATAGCGGAATCGCTGAGAACGCCGTGGTTCCCAGCAGAAAGGGCAGGAATATCGCCGCAGCCGCGTTGCGGGTGGTGAGTCGTGAATACTGCGACCTGATCGCGCCGATCCCGCCTATCGCATACGCCCGTGTCAGATGTGTGGTGATGGCGACGGATGCGGCCGACCCGAACGCCTGCACACCCTGCACCAGCCGGATTCCGAGCTCGTATGCTCCCGCCGCCGCGGGGCCGATTACGATTCCCGCAATGAGCTTGCCGGATTGGAAGAGCACCACGTCGGCGGCGCCGAGCGCCTGACTCTTGACGCCGAAGCCGATGATTTCGCGTGCCATTGCCACCCGGGGGCGTCCGATCGTTATCCGGCCCTCGTCGATGACGATGGCGCCGAGCACAACACACATGCCGATCACGGCGCCCACCACGGTGCCCAACGCGAAGTTGTGCAGATTCGGCGCGAACGTCAACGCCACCACACCGCCGCTCACCTGGGTGACACCCAGCACCGCAAGGCCGACGTTGGCAGGCACCTGACGGCCGCGGCCGAAGGACGCACCGGCCAGCACCCGAGACACAAGTCCACACGTCAAGATCGCGACCGAGCAGAGCAGCAGATAACGGGTAAGCGCCGGATCGCCCGTGCGCAAGATCTTTTCGGGTATACCAGGGAGGAGACCAGCAAAGGCGCCCAACGCTGCGCAAAGGCCGAGGCTGGTGGACAGGCAGATACCGACAACGGCGCGGTCGCCGTCGGCGTCGCCGCGCGCGTGGAGGAGGGCGACGTATCGGTTCACGGCGCGCGATGCCCCCAGATCGAGCAGCGCAGCGTACTGCGCGATCGCACCAGTCATCGCCCAGACACCGAAGTCATGCAGGCCGAGTTGACTGACGACGAACGGGGTCGCTAGCAGATTCAACCCGTAACCGGCGATTAGCGGGAGGATCTGGGCGATCGCGCCGACGGTGAGCGACTGCACCCTGGGTGCGCCGGAGCGGCTAGGCATGGTGATCTCCCGCGAAGACGAGAGGTTCCCCGGTGCACAGCCACGATGTGTGCGCGGCGAAACTCTTCGCGCGCACCACTCGCTGGCCGCGAGGTGCGGTCAAGACCGTCTTCGGACACCGCGCGAGGGCCTTTGACCAGAGCCCGAGAGCACGCAGGCGCAGAGGTGCATCCAGCTCGTGGCTGCGGATCAGATCGGCCAACACCCACATCTGGTCGAGCATCGCCGTACCGGAGAACGTCTCGGTGGCGTTGCCGGCATGGTGCCAGCGGACGGTGAGCTCCTCGTCGATGAACGCCGCGTCGCTGCGAGTAAGCATTCGCAGCCACGCGTCGACGTCTTGCAGTTGCGGTACCTGCGGGCGGAATCCACCGGCAGTGACCAGTGTTTCGCGCCGCAGCATCACCGATGTCGGTTCTCCGATCGGATTCCCTTCGGCACCTGCGGCGAGGTAGCGCCGGATCAGTTCCGTGCCGTCATTGAGTTTGTGAAGGGGACGCAAGGGGTGTTCGAGGCGGCCGTAGCGCGCCTTCCACACGTGGTCGGGCGTGACCACTCGTCGCGGCGCGAACGCCAGCCCGACGTTGTCGTCATCGAAGGCAGGCACCAGTTTCGCGAGACAATTGGGAAGCAGCCAGTCGTCGGCGTGGACGAATTGGACCAACTCGCCGCGTGCCGCTCCAAGACACCTGTTGTGGTTGCCGACCATGCCGAGATTCGTCCGGTTGCGGACGATCCGGATCCGAGGATCGGAATAGGCCCGAACGCGAGCGATGGTCGCGTCGGTAGAGTTGTTGTCGACCACCACGCACTCGAAGTCGGTATACGTCTGGGCCAGTACGCTTTCGATGCTTCGCCCGATCGAACTCGCGCCGTTGTAGACGGGTATACAGACACTGACCGTCGGCGTCCGGGTCGGCGTGAAGTGTCGCGGCGCGAGCGCGACGGCGAATTTAGGCATTGAGCACCGACGGATCGAATACGAGCACACCCTCGCTGGCTCCGTCTTGATCGTATTGCGCAATCACCTTGTCCGGCAGTAACTCTCCGGTATCTGTCTGGCGGTAGTCGCGAACCGATGTTCCAGTGCACTTGGAGTCCACATTGGCCGGGCCTGCGAACGCGACCAGGTCGTCGATGTGCACCGTCCGGAAGTCGATGCTCAGGCGCGCTGTTCCCGTCTGGTTGGGTACCGTGGAATGGAGCTGAGCACCGGAGAACGATAGAAGCGAACCGGGTTCGCCGACGACGCGAAGCTCCGTTGCCGGCCTGCCCGCGGCCAGTCGAGGATGCGGGCGCGGATCATGCTTGACGTATGCCGCCGCATCGCGCCGCGCGGTCCGATTCCACTCGTAGGCATCAAAACCGTTGCTGGTATTGGGGGCCGGTCGCTGCCAGAAGTCGGGATGGAACTGCATACCCGTCACAGCCGAGTTGCCTGCGATGGGTGTCCACCAATTGTTTTGGCACTGCGGGGCGGAGTACCACGTATCGCGATGGGGTGTGTAGTTGTAGCCGAGGCCGGACGACAAGTAGTCCGACGGCGGGACGACGCGCAGCTTGGGCAGATCGAAATAGGTCTTGGACGGATCGGCTCCGAGGTCGACCAGGATCTCTCTGACTAGTTGCTTGGATTTGTAGTGGTGGGTGAAACGCGGCTTCAGTGTCGCGAGAATATGCACGTAATCCTGGACGCTCAATTCAGCATGAGCGGTAAGCGGATCGAGACCGCCGAACGCTTGGGTGATCATCCCAAGTGCGAACTGGGTGAACGCCTTTACCGTCTTTCGTGGCGGCATGCAGAAGACTTCGCCGTCGTACAGTCGACGTCGTCGTTCGTCGTCGGTGAGGTTGGCCTCGGTCGAAACTACCCATGCCATGGCGTATTTCCTTTCATGCGAATGTCGCGGTCGCGGCGATCATTCGAGGATCGCCAGCCTGGGGATGGGAACGACGAACCGCGCGCCCCACTGGCGGACATAGGACATCTCGCGCATGATCTCGTCCGTCAGATTCCACGGCAGGATCAGCAGGAAGTCGGGCCGTGTCACACGAATGTGTGAGGGTGGGTAGACCGCAAGGTGGGTGCCAGGAAGAAAGTGGCCCTGTTTGTGTGGGCTGCGATCAACGGCGTAGTCGATCAGGTCATCTCGGATACCGCAATAGTTGAGAAGCGTGTTGCCCTTGGCCGGTGCGCCGTACGCCACCGTCGTCAATCCGCAGTCGCGCGTATCGATCAAGAACCTCAGCAGCCTGCGTTTCACGCGCTCCACACGCTCGGGATAGCCGAGGTAGCCCTCGAGGCTGTCGAGATGCGCCGCGCACTCGGCGTCCTCCACTTCGCGAACCCGAGCTGTGGTCTCGTGTCCGCTGAAGCCGGTGTGGCAGGCGTAGATCCGCAACGAACCGCCATGGGTCTCGAGCTGCTCGACGTCGAAAATGCGTAGGTGGTAGGCGGCGAAGATGCGGGCCACGGTCAACAGCGAGAAGTAGGAGAAGTGTTCGTGATAGATGGTGTCGAACTGGTTCTGCACGATCAGCTGAAGGACGTGGGGGAATTCCATGGTGATCACCCCGCCGGGGGCCAGCACTAACGACATGCCCGCGACGAAGTCGTTCAAGTCGGGCACGTGCGCGAGTACATTGTTGCCAATCAACAACTTCGCTCGTTTCCCGCGATCGACGAGTTCACGAGCGAGCTTCGCACCGAAAAATGCTGTTTCCGTGGGGATTCCCTGCTGACGGGCGACGGCCGCGATGTTCTCCGCCGGCTCGATGCCCAGTGCTGGAATACCTGCGTCGACGAAGTTCCTCAACAGATACCCGTCATTGCTGGCGATTTCGATGACTTGGGTCGAACTGTCGAGGGCGAAGCGGGGAATCACTTCCTCTGCGTACGCTTGGGCATGCTCCAGCCAGCTCGGGGAGTAGGACGAAAAGTAGGCGTATTCATTGAATATGGAGTCCGGAGACTGAAACTCGGCGACTTGAACGAGCAGGCAGTCCCCGCATACGTAGGCGTGCAACGGGTAGAAGGTCTCGGGCTGGTCCATCTGCGCTTCGGTCAGGTACGAATTCGCCAGCGGTGACATTCCCAGATCGCAGAACGAGTGTTTCAGTGGCGATCCGCAGTGTCGGCACACGTTCTTCATTGGAGTGATCCGACCGGTTCGTCCGACCAAATCTTCCACGGCGCCTTGCCGCTGTTCCACAGGTTGTCGAGGTTGATCTTGTCCCACAAGGTGTCCATCCCCAGCCAGAAGCCGTTGTGGCGATATGCGGACAGCTCGCCGTCGGCGGATAGACGGTTCAAGGGCCCTTGTTCGAAGATCGTGTCGTCGTCATCGATGTAGTCGAGGACCGACGGGGAGGCAACGAAGTATCCGCCGTTGACCCAACCGCTACCACCCCTGGGCTTCTCGGCGAATCGGGCTTGGCTGTCGTCTTCGAGATCGAGGGTTCCGTAGCGACCCGGCGGCTGAACCGCGGTGACGGTCGCAATGGAGCCCACTTCGCGGTGGAAGTCGATGACCTTGCGGACGTCGAGGTCGGTAACGCCGTCGCCGTAGGTGAACGAGAACGAGTCGTCCCCGATGTGATCCCTTGCGCGAAGCAGGCGCCCGCCGGTCATCGTGTCCGCACCGGTGTCAAGCAATGTCACGGTCCACGGCTCGGTCTTGGACTGCAATGTCGTGACAGTGTCGGTTGCCAAGTCGATCGTCACGTTCGAGGAGTGAAGGAAGTAGTTCGCGAAGAACTCCTTGATCATGTAGCCCTTGTAGCCGAGTAACACGATGAAGTCGGTGATGTCGGCCGCGTCGTAAATCTTCATGATGTGCCACAGAATCGGGCGGCCCCCGATCTCGACCATGGGCTTGGGCCGAGCCTGGGATTCTTCACTGATCCTGGTGCCGCGTCCGCCGGCAAGAATTACTGCCTTCATCTATCGCTCCTTCTTCGAGATGAGTAGCTGATGCAGATGCGTGCAGACTCGGTCGACCTGTGCCTCGTCCAACATGAGTGCCGACGGAAGGTTGATCGACCGGGCGGCGACGTCGTAGGCGACCGGGTTGCGATCGGCGGCGCCGCGCACGGTGTCGTATTCCGAGAATGCGGTCAGTGAACTCAACGGCGGGAGGAATGGGCGGGTGTCTATGGAGTGCCCGTCGAAGTACGCCATCATCTCGTTGGTCGACAGACCGTAGGAACGGTCGACCACGAGGGTGACCATCCAGAACGTATTCGTCACATCCGGCCGGTCGTGGTTGAGTTGAATTCCGGGGATCTCGTTGAGACGCTCGGCATACCAGCCGAAGATTCGCTTCTTCTTGTCCAGCAGTTCGTCGATGCGGGATAGTTGCGCCCTACCAAAAGCCGCTTGCAGGCTGCTCATCCGGTACTTGAATCCGATTTCGTCGGTTGTGAAGTACCGATGGTTCGCTCGGTTGCGGCCGTGGTCGCGCATCGTCGAGATCCGCTCGAACAGATCATCTCGTTTGGTGACGACCATCCCGCCCTCGCCGGTCGTCATTGTCTTGGTGCCGTGGAAGCTAAATACGCCGATATCGCCAAGGGTTCCCGCCGGGGCATTGTGCCAGGTTGCGCCGATGGCCTGGGCAGCATCTTCGATGATTGGAATGCCTTGGGCGAGTGCGCCGATGGCGCCCATATCGGGGATGCTGCCGTACAGATCAACGACGACGACCGCCTTGGTCCGCGGGCTGATGCACGCTCTGAGTGAGTCGGGGTCGATGCACCACGTGTCGCGGTCGACGTCGGCGAACACCGGGGTGGCGCCGAGGTACACGATGGGTGCCGCGCTCGCCACCCAGGTCGCTTCGGGCACGATGACTTCGTCGCCGGGGCCGATGCCAAGGGCAAGCATCGCCAGATGAAGTGCCGAGGTTCCGTGTGGCACCGCCGCTGCGTGCGCCACATCGAGATAGCCGGCGAACTCCGACTCGAACAAGCCCACCGACTGCCCGGCTGAGCAGTACCAGTCGTTGGCGGCAGCTTCTGCCACGTAGCGCACCTCGAGATCGGTGACCCATGGGCCGGCAACCGGGATACGGTCCCTGGCAGTCGAATTGCCGTTGATCGTTGCGGCTCTGAGCGCGCTCATCGCCGTGCAACCTGTCGCAGTTCGAGGTCGACATCCCCGCGGTCGATGAGCTGTTTGACGGTTCGGAGCCGGAAGTAGCGCGGCCCTGCGAAGACCTCCGACGTCAGTCCACCGCGTGCGTACGCTGCGCACAATTGTTCGATCCCTTGCCGCACAGTCCATTGCGGCCGGTATGCGGGCATTGCGCGGTGAATCTTGCCGAAATCAACGCGGTAGTTGCGGATATCGGGCGTTGCCCCGGCAGCGCAGCTGACGCTTGCCCCAGGCACGATCGCCGCGACGACGTTGGCCACATCGCGCACCCGGTAGTTCTCGCCGACCCGGCCGACGTTGAACGCCTGATTGTGGACCGCGTCACGGGGAGCGACGAGCACCTGGGCGAAAGCCTGCGCGATGTCGAGAATGTGCACCAGTGGACGCCACGGAGAACCGTCAGTTTGCATGGCCACCATGCCGCTGGTCATTGCATGGCCGACGAGATTGTTGACAAGGACATCCGCGCGCAGCCTGCGTGAAACGCCGTACGCCGTAGCGTTGCGCAGGTACACCGGCGAGAAGCTGTCGTCCGCCAGCGCTGAGAGCGCGTGTTCGACATCGACTTTCGATTCGCCGTAGGGCGTCACGGGGTTGAAGGCCGCGCCTTCGTGGAGTTCTGTGTCGCCCCCGCGCCCGTACAGGCTGCATGACGATGCGAACAGAAAGCGACCTACTCCAGCGGCTTTGGCCATTTCCGCCAGGCGGATCGACGCATCGCGGTTGATGGCATACGTCAGCAGCGGATTCAAGTCCGCGAGTGGGTCGTTGGACAACGCCGCGAGGTGTACGACGGCGTCGAAGCCGAGTAGGTCGGCCACGGTCACGTCGCGCAGGTCGACGTCGAGCGCCGGCACCGGGTCGGGTGGGGCGAGGAAGTCGCACTCGCCGTATAGGTCGATATCTAGGCCGACGATGTCATGGCCGAGGTCGGCTAGATACGACGTCATCTCGACACCGATGTAGCCCAGGTGGCCGGTGATCAGGACCCTCATGCGGCAGTCACGCTTCCTTGGAGGTGAGCCGGGAGGTGGCCGCCCGGGGGGCGGAGCGGACCACCTCCCGGCATTTCAGCCAGGTCGATGACATTGCGGCCGCATGGTGACGCACGCCGTTTGCTAACGGCGTTCGGCTAATAATGACGTCTGCGTCAGCTATTGTCCAGATATTGGCTAATATTGCTTGTCCGGATGAGTTTAGATCAGCAAGATAGTTTGCTATATCGCCGTCGGACTGGTTTGCGGCGGACCCGTTGTTTCCCTGCAGCACTCTTGGAATCATGGCTCCTCCAATCGGTCCTTGGCGGGAAATGTGACGCTGTGTGGCGTGGTGATGAGTGTGCATGAGCTTGCCCTAGTCCGCAGTCGATTGCAAGACGAATACTGGATCAATCTGACAAAAAACCACATAGAGACGGTTTTCGAAGGCGACTTCCGAGGGCCGGCCGGCGACCTGCGAAGGTTGCGAGCAGTTGCAGATGCAAATGTTAGAAGTGCTATTGAATAGTCCGACCGGCGATGCTGCCGGCGATCCGGAAGTCTGATTGCACGTCACACCGGTAACACTGTTCACGGGGATTCACAAACGTTAGGACCTTTGCTAGAAACTTGGCAAAGGTTACTAATGGTGTTACGTGAAGTTAACCATAAAATTAGACGGCAAATTGAAAATGCTATAGCGCTCGGCGAGGCGAGTCGTCAGACTCTGGGTATGCGCGGGATCCTCCTGGCCGGTGGCACCGGCTCACGACTGCACCCCATCACCGTCGGCGCGAGCAAGCAGTTGTTGCCGGTCTACGACAAGCCGATGATCTACTACCCGCTGTCGACGCTGATCCTTGCCGGCATCCGCGATGTACTTGTCATCACGACGCCGACGGATGCCGCCGCATACAGCAGGCTGTTGCGGGATGGCACGCAATTCGGGATCTCGATCACCTACGCCGTTCAGCCCGTTCCCGACGGGCTCGCGCAGGCATTCATTCTCGGCAGAGACCACATCGGTACCCAACCCGTGGCGCTCATGCTGGGCGACAACATCTTCTACGGTCCCGGACTGGGAACACGGCTCGGCAGGTTCGACGACATAGTTGGGGGGACGATCTTCGCCTACCGGGTGTCCGATCCCAGCCGGTACGGCGTAGTCGAATTCGACGATCGCCATCGGGCAGTGTCTTTGGAGGAAAAGCCGAAGTCGCCGCGGTCGGAATATGCGGTTCCTGGTCTGTACTTCTACGACAACGATGTCGTCGACATCGCTGCCGACCTACAGCCTTCGGAGCGCGGAGAGTACGAAATCACCGATATCAACCGTGCGTACCTGGATATGGGGAAGTTGTCGGTCGAGGTGCTTCCTCGTGGCACCGCTTGGCTCGACACCGGCACCCCCGCCTCACTGCTCCAGGCGGCGAACTACGTTCACACGATCGAGGAGCGTCAAGGTCTGAAGATCGGTGTGCCCGAGGAAGCCGCCTGGCGGCGCGGGTACCTAAGCGATGATGAACTGCGGGAACGGGCCGAGCTTCAGTACAAGTCCGGATACGGTCGCTACCTGCTGGAACTCCTTGACGGCTTGGGTGCGCAGGCCGTGTCGGCCTGATTGCCCCCAGCAACCGATATCAGCTCGACGGAACCCTCACATCATGATCAATTCGATACATGTACAACGTAGACCTAGCAAAACAGCCGATAAGTATCTAGAGTGGCCAAGTAACAAGCGCGATGCACGTTCAACCCGGGGTGACCACCCCGGTACCGCCGAACCCGGGAGGGCGGGGCGGTGAGCGAACGGAGGAAGAGCGAATTGCCAGCCGTCGATACCGCAGGACCCCTGCACTGCACTCCTGTCGCGGCGGGCACCGTCAGCGACCTCGCCGCGATGGAGGTGGCGTTTCGCCTGAGGGTGCTCAGCCATCCAGTCCGGATCAAACTCCTCTCGATGCTGTTTGCCGCCTCGCGGGGTGAGGAATGCGGACGCGTCCTCGCGACCACCATAGGGCTGCCCGAGACCACCATCAGCCATCACCTGCGCCAACTGCGCGGGGCAGGACTCATCGAATCGCGGCGACGTGGCATGCATGTCTATCACCGTCCGCAACAACGGGCCCTCAACGCTTTGTCGACAACACTCGACCCGGATGCCGAGCGCGGGTTCGGCGCCCTGGAGTCCCGCTTCGACTAGTAAGCGCCGGCCCCGTTGACCACGACGCGTAGTGTCCTGGCGACGATCAACAGGTCGTTGAGCATCGACCAGTTCTCGACATAGGACAGATCGAGCCGCACCGAGTCATTCCAAGACAAGTCCGATCGGCCACTGACTTGCCATAGGCCGGTTATGCCGGGACGTACCAGCAGTCTGCGCCTGACGTGATCGTCATACATGTCGACCTCACGGCGCAGCGGCGGCCGAGGGCCGACCACGCTCATCTGCCGATTGAGAACATTCACGAATTGCGGAAGCTCGTCGATGCTGAAGCGG
>Ga0187894_10005786_pt1 | contig 12423 bp, 8 predicted proteins | sample GBC1701081metaG_FD_136650 | JGI IMG/M metagenome (GOLD analysis project Ga0187894, IMG submission 136650) | White microbial mat communities from a lava cave in the Kipuka Kanohina Cave System on the Island of Hawaii, USA - GBC170108-1 metaG ... | reverse complement strand
CTGCAGCAGCTCTTCAATGGCGATCACCCCGACGTGGCGCTGGGGCTGAACAACGTCGCCGCTTGCCTGCAATCGCTGGGCCGCCAGGCCGAAGCGCTGCCCAGGTACGAGGCAGCGCTGGAGATGTTCCGCCGCGTTCTTCCCCCCGGCCACCCGAACAGGCTTTACCCGCAAGTCGGTATGGCCCGCACACTCATCGATCTGATGCGATTCTCCGAAGCCGAGCCGCTGCTCCTCGACGCCACGGAACAATGCGAAAAGTCGGCACAATCGCATCGAATGCACTGGCGAAGCGTCCTCAAGCAAATGCTCAAGCTCTACGACGCCTGGAACACCGCCGAACCGGGCAAGGGCTACGACAAAAAAGCCGGCCAGTGGCGCGCCAGGCTCGCCGAGTACCAGGCCAGCACGCAGCCGGCGAGTCCGTCGGCCGGGTGAGTTGCAACGTACAATTCAACATTAGGCCGAACAAAGGGGTCAATCCTGCTCTGTAGAAAACCAAGTCTACAGTTGCGTTTGCCGTGTGGTCGCCAGGGGGAATGCGCAGCAGTAGCGCGCGAGGGAGAATTGCATGACCGCCGCTGAAATCATGTCCGAACTCAAGGCGCTGGGCCGCGACAGCTACAAAAAAGTCTTGCTCAACCACGGCATCCGCGAACCCGTCTTCGGCGTCAAGATCGAGGAGATGAAAAAAATCCAGAAGCGCGTCAAGAAGGACTACCGGCTGGCGCTCGACTTATACGACACCGGCGTCTACGACGCCATGTATCTGGCCGGGCTGATCGTCGACGATTCCCGGATGACCCAGAAAGATCTCCGGAATTGGCTTGCGAAGGCCAGTTCCGCCGCGCTGTCGGAATTCACCGTCGCCTGGGTGGCGGCGGAGAGCCATCATGGATGGGACCTGGCCCTCAAGTGGATTGACTCCGCCAAGGAAGGCACGGCGTCGGCCGGGTGGTCTACGCTCGCCGGACTGGTCGCGATCAAGGATGACGCGGAACTCGATATCGGGGAATTGAAGCGCCTACTGCAACGCGTCCAGAAGACCATCCACGATTCGCCCAACCGGGTCCGCTACGTGATGAACCGTTTCGTGATCGCCGTCGGGAGCTACGTCAAATCGCTCACGCAACTCGCGCTGCAGACGGCGGCGAAGGTGGGTCCCGTGACGGTAGACATGGGCGATACCGAGTGCAAGGTGCCGAGCGCCGCGGAATACATCAGGAAAGTCGAGCAGCGCGGCGCGATCGGCAGGAAGCGCAAGACCGTGAAGTGTTGAGCAGGCGCCGGTCAGTGATTTGGCAATTCTTGCAAACCAGTGCTCCACGCAGGCTCGGTGTATTCGCAACACCCCAGTTCCGACAATGCGCAAGAGCAGAAAGAGATCGCGCAAGACTGTTCGTCAGCCGTCGCTCTCATGCCGCCTCTCTCTAAAATCTAAACAGAAAACCGCCCGGATTGATCGAAAAACGAGGTTCCGATCATCGGGTTTATGTCGATGGCAGGCATAGCGGGCCCTCGCTATTTCGACGGCCTTGGCGCGAGCGTCCGGGCCGTTTTTGTTGGTGGACCCGATAGGAACCAGTGACTTCAACTTCCAGTCTTCGCCGCCAGTCGCCCCAGTTTCGCTCTGCCCGGGGTCGAGACAATCCAGGGGTTCTGCGCGACCAGCCACGCGCGAGCTACCTGCGCAGGCGTCGATGGCGCCGAAGCCTGCCCATCAAGTGACTCGGTCGCAGTAGGATTTAGACTGACACCATCGGCAACGTCCTGCAATCAGATTATGCAGGATCATTTACGCAGATTCTGCAAAACCATTTACGGCGGATCGACGGAGTCGTCCGTCGGCAACCTCACGATTGCCTCCACTCCGCCGCGACTCTTGAGCGTGATGGTTCCCCCATGGGCTTCGACAATCGTTCGGCAGATGGCCAACCCGAGGCCAACGCCGCCATTGACGGAGCCCGCGCGAGCCCGATCGACGCGGTAGAAACGGTCGAAGATGCGCGGAAGCTCCGTGTCGGGAATTCCGGGGCCGTCATCCTTCACGGTCAGTGTCGCGACTTCGGCATGATTCTCGAGCCGAATCGTGATGGAGCGTCCACTTGTGTTGTACTTGACCGCGTTATCAAGCAGATTGATCAGCACCTGTTTGATTCTTGAGACGTCAATGCTCACGATCACCGAATCGAGTGGCCCAACATCAATCGATAGCCCGCGCTCCTCAACCATCGGTAAGTAGAGTTCCACAGCGCCCCGGATCAATTCATCCAGTCGCGATTGATGGCGATGTAGAGACATCTTCCCGGCATCGGCGCTGGCAAGAAAGAGGAGGTCATCGGCGATTCGACCCAGGCGCGAAAAGTGTTCAATGCTCGTTTCCATCGTTTCGCGAAGTTCCTCCGCGCTGCGCGGCCTTGACAGGGCCACCTCCGTGGCCCCGCGCAGGGCAGCCAGCGGCGTGCGAATCTCGTGTGAAGCGTCCGCCGTAAACTGATGAACGCGTTGCATCGCGGTTTGGATGCGCCCAAGCATTTCGTTGAGCGTTTCAGCCAACTGATCAAGTTCATCGCCGTTTCCGCTTCGCGGAAGGCGATCGTACAGGTTGCCTGATTCAATCCGCCGCGCGGAGTTCGTTATCAATTCAACGGGTCGCAGGCTTCGTCCGGCCACGAATCTTCCCCCCGCGACGGCCGCGACGGCCACAACCGCGAGTGCGAGAATCGACATTAGCCGGTATTTCGCCAGCGATCTCTCGGTCCCGTCGAGTCGGTAGCACGCTTCGATGATCAGCAACCTGCCGGCGCCATTCGAGACCCGCTCGTAAGCGGTTCGATAATTCGATTCTCCCGAACGCGTCGTTTGGGTCCCGATCCTGGTTTGATTCGCGTCCAGTCTCGATGCCGTCGCCGGGTCGCGCCGCAGCGGCAACGGATCCTCGGTATTGCTCGTAAAGAGGAGATTGCCCGCATCATCGAAAGCGCGAAAGATCAGGTCTTCGCGGCGACGGCTTCCCAATTCATGTCGAATGTCATCTTGAATCCGGTCAAATCCCCCCCCGGCGGCGAGTTCATCCGTCACGATCGAGGCCAGCTCACTCAATTCTCCCTCGACGAAACTATCCACTTCAGCCAGGAGGGCACTGGCCAGTCCGTAATACAGCATGACAGAAAGAAGCCCGCACGCGATCAAGGTCGTGGTGCAACTCCACAGCGTCAGTCGCGCGCCAATGCTCAACCCGAGACGGGGGCGCTGATTATCCCCCGAGGACATATCCCACTCCCCGAATGGTCTGAATCAGGGATTCATTCCGTCCTTGATCGATTTTCCTTCGCAGCCGGTTGATGTGAACATCCACGACATTGGACTGAGGATCGTGGTTCATATCCCAGACGTATTTGAGGATCATTGACCGTGAGACTACCTGACCCCGATGGCGGACCATGAATTCCAGCAGGGAAAACTCGCGGATCGACAGCTCGACGCGCCGGCCCGCACGCAGCACCGTCCGCGTCAGGACATCGACTGAGAGTTCGTCGATGACGTACGGACTACCGGTCGCCAACGCTCCGCGGCGCAGCAAGGCGCGGATCCGTGCCAGTAATTCCGCGAAACTAAACGGCTTTGACAGATAGTCATCGGCGCCGAGATCCAGTCCCCGAATCCGATCGTCCAGCGCATCGCGCGCCGTCAAGCAAATGACCGGCATGCAGAGTTCCTTCTGACGCAATTCGCGGACGATTTCAAACCCGTCCATGCCCGGCAGCATGAGGTCGAGCACGATCACGTCGTAGGCTTCCCGGCTGGCGAGTTCGAATCCTTCAGTTCCATTGGCGGCATGATCCACGCTGAATCTATTCTCCCTCATCCCTCGCGTGATGAAGGCCGCCACACCCAGGTCGTCTTCGATGACGAGCGCTCGCACTGAAACCTCTCTTGCGAATGACGGGCGAATCGACGCATCGCGCGCCCGCCGCAGATTCCGATCATTGTCAATCTGGCCGCCGTCGCCATCAAGTGTGACCTTCAGGCCGGTACGAAGAGTTCATGAGCGCTTCAAACACAGCCTGCCGGCGGCGGCGAGCCAATCTGCCCCTCAGTGCGATGTCGTGCGCATGATTATGACAACAATGTAATGCTCCGGCGTTGCATTTTGGCTAGTCCAGCAAGCACACGAGAATAAAATGCAATCCGAGTGATCCGGCCGCTGCCGGCAATTTCCGGCGGCGATTCGTCAGACCGGCGTCACTGAAATCCAGAGGGCCCAGACAATGCTGCGTTCGTTCCTCATGCTGCTCTCCGTCCTGCCTTGCACCACTTTTTCTGTTGCGGAAACACCCTCCACGAAGGATTCCCGATCACCCGCCGTCAGCCGTCAAGCACCGCTGAGCCTGGCGGCCTACGGCACGCCGGAAAAACAGAAAACGAAGTCAGCGTCATCCGACATAACGCTTGAAGAGCGTTCGAGCGGCAGCACGAAGGAATCGTCCGAATCAACAGGGACCGATTCGGTCGAGAAATTCGGCTACCGCGAAGTCAGCGATTTTTTCAACATTCGCGAGGCCAACCCGCAGGTCGACAAGGGCGAATGGGAATTTGAATTCGAGACAAAATGGTTCACTCGCTCGAACGGGGAGAGGGACGAAATCGGCATCGCCCAGACACTCAAGTATGGCGTTACGGATGATTTCTTCATTGAACTGGAAGAGGAACAGGGTCATCTGGGAGATGGCGCCGATCAGGGCAATGGCGATTTATTCATCGTTCTGTTCAACCGCTTTATCCGCGAAGACGAAACGGTGCCGGCCGTCGCTGCGCAGGTTGAGATGCGTCTTCCGACGGGCGACGGCTCCAGTGGGATTGACGCCGCGCTAAGTCTCATCACGACCAAATCGATCACCGATCGACTTCGCGTCCACCTTGAAGGGATCATCGAGACCGCGAACGGCGGATCGGGTGAGGAAGACATCAACCGTCGCCATTTTCAGTGGGCGATCGGGCCTGGGATCGATTACCAGTTCGACGAACGGACCCTCGGGCTTCTGAATTACATCAACCGGAGCAGCGAGGAATATGGCGAGCACAATGAAAATTTGCTCGAGTTTGGCGTCGTTCATGAGATCTACCACAACGGCGACATTCATTCGCACATCAAGCTGGCCGCCGACGTCGGCCTCGATGGCCAGGATGAGACGCCGAATTTCGGCACGAAGTTCCAGTGGTCCATCGATTGGAAGTAGCCGCATTCCGGCGCCGTCGGCCGGAGCGCGGGCCTCGGGGGGCAGGGTTGCGACTCTTTTTCGCGGTGCTGACGCTGGCCGGATGCGCTCGCGTCAACCCCGAAAAGGATTTTGACCGCGCATCCGCACTTCTGCGCGGCCACACCGAGTTTGATTCAGGTTACACCGCGCCGGGAAATGAGCTGGTCCGCGAGCGAATCGCCAAATTGTTGGCAGACGGCCTTACCGCCGACGAGGCCGTGCAGGTCGGGCTGCTTAATAATCCATCCTTTCAAAGCGCCTTCCTGAGAATCGGCGCATCGCGCGCGGACGTCGTTCAGTCGGGATTACTGACGAATCCCTCGATTTCCCTGAGCGTTCGCTTTCCCGAAGGCGGCGGGCGATCCAACCTCACGTTCGGTATGGCGCAGGAGCTTGTGGACCTCTGGCAGATCCCCGTCCGACGCCATGTCGCCGAAATGGAGCTGGAGCAGGTGGTGCTGTCGGTTGTCAACCAAGGCGTTGATCTGGTCGCCGGCATCCGCGGCAAGTGCTACACACTGCTGGCGCTGCAGGAAACCGAGGCGATCACGCGCGAACACCTGGACCTGGTTCGCCGTTCAATCGACATTTCCGAAAGACGGTTCAAAGCGGGCGAAACATCCAAGCTGGACGTCAGCCTCGTCCGCGCCAACATGCTCCAGGTGCAGATCGACCTGATCGGCACGCAGCGCGATCGCCGCATCGCAGAAACCGCTTTGGCGAACGCGATCGGGCTTGGCCGTTCGGGGGATCAATGGCGCCTCGTTGACGCTCTTCCCCAAACCCTTCATCCCCTCGACAACGAACACGAGATTCTCGACCAAGGCATGACGGAGCGTCTCGATTCGCAGATCGCGGTCGCGGAGATCCGGCAGGCCGAAGGCGAATTGCGGCGACAATACCTGAACTTCCTACCCAGCGTCGCCGCCGGAGTCGAGTGGGAACGACTCGAGACCCGGGCGCTGCCCGGCCGGAAGATCATGAATGACACCGCGCGGGCATCATTTCTCAACGATCAACTGACCGCGCCCGACATTCAGACGCGGGGCGAACGCAATCTTGACCATAGCCAGATCATTGACTCGCTGCTGGGCCCCACTTTTGCGATCACGCTTCCAATCTGGGATCAGAACCAGGCCCAGATCGCCAAGGCGCGCTTCAAAGTCATCGAATTGCGAACGAAGTATGAAGGGCTGCTCAATCAGGTGGCCCAGGAAATCGGCCAGGCGATCACGGCCTATCGAGCCGGGCTCCAGCTTGTTGATTTCTACAAGAACGAGGGCCTCCCCCAGGCGGAGGAGAACCTTGAAGCGGCACGCAGCGCCTACGAAGCCGGCGAGCAGAACGTCGTCGCGCTGATCGAGGCGCAGGAAAACCGTCTGACCCAGCGGCGCGCGTACGTGGCAGCCCGGCGCGATCTCGCGCAGGCCGCCGCCGAACTTGCCCGATCGGTCGGCGGACGTCTGCCGGAACCAGCGGCGAGCCGACCGGTGAAGATCCCGCACGACGCCCAATCGGCGACACCGGCTGATTCGCCCGGGTGACGAGCTTCGGCGAGCCAGACCTACAGTTGAAAGATGAGGCAACCATGAAGCAAAGGTTTACTGAATGGAGCATTCTCCCGGTCATCGGGCGGCACGGCGCCGCGGGAGCGGCGATTGGGGCGATTCCCATGCTGCTGACCGGCTGTATGGCGGCTGCCAGCGACAACATGAACGCCAACGCATCAACCACAGACCTGACGGGAGCGATCATCCAGTCTCTGTCAACCTTCTTTTTCGACTTCGCGCGCCAATTGATCGCTGCGATCGTGTTCTGACAGGATCGGAAGGGACATCATCATGACGCTGATTCGATGGATCGGACTCGTGTCCGCGGTCATGCTCGCGGGAAGCGCGGTCGACCTTTCGGCTCGGATCGCGGCGGCAGCCCCGCCTTTGCACCGGCAAGACGACGCGGCTGCGGCGGACTCCGATCGGCATGCGCCGACTGAACCAGAATCTGTCGCGGAGAACGGTGATTCAGGCAAGGGGCACGCCGAGGGGGAACAGGACGAAGAAAATTCCGGCGAGGCGCCTTCGTGGGTGAAACATGAAAACGGAAAATCATTCATCGAGCTTGAGTCCGAAGCGCAGAAACGAATCGGCCTCGAAACCCAGCCTCTCAGCGCCGTCCAGGCCCGACCCGAAGTGATGGCATACGGAATCCTTGAGGAAGACCCCACCGCCGCCTTCACTCTCCGAGCACCCTACGCCGGAATGATCACGCCCGCTTCGATTGCCGCGTGGCCTCATCTCGGAACGTCCGTTGAGTCGGCACACGTGTTGGGGGCGCTCCAGGTTCGGCTGACTGCGGTCGAGCGGGTCGATCTTCAAACCCGCAAGCTGGAAGCGAAGGCGGCCATTGCCGAATTGGTGGCCGATCTGCGATCGGCCCGCGCCTCCTACGAAAGCAAGTACAAGCTCAACAATCAGGGCAAAGTTGTCTCCGATCGGGCCATGGAAGAAGCCGAAGCCAAGGTGCAGATCGACGAGGCGAAACTCGCCTCGGCCCGCCAGCGCGAGGCGCTCTTCGACAAACTCGTCGGCGACGACGAGGGCACGATCGAGACGATCCCGCTCGCCGCGGGTCACCGTGGCGAAGTCGTGCAGCTTTTCGCCACGCCCGGAGAAGCCGTCGACAGCGGTCAGGCGCTTCTGCGTGTGGCGAGTTTCGATCATCTCATCGCGCGAATCGAATTACCGATCGGTCTCGATACGGATCGGCTCGGCGAAAACGCCTGGATCTCACTCCACGGGGACGACGGGCAGGTATTTGAAGCCAAGCGAATCGCACGCGCGGCGATGGCAGGCGCGCAGATGCGCGGCACGACCTTTCTTTACTCGGTGACTGTCCCCGACGATTCCCTGCGTCCCGGCATGCCGGTGGTCGCGCGGCTCTCAACGCGGGACGAGCCGATACAGGGCGTGCTGATTCCGCGCGGGGCGCTTCTAAGGTTTGCCGGATCGATGCGTGTATACGTACAGGTCGCCGAGGAGCGGTTCGAAGCGCGAGACGTGGTTTCGGCTCATCCAATGAAGGAGGGCTGGACCGCTCTCACAGCCAGCCTGTCTCCGGGCGAGAAAGTCGTTGTGAAAGCCGCACAGATACTCCTTTCGGAAGAACTCAAGGCCCAGATCGAACAGGAAGCGAAGGCGGAGGAGTAGCACCGATTGCGCGATGAGAGGGGGCCGACGTCGCGGCGGCATGGGGAATTGGAATTGCTCGAGCAAATCGTCACGTTTTCCGTGCAGCGCCGCCGCGTGGTTCTTTCGATCGCGACGTGCATGGTGGTTTATGGCATCTATTCAACGTTGAACGCCAAACTGGACGTGTTCCCGGACTTCGTCCAGCCCCAGGCGGTCATCCAGACCGAATCGCCGGGATTGTCGCCTGAGCAGGTGGAGGCGTTGATTACTCGGCCGATTGAGGGGGCCCTCGGCGGGGTCAGCAATCTTGAGTCGATACGATCGCAGTCGATTCAAGGCTTGTCGATCATCACGGTGGTGTTCATCGAAGGCACCGACATCTTCACGGCCCGGCAGATGCTCACCGAGCAACTCAGCGCCGTCGCGTCCGAACTTCCGAATGGCGCGAAGACTCCGAAGCTGACTCCACTCACTTCTTCGACGATGGACCTTCTGAAAATCGGACTGGTCTCGGACCGCCGGACTCCGATGGAGGTCCGCACCTTCGCCGACTGGACCGTGCGGCCGCGGCTTCAGGGCGTGCTCGGCGTTGCCTCGGTCGGTGTGATGGGTGGAGAAGTGCGGCAGTTGCAGATACGCGTCAACCCTCGGAAGCTCGTCGCGCTGAATGTCTCCCTGAGCGATGTCATCGCCGCGGCTTCCAACGCGACGGGAACGGTCGGGGCCGGCTTCGTCGAAACCGACAACCAGCGCGTCATCCTTCAGACCGAAGGTCAGTCCCTCTCACCCGAAACGCTCGGCTCTGCCGCGCTGACGACGACCGCGGGCGCCAATCTTCGCCTTCGAGACGTCGCCGACGTGGTCGTTGCCCCCGAAATGAAGTTCGGCGATGCATCGATCCAGGGCCGCCCGGGCGTGCTGGTGAAACTGCTCAGCCAGTTCGGTGCCAATACGATGGAAGTGACCGAGCGCGTTGAGACCGCCCTGGAAGAAATGAAGCCGGTGTTCGAAGCGGAGGGAATCCAGCTCTATCCCCGTCTCCATCGCCCGGCGACGTTCATCGAGACCGCACTGGAGCACGTCAGTCGTTCGCTCTACATCGGCGCCGCGATGGTCGCCATCGTGCTCTTTCTCTTTCTTTTCAATCTGCGCGTGGCGTTCATTTCGATTACGGCCATCCCGCTCTCGCTTCTCATTGCGATCATCGTTCTCGATCGTCTCGGCCTGACGCTGAACACGATCACCATCGGCGGACTGGCCATCGCCATCGGCGAGGTGGTGGATGATGCCATCATCGATGTGGAGAACATCTATCGGCGCCTCCGCCTCAATGCCCGATCCGCCGAGCCGCAGCCTTCATGGCGGGTCGTCGTCACGGCCTCGCTCGAGGTGCGGACGGCGGTGGTCTACGCCACGTTTCTCGTCGTGCTCGTATTCCTACCGGTCATGACAATGTCCGGGCTTCAAGGGCGGATGTTCGCGCCGCTGGGCATGGCCTATGTGCTGGCGATTCTGGCCTCGCTGGTGATTGCGCTGACGGTCACGCCGGCCCTTGCCGCGGTCCTGCTGCCCAATGCCGCGACGCGGGCCCGCGAACTTCGCGCGATGCATCATCTTCGATCGTTCTACGCCGCGATGCTCGCAGGACTCGTCAGGCATACAAGCGCGATTGTCATCGGCGTGGTCGTTCTATCGCTCGGCGCAGCGGTCATGCTCCTTCGTTCAAGCGAAGAGTTTCTTCCCGAATTCCGGGAAGGCCACTTCGTCCTGCAGGTGACCGCCGTGCCGGGTACCTCGCTCAAAGAGATGGTGCGGCTCGGCGATCTGATTTCGAACGACCTCGTCGCTCACGTCAGAATCGACGGCGTGCCGGTCATCGACACGATCGAGCTCCAAGTCGGCAGGGCCGAACTCGGCGAAGACCCCTGGGGTCCGCATCGGAGCGAATTTCACGTCGAGCTGAAGGCGAATATCGCGGGCGACGATCAGGCCGACGTACAGCATCAGATTCGCGACCGACTCGCCGCATATCCGGGAATCACGTTTGAAGTCCTCACCTTCCTTGGAGATCGCATTGGCGAGACACTGACGGGCGAAACGGCGGCCGTCGTCATTAACATCTTCGGCGATGAACTCGACGTGCTGGACCAAAAGGCCGGGCAGATCGCGTCCGCCCTCGCCGCCGTCCGGGGCGCGGCTGACGTCGCCGTGGCATCGCCGCCCGGCGCGCCACAGCTTCTGATCACCCTGCGGCAGGATCGATTGGCGGCCCTCGGGTTTCAGCCCGTGGAGGTGCTCTCGGCCATCCAGACATCCGTGCAGGGTGTTCGCGTCGCCCAAACTTACGAGGGCGCCCGCGTGGTCGACGTGGTCGTTCTTCAGGATCCCGCGACGATCGCCGATCCCGAATCCGTGGGCGATTTTCTTCTTCGCTCGCGTGACGGCGTGCTGGTGCCGCTGCGTGAGCTGGCCGACCTGAACAACGTCACCGGGAGGTACATGATGCTTCATGACGGCGGGCGGCGCCGCCAGGTCGTCACTTGCAACGTCGAGTCACGCGGGCTGAACGAGGTGGTCGCTGATGCCAGGGCGGCCGTGGCGCAGATTCCGATGCCGGCGGGCTGTTACGCCGTCTTTTCGGGTTCCGCCGAAGCGCAGTCGCAGGCACGGAACGAATTGCTCCTGCACTCCTCAATAGCCGCGTTCGGCATGGTCCTGTTGCTGGCGTCAGTCTTTCATAACGCGCGAAGCCTGGCGCTGGTTTTGCTGAATCTTCCGCTCGCGTTTGTCGGTGGCGTGTTGGCAGTCACCATGACCGGCGGGATTATTTCGATCGGCTCGCTCGTCGGGTTCGTCACGCTCTTCGGAATCACCATGCGAAACTCGGTGATGATGATTTCTCACTACGAGCATTTGGTGCGAGAAGAACAGGTGCTCTGGAACCTGAACGCCGCCATCCGCGGAGCGGGAGAACGCCTCATGCCCGTCCTGATGACCGCGCTCGTCACCGGACTGGGGTTGCTGCCGATTGCTCTGGGCAGTGGCGAGGTGGGTCGCGAAATCGAAGGCCCGATGGCAATCGTCATCCTGGGCGGTCTCGTCACGTCCACAGTACTGAACCTGCTTGTCATCCCAGTTCTTGCGGCTCGGTTCTTGCATCTCAAGAAGCCGGGCGGCATCGTTCTCGATATTTGAGCCGGTGGCTCTTGAAAACCATCGATACTGCATAGGGGCCCGCTTCGCGAAGATTATCCCTGCGCGCAAGTTTCCGGCTCGAAATCCGGAGTATGGACAGGACGGCCAGCGAGAGTCGGGTGATGAGCCCCGGACCACTATCGGGAGTGGTGAGATCGTCTCCAATTTGTGATGCAGGCCGGGCGGGCAATGCGGGAGTGTCGCGCGATCACGATTACTTTATGCCGCCAGTACAACCCTCATCCAGAATACCGCCCGGATGAAGCGAATTACGAGGAATTGATCGTCGGGTTTAGCGTGATGGCGGGCGCAGCAGCTCCCGCCAGTGGCTTCAATGGTGCCGCGGTTTTGGAACCGCGGACACCGGAGGTCCCAGGTTCGAGTCCTGCCCCCGCCATTTCGACGGCCTTGGCGATAGCGCCAAGGCTGTTTTTGCTTTCCAACCCGCAATGATGGCTCCGACTCTTTCTCCCTTTTATTTTGCGCGGATAACCCTGTACAACCGGAACTTGTGCTTGAAGCAGTAGTGTGCCGTGCGTAATTTGGTGAACAGCTTGGACGCCACTTTGCCCCGTTGAAACCCTCAAGCGACACGCCTGAGGATGCTCAGGTCATGGGTCAGGACCTTCCAGAGAATCTCATCGGTTCGGCCGCGAGCGCTGGTGGCGCGAAGTTCGCAGCCCAGGCCGCGCTTCATCTGGGAAATCGCGGCTTCGACGCGCCAACGCCGCCCGTAAACAGGTCGAGGAAAGGCACGCCTCATCTGGCGACGATACCCG
>Ga0187894_10005785_pt1 | contig 12424 bp, 15 predicted proteins | sample GBC1701081metaG_FD_136650 | JGI IMG/M metagenome (GOLD analysis project Ga0187894, IMG submission 136650) | White microbial mat communities from a lava cave in the Kipuka Kanohina Cave System on the Island of Hawaii, USA - GBC170108-1 metaG ... | reverse complement strand
GTGTCGGGGCTCGGCAGCAGCGTCGAGCAGGCGCCCTCATGGGCGCTCCAGCGCCGCGCCGCCGGCATGTAGATCTCGGGATTGGGGTCGGTGAGGCGGCGATAGAAAGCGTTCAAGAGGTCGCGCCGTTCGGCGGCGGGAATGAACTCGGCGAAGCGCCGCCACGCATCGGGGAAGAAGCGCCCCATGCCGTAGAGGAACCACTCCACCTCGCTGCGCCGGCAGAGGAAAATCCCGCGCAGGATGAAGCCCAAGCACCGGTCGGGGTGCGCTTTGCCGTAGGCGAGCGCCAGCGCGCTGCCCCAGGAGCCACCGAAGATCACCCAGCGCTCGACGCCGAGCGCGATCCGCAGTTTCTCGATGTCCTGGACGAGGTGATAGGTCGTGTTGTGCAGCGTCTCGGCGAGCGGCACCGAGCGTCCGGCGCCGCGCTGGTCGAACAGCACGATGCGGTAGCGGCCGGGATCGAAATAGCGGCGGTGGGTCGAAGCGCTGCCGGCGCCGGGGCCGCCGTGCAGGAACAGCACCGGCAGGCCGTCCGGGCGTCCGCATTCTTCCCAATAAAGCGCGTGGAGCTCGTCCACGCGCAGCATTCCGGTACGGAAGGGCTCGATCGGGGGATAGAGGTCGCTACGGGCCATCGCTGCCGAATTGCCTTTCGCTGCAGCCGGAACGAGACGGAAAGATCATGATATACAGTGTTCGTCGGCAAACGTCATGCCATGCATACTCACAACAACGTATTGACGGCCATCATAGCCGCGCTCGCCGCCGCGGCGTGGTTGGGCAGTGCCGCGGCGGCCGAGCTGCGCCGCGGCGCAGAGGTCAAGGCCGAGCGCGCGCAAGAGGGCGATACGCTGGCGCTCGAAGGCGGGCGCGTGCTGCGCTTGGCCGGCGTGCTCGCGCCGAAGCCCACCGACCGTGGCGGCCGCGAGCGCGAAATCGGCGAGGCTGTCGCGGCGGCGCGCGCCGCGCTCGATCGTTTGGCGCGCGGCCAAACGCTTGCGCTCTGGCATGGCGATCTCGCCGAGGACCGGCACGGCCGCGTTTTCTCCCATGCGCGCACCGCCGATGGGCGCTGGCTCGCCGACGAGCTGCTGCGGCTCGGCCATCTCCGCGTTTTCACGCAACCCGGGGCCGCCGAACGCGCCGTCGAAATGCTGACGCTCGAGGCCGAGGCGCGCGCGGCGCGCCGCGGCCTCTGGGCGATTTCCGCCTATGCCGTGCGCGGCGACGAGGAGGCCGGGCGCCTCACCGAATCGTTCCAGCTCGTCGAAGGCCGTGTGCTGAAGGCGGCGGCGGCGCGCGAGCTCTTCTATCTGAACTTCGGCCGTGACTTCCGCCGCGATTTCACCATCGGCTTCGACCGCGCCGCTCTCCGCGCGTTCCGCCGCGCGAACCTCGATCCGGCTTCGCTCGAGGGGAAGCGCATCCGCATCCGCGGCTGGGTGCTGTGGCGCGGCGGCCCTTATATCGGCGCGACGCATCCTGAGCAGATCGAGGTTGTCGACTAGCGCCATGCCCAAGCGGGCCGCCAACGACTGGTGGAAAACCTTCTTCGGCCCGCTGGCTGGGCTGGTAATGTTCGAGCCGCGCAGCGAGCGCAGCGAGCGCGAGGCCGATATCGTCCTGCGGCGGACGCGCGTGCGGCCCGGCGCCCGCGTGCTCGATCTTGGCTGCGGCACCGGCCGGATCAGCCTGATCCTTGCCGCGCGCGGCTACGGCGTGGTCGGCCTCGACTATTCGCCCCACTATCTTCGCGAGGCGAAAGCCAGGGCGAAGAAGCTGGGGCTCGAGCGCCGCGTGCGCTTCGTCCGCGGCGACATGCGCCGCGCCGCGCATCATGTCGGTGGCGGCGAGTTCGATCTCGTCGTCTCGCTGTTCAACAGCTTCGGCTATTTCGCGCGCCGCGCCGACGATGCCGCGGTCGTGCGCCAGGTCTTCCGGACGCGCAAGCCGGGCGGAGTCTTCGTGCTCAACACGCTCAACGAACGCGGCGTCATCGAGCGCACCCGCACACCGCAGAGACGCGGCGAGGAGACTCTCAAGAACGTCTTCATGCTCGACCATTTCGACTACGACCGGCGCCGGCGCCGGACCGAAGGCCGCTGGACGATCGTCGACGTCCGCGCCAAGCGCCCGAAGATCGCGCGTCTCCGCTTGAGACAGAACGTCTACACCCACGCTGCGTTGAGGCGCATGCTGCGTGCCGCCGGCTTCCGCATCGAGCGCGTTTGGGGGCTTTGGGATGGCAAGCCCTTCACGCCGCGCTCCTGGCACCAGACGATCATGGCGCGCAAGCCGCGCGCCGCGCGCCGCTAGGCGGCCTTCGCCAGCGCCGTGCGCTCGGGCGGGAAGCGCAGCGTGAAGGTGCTGCCGGCGCCGGGCTTGCTCTCGATGTCGAGCGTGCCGCCGTGCAGCTCGATCATCGCCTTCACCAGCGTCAAGCCGAGGCCGGTGCCTTCGGTCGCGGCCTTCTCGGCGGCGTCGGTGCGGCCATAGGCTTCGAGAATGCGCGGCAGGTCGGCCGTGGCGATCCCGGGTCCAGTGTCGGCAATGGAAATGAAAACGGCGCCGGCCTCGCCGGTCCCCGCCGTGAGCGTCACACTGCCGCGCGCCGGCGTGAACTTGATCGCATTGGAGAGCAAATTGAGGATCATCTGCTTCACGATGCGGGCGTCGCCGGTGAGCGCCGGAAGCTGCCGCGCCAAGTGGATGCGCAGCGCGATGTGCGAATCCTCGGCGCGCACGGCCACGAGCCGGCGCACGGCCTCCACCGCGGCGGCGAGATCCACCTCGGTTTCGTTGAGGCGCAATTTGCCGGCCTCGGCCCTGGAGAGGTCGAGGATGTCGTTGATCAGCGAGAGCAGGTGCGTCGCCGAGCCGTGGATGTCCTCGGCGTATTCGCGATATTTGGGCGGGCTGATGGGTCCCATCATCTCGCGCTTCATGATCTCGGAGAAGCCGATGATGGCGTTCATCGGCGAGCGCAACTCGTGGCTCATATAGGCGAGAAATTCGCTCTTGGCGCGGTTGGCCTGGAGCGCCTCGTCGCGCGCACCGCCGAGTTCGCGGGCCTGGGTTTCGAGCTGACGTGCCTGCGCTTCGAGGCGGCGGTTCAGCTCGGCCTGCGCCGAGGTCATCGCATACTGGCGCCGTCGCAACACGCCGGCGCGATAGACGGAGAAAAAGCCGAGCACGTTGGCGAGAAGGTGGACCATCGCCTCCAGCCCGGTCGTGCTCACATTGACCCGGCCGGTGATGATCGTGACCGCGATATAGGAAGCCGATAACGCAATACCCGCGATCGCGGAGTAGTGGAGGCGGTTCGAAACGAACAGATACTGACCCAGCAAGATCAGTAGCGCCGTTACCGACTGCACCGTCACCCGTTCGAGAAGAAACGAGGTCGGAATGATCAGAAAAGCGGTTGCGAAACTGGCGACGAGATAGATCTGGATCGCGAAGATTCCCGCGTCGATATGCGCGGTCGGACGCGTCGTTTTCATGATCGGAAAGACAAGAAGGAGGGCCCCGATCAAGAGCGAGCGCAGCACCAGCATCTGGTAGAAGATCGCCGAAAAGCCGTACAGCATCTGGTCGGTGACGATGTGCGCGGCCGTCGAACCGGCGATGATGCTGAGGGCGATCCGGTTGAGCGTGCGGGCGGGGCGGAACGTGGCGCGGCGGAACGCGCGCTCGGTCGCCCGGTCGGCGAACTCGCCCGTGAGCCGCTTCAAGCGAAAATCGGGTCGAGCCGCGTTCATTGCCGCAAAAAAGTCCACGCAGGATCTGTCGCGTTATGGGGCGGTTCGGCTAAGTTTTGGTTAACAAGCCGGCCCGCCATTCGGCGAAATAATGTTGCGCGCCGAAGCCGCAGTCCGCTTTCCTTGACTGCCAGCGGCCACCCCCATAGGTTCCGCCCCAATCGGTTAACGGGATGCTCCAGCAGCTCCCACGGGGGTCCGTCCGTCGGCGAGGGTTCGCTCACGGGCGCGATTTTCGTTTGTCCAAAGGGTACCGCGGTGTTCGAAGGCCTCGGCGGCAAGCTTTCGGCGATCTTCGATCGGCTGACCAAGCGCGGCGCGCTCAGCGAGAGCGACGTCAACGAGGCGATGCGCGAGGTCCGCATCGCGCTGCTCGAAGCCGACGTCGCACTGCCCGTGGTCAAGGACTTCATCGAGAAGGTCCGCGTCCGCGCGGTCGGCCACGAGGTCCTGAAGTCGATCACGCCGGGCCAGCAGGTCGTCAAGATCGTCCATGACGCGCTGGTCGAAACGCTCGGCGCCGAGGCCGAGCCGATCAATCTCCGCGCCGAGCCGCCCGCGATCATCATGATCGTTGGGCTCCAGGGCTCGGGGAAAACCACGAGCTCGGCCAAGCTCGGCATTTGGCTAGGCAAGCGCGAGGGCAAGAAGACGCTGCTCGCCTCGCTCGATACGCGCCGGCCCGCCGCGCAGGAGCAGCTCCGTGTGCTCGGCGTGCAGGGCGGCGTGCCGACTCTGCCGATCGTGCCCGGCGAGCCGCCAGTCGCCATCGCCAAGCGCGCCCTCACCACCGGGCGCCTCGAAGGCTACGACGCAGTGATCCTCGACACCGCCGGCCGCCAGCACATCGACGACGCGCTGATGGCCGAGATCAAGCAGGTGAAGGCCGCGACCAACCCGGTCGAGGTTCTGCTCGTCGCCGACGCCATGACCGGCCAGGACGCCGTCACGATGGCGAAGGCGTTCCACGAAGCGGTCGACATCACCGGCGTCGTGCTGACGCGCGTCGACGGCGATGCGCGCGGCGGCGCAGCACTCTCGATGCGCGCGGTCACCGGCCGTCCGATCAAGCTGATGGGCGTCGGCGAAAAGCTCGATGCTTTGGAGCCGTTCCACGGCGACCGCATCGCGCGCCGCATCCTCGGCATGGGCGACGTCGTCTCGCTGGTCGAGAAGGCGGCGGAGACGATCGAGCGCGATGAGGCCGAGAAGCTCGCGGCGAAGATTCAGAAAGGCCGCTTCGATCTCGAAGACCTGCTCGGCCAGCTCCGCCAGTTGAAGAAAATGGGCGGCATGTCGGGCCTGCTCGGCCTTTTGCCCGGCGTTGCCAAGGTGAAGAAGCAGCTGGCCGGCGCGCAGATCGACGAGAGCGTGCTCTCGCGCCAGGAAGCGATCATCCTCTCGATGACCAAGAAAGAGCGCGTGAACCCCGACGTGATCCAGGCGTCGCGGAAGCGCCGCATCGCCGCCGGCTCGGGCACGGACGTGTCCGAGGTCAACCGGCTTCTGAAGCAGTTCATGGAAATGCAGCGCGTGATGAAGCAGGCGAAGAAGATGGGCGCCAAATTCGGCGGCCAGATGCCGACGCCCGAGCAGATGCAGCGCATGCAAGGCATGGGCGGCCCGAAACTCCCGCCCGGCTTCCCGCGCGGATTCAAGTTCTGATGCACGTCCCCGTCATCCTGAGCGAAGCGAAGGACCTAGCCGGCGCAAGCAAGGCTTGCGGCACCGGTTCGAGTCGGCCCCGCAAACCCGCGCTTGCTCGCGCCAGATCCTTCGCTGCGCTCAGGATGACGGTTTTCTTTCCCTCGCAATCCATCGAAACCCAGGAGAACAGGTAAAATGGCTCTCAAAATCCGCCTCTCGCGCGCCGGCGCCAAGAAGCGGCCGTTCTACAAGATCGTCGTCGCCGACTCGCGGAGCCCCCGCGACGGCCGCTTCATCGAGCGCATCGGCTCCTACGATCCGATGCTGCCGCAGGACAGCGAGAAGCGCCTCGTCGTCGTCGAGGAGCGCGCGAAGCACTGGCTCAAGGTCGGCGCCACGCCGTCGGACCGGGTCGCGCGCATGCTGAGCAAGAAGGGCTTGTGCCCCGCGCCGGCAATCCCGACCAACCAGACGAAGAAGGACAAGCCGCGCGCCAAGACGCTCGAGCGCATGGAAGCGGCCAAGAAAGCCGCCGGCGACGCTGCGCCGGCCGCCGAAGCCAAGGCCTAGCGCGGCGTTCGCCGCGTGTCGCGTCCGGAGAAGGTCTGCCTCGGCGCGATCGTGGGCGTCCACGGCGTCCGGGGCGCGGTCCGTATCAAGAGCTTCACGGCCGATCCCGCGGATATCGCGGCTTACGGTCCGGTGAGCGACGAAAGCGGATCGCGCCGCTTCGAGCTGAAGCTCTTGGGGCAGGCGCGCGGCGCGGTGCTGGCGCATCTCTCGGGTGTCGCCAACCGCGACGCGGCGGAGGCGCTGCGCGGCGTCAGGCTCTACGTGGCGCGCGCGGCGCTGCCGGAGACGAAAGAGGATGAGTTCTACCATGCCGATCTCATCGGCTTGCCGGTCGAAACAGAGGAGGGCGCGCCGCTCGGCACCGTGCGCGCCGTCCTCAATTTCGGCGCCGGCGACATCCTCGACCTGCGCGGTGACGATGGGCGTGAGCTCATGCTCCCGTTCAGCGACGCCGTCGTGCCGAGCGTCGATCTCACGGCGGGCCGCATCGTGGCGGCGCTGCCATCGAGCCTGCTCGAGGATCACGCCCAGGCTGCGATCAAAGCGGGCGCTGCTCGGCGTCTTCGCCGCAAGCGCGGCGCTCATGCTGGCCGCGGCAGCGCAAGGTGAGACGGCGCGGGGCTATAGCTGGCCCTACGCCCCGGGCGCCGACACCGTCGCCAGCCGCTTCGTGCCGCCGCCGGGCTACAAGCGAGTCGCGGTCAATCCGGGCAGCTTCGCCGAGTGGCTCCGCAACCTGCCGCTGAAGCCCGAAGGCGCGCCGGTTCTGCATTTCGACGGGCGGCCCAAGCCCAACCAGAACCTGCATGCCGCCGTCGTCGACATCGATGTCGGCAAGCGCGACCTCCAGCAATGCGCCGATGCGGTCATTCGCCTCCGCGCCGAGTATCTCTATGCAGGCGGCGCCGCCGAGCGCGCCAAGATCGCGTTCAACTTCACCAGCGGCGACCGCGTCTCGTTCGCGCGCTGGGCCGAAGGCTGGCGCCCGGTGGTGGCCGACAACCGCGTCACGTGGCAGCGCAATGGCGCGCGCGGCACGGATCGCGCGCAATTCGCCGCCTATCTCGAGAAGGTCTTCACCTACGCCGGCAGCAAGTCGCTCGAGCGCGAGTTGGTGCCGGTCGCCGAGGGGAAGAAGGTCGCCGGCGGCGACGTCTTCATCCAGGGCGGCTTCCCGGGCCATGCCGTGATCGTCATCGACGCCGCCGAGGATCCGAACGGCCGGCGCGTGATGCTGCTCGCGCAAAGCTTCATGCCCGCGCAGAGCATCCATGTGCTCAAGAACCCCAAGGGCGGGGTGTGGTACGATGCCGCGGCGGGCGATCCTGAAACGCCGGAATGGCGCTTCCGCGCCGGCCATGCGCGCCGGTTCAAGGGAGATGCGCCGTGAGCGTCCCCGCCAGCCCCTGGAAGGCCACCGTCCTGACGCTGTTTCCCGAAATGTTCCCAGGCCCGCTCGGCCATTCGCTCGCCGGCAAGGCCCAGGCGGCCGGGCATTGGGCCTTGGAAACAGTAGACATTCGCGGCTTTGCACGCGATAAACACGCCACCGTGGACGACTCGCCGTTCGGCGGCGGTCCCGGCATGGTCATGCGCCCCGATGTGGTCGACGCCGCGCTCGCCTCGCTTCCGGCAGACGAGCGGCCGGTCGTCTTTCTGACCCCGCGCGGGAAGCTTCTCGACCAGGCCCGGGTCCGCGCGCTCGCCGAAGGGCCGGGCGTGGCGCTCCTGTGCGGGCGCTACGAGGGGATCGACGCCAGAGTCATCGAGGCGCGGAAGCTCGAAGAGGCGAGCCTCGGCGATTTCGTGCTCTCGGGCGGCGAGATCGCGGCCATGGCGGTACTCGATGCGTGCGTGCGCCTGCTACCCGGCGTGGTGGGCGACGCGGCGTCGCTGGACGAAGAAAGCTTCGCCCAGGGACTGCTGGAATATCCGCACTACACGCGGCCGCAAAGTTGGAGCGGTCGCGCGGTGCCCGAGGTTCTCGCCTCGGGCCATCACGAAAGGATCAGGGCCTGGCGCCTCGCGCAGGCCGAAGACATCACCCGCGAGCGCCGGCCCGATCTCTGGGCGCGCTACGCGGCGCAACGAACGAAGAAAGGAACCGAACGATGACCAGCATCATCAGGCAATACGAAGCCGAGCAGCAGAAGAAGCTGACCGACGGCAAGACCATCCCCGATTTCGCGCCGGGCGACTCGCTCCGCGTCAATGTGAAGGTCATCGAAGGCTCCAAGGAGCGCGTGCAGGCCTTCGAAGGCGTCTGCATCGGGCGCAAGAATTCGGGCCTCAACTCCTCCTTCACGGTCCGGAAGATCTCCTACGGCGAAGGCGTCGAGCGCGTGTTTCCGCTGTTCTCGCCGAACGTCGACAGCATCGAGGTGCTGCGCCGCGGCCGCGTGCGCCGCGCCAAGCTCTATTACCTTAGAGGCCGCACCGGCCGCGCCGCCCGCATCACCGAGCTGGGCATGGGCGGGCGCCGCGAGGACGAGATCGCCGCCGCCGGCGACGCCCCCAAGGCCGAGGCTGCGACCGCAACGAAGTAAGGCCTGCGTTGCGCGCTTCGGTGCTGCCGAACGCGTTGCCGCAGCTTATATATTAGCCGTCATCCTGAGGCCGCTCTTGCGGCCGAAGGATCTGGCCGCCACAGCCGGTGCGCTCGCCGCGATATGCGGCGCCGCCGTGTGATCTCCCCAGCCGCACACCGGTGGATGCCAGATTCTTCGCTTCGCTCGAGGATGACGGAAAGAGGACGAGGATGAGCACGAAGCCGCGCACGCTGTTCGACAAGATCTGGGATAGCCACATCGTCAACCGGCAGGACGACGGCACGTGCCTCGTCTACATCGATCGCCATCTCGTCCACGAGGTGACGAGTGCCCCGGCCTTCGAGGGTCTGCGCCAGGCCGGCCGCAAGGTACGCCGGCCTGATCTCACGCTCGCCGTCGCCGATCACAACGTGCCCACGACCGACCGCTCGAAGGGCATCGCCGACGCCGAGTCGCGCCTGCAGATCGACACGCTCACCGCCAACTGCAAGGACTTCGGCGTTCCGCTCTACGATATGGACGATGTGCGCCAGGGCATCGTGCACATCATCGGCCCCGAGCAAGGTTTTACCCTCCCGGGGCTCGTCATCGTCTGCGGCGACTCGCACACCTCGACGCATGGCGCGTTCGGCTCGCTCGCCTTCGGAGTCGGCACCTCCGAGGTGGAGCACGTGCTGGCGACGCAGACGCTGCTCCAGAAGCCGGCCAAGAACATGCTGGTGAAGGTGGAGGGCAAGCTGCCGAACGGGGTCGGCGCCAAAGACCTCATCCTCGCCATCATCGGCAAGATCGGCACGGCCGGCGGCACCGGCAGCGTGATCGAGTATGCGGGCGACGCCATCCGCGGCCTTTCGATGGAAGGCCGCATGACCGTCTGCAACATGTCGATCGAGGCGGGCGCCCGCGCGGGCCTGATCGCGCCCGACGAAACGACCTTCGCGTATCTCGAGGGCCGGCCGATGTCGCCGAAGGCCGCCGCCTGGGAGGCCGCCGTCGCCTATTGGAAGACGCTGCCCTCCGATCCCGGCGCCCGATACGACCGCGAGGTAACGCTCGACGCCGCGCAGATTCCGCCGCTCGTGACCTGGGGCACCTCGCCCGAGGACGTCGTGCCGGTGACCGGCATGATCCCGACGCTCGAGCAGGCCGCCGATCCGACCCAGCGCGAAGCCTATGAGCGCAAATACGAGTATATGGGCTTGAAGCCCGGCCAGAAGGTCAGCGACCTGAAGGTCGATCACGTCTTCATCGGCTCTTGCACCAACGGGCGCATCGAAGACATCCGCTCGGCCGCCGCCGTCGTGAAAGGCCGCAAGGTGGCGAAGGGAGTCCGCGCGCTACTCGTCCCGGGCTCGGGGCTGATCAAGGAGCAGGCGGAGCAGGAGGGCCTCGACCGCGTGTTCGTCGAGGCCGGCTTCGAGTGGCGCGAGCCGGGCTGCTCGATGTGCCTCGCGATGAACGCCGACAAGGTCGGCTATGGCGAGCGCTGCGCCTCCACCTCGAACCGCAATTTCGAGGGCCGGCAGGGCCGCGGCGCGCGCACGCATCTCATGAGCCCGGCCATGGCCGCCGCCGCCGCCATCCGCGGCCACCTCGCCGACGTGCGCGAGTTGCAGTAGCATCGATTCCCGACGGGACCCTGGGGAATTCGGCATGCAATACCCGAAGGCCTGGGAGCGCTTCGCCGCTGCTTTCATCGACTGGCTGATCTACTCGCTGTTCAATTTCGCCTTCTTCTTGCTGCTGGTGACGGCGTTCACCTTCAGCTCGATCGCGATGCAGCGGATCATCGGCTTTTTTGCGATGATGGCCGCGACCTTCCTCATCATCGGGTACAAGGTGCTGTTCGAGTCCGGCCGGCTGCAGGCGACGCCAGGGAAGCTCGTCTTCGGCTTGAAGGTCGTCGATGCGAATGGCGGGCGCGCGGGCTGGCTTCCCGTCCTGCTGCGCACCTGGCCCTGGTGGGTCTACCTCATCACCGCGATCACGCAGATCTTGCTCGTCGGCTACTGGGTGCACGGCATCATCTGGCTCGGGCTGATCGGACTTTTCTTCACCATCCTGCTTCCCCCGGGCGGCCGGTGCCTCCACGACATCACCTCGGGTTTACACGTCATCAAGGACGGCCCGGGCATGATGGCGCGGTGATGCGCGAAACCGCGCCGTCGCCGTCGCGCAATGCGAGCATCTCTGCTATGGTGCGCGCACGCGATCCTTCCAGAGCCTAGGGGACTCAGAAAATGCAATATCCGCAGTGGTGGGAGCGGCTCGTCGCCGGCCTCATCGATGGCATCATCATGGCCATCGTGGTGTTCCTCATCAGCTTCATCCTGGTGGCCATTGGCGGCGGGAGCATGACGGCGATCCGGATCCTCGGCTTCATCGCCGCGCTGATCAGCACGGCGCTGGTCGTCGGCTACAAGGTGTTCTTCGAGTCGGGGCCGTGGCAGGCGACGCCCGGCAAGATGGTGTTCGGCTTGAAGGTGGTCGACGAGAGCGGGCAGCGCGCGCCGATCCAGCAGGTGTTCATGCGCACCTGGCCGTGGTGGCTCAACCTCCTCGGCGCGCTCGGCGCGCTGCTGCTGATCGGAACGCCGATCAACCTCCTGATCATGCTCGCCATCATCGGCATCTTCTGCACCTTCTTCATGCCGCCGGGCGGGCGTTGCATTCACGACACGACGGCCAAGATGTATGTAATCAAGGCCGGCCCGGGCATGATCAAGACCGCCTGAACGCCGAACCGTACGAAGGACGACCGATGGAAAAGTTCACCAAGCTCACCGGCGTCGCGGCTCCGCTGCCGCGCGTCAACGTCGATACCGACGCGATCATCCCGAAGCAGTACTTGAAGACGATCAAGCGCACCGGCTTGAAGGTGGGCCTCTTCTACGAGTGGCGCACGAACCCGGACGGCAGCGAGAAGCCCGACTTCGTGCTCAACCGGCCCGCCTACCGGAGCGCCAAGGTGCTCGTGGTCGGCGCGAATTTCGGCTGCGGCTCCTCGCGCGAGCACGCGCCGTGGGCCCTGCTCGATTTCGGCATCCGCTGCGTGATCGCGCCCTCGTTCGGCGACATCTTCTTCAACAACTGCTTCAAGAACGGGATGCTCCCGATCACGCTGCCGCAGGCCGAGGTCGACAAGCTGATGCAGGACGCCGAGAAGGGCGCCAACGCCACGATCTCGATCGATCTCGAGAAGCAGGAGATCACCCGCCCCGACGGCGGCGTGATCAAGTTCGACATCGATCCTTTCCGGAAATACTGCCTCCTGAACGGCTTCGACGACATCGGACTCACGCTGCGCCAGAACGACAAGATCGACCGCTACGAAGCCGAGCGCCGGCGTAGCATGCCGTGGCTCGACGCGAGCAAGGCGGCCTAACTTCCACCCTTGATGTCATCCCCGCGAAAGCGGGGACCCATCTCCAGCGACGTGCGTTTCCCGAAACGCCTGAGCGGCCGCAACCGCCGCATGCGTCCCCGCTTTCGCGATGACGACAATATGAGTCAGTCGAACCGACAAGCCATCAATTACGACAAGCGCTTCTTCAAAAGCGTCGCCAACACGCCGAACGGCGAGGTCGGCGGCGAGACGCTGTTCCATTATCGCCGGCAGGGTGATCTCGTCTGGGGCACTTACGAGGGCGGCGGCGTCGTGGCCGGCCACCTCATCGCCAATGTCACGGCCGATGGCGCGCTCGACATGCGCTATCACCACCGCTCGCCCTCGGGCGTCCTTATGACCGGCCTCTGCCGCTCGCGCTTCGAAATCCTCGCCGACGGCCGCTACCGCCTCCACGAGGAATGGCAATGGACGAGCGGCGACCTGAGCCGCGGCCAGAGCATGGTCGAAGAAGTAGGGAAGTGAACAGGAGACGTGGAGGC
>Ga0187894_10005784_pt1 | contig 12424 bp, 13 predicted proteins | sample GBC1701081metaG_FD_136650 | JGI IMG/M metagenome (GOLD analysis project Ga0187894, IMG submission 136650) | White microbial mat communities from a lava cave in the Kipuka Kanohina Cave System on the Island of Hawaii, USA - GBC170108-1 metaG ... | reverse complement strand
TGTATTCCCCGCCCATTTTTCGCCATCATAGTAAGAATAGTATATGTCGTTCGTTTCACCACCTTTATGGACTACATAAAGTTTTCCATTGTAGTATACTTGACTTGGAGATTCGCTTGACTGTGGGAGGTTTCCATTAACCTTTAGCCTGTTATTAAGTGTTGTACATTTCCCATTATTAGGAATTATCTGAGAATAATGAATATCATTTGAAGAGGCTGCCTTGTAAAACGTGTTAATGCTGATGCCTAAAGAACTGATGTAGTTCATGGTACTTACTTTCTCCCTCAGTTCCTTGCGCTTGCCAGCAGAGGGTTCCAGTAATTCATTCGAACATCCGAGAAAAAATACAAGTGCAATCAACGAGAAAAAAGAATTGATGTAACGCATGGTTTTTAGGTTTTTGAAAATTGGAGCAATATAGAAGATTCACTACTCGGTAACAATAAAGATCTTCCAGATCCAAGGAGCATGTATTTCGGCTGATCGCAATGAATATTTGAGTTCGTCATTGTTTGCGTAGCGACCTACCGCATCTGTCTCAGCACTTTTACTTGGTGTATTTGTAAATAATTGCTTATTCCTAACCACTCCGGGTCGCTACCATCTACCCAAAGGTATACTAAATCAATTTCCATGTACGTGTATGTATTTTTCGTATAAGCGAGACGTTATTTTTCAAAAGCAGATTTATCGGGGAACATCTTTTCTAAGAACGGAACAATTTTCTCGCGGTGCTCAGCGGTGCCATGCTCATCATCATTCAAGCAAAACAATTTTGGCCTATACTTTTTCAAATATTTCATAAAATCATCATATCGATAAATCAGTATTCGCATCGACTCTCTTCTTCCTACGTACCGCAAATGTGCATGTCCAATTGCTAAAGCATAGTAGGAAAATGCCGACCGGTGCACATCACCGTATGTTCTTACTCGGCTAGTTTGTGATTTTCTTACCTGATCTGAAAAAATTTCCTCTACAGCCTTCTGATAATCCCATTTCCGGTATCCATCAATGTTATGGTGAGGCACGCCTGGATAATACCTGCCAAATATCTTTTCAACTGTAAGTGCTCCATGGTGAACCATATTACGGTATTGCCCCTGATGCTTGCCCAGCCAGTCTTTTATTCGGTAATGCCATTTGCCCAGCGGCTTCCTCTTCAAGCGAACAATCGGGTAGTCACCCAAAAAAAAGAAATCAGGGGAAAGTGAAGCATTGAAAAACATATCGTCATTCGAGAATAAAAAATGCTCCATTAGGCCTGGAATTTTGTAAAGGTAATACTCGATGACACTTGAATTAAACACAGGTAAAACTTCGGCAGGAATAATATCTTTATGATCAATGATCTTAATTTTTGGATGTTCCGTATTTAACCACGGTGGCACCTGGCTATCAGTAACGATAAAAATTTTCCTGATCCAGGGAACATATTTTTCCACCGACCGTAACGAATACTTGAGTTCATCATTATCTGCATAACGGGCTACTGAATTCATCTCTGAATTATCGTTGGGTGCACCTGTAAACAATTGCTTCTTTCTCAACCACTGGGGGTCGCTACCATCTACCCAAAGGTATACTAAATCAATTTCTTTATTGTCCATACGTTAGCGGTGAAAGAAGTCAACCAAGTCTATCAGCAACAAAAGTAAATCAAAAATTTGTTTTTATAATGAGCATCAGTACTGCTGCAAATTATTGGCTGGCAATCCGTAATATTGACATATGAAAGGACTCGTGATGCGATCTACCGGCTCCTGGTACGATGTGTTATCAGAAAATGGAAACACAATTCAATGTCGCGTGCGTGGGAAACTTCGCTTAGAAGGAATCAAAGAAACAAATCCCATTGCCGTTGGAGATAACGTTTCATTCGATCTTGAAAATGGTGAAGGTATTATCCATAAAATTCTGTCGCGTGAAAATTACATCGTCAGGCAGTCTGTAAAAAAGACAGGGCATTCACATGTTATTGCTGCCAATATTGATCAGGCCATGGTAGTGGCTACGCTAATCTTACCACGTACTTCTCTTGGGTTTATTGACCGCTTTCTTGTGGCCGCAGAATCGTTTCGCATTCCTCAGGTAATCATATTCAATAAAAAGGATCTTCTTGATCAAGAGACACTCCTTGAACAGCGTAAACTAATCGAATTATATGAACGCATTGGAGTTCGTTGCTGGGAGATATCTGCTTTAGAAGAAAAGCAGGAAGAGGTGCTGAGTATCTTAAAAGGAAAAATAACGTTACTGGCCGGGCACTCCGGGGTGGGGAAATCCACACTCCTCAATAAATTATCGCCTTCCATCGAACAAAAAACAAGCGCTATATCCGATTACTCAGAAAAAGGAACACATACCACCACATTTGCAGAAATGTTCAGGCTGGATGAAGCAACGCGTATCATTGACACTCCCGGTATAAAAGAATTTGGTCTTAATGATATGTCGAAAGAAGAACTCTCCGATTATTTTCCGGAAATGCGTGAACTGCGGTTGGATTGTAAATTTGGTTCAAGCTGCATTCATGTGAATGAGCCCCGGTGCGCCATTCTCGATGCAGTAAAGTCTGGATCAATTGCAACCTCCCGATACGAAAGTTACTTTAGTATGGTGATAGGTGAGGATAATCGGAAGTAAGAGGCTTCAAGCCTCAAGCAATGATTTTCTATTCTTCAGCCACAACAAAAAGTATTTAGCCACTGTTTTGAAATTTAAGAGTCTTAGATTGAGTTTAATCTCATACACTATTCTTTCTGAAAGAGCCCTTTTTTCTTCCTGTGTTTCGTTAAGCTTTAAAATTTTCTCACACACCCTAAACGTAGTACGGGAATGTTTACTAAACAGGGCAACTTGCTCACCTGCAAGGGCATTTACTGTTATCCTCTTCTTTACTAAAACCATAGGTGAGTATGTGTACTTGAATTTTCGTGCCGAACGTATCCAAAAATCAAAATCTTCATACGTTAACGTCTCATCGTATCCTCCAAGGTGATTCATAACTTCACGTGTGAACATCACAGTGGGCGGACAAATAAAATATCGTTTAATAAGTTCTGTATAAATATCACCTTGAGGAATGCCGGTGTGAGGGAAACGTTCAGCGTGTGTGCCCAACGGCTTTCCTGTTTCTGAAACTAACCCGGCATCAGAAAAATGGACGCCAAATTCCCGACCGGCTTGCTGTAGTTCCCTTACCCCTGCTTCAATCCGATTGGGAAGTAGCACGTCATCCGTGGCAAGATCAATCAGGAACTCACCCTTTGCCAATGCAAGCCCACGGTTAAAGGCTTTGCAATTTCCCAGGTTACTTAGCAGAGGAAGGAATTCAATAGTTGGATGTTTACTGACAAGTTGCTTGATTACCTCCACGCTGTTGTCGGTGCTGGCATCATCCACCACAATCAATTGAATATTCGGATAGGACTGGTTTAATACTGATTCGATCGCTTCCTGCACAAACCGGGAGTGATTGTAACACAAACAAATAACCGAAACGAGTGGAGAAGGCATTAAGAAAGATTTTTAACAAAGGTAAGTTTACGAGAGGGCTTAGCACCCAAGGAGAGTTTAAAATTTAAGAGCGACTCCACCAGTTTACCCTCCACATTGGAGGTCCCTAAATCCAACAGTTTGATCTTTCGCTGCTGACAAAATTTATAAAGGCCATCGCACAGGTAAACAACCGGGCTTGTCTGATCAAATTCATTTGCGTGGTCATAATAAAAAGTATACAGAACATGTGACATGACCTGAATGGATACACTGGCCGCAATAAGCTGATTACGATACATGACAGCGTGAAGAAAAAACCGATCCTGAAAAGTATCAATCACTTTTTGCAATTCCTCCAACGGCATACTCAGCGAGTATCCCTTTTCCTCCCGGCATGCTTTTAAGAAATTATATACTTTCTCCAGACGGTCTGATGGAAGTTGCCGAAAATCAAATTCTCTGGCATAACCCCTGTTCAGCCTGGTTTTTTTTGAACGATGAAGAATTTTATCATACGATTTAACACCTGCTTCAATTACCGCGCTTGTTTCTTCCTGTTTGATCTGATAACCAGATTCTTTTAACGCACGTTGTAACAGTTCTGCTTTTTTTGGATTATAGATTTCCGGAGAGCTTTTAAGCAGGAGTTTTCGGATTCCTCTTTCCTGCAATTTCTGCTCTGCAAACTTGATGAATTCCAGAAGTTGTTCGAACGATACTTTTTCAGAAAAAAGAATCGAACCAAACGGACTCTTCAGGGGGCTTGTTGCTTCAACTCCATCCAGGTGTACATGCACGATCGCATGGATTGCCTTTTCATTTGTTAAAGAGAAAGAATGCCAATCCGTGAGTGATTGTAATCGAAGATGTTTTTGATCGTGAAAAATACTGATCTCAAAATCAGATTCGAATCCAACTGGTATTCCTTCCTGAAATGAATACGCGGTCAATCAATACGGGATTCCGATTTTCTTATAAATAAAATGCATCAGCCAGGCCGGGCCGATCATTAGAAATTGCACGTCTTTCAGGAATGATGGCTTTTTACCCTCCACCTTATGCCCGTAAAACTGACCGATCCACGCCACTATAAAAATCACCACGCTTACCAGCCAAAGTGGAGCAAGGTTAGATTGTGCTATAAAATTCGCAAGAAAAATGCACGCCAATGAAAAAAGCACCATGCCTATGCTCAGGGTGATGGATAATGACACGTAGTAAATAATGGCCAGCACTAAAACTACCGTGGCCCAGTTCGCATACGGGCTTTCGCCCAGTACAGAGCGTAACATGCCTGAAGGAATAGACGCAATTAATCCGATCACACTAAAAAAAATCAGGGGCACACAAATCCAATGAATGGCTTTATTGGTTTCGTTTTGGTGACTTTCACCATACTCCGAAAGCAGGGCATCAATTCTTCTCATATTTTACCCAGATTAGTTGAAGTCCGTTTTTACTGTATAATTTCATTCTTTCATCCATAGAGATGAGAATCAAATTATTTTTAACCGCCTGCCAAACAAGCATTCTGTCAAACGCATCTTTATGCAATTTATCCAAATGATGGAAACTCAACGCCTCTTCAGGTGAAAATACAAGAGGTTTAAACCCTAATCCAGAAGCTCTTGACCACAAATCCTCAGGCGTAGTTTTCTCCAACTGCAATTTACCCAAACCAAACTTGATCGATAACTCCCAAAGCGCAATTGTACTAACAAATACATGAGGTGAGTTTTCAAGAATTTCCTTCACATTCGTTGATAATTTACCTGGCATCAACATTGACCAGATAAATATATGCGTATCAAGAAGGTATTTCATAAGTCCAATAACTCTTCTTCTGACATTTCCCAGTCGTCACTAAACGTTGCTGTCGCCTTACCTTCTAAAACACCCAGTTTTCTCTTAAAAGGCTTTTCTTCTTTGATCGGACTCACTTTAAAAATCTTGCTTTTTTTCCGGCCATACGAGACAATAAACTCCTCCCCTTTTAAAATCCGCTCAATAAAAAAGGACATCCTCGATTTGAATTCGCCAACGGTAATCACTTTCATAAACTAAAATTAATACAAACTTGTCAACTTGTCAAGTTCGTGTTTTTACCTTAGCCCAGTCTTTAATCTGCCAAAATACCTTGCCTGTGGTAAGGTGATTGCCCTTTTCGTCATGGATTTTTACCTCGCAGGGTACCACAACCGACTCTTGTGTTTGCAATGGGCTAATAACGTTTCGATCAATCCATTCTTTGGAAATCGCGAACTCAGCCGTGGCATTCATTTTTCCCTGGTAGTGGTAATCCATTTCCAACCGTTGCATGATGATGCGGAATTTCTTCATATCCAACCTACTCAACAATAAGAAGCCTGTCGTAAACTCTGAAATTGTTGCGAGTCCGCACGCGTGCAACCCACGAATGTGGTTAAAGTTACCTTTCTTGTATGGGATCAGAGTCTTGAGCCGGAAATCTTCCACTTCCACAATTTTAAAACCATGCGACCGGTTAAACGGTATCATTCGGTTCAATGACCAGTTCAGTACTTTCCTGTAAAAGGATGAGGTCTTTGCTTTTTGCAGGATTTCGTCAGGATTGAGCATATGAATATTTTTTATGAAAGTTACTCTAAAATTGAACTTGTGTGAACTCAATTACATACATTTACCCTTCATGAACACCAGCGTAACAGATACATCCAAATTTCCCTGGGTCCTCAATCCGGGATTGTAATTCTTCCCCCTCGTTCCACTCTTCTTTTTTAATAAATCATTCTGAATTTTAAGTGCTGTACTCAACGTTGAGTCTGCTTTTTTAACCCAACCATATGCCAATACCAACACCCTTTTTCCCACGAACTTCCGCGCTGTGCCACAGCATGAAATGGAAGGAATGGGCCGGATACTATGCTGTCTGCTCATACGATACGTTACATGATCCGGAATACTATGCCTTCCGGAATTCCGCGGGACTGTTAGATGTATCGCCACTTTTCAAGTACCGTGTAAAAGGAGCCGGTGCCGCAGCTTTTCTTTCCCGCATCATGGTGAGAAACATTAGCAAGTTGGAAGTGGGTCGTGTTTCCTATTGTTGCTGGTGCAACGATGACGGAAAAGTGATTGATGACGGAACGGTGATGAGAAGATCAGAAAATGAATTTTTTGTTACTTCGGCCGATCCAGGTTTTTCCTGGTTCTCACGTTTTCTGCGTGGCTACGAGGTTGAATTGGAAGACATTTCAGATCAAGTTGCAGGCCTGGCTTTGCAAGGCCCCACGTCTCGTAACATCCTCAAACAAGTTTGTGATGCAGATTTAGATACCCTGAAATTCTTTTCAACCAGAAAAGCAAAAGCTGATGGGTTTGATGTGTATGTATCGAGAACAGGATATACCGGAGACCTGGGGTATGAAATATGGGTAGAGAATGAACACGCCCTGAAACTTTGGGACGCAATCATGGCGGCCGGAAAGAACTATGATATCAGACCAGCCGGATTGGATGCGCTGGATGTGACACGTGTAGAGGCAGGGTTGATTCTTAAAGATGTTGACTACTTCAATTCACTGCATGCATTAATTGCCGACAGGATGTCTACACCGTATGAACTTTCGCTTGGATGGACCGTAGACTTGAAAAGAGATCCTTTCAATGGACAAGCCGCGTTACGAGCTGAAAAAGAGCAAGGATCAAAGTGGGCGATTGTCGGATTGGATATCGACTGGCCACAATTGGAGCAGCTATATTATACCCGCGGACTGCCTCCGGTAATTGGAAGTCATGCGTGGCGCAGTTCAATTCCCATTTACACGGGCAAGGACGAGAATACCCAGGTCGGCTATGCCACCAGCGGTACATGGTCTCCAATCCTGAAGAAGAACATCGCCCTGGCAACGGTAGAAAAAAAATACGATACGATTGGCAGCGAGCTTCAGATTGAAGTGACCGTGGAGCATAAACGACATACCGTATCTGCCATCGTCAGCAAATCTCAATTTTATAATCCCGAACACAAAACTTCTAACCCTAACAGCCGGAAATCATGAGTCAAAAGTATGATGCCATTATTATAGGAGGAGGCCACAACGGTCTGATCTGCGCTGCTTATCTGGCAAAGGCCGGTAGAAAAGTTCTTGTGTTAGAGAAGAGACATGTATTGGGAGGTGCGGCAGTCTCGGAAGAAATGTTTCCCGGATTTACGTTTTCGGTTGCGTCTTATGTGGTGAGCTTATTCAGGCCACACATCATCCGCGAATTGGAATTGGCTAAACATGGTTACGAAGTGATCCCGATGGACTGCTCGTTTCTGCCATTGCCCAACGGAGATTCATTGGCTCGTTGGGCCGACCCGAATCGTTCCAGAAGAGAAATTGCCAGGTTTAGCAAAAAAGATTCTGAAGTATATCCTGAGTTCAGCCGGGTGATGACGCACATGGGCAAACTTGCCAAAGCTGTGATTGATTATCCGGCTCCTGATATTACTTCGTACAAACCCATGGAGTTGTTGAACCTGTTGCGCCTGGGTAAAGCTTTCAAAGATTTAGGTCCCGATCTGTTGCATCTCAATACCAAGCTGGTAACGATGAGTGCGCTTGACTTTCTTGATCAATGGTTTGAATCAGAAGTACTGAAAGCGCCCATGTCTGTGAGTGGCATTATCGGAACCTTTCAGGGAGTTCGATCTCCGGGAACAGCCTATGTATTACTTCATCATTACATGGGTCAACTCGATGGTGTGTTCAGATCGTGGGGATTTTCCAAAGGTGGTACGGGGGGAATCAGCATGGCTTGTGCCCGGGCTGCGATGAGTTATGGTGCTGAAATCAGAACAGAAGCCCCCGTAAAAAATGTACTTATCAAAGGCGGAAAAGCAACCGGGGTAGTACTCGAAAATGGTGATGAGCTGAATGCAAAAACAGTGATATCCAATCTTGATCCCAACCGAACCTATTTGAAAATGATAGGTGAAAACAACCTGGAGGCTGATGTGCTGAAAGAAATCAGGCGATTTAAATTAAGAGGAAGTTCGGGCAAAGTGAATCTTGCCCTCGACAGCGTGCCGGAGTTTAGTTGCCGGCCGGGTGACGGTGAACATCTCAAAGGGGATATTGCCATTGCTCCCAGCATCGATTACCTGGAAAAAGCATTCGACCAGGCCAAGTACGGTGAGTTTTCTACGCGCCCTTACATCAATGCGGTTATACCAACGCTCACCGATCCTACCCTGGCGCCTCCGGGCAAGCACATTCTTTCATGCTTCGTTCAATATGCTCCTTATCATATTAAGGAAGGTGCAGAGAATTGGCCCCGGTATCGGGAGGCTTTCGGAGATACCGTGGTGGATACTTTGGCAGAGTATATCCCGGGATTAAAAGATAAGATATTATATAGACAAGTACTTACTCCATGGGACATTGAACAAAAAATGGGACTTACGGAAGGAAACATTTTTCATGGTGAACTAAGCCTGGAGCAATTACTATTTCAACGACCCATGGCCGACTTTTCCAAATACAAAACATCCATTCCAAAACTGTGGATGTGCGGGTCAGGAACGCACCCGGGCGGAGGAATTATGGGGGCCAGTGGTGAACTGTGTGCAAAAACAATGTTAACGTCTCGGGCAATCTAATTTTTTGAAACTATGAGCAAGACATACGATATAGTTGTAATAGGCGGAGGACACAACGGATTGACCGCGGCTATTGCGTTGGCCAAAAAGAACAAAAAAGTTTTGGTGCTTGAAAAAAGATCAATACTGGGGGGCATTGCCGCTGGAGAAGAGTTTCATCCAGGCTATTCAACAACAGGCCTGCTGCACGATACAACTGGTGTTCGGCCTCACGTAATCAAGGAGTTGAATCTTGAAAAATTTGGATTGAAGTCGAAGAAGACGAGAGCGAACGTTTCCATACTCTCAAAGGATGGAAAATGTTTACAACTCAGTTCAGATGTGAACACGGCATGCGCAGCCATTGCAAAATTTTCTCAAAACGATGCGGATGCCTATAAAGAGTACCGCGCATTCATCGATCAGATCAGGCCCTTTATAAAAGGCTTGCTCGATGAACTACCTCCCGATCTGGCCAATTTGGGTGGTAAACAACTGTGGGAACTCGCTAAGAAAGGGTTGTCGCTAAAAAGGCTTGGCAAAAAAACCATGATGGAGTTCCTAAAAGTAGCGCCCATGAGTGTTGCCGACTTTTTGAATGAAAAATTCGAAACGAATTTTATCAAAGCAGGTATTGCAGGGCCGGCCATTTATGGATCATATACCGGTCCGTGGTCATCCTATACCACCCTCAATCTTCTGACATGGGAATGTACTGCCAGTGAATCTGTTATTGGCGGACCGCAGGCTCTTATCTCGGCTCTTGAGAAAGCCGCAAAGGATGCCGGGGTGGAAATCAGAACAAAAAGTGAGGTGGATAAAATAACGCTTGACGAGGGCAGAAAGGTAACAGGCGTTAAACTTGTTACGGGTGAAGAAATTCTGGCTTCAATCGTTACCTCCTCTTCCACCCCGCACGTAACGTTTTACGAATTGCTCATGCCCAACCACATTAGCTACTCGCTTGAACATGCAATCAAACATTACCGTTCACGTGGCACGACAGCAAAAGTGAATCTGGCTGTTAATAAATTAGTAAATTTCAATGGAGTTGGCGGTGTGGAGTTTGCAAGAACCGGTAATTCATTTGATGAAATGGAGCGAGCCTTCGATTCGGTGAAGTACAGAAAATTTTCGGATGAACCAGTCCTCGACATTCACGTTCCATCGGTGGAGAATGCATCGCTGGCACCCGCGGGCCATGCTGTCGTTTCCATCGTTGTACATTTTGCTCCGCATCACTTTGATGAGGGGTGGTCAGAAAAAACAAAAGAGGGACTATTAAAGAATGTGATCAAAGCATTAGCGCAATATGTTCCGGATATCGCTTCCATGATTGTTGGATCAGAGGTGTTGTCCCCGGTAGATTTGGAAGAACGGTATAGCCTGACTAATGGACACATCTTCCATGGAGAGCATGCGGTAGATCAGTTGATCACACGGCCAATCCCTTCATGCGCGCGTTACACCACACCAATTAACGGGCTTTATTTATGCGGAAGCGGATCACACCCGGGAGGGGGAATTACCTGCATGCCTGGTTACCTCGGTGCTAAAATGATTCTTGAAAAGAATTAAAGTGGTAAATTTCCTTTGGTATGGAGAAAAAACTATTCAAAAAAAGAGGAGTTGATTACCCCATCATTGATGGCGCCAGAACATTACCTGGAAAATATTACCACAGCCAGGAAATATACCGCGAAGAGGTAGAAAAGATTTTCTATAAGTTTTGGTTGTATGCTTGCCGGGCAGAAGAAATCCCTTCTGTTGGTGATTACAAACTGATCGGGGTGGCAGACGAGAGCCTGATTCTGGTACGAGACAAATCAGATAAGATCAAAGCTCTTTTTAATGTGTGCAGACACAGAGGCACACAACTTTGCACGGAACCAACAGGAAGTTTTAAATCAAAATCCATTCAATGCCCCTACCACGCCTGGACATACGCGTTAGACGGAAAACTGTTAGCAGCACCGTTGATGCAAGAGGGGCATGGGTTTCAAAAAGACGAATGCGCCCTTCATCAGGCCAGCGTGCATGTATGGGAGGGTTTTGTATTTATCAACCTCGATAAAAACCCCATTGCCTTTGAAGTACAAATGAGTGCGCTCATGGGAAAATTCTCGGATTGGAAAATGGATGAGCTGAGAATTGCGCATCATATAAAATACGAGCTGAATTGTAACTGGAAGCTAATACTGCAGAATTACCAGGAGTGTTATCATTGTCCTGGTGTTCATCCATTGCTGAGCGAACTTACTCCCGTTCAATCGGCACAACATGATGCAAGTGAAGGGGCCGTTATTGGTGGATTCATGGATCTCAGCAAAAAGAGAGGGAGTATGACAATGAACGGAGAGGCCGCTGCGCCACCGGTTTGCAATGTGTCGGGAGACGATTTGCAACGCGTGTACTATTATTCGGTTTTTCCAAACATGCTGCTCACGCCTCATCCTGATTTTGTTTTGTTTCATCATATCACTCCTTTAGGTCCTGATAGGATTATTAATGATTGCTATTGGCTATTTCGTCCGGAAGTAATCAACGACCCAAAAGCGCAGGCCGGAATTAAATCAGCAGTTGAATTTTGGGATTTAACGAACGGGCAAGACTGGATGGTATGTGAACAAATGCAGACAGGAACAAAATCCAAACGATTTACGAGGGGGTTTTATTCCGGAAGGGAAGACGTCCTCCATCAGCTGGATCAGGAAGTTCTAAAAGCACTTGGACACAAAGACCCTGATTAATGAGTAAGGTCAACCTTCTGTTTTATGCATGTATTGTGGTCACCATGCATGCTTCCGCTCAAGATTCAACACCCTTATTTCAGTCAGAAGATTTTACAAAAGAGAATATTTTTAGTCAAAATATTGAAGGCCCTGCCGTTGATAAATACGGGAATCTGTATGTCGTGAATTTTCAACACGATGGAACCATCGGTATTGTAAAGCCAGGTGGTGAGGCCAGTATCTTTCTCACGCTTCCAACGGGCAGCACGGCCAATAGCATTCAGTTTGACAGGAAAGGAAACATGTATCTGGCTGATTTCACCGGGCACAACATTTTAAAAGTCAATATGAAGACAAAGCGTGTTACGACTCATGCGCATAATGAAGGGTTCAACCAACCAAATGATATTTGTATCAACCGGAAAGGTCAGCTGTTTGCCTCCGATCCGAACTGGAAAGAAAGTACCGGAAAACTATGGCGAATCAATACAGATGGCAGTACCATGTTGCTTACCAGCGATATGGGCACAACAAATGGAATTGAGCTTAGTCCGGATGAAAAAACTTTATACGTAAACGAAAG
>Ga0187894_10005783_pt1 | contig 12425 bp, 8 predicted proteins | sample GBC1701081metaG_FD_136650 | JGI IMG/M metagenome (GOLD analysis project Ga0187894, IMG submission 136650) | White microbial mat communities from a lava cave in the Kipuka Kanohina Cave System on the Island of Hawaii, USA - GBC170108-1 metaG ... | reverse complement strand
GGCCTGATCGCTGCGGCCGCCGCGCTCTGCGCCAACCGCCTGCCCGAGGCCGAGCAGCGCCTGCGCGAGCACCTGATGCGCGCGCCGACCGACGTCGCCGCGATCCGCATGCTCGCCGAGGTCGCCGCACGCCTCGGCCGCTACGAGGACGCCGAAGTCCTGCTCGCGCGCTGCCTCGAGCTCGCGCCGAGCTTCACACCGGCGCGGCTGCAGCTCGCGTTCGTCCTGAATCGCGCGGGCAAGGCGCCGGAGGCGCTCGCGCAGGTCGATCGCCTGTTAGGGACCGCTCCGCTCAACCCCGCCTATCGCAACCTGAAGGCGAGCGTGCTCGTGCGGCTCGGCGAGGTCGACGCGGCTGCCGAGCTCTATCACGGCGTGCTCGAGGAGTACGCGGGCCACCCCAAGGTGTGGATGAGCTACGGCCACGCGCTGAAGTCGGCCGGCAAGACGCGCGCCGCGATCGACGCCTACCGGCGCGCGCTCGCCCTCGCGCCGAGCCTCGGCGAGGCGTGGTTCAGCCTCGCGAACCTGAAGACGTTCCGGTTCACCGCCGCGGATCGCACCGCGATGCAGAAGCAGGTGATGCGCGCGGACCTCGGGCTCGAGGACCAGCTCCATCTGCACTTCGCGCTCGGCAAGGCGCACGAGGACGAGCGGCGCTTCGAGCCCGCGTTCGAGCACTTCGAGAAGGGCAATGCGCTGCGCCGCAGCGTGATCCATTACGACTGGCGCGAGAACCGCGCGCACGTGCAGCGCTCGAAGGCGTTGTTCACGCCGGAATTCTTCGCGGAACGCGCGGGCTGCGGCTGCGACGCGCCCGACCCGATCTTCATCGTCGGCCTGCCGCGCGCGGGGTCGACTTTGCTCGAGCAGATCCTCGCGAGCCATCCACAGGTCGAAGGAACGCAGGAGCTGCCCGACATCATCCAGCTCGCGCGCGAGCTGGGCGGCAAGCGCTCGCGCGCCGGCAGCACGAAGTATCCGGAGATCCTCGAGGACCTGGAGCCGCACGAGCTGCGCGAGCTCGGCGAACGCTACCTGCGCCAGACGCGGGCGCAGCGCAAGAGCGGTGCGCCGTTCTTCATCGACAAGATGCCCAACAACTGGGCGCACGTGGGCTTCATCCAGCTGATCCTGCCGAACGCGAAGATCATCGACGCGCGGCGACACCCGCTCGCGTGTTGTCTCTCGGGCTTCAAGCAGCACTTCGCGCGCGGTCAGCACTTCACGTACGACCTCGAGGACATCGGCCGCTACTACTGCGATTACGTCGAGCTGATGGCGCACTTCGATCGCGTGCTGCCCGGGCGCGTGCAGCGAATGATCTACGAGCGCACGGTCGACGACCTCGAGAGCGAGGTGCGCGGCCTGCTCGCACACTGCGGGCTGCCGTTCGACGAGCGCTGCCTGCGCTTCCACGAGAACGAGCGCGCGGTTCGCACCGCGAGCTCCGAGCAGGTGCGCCGGCCCATCTATCAGGATGGGAAGGAGCACTGGCGCAACTACGCCGAGTTCCTGGCGCCGCTCGAGCGCGTGCTCGGCGCGGTGCTCTCGGACTATCCCGCGACGCCGTACGACGACTTGTCCGTGCGGCTGCGCTCCCGCTTCAACCAATGGAGATCCCGATGACGCGAAGCCGAATGCGAAAGCTGTTGCGCGAGCAAGCGAAGCGAAAGCGGAACGTGGCGGCCTTCGGACCGCTCGCCGCCGCGATGGCGCTCGCGACGCCGGCGCGCACCCAGGAGAGCCCGCAGCAGGCGCCGCCCGCAGCAGCGCCGGCGGCGGACTCCGGCCCGCTCGAAGTGATTACGGTGACCGCCCAAAAGCGCACCGAGAATCTCCAGGACGTACCGCTCAGCATCACGGCGCTCGGCACGCAGGATCTCGAGAACCTGCGCGTCGAGGACTTCGACGACTACGCGAAGTTCCTGCCCAGCCTGTCGTACACGACCGCCGGGCCCGGCTTCTCGCGCGTGTTCTTCCGCGGCGTCAGCAGCGGGGACAACGGCAATCACTCGGGCTCGCAGCCGAGCGTCGGCCAGTATCTCGACGAGCAGCCGATCACGACGATCCAGGGCGCGCTCGACATCCATGTCTACGACATCGAGCGCGTCGAGGCGCTGGCCGGGCCGCAGGGCACGCTCTACGGCGCGAGCTCTCAGGCCGGAACCATTCGGCTGATCACCAACAAGCCGCAGCCCGGAGAGTTCGAGGCCAGCTACGACCTCGAGGCGAACGTCACCGGCGACGAGCCCGGCTACGTCGCGGAGGGCATGGTGAACGTGCCGCTCTTCGGTGAGAAGGCCGCGTTTCGCCTGGTCGGGTGGGCCAAGCACGAGGGCGGCTTCATCGACAACGTGTTCGGCGCGCGAACCTTCCCGACGGCCGGCCTCACCGTCGACAACAGCTCGTTCGTGAAGGAGGACTACAACGACGTCGACACCTACGGCGCGCGCGCGGCGCTCCGCATCGACCTGACCGACAGCTGGACCGTGACGCCGGGCTTCATGGGCCAGCTCCAGAAGTCGAACGGCGGAGTCGCGTATGAGCCTTCGGTCGGTGGCCGCGACATCCAGCGCTATCGGGACGAGTACACCCGCGACGGCTGGTATCAGGCCGCGCTGACCGTCGAAGGCGCGATCGCGAATCTCGACGTCACCTACGCCGGCTCGTACTTGAGCCGCGCGGACAACGTGATCGCGGAGTACTCCGACTACTCGTACTTCTACGACGTGCTCTACAACTACACGGTCACCGATGACTTCGGAACGATCATCGATCCGACGCAGCGCATTCGCGGCAAGGATCGGTACGCGCGTCACAGTCACGAGATTCGGATCGCGACGCCGCAGGACTCACGCTTCCGCTTCATCGGCGGCTTCTTCTTCCAGCGCCAGCGGCATCGCATCGAGCAGCGGTACTTGATCGACGACATGCTCGTCGACTACGAAGTCACGGGCTGGTCCGACACGATCTGGCTGACCGAGCAGAAGCGCGTCGATCGCGACTACGCGCTGTTCGGCGAGGCGACGGCCGACGTGACCGAGAAGCTGTCGTTCACCGGCGGCATCCGCCTGTTCCGCGCGCGCAACTCACTCGAAGGCTTCTTCGGACTGAACGACACGTACAGCACGAGCGGAAGCAACGGCGAGGCGCTCTGCAGTTTGCTGGCCGGCGACCCGGTCGGCGACGAGTCGAGCTGGGTCCCATTCGCGAGCATCGGCACCGCGCCGTGCAAGAACCTCGACAAGGTCGTCAAGGAAGACGACTACACGCCGAAGGTCAATCTCACCTACCGCTTCGACGACGACCGGATGGCGTACTTCACTTGGTCGCGCGGCTTCCGTCCCGGTGGCGTGAACCGGCGCGGAACGTTCCCACCCTACAAGTCCGACTTCCTCACCAATTACGAGCTCGGCCTCAAGAGCTCGTGGTTCGACCGCAGCCTGCGCTTCAACGCCGCGTTCTTCTGGCAGAAGTGGGACGACTTCCAGTTCTCGTTCCTCGGCGAGAACGGACTCACCAACATCACGAACGCCGGCAACGCGCGAATCTGGGGAATCGAAGGAGACTTCGAGTGGGCGCCGATCGAGGGTCTGCTCCTCTCCGGCGGGGCGACCTACTTGGACCCCGAGCTCGAAGACGACTTCTGCCAGCAACTCGACGTGGATGGCAACCCATTGCCGCCGTCGGCATGCGACGCCGACGACTTCGCACCGAAGGGCACCACGCTGCCGCAGGTACCGAACTACAAGCTGAACATGACGGGCCGCTACAGCTTCGAGCTGGGCTCCTACGGCGCGTTCGTGCAGAGCTCGTTCATCGTGCAGGGCCACTCGCGCTCGGCACTGCTTCCGCTCGAGGAGGGCGTGTTCGGCGGAAAGCTCCGCTCCTACGGCCTGTGGGATGCATCCGTCGGCCTCACGAGCGAGCGCTTCCGCGCCGAGCTCTACGTCGACAACCTGCTCGACAAGCGTGCCGACCTCGCGCGCTTCACGCAGTGCGATTCGTCGATCTGCTCGCGCGCGTACACGATCACGAACACGCCGCGCACGGTCGGGATTCGCTTCGGGCAGGATTTCTAATCGCTGCACGTGGCCCTTTGGGGTCAGACCCCAAAGGGCCACGAAGCGCACGCCCCCAAGCGGCGACGCGCAGCGTCGTCCGCCGCAGGGATCGAGCTGGATCGCCGCCGCGAAGCAGTGCTCCCCAACCGCGAATCCGGCTCGATGTGCCCTACGCGGAGGCGCTCAGCTGCGACGCGAAGCGTCGCCAGCTGCAGCGCCTCCGAGCAAACCCCGCGCGCGAAGCGCGCCGGGGTTTTGCCGGAGGTGGACGATAAGCCGGGTTCTGTTCCGGCTCCGATTGCTCTCGGCCGGCGAGGATCATTCCTCTAGGCGACACATTGCTGTGTCGCTCGAGCGCTCTCACCCGGACGCTGGAGCCGTTTCCGACTCGAGAGCGAGCCACTCCGCGCAGCGTCCCTATTCGAGCTTGCTCCGGAAGGGGTTTGCCCCGCCGCCGGTCACCCGGCGACGCGTGAGCTCTTACCTCACGATTTCACCCTTGCCTGTGCCTCCTCCGCGCGCGCTCACCGCGCGCGCGGGATCGACGGCCATCGGCGGTGTGTTTCTGCGGCACTTTCCCTCGGGTCGCCCCGGGTCGCCGTTGACGACCTTCCTGCTCTTTGGAGCCCGGACTTTCCTCCCGCGGGCGGTGCTTGCCCGCCGGCGATCCTCTGTCCACCTCCGGCTCGTGCACCTTAGGTGCGAAGGCGGGCTCGGGAAACCTGCCGTTGGTTGGGCTGGCAGGGAGGAAGAACAGGTCGTTGCGGGCGCGATTCCCGGCGGATGCAGCCGGCGACGCTGCGCGTCGCGGCTGATCCGTTCGTAGAGGCTGGCTCGCGCAGCGGGCTTGCAGATTGGGTGCGCGCACGGGCGCTCGAGCGTGCAGGTCGAGGCCTCACGGGCGGGGTGCTCCCGTCGAGGCCGACCGGCGGCGCTTCGCGCCGCGGCGGACGGGGTGCGGCGGAGAGCGCGCGGCTCTGAACTCGGCGCTTGCATCGAGATCGATATTCAGTAGATACTCAGAACGATGGCCAAGCGGATATCTCCCAGAGAATCCGACACGAACCGGCGAAGAGCGCGCACGGCGCTGAAGCGTTCGCCGGGGCGCAGCGGCGGCGCGCCGCAGATCCCGCGGCCGGCGCAGATCTTCGATCCCGTCGCGCGCGCGCTCGACTGGCTCGGAGACAAGTGGACGCTCGTGCTGGTGCGCCACCTGCTGCTGCATCCATGCGGCTTCCAGGAGCTGCGGCGGCGCACGGGGATCGCGCCGCGGGTGCTGTCGGCGCGGCTACGGCAGCTGCAAGAGGATGGGCTCGTCGCGCGGGAAGAGGGCGAGCGCGGGCTGTATTCGGCGGCGCCGAGCGCGCATGACCTCGCCCCCGTGGTCTCGGCGCTGGCGCGCTGGTACGTGCACCACGCGGCGATCGATCTCGAGCTCGATCTCGAGCGCTTCACGGAGACGTCGGCGCAATCGATCATGGAGGCGCTGCCGTTCTTGCTGCGCGAGGAGCGCGCGCGCGGCGTGCAGCTCGTGTTCGAGGTGCGGCTCACCGGCGCCGGCGGGGGCGTCTGGACGGTCGCGATCGACGATGGCGTGTGCCGCGTGACGCCGGATTTCGCGCCGAACGCGGACGTGCAGTACACGGCCGAAGCGCGCGTCTGGTGCGCGGTCGCGCTCGGCTTTCTCGATCCGCGCGATGCGCGCAAGCGCGAGCTGCTCAGCAAGCAGGGCGGCCGCGAGGCGCTCGATCACTTCTTTCATCAGGTCGCGCGGCCGGCCCTGCGCGGCGGCCGCGCCAGCTCTGCAGAAGGAGTCCCCCGATGATCTCGTTCGGTCCGACGGAAGAGCAGGAGCTCGTCCGAGACACATTGCGCGATTTCGCTGCGAGCGTCGTGCGCCCCGCGGCGCGCGCCGCCGACGAGGCGAGCGAGCTGCCCGCCGGCTTCCTGCAGCAAGCGTGGGAGCTCGGTTTGACCGCGACGCAGCTGCCGAGCGCGGTCGGAGGCGGCGGAGAGCCGCGCTCGCCGGTGACGAATGCGCTCGTGCTCGAGGAGCTCGCGTGCGGCGACGCGGCGCTCGCGCTCGCGGCGACCGCGCCCGGCGCGTTCGCGTTCGCGATCGCGGATCACGGCACTGCCGAGCAGCAGGCGCGGCTGCTGCCGCGCTTCTGCGGCCAGCAGTTCGCGGCCGGCGCGATCGCGTGGATCGAGCCGTCCCCGGTATTCGACCCGCTCGCGCTCGCGACGAGCGCCGAGGCGAAGGGCGACGGCTTCGTGCTGAACGGAAAGAAGCGCTTCGTCGCGATGGGAGATCTCGCGCAGGACTTCCTCGTGATCGCGCGCCGCGCGAACGCGGTGAAGCCGGGCTTCGCCGCGCTCGATGCGTTCATCGTCCCGCGCGGAGCGCCCGGCGTCACGCTCGGCGAGCGCGAGAAGCTACTCGGGATGAAGGCGCTGCCGGCGTTCGCGCTCACGCTCGATCGGGTCGAGCTGCCCGCCAGCGCACGGCTCGGCGGCGAGCGCGGCGTCGACGCGCGCCGGCTGCTCGCGTCGTCGCGCGCCGCGAGCGCGGCGCTGCTGACCGGCCTCACGCGCGCGGTGATGGAGTACGCGATCCCATACGCGAAGGACCGCCGCGCGTTCGGCGAGGCGATCGCGCAGAAGCAGGCGATCGCGTTCCAGCTCGCCGACATGCGCATCGAGGTCGACGCGATGCGCTGGCTCGCGTGGAAGGCGGCGAGCTTCCTCGAGCACGGCCGCGATGCGACGCGCGAGGCGGCCCAGGCGTTCGGCTACACGGCCGAGCAGGCGGTGAAGCTGAGCGACGCCGGCGTGCAGGTGCTCGGCGGCCACGGCTTCATCCGCGAGCACCCGGTCGAGATGTGGTACCGGCACGCGCGCACGCTGTCCGTGCTCGACGCGGTCGCGGCTCTCTAGCTTCGTAACAACTGTCGGAGACGTTCCATGATCGACTTCACGCTCAGCCAGAACGATCAGCGCGTGCTCGACTACGTGCGCAGCGAAGCGCTCGTCGCGCGTCGCTACGCGCGCCACTTCGACGAGAACGAGCACGAGTTCCCGCCCGACGAGCTGCCCGAGGCGAAGGATTTCCCGGGCGCGTTCGCGGTGATGGGAAAGCAGGGGCCCGAGGACAGCGGCCCGGTCGTGCTCGGCATGCTGATCACGGCCGGCCAGACCTGGGGTGACTATTCGGTGCGCATGCGGCGCGGCCGCGGCGTCGGCCTCGGCAACGCGGCGCTCGCGGCCAGCGGCACGCCCGAGCAGAAGGCGAAGTGGGGCGGCCTCTTGCTCTCGATGGCGATCACCGAGCCCGGCTGCGGCTCCGACCCGTCGCTCGTGCAGACGACCGCGAAGCTCGACGAAGCGACGAACGCGTGGGTGATCAACGGCGAGAAGATCTTCGTGACGACCGGCTGCCGCGCCGAGGGCGCCGTGGTGTGGGCGACGCTCGACAAGAGCGCCGGCCGCGCCGGCATCAAGTCGTTCTTCATTCCGAAGACGGCGCCCGGCTTCGTCGTCGCGCACAAGGAGAAGAAGCTCGGCATCCGCGCCGACGACACGGCGGCCTACGTGTTCAAAGACTGCCGGATTCCGCGCGACCACTTGTTGGGCGGCCGCGAGGAGATTCCGAAGGGCGAGTCGGGCGGCTTCCGCGACGTGATGAAGACCTTCAACATGACGCGGCCGATGACGGCGGCGTTCGGGCTCGGCATGTCGCAGGCGGCGCTCGACTTCACGCGCGAGCAGCTCGAGGCGGCGGGCGTCGACCTCTCGTATGGAGCGGGCGTGCACGGGAAGAGCGCGGCGGCGGATCGCTTCCAGCGGCTCGAGGCGCTGCAGGAGGCGGCGATGCTGACCGTGCTGAACGCGGCGTGGCTGTCGCAGAGCGGGAAGCACAACAATCTCGAGGCTTCGATCAGCAAGGCCAAAGGCGGCGGCGCCGTGCGCGAGATCACGCAGGGCTGCATCGATCTGCTCGGACCGCTGGGTGTCTCGCGCGAGCATCTCGTCGAGAAGTGGTTCCGCGATGTGCGGATCACGGACATCTACGAGGGGACGGGGCAGATCCAGCGGCTGATCATTGCGCGCACGATTCTCGACTACGACCGGACGCAGCTGAAGTAGCGGGGCGCCCGGCCGTCGACGATTCGGTGCGACGGGTGGTGACGCCGGCGGCGCAGCCGCGGCGGGGCCGGGGGCGGCTGCGGCTCATGGCTCGGCTGCGGCCCCTCTTGGCGGGCGGCCCCACCATCGCGGAGAGCGCGTACCACGTGGCGTCGCGTTGCCCGGAGATCGGGGCCGGCCTGCGCTTGACTTCGCCTCCGCCGCCCCCGGCCCCGCCGCGGCTGCTCGTGCTCGGATCGTCGCGGCACGGCTATTAGGGAGAGGCGCGGGTCGGCGCGCCGTCGAGGCGCGCCTCCCGCGCTCTTTCGGAGCCCGTGGACTGGTCTGCGCTGCTAGCGTGCCCCGCCATGCGCGCGATCGTGATCGACAAGCCCGGCGACGAATCCGTTTTGAAGCTCGGGAAAGCGCCCTCGCCAGCTCTCGCGCCCGATGATCTGCGGATTCGCGTGGCCGCGTGCGCGGTGAATCGGGCGGACTTGTTACAGCGGCAGGGGATGTATCCGCCGCCGCCGGGCGCTTCGCCGATTCTCGGGCTCGAGTGTGCGGGCACGGTCAGCGAAGTGGGCGCGAACGTGCGCGGCTTCGCGGTGGGCGAGCGCGTGATGGCGCTGCTCGCGGGCGGGGGGTACGCGGAGGACGTGGTCGTGCACGCGGGCTCGGCGATGAAGGTGCCGGCCGCGCTCTCGCTCGAGGAGGCGGCTGCGATTCCCGAGGTGTTCCTGACGGTCTTCCTCAACGTATTCCAGCTCGCGCATTTGCCCGAGAAGGGCGCTCTGCTGGTGCACGGCGGCGGGAGCGGGATCGGGACGGCGGCGATCCAGCTGGCGAAGCGCGCGGGCGCGCTGGTGATCGTCACGGCGGGCAGCGAGGAGAAGTGCGCGCGCTGCCGCGAGCTCGGCGCCGATGTCGCGGTGAACTACCGCAGCGAGAGGTTCGCGGACGCGGCGAAGCAGGCGACCGGCGGCCGCGGTGTCGACGTCGTGCTCGATTCGATCGGCGCGCCGTACCTCGACGACAACCTCGCGTCGCTCGCGATCGGCGGGCGGCTCGTGCTGATCGGCCTGATGGGCGGCGCGAAGGCGGAGCTCAACCTCGGCGTGCTGCTGGCGAAGCGGCTCAGCGTGATCGGCTCGACGCTGCGCGCACGCCCGGTCGACGAAAAGGCCGCGATCGTGCGCGGCTTTCTCGCGCGCTTCGGCGAGGACCTCGCCGTGGGCCGCATCCGCGCGGTCGTCGATCGTGTGCTGCCGCTCGCGCGCGCCGGCGATGCGCATCGCGCGCTGAAGGCGAGCGAGCACTTCGGGAAGATCGTGCTCACGCCGTAGCGCCCTCGAAGGTCGCCGCTACCGTGCGCGCCTCTTTTCTCAGGGGACTTTCATGGCCGTCGAACGCACGCTGTCGATCGTGAAGCCGGATGCCGTCGAGAAGGGCGCGACGGGTGAAATCCTCCGGCGCTTCGAGGCCGCAGGTCTCTCGATTCTCGCGATCAAGAAGATTCAGCTCAGCGAGCAGCTCGCGCGCGGGTTCTATGCGGTGCACAAGGCGCGCCCGTTCTATGCGGATCTCGTGAAGTTCATGACGAGCGGACCCGTCGTGATCAGTGTGCTCGAGGGCGAGAGCGCGATTCAGAAGAACCGCGACCTGATGGGTCCGACGGACTCGAAGAAGGCCGCGAAGGGCACGATCCGCGGCGACTTCGGCACCGACATCGAGTCGAACGCGGCGCACGGCTCCGACGCTCCGGCCACCGCGAAGATCGAGATCGCGTACTTCTTCAATGCCAGCGAGATCGTGGGGCCGAGCGAGGCGATCTAGTTCGGGAGCCGAGGTGCGTCTTGGCGCGGGCTCGTGAGATGTTGCGGCCGCTTCGGTTCGCGGTGCTCGTTGCGGGCTCCGCGGCCGCGGCGGGGCCGGGGGCGGCGTCGCTCCGTGGCTCACTCGGGCCTTTGGCGGGAAGCGGCGTTCGTTGCGGCGCGGGATCTTTCTGAAGCCGCGCATTCTCAGGGGCCCTCGCTCCGCTCTTACCTCCGCGCCGCCGCCCCCGGCCCCGCCGCGGCCGCTCGTGCTCGGGGTCTCGGTCAGGTGTTAGGGACAGCTGCGTCGCGGTCGGCATTGAGCCGACCGCTCCGCACGCTGCGCGTCGGATCGGACGCACGACCGGACTCTGACGGGGTATCTCGCGGACCGAAGCGGCAGGGCGCGCGCTAGCGGATCAGGCGTTCGCCTTGGCGAGCAGCAGGAGCACGGCGAGGTAGGCGAGGGTGAGCCAGAGGTTTCCGCTCTTCAGCGCCTTCGCCACCGCCGCCGACATTGCCCTGCGTCTCCTGCTGCTGCGCGGAACGTTTCGTTCTGCGCGCGTACAACTTGAGATCGTTCACTGCGCATTTCTTCGCGGTGATGAAAATCACGCGCTGCGCGTGCGCTGCCGGTTGCTCGAGCGCGAGCCCTCAGGTCCCTGAGAACTTCGGCGGTCGTTTCTCGCGGACCGCGGCGAGGCCCTCGAGCAGGTCGGCGCTCTCGTAACAGAGGGCCTGCTCGGCGGCCTCGCGGCCGAGCTGCGCTTCGAGATCCGATTGCCCGCTCGCGGCCAGCGAGCGCTTCGCGCCGCGTACGGCGAGCGGCGCGGCGCTGGCGATCTCGGCCGCGAGCGCGAGCGCAGCGGCGAGCGTTTCCTCGCGCGGCACCGCACGGTTCGCGAGCCCGATGCGCGCGGCTTCCTCGCCGTCGACCAGCCGGCCCGTGTAGATCAGCTCGGCCGCCTGCGCGCTGCCGATGATGCGCGGCAGCGTCCAGGTTGCCGCCATGCCCGGGTGGATGCCGAGCTGCGTGAAGTTCAGGCCGAGCTTGGCCTCGCGCGCCGCGATGCGCAGGTCGCAGGCAAGCGCGACGCACAGGCCGGCGCCGATCGCGGCGCCGTTCAGCGCGGCGACGACCGGGACGGGCAGGTCGCGCAGCGAGAGATACATCCGGTAGAAGCGGCCCATGAACGCGGCGTGTGCGTCGCGGGTCAGGCCGCCGGGGTCGGCGTTCCCGGCCTTCGCCATCCGCACGAGCATGTCGAGATCGCCGCCCGCGGAGAATGCGCGGCCGGCGCCGGTGAGAACGACCGCGCGCAGCCCGGCCTCGTCCTTCAGCTCGGCGACGGCGCTCTCGATCGCCCGGCCCATCGCCTCGGTCATCGCGTTCAGGCGATCCGGGTCGTTCAGCGTGACGAGCGCGATCCCGCCTGGGCGGCGTTCGATCTGCACGAGCTCTGCGGCCATGCGTTCCTCGCGAGAGGCCCCGGGGTCGGGGCGCCAAAACAGGAAGGGCGCCTTCACGCGCGTGAAGGCGCCCCTCGGATGGTTGCGGACTCTCCGCCGCGCCGCTCAGTCCGCGGTACGACGCAGGAACGCCGGCAGCTCGTCCTCATCCTTGTCGTTGCGCGGCTCGACGCGGCGCTTGCGCAGAAACGCGGGCACGTCGTACTCGTCCTCGAACGGCGACTGGAAGTCGGCCCGCGCGGCGTCGTGGATCGCGACGACCGGCGCGGCCGGACGCGGCGCAGCCGGCGCCGGCGGAGCATCGGCCTCCTGCTGCGGCGCGGGCGCTTGCGCCTCCGCGCGCGCAGCCGGCGCGGGAGACGGCTCGCGTCGGATCGGCTGCACATACGCGCTCTCGGCCGAGGGCTCGCGCCGGCCCCCGCGCTCGCCGCGCTCGTTGCGGTCGCCGACCTTCGCGCGCTCTTCCTCGAGGCCGGTCGCGATCACCGTCACGCGCAGCTCGCCGGGCTTCATGTTCTCGTCGATCACCGCGCCGAAGATGATGTTCGCGTCCTCGTGCGCCGCTTCCTGCACCAGCGTCGAGGCCTCGTTGACCTCCCACAGCGTCATGTCGGTGCCGCCGGTGATGTTGATCAGCACGCCGCGCGCGCCGTCGATCGAGAGATCCTCGAGCAGCGGGCTCGAGATCGCCGCGTAGGCGGCGTCCTTCGCGCGGCTCTCGCCGACGCCGATGCCCGTGCCCATCAGCGCGTTGCCCATCTCGTTCATGATCGTGCGCACGTCGGCGAAATCGAGATTGATCAGGCCGTGCACGGTGATCAGGTCGGAGATGCCGCGCACCGCGTTCAGCAGCACGTCGTCCGCGATGCGGAACGACTGCAGCATCGGCGTGTCCTTGCCCGCGAGCGCGAGCAGCCGGTGATTCGGAATCGTGATCAGCGTGTCGCAG
>Ga0187894_10005782_pt1 | contig 12426 bp, 10 predicted proteins | sample GBC1701081metaG_FD_136650 | JGI IMG/M metagenome (GOLD analysis project Ga0187894, IMG submission 136650) | White microbial mat communities from a lava cave in the Kipuka Kanohina Cave System on the Island of Hawaii, USA - GBC170108-1 metaG ... | reverse complement strand
TCCCGCCCACTGGATCGCCGGGGCCGGCTGCCGCATACTTGGCGTCCTCATCCTCCATCCACCACACCGATAGCCGCATGACCTGGCCCCAGGAGACCGGACGCTTTGACCTTGGCGATGTCGCGCTGCTGTCCGGCGCGACGCTGCCCGGCGCCTTCCTCAGCTTCAAGACGCACGGCACGCTGGCGCCGGCGCGCGACAACGTGGTGCTCTACCCGACCAGCTATGGCGGCCAGCACGCCGACCTGGAATGGCTGATCGGACCCGACGGCATCCTCGATCCGACGCGCTGGTTCATCGTCCAGCCCGACATGTTCGCTAACGGACTGTCATCCAGCCCCTCGAACACGCCGGGCTACCCTGACCTGGTCACCGCCTGGGACAACGTGCAGGCGCAGCGCCGGCTGCTGCGCGAGCGCTTCGGCGTCGAGCGCCTGGCCTGCGTCTATGGCTGGTCGATGGGCGCGCAGCAGGCCTATCACTGGGCGGCCGCCTTCCCCGACGCGGTCGAGCGCATCGTGGTGAATTGCGGCTCGGCCCGTACCGCCGTGCACAACCAGGTGTTCCTCACCAGCCTGATGGCGACGTTGGAGGCGGCGCCCGAGCATCTGGGCGGCGGCCGCTTCTCGGCCCAGCCCCAGGCGGCGCTGCGCGCCTTCGGCCGCATCTATGCCGGCTGGGCGCTGAGCCAGGATTTCTACCGCCAGGGCCTGCATCTGTCGGCACTACGCGCGCCCGACCTTGAGACCTTCCTGCGCACCGACTGGGAGGAGCGATTCGCGCGACGGCCCGCCGCTGACCACTACGCGCAGCTACGCTGCTGGTTCGCCGGCGACATCAGCGCCAACCCGCTCTATCGCGGCGACCTGGCGGCGGCGCTCCAGGCGATCCGCGCCCGCGTGCTGCTGATGCCGGGCGCCACCGACCTCTATTTCCGCGTTGCCGACAACGAGGCCGAGGCACCGCACCTGGCACACGCCGACCTCTGCCCGATCCCCAGCATCTGGGGCCACCGCGCCGGCAATCCCATGGTGAACCCGGAGGATGCGGCGTTCATCAAGGCCCAGGTCCGCCGCTGGCTGGGGTGATTTTTGTTTTGGACCGCGCGCGTCCACGCGCGCATCTCGCTCGCAGCGAAGCGAAGAGCGAAAGCTCGGCGCTGACGCGCAACAGGCGAAAGCAAAGCTTTCGCCTGAGATGCGGGCGTGGACGCCCGCGGTCCAAAAAAGACTACTGCCCGAGGTTCTTTTTCGCGGTGCTCCACGCTGTCTCGCGCCAGCGCATGATTTCCCCCGTATCCAGGCCCATGTTGACCATCTTGGCGGCCTCGGAGGCGAACTTCGGGTCGACGGACTTGCCGAACATGGCGATGCCGGTGCCGCGATTGACCAGCTCGTTGACCAGGCTCAGGCGCGCCTTCTCGAACACCGGCTTGTTCGTCTCGAAGAAGTCCTTCTTGAACGCATCGAACGGCGGCACGCCGGTGTACTTGGTGCTGTAGCTGCGGTAGGCCTTCTCCAGCGATGGCGCCATGTCACCCTGGATGTGCGCCGTGACAGCCATCGTGAGGCTTTTGTTAACGGCCAGCATCCAGACCATGACGTCCTTCGTAGGATCGATGCCGATCAATCCAGTGGCGTGCGTGAAATGCGCCGACCAGAGATCAGGCAGTTTCCCCTTGCCCTTGAAGGCGCTCACCACATCGGCATAGGTGTCATAGAAGACTGGAATGAAGTGGAGGAGAAAGCACGGGTGCTGGAGTTTGTCCCGCTCCGCGATCTCGTGAAGGGTAATGTACTGATAGAGCCGCGCGAACCAGTACGGCAGGTCGTTCACGGCGTCCCGGTCCAGAATCGTCGACGCGACCTGCTGGCTCTTCGTCAGCGTCGCCTGCGCCGCGGTCAGCTCGTCCGGGCACTGGGTCGTCGGCACCTGCGTCTTCAGCACGACCGGCTTGATCGGCGGCGGGAAATAGATGTAGCCCGGGCTCGCATCGACGGAGAACGCCCAATTCTTGCCGTCGTGGCTTCGGCAGCCGACATTACGGCGCAGGTACCAATTCACCTCAGCGGGGTCGCGAGTCTTGAAGTTGAACTCGATGAGGTCGCCGACGGCGATCCCCTTTGCCTTGGCCAGCGACCCCCAGCTGTCGTCCTTGCCAACCTTGTAGCGTTCGCCGCCCGGTGGCGCATAGTTGGCCGGCAGCGGAACCTTGGGCATCTTTTCGATGGGCATCGCATTCTCCCCGATTGCCGTGCTGCGCGCTACCGACCGGCCACGAGCTTGATCGGCACCTCGTCCGGCCACAGGCCCGTCAGTTCCTCGACAGCCGCCGTGCCGAGATAGACCTGCATATGGCTCAGCATCAGGCGCGGCCGGATACGCCGCGCCTGGTCGACGGCCGCGCGCGCTTCGCCATCGCGCCCGCCGCGCAGCAGCGCCAACGCCTCGATCAGGGCGGCGAAATAGAGGCTGCGGTCGCGCCGCTGCGCCAGGCGGGCCTCGTCACGCGCTTCGGTCAGGCGTCCGACATGCAGCAGGCAGTTGGCCAGCATGGCGCCCCACATGCCCAACCGCCGGTCGAGCGGGCTGAGCCGCATGCCGTGCCGCAGATCGGTGATGCCGTCGACCACGTGGTCGGTGTAGGTCTGGCACACGCCGCGCACCATCCACGCCTGCGCGTTGCTGGGATCGATCTCCAGCGCGCGCTCGATCACATCGAACGCGGCCCGGTAATCGCCGAGGTCGGCCAGCGCGCAGCCGGCATAGCCCAGGACCTCGGGATTGTCCGGATCGAGCTCGAGCGCCGTCATCGCCCGACGCCGGATCTCGCCGCGCAGCGCCTCGCTGTCGGGCAGCAGGCCGAACACCTGCGCCAGCGCCGCCACCAGGCCGGCATAGGCGTGCGCCAGCCCGAAACCCGGATCGAGATCGGTCGCGCGCTGCAGATACGCGCGCGTCTGGGCGATGGTCTCCTCATTCCAGCCGCCGATCGTCAAGGCGCCCACGGCCTGGCGGAAGCAGGCCCAGGCATCGAGGTTCTCCGACCCGCGGCGGCGGATGACGGCGAGTTCGGCGCGCGTCAACTCGGGCTCCAGCACGCGCACCACGGCGCGCGCCACATCGGCCTGCAGGTCGACCAGCGCCGCGCGCGCCACGTCGAACGGTGCGCTCCAGCACTGCAGACCGCTGGTCGCATCGGTCAGTTGCACCGTCACGCGGGCGCGTTCACCGGCGATCCGCAAGCTGCCGGTGACGATGTAGCGCACGCCCAGCTCGCGGCCGACGGTCCGCAGGTCGACCGCGCGGTCGCGATAAGCGCCGGCCGAGCGCGCGGAAACCACGAAGAATCCCGCTACCCGCGCCAGCAGGGCCGTCACGTCCTCGACCAGCACGTCCGCCAACAAGGCCAGACGGGCATCGGCCGACCGATTGTCGAATGGCAGCACCGCGATCGAGGGCAGGTCGGGCACGGCCGGCGCCGGATCTTCCGCCGCCGGCACCTCGCCCAACACGGTCGCCACAAAGCGAACCCCCCGCCGCGGCAGGGTGCGGATCATCGACTGCGCCGAGCCGCTGTCGCCGATGGCGCGGCGCGCGGCGCTCACCCGACTGTCGACCGTGGCGTCCGAGACGATGCGGCCACCCCAGACGACGTCGATCAGTTCGTCGCGGCCGACCACGCGCTCGCGATGGTCGATCAGCAGGAGCAGCAGGTCGAAGACCTGCGGCTCGACCGTGACCGCCTGCCCGTCGCGGCGCAGCGCCCGCTGCCGGCGGTCCAGCACGCAATCGCCAAACCGGTAGATCATCGCCGCCTCCTGCCGCGGCAACGCCGCGGTCACGCTCCCGGAACGCTTTCAGGCCGGCCTCAAGGAAAAGACCAGAACGTCTGCAGCCCGTCTCCAAGCGGGCACGCACCGCCCGGCCTAGAGTCGCACTCGTCCATACCTGTTGAAACGAACACCGTCGGCACGGGAGATCATCCATGCTGGATGAAGCGAAGCTCAACCAATTCGTCGGCCAATTGCTGGGTGATCTCGGCGGCGCCGCAAGCGTTGCCCTGGTGCGCATCGGCGATGCGCTGGGGCTCTACAAGACCTTGCACGCCAAGGGCGCCATGACCTGCGCCGAGCTCGCGGCGCAGGCCGGCGTGCATCAGCGCTATCTGCGGGAGTGGCTGTCGCACCAGGCAGCCTCGAACTACCTCACTTACGATCCCGAAACCGGCAAGTTCGCGCTGCCACCCGAGCAGGCCATGGTGTTCGCGATCGAGGAAAGCCCGGTCTACATGATCGGCGGCTTCGACGTGATGGCGGCCAGCCTGGAGAACCAGCCCAAGGTGCAAGCCGCCTTCAAGACCGGCAAGGGCGTTGCCTGGGGCGACCAGGCCGGCTGCCTGTTCTGCGCCGTCGCCCGCTTCTTCCGGCCAGGCTACCACAATCATCTCACGGCCGCCTGGCTGCCGGCACTCGACGGCATGACCGCCCGCCTCGAGCGCGGCGGCAAGGTGGCCGATGTCGGCTGCGGCCATGGCTGGTCGACCGTGCTGATGGCCAAGGCGTTCCCCAACACCGAGTTCATCGGCTACGACTTCCATGCCGGCTCGATCGAGGACGCGCGCGCCCATGCCCGCGCGCACGGCGCCAGTAACGCGCACTTCGAGGTGGCGACGGCCAAGGACTTTCCGGGTACCGATTTCGACCTGGTAACCTGCTTTGACTGCCTGCACGACATGGGCGATCCGGCCGGCGCTGCCGCCCACATCCGCCGGTCGCTGAAGCCCGACGGCACCTGGATGATCGTCGAGCCGATGGCGGGCGACCTGCTGGAGCAGAACCTCAATCCGGTCGGACGCCTGTTCTACGCCGCCTCGACCATGATCTGCGTGCCGACCTCGTTGTCGCAGGAAGTCGGCACGGCGCTCGGCGCGCAAGCAGGCGAAGCGCGGCTGCGCGAGGTCATCGGCGGTGCCGGCTTCAACCGCATCCGCCGCGCCACCGAGACGCCGTTCAACATGATCCTCGAAGCGCGGCCCTAGGCTGCGCTCCGCCTCTCCCCGCGGCGGCGGGGAGAGGCGTTCGGGCGCGCATCGACGCTGCCGGCGCCGCGGCCATGCGCTACCATGTCGCGATGAATGAGACGCCCGCCCCGCCCGCCATCTGCATCTACATCGACGCCGACGCCTGTCCCGTGAAACAGGAGATCTACCGGGTCGCCGAGCGCTATGGGCTGCGCGTGTTCGTGGTCGCCAACGCCTATATGGCGGTGCCGCGCGATCCGCGCATCGAGCGCGTGGTGGTCGGCGACGGCTTCGATGCAGCGGACGACTGGATTGCCACCCACGCCGGCAGCAGCGACATCGTGGTGACGGCCGACATCAAGCTCGCGGACCGCTGCCTGAAGGCGGGCGCCGCCGTCATCGGCTCCACCGGCGTGCCGTTCACGGCAGCGTCCATCGGCATGGCCATGGCCAGCCGTGCGTTGATGGAGGACCTGCGCGCCATGGGCGAGGTCACGGGCGGCCCCAAGCCGATGACGCCTCGCGACCGCTCTCGCTTCCTCTCGGCGCTCGACGAGACCGTCCAGCGACTGCGCCGGACAGCGCGCGGGTAGCGCTCGAGCGTCACCCTGAGGAGCGAGCGCAACGAGCGTCTCGAAGGGTGGGCAACCACACGAATGGTGCGACAATCGTTGGAATGCGAGACTGCAGCCCATCCTTCGAGACGCCGGCTACGCCGGCTCCTCAGGATGAGATTGTGCGTGGCCGTACGCGATCGCCCTGACTCGCTACCCGTGTCCGATGTAGTCCATGCGCCCGCCATCGACGGTCAGAGTCTGCGCGGTGATCCAGCCTGACTCGGGGGCGGCCAGGAACGCCACCGCGTTGGCGATATCCTGCGGCTCGCCAATGCGGCGCATCATCGCCCGCTCGCCCAGCTGCTTCTCCATCTTCTCCCACCCATCGGCGCCGCGACCCCGTTGGGTCATGTCGGTGCGCACGAAGCCCGGTGCCACGGCATTCACCGTGATGCCGTGCGGTCCCAGCTCCATCGCAAAGCGTTTAGTCAGAATCAGGACCTCGGCCTTGCTGGCACCGTAGAACGCATTGCCGGGCAATGCCGTGCCGAGCGCGGCGATCGACGCGACATTAATGATCCGCCCATGGCGGCGCTCGCGCATGCTGGCCATGACGGCACGCGTGGTGTGGATGATGCCATCCACGTTCACGCGGCGCATGCGCTCGAACTGGGCGCTGTCATAGGTATCGAGCGTCGCTTGCTGCGACACGCCGGCATTGTTGACCAGGATCGTCACCGCCCCCAGGTCCGAGGCGACGCGCTCGATCATGGCCGCCACGGCGGCATGATCGGCAACATCGGCGGCCGCGGCCATGGCGCGGCCGCCGGCTGCCGTGATCTCGCGCACGACGGCATCGGCCGCATCAACGCGCGCGGCGTAGTTCACGCACACGGCGGCGCCACGCCTGGCCAGCAGCAGCGCCGTCGCCCGCCCGATACCGCGGCCACCGCCGGTGACCACCGCGACCTGATCAGACCATGCCATGACCGCCTCCCATGCGCTGCGTCGCCCGACAGAACAGTCGAGCCGCCGACAGGTTCCTGGCGGCGCTCGTGCTCCCGCGACCTTCTGCGCTCAGGCCCGGTACCGACGCAAGGACCTACAGGCGCACGCGCACGCCGGCGTAGATCGCGCGCGGCATGCCGGGGCTCAGGCTGCGGGTGTTGGCGGCGTTGGGCGCCTCCAGCATCGGCACCTCTGATACTGGCGAGAAAGTGCCGAAGGTCGTGTACTTGGTATTGAAGATGTTGGTCACCAGGCCGAACACCTGGATGTTGGGCGACAGGTCATAGCTGGTGTTCAGGCCGAAGACGGCATAGGGCTTGGTCTTGCGGTTCTGATTGCTCTCGTCACCGACCAGATAGCGGCCGCTGGCGGCCTGTCCCGTCACGCCGACCCGCCACGCCTCGGTGACGGCGAGCGCGCCGCCGAACTTCACGGTATGGGCCGGGATACCGGGCAGACGATCACCACGCTGCACCTGGATCGTGCCGTCGTCGTCGGCGGCCGGGTTCTCCGCGCTGTTCAAGGTCAGCGCCTTGCGGAAGGTGGCATGGAGAAAGGCGTAGTCGAGGAACGCCATCCATCGTTTGTTGCGCAGCTCGGCGCCGACCTCGATGCCCTGGCGGCGCGTGGCGCCGACATTCTGGAAGAAGGCCCGGCCGACCACGGGGCTGGAGACGAACATGATGTCGTCCTGGGTGTTGGTGCGGAACAGGCCGACGTTCCAGGTGAGCTGCAGGTCGTCTGCCACCTTGAAGCGGCCGCGCACGCCCGCCTCCATCGTGCGGGCCACGACCTGCTTCAGCGGCGGGTCGCCGACGAAGAAGTTGGTCAGGCTGCAGGGCGCGGCGGGATCGGCGCACGACAACTCCGCCGGTGTCGGTGCGCGGTTGGATTCGGCGTAGCCGGCATAGACCGAGATATCGGGCGTGACCTTGTAGGTGAGTCCGGCCGCCGGGTTGAAGCGGCGGAATGTGTGATTACCGTTCAGCGCCGTGCCGATCTGATCGCGCAGCCTGATCTTGGCCACGTTGAAGCGGCCGGCGAGCGTGACGGTGAGCGCGTCGGTGACATCCAGCGCGTCCGAAATGTAGACGCCGAAATAATCGCTGTTGGCCTTGACGGAGACCGGCGTGATCGAGCCGTCATCCTGCGAGATGATGATGCCCGAGCCGAGGAAACCGCGATTGAGGGTGAGTTCGCCGACTTCCGAGCTGGCCTTGAACCGCGTGCGCCCGCCGTCGTAACTGGCGCCGACGATGACCCGGTTGGGCCGGCCGAACACCTGGCCCTGATGCGTCAGCTGCAAGGCAGCGCCGAAGCCGTCGGTGCGCGTTCGCGTCCGGTTGAGCTGCGCATACGGGCCGCCCTCGTCGAAGCGATCGGCGAAAGCGGGAATACCGAGATAGGGACTGTTGGTGACAAAGTTGGGGATGGGATTGCCGGACCGATCCGTGAGACGCGGGCCGTCGTCGTCCAGGCACAGAAGCGTCTCATCGTCCTCACACGGCTCGGCATCCGAGGCATCGCCGTTCTTGGTGCGTTGCGACAGCCGGCTGTAGTAGGCGCTGGCCTGCAGCGAGAAGGCATCGTCGATGTCGTAGTGGCCCGACAAGGCGACGCGCGCGTACTTGTTCTTCGTCTGATCGGGATGGGTGAAGACCTGATCGCGGTCAGCGGCCAGCAGATCGACTGGTGCCGTGCCGTTGCCGACCAGATTGTTGCTGGCCGCCAATACGCTGAGGTTCACCTGCCCTTTGCTGCCACGCCAGCCGAGATCACCGTAGAACTGGCGTAGCTTCGACGGCGAATGATCGCGCCAGCCTGAGTCGTTGAGGCCGGTGGCGGCGACGTAGATGCCGAAATCGTCAATTCGCCGGCCGTGCTGGAAGGAACCGGCCACGCGGCCGAACGAGCCGCCCATCAGCTCGACCTCTGTGCCCTGATAGGTGAAGCCGTTCTTGAGCTGCACCGCCACTGAGCCGCCCAGCGCATTGAGGCCGAACACCGGGTTGGCACCTTGGATCTCGACACGGTCGATGGCGATCGAGGGCATCAGATCCCAGTTCACCGTTTCGCCGAACGGCTGGTTGAAGCGGGTGCCGTTGACATAGACCGCCAGTCCCTGGGCATTGCCGCCCAGTGGCGAGGCCTCGAAGCCGCGAAACAGCACGTTGGGCTGGAACGGATTGTTCTGCGCCTGGTTGAGGCTTATGCCGCCGACGCGGGCATCGAGGCCGCCCAGCAGGTCCGGCGTGCCGGTGATCTTGATGTCGTCGGGCTTCAGCACGTAGCTGGCGCCAGGCACCTTGTCGCGCGCGATGCCCGACCCCAGCATGGGCGACGCCCCGATCACCACGACCTCCGGCAATGTCAGGCCACCCGGCGGGGCGGCCGGTGGCGCCGTCGGCGCCTGCGCCAGAGCCGTGGCCGGCAGCCACGCAAGGAGGCCGGCGTTCACCGACAATTTGCCCATGGTCTTCCCCCCGATATTGCTTGTGCATTGTCTGCCGCGCCGTCGATGTTAGCGAACCCGCACGCGCCGCCTACGCAGACAAGTTCCAAAATTCATTGCACAATGTTCCCGGGTGCCGTCTCGGCATGTTTGTGCACGTGTGTGCTTCTATGAAGACCACGACGGGCATCAACAACGAACAACATGGCGTCGCAACAGCCATGGCCGCGAGTGGGAGGAAGCGAATGGCTGAGATCAGCATTGATGATGCGACGGCACCAGCCGTGCGCCGGTCTATGGCTGCCGCGCTGTCCCGCTGGCTGTGGTACGACCGGTCGGTGCGCGCCCAGCTGTTGGGCACCTTCGTCCTGATCAACCTGATCGCCGGCTTCGCGGCGGCGGTCATCGTCATCTACAACGGCCGGCGCGCCATCGAGGCCGAGCTCGTCGCCTCGGTCGAGGTCGCCGAGCGCTTCGTGCGCGGTACTGTCGAGCGGCGCGCCCGCGAGGTGGCCGGCACGCTGCATCTCGAGGACCTCGCCATCCGCATCAACAACCCACGGCATGTGCGGATCCTGATCATCGACGCCGACGGCCATATGGTGTCGCCGTCCGCGGCCGACGATGCGGCCGCGGGCGCGCAGGCTTCCGTGCCGCGCTGGTTCGAGGCCCTGGCGCAGGTCGATGACCTGCGCCGCGAGGTGCCGGTGATGTCGGATGGCCGACACATCGGCACGATCGTCGTCGTCGGCCAGGCTGCCGACGAGATCATCGAAATCTGGCAGGACGCCTCGGGCCTGGCGCTGCTGGCGTTAATCCTCAACGCGACGGTTTTCGTCATCCTCTATGTCGCCCTGGGCCGCGTGCTGCATCCCCTCACCCGCCTCGCCGCCGGCCTGCGCGAGCTGGAACGCGGCCATTACCGGTATCGCCTGCCGCGCCCTCATGTGCGCGAACTGGCCGACATCACGGGCCGGTTCAACGCGCTGGCCGACAGCCTGGCCGCGGCGCGTACCGACAATGCGCGCCTGAACCGGCAGCTGGTCACCGTGCAGGACAACGAGCGCCGTCAAATCGCGATGGAACTGCACGACGAGCTCGGCCCCTGCCTGTTCGGTGTGAAAGCCAATGTCGGGTCGATCGGCCGTATCGCCCAGGCCCTGCCCGAGACCGCCGCCAAGCCGATCCAGGAACGCGTCGCATCGCTGATGACGATCACCGAGCGCATGCAGGTCGCCAACCGCGATCTGCTGGGGCGCTTGCGGCCGATGGCGCTGGGTCACGTGCCGCTGGCGGATGCGGTCGCGAGCCTCGTCGCCGATTTCGAAGGAGCCGACAGGGATCGCCGGTTCGTGCTGGAGATCGGCCGCCTCGCACACGGCTACGGCAACGCTGTCGACCTGACGGTCTTCCGCTGCCTTCAGGAAGGCATCACCAATGCCGCCCGGCACGCGCAGGCCGCGACGATCAGCATCGCATTGAGCGAAGAGACGGCGGCGCCGACGCCGGCCGGCGAGCCTGCCGCGGCAGCGCTGCGGCTGTCGGTGCGCGATGACGGCCGCGGCATCGCGCCCGGCACGCAACCTGGCCTGGGATGGAGCGGCATGGAGGAACGCGTGCGCGCGCTGGGTGGACGCCTGGCGCTGACCAGTGCGCCGGACGGCGGCGCCCGGCTCGACATTGTAATCCCGCTGGAGGCGGCGGAGCTGGCCGACGATACCGCAGGAGAGCCGTCATGACGCGCGTCCTGGTCATCGACGATCATCCGATCGTCCTGCATGGCTGCCGGCGCGTCCTGGAGGATGCCGGCGCCGACGAGATCCTCGAGGCGAGCAATCCCACCGAAGGCTACAGCCTCTACCAGCGCCAGCAGCCCGATGTCGTCATCGTCGACCTGGCGATGCACGGCAAAGGGTTCAGCGGGCTCGACCTGATCCGCCGCCTGCGCCAGCGCAACGAACAGCTGCCGATCCTGGTCTTCAGCATGCACGGCGATCCGGTGATCGTCAGCAGCGCGCTCGATGCCGGCGCCACCGGCTACCTGTTGAAGGACACCGCCCCGGAAGACCTGCTGGAAGCCTTCGACATGGTGCGCCGCGGCCTACCCTATCTCAGCCATCAGATCGCGACCCAGGTGGCGCTGCTGCGGATGCGCACGCCGAGCAAGAAGTTCGGCACCGTCACGCCGCGCGAATTGCAGACACTGGCCCTGCTGGCGGAAGGCCACTCCTACGGCCAGATCGCCGACGACCTCGGCGTCAGCTACAAGACCGTCGTGAACATGTGCTCGCAGTTGAAGGTAAAGCTGGGCGCGCGCAACTTCCCCGACCTGATCCGCACCGCGATCGAGTACCTGTCCTCATCGCCGGCTCGGTCTTGATCTGCTGGGGCCTGGCAAGCGACTTCATGGTGAGCCCGTCGAACCATGAAGGCTAGAGGCGTAGTGTGTACGATGACCCAGAACATCTATGACAACGAGACGTTCTTCCAGGGCTACAGCCAGCTCGAGCGCTCGGTCGAGGGGCTGGAGGGCGCCGCCGAATGGCCGGCCATGCGGGCGCTGTTGCCTGACCTGAACGGGCGCACGGTGCTGGACCTCGGCTGCGGCTTCGGCTGGTTCTGCCGCTTCGCCCGCCAGCAGGGCGCGGCCCACGTGCACGGCATTGACGTGTCGGAGAACATGCTGGCGCGCGCCCGCGAGATGACCGCGGACGCGGCGATCATCTATGGCCGCGCCGACCTGGAACAGCTCGAGCTGCCACCCGCTTCGGTCGACGTGGCCTACAGCTCGCTCGCCCTGCACTACATCGAGCGACTGGATGCGCTGATGGCGCAGGTCGGCGGCGCGCTCGCGGTCGGCGGCCGCTTCATCTTCTCGGTCGAGCATCCGATCTACACCGCGCCATCGCGGCCGGGTTGGATCGTCGGCGCCGACGGCCAGCGGACCTGGCCGGTCGACAGCTATCTCGCGGAAGGCCCGCGCTCGACCGACTGGCTGGCCAAGGGCGTGATCAAGCAGCACCGCACGATCGCGACCTATGTCGACCTTGTGCGGCGCGCCGGCCTCACCCTGCACCACCTCGAGGAATGGGGGCCGACGCCGGCGCAGATCGCGGCGCGGCCGGACTGGGCCAGCGAGCGCCAGCGGCCCCCCTTCCTGCTGGTCGCTGCTGAGCGCTAGCTCCCTGGGAGCGCGGGCGCCCCGCCCGCATCTCCGGCGAAGGCTTTGCTTTCGCCTGTCCGCGTAGCGCCGAAAACATGATCGGGCGGGACGCCCGCGCTCGTACGCCGCCGAGCGTACACGACCGGAGGGGTGAGAGTCCCCTCGAGGCCCGCCCTGAGGGCCTGTAACTGACCGTAACTGCGTCGCCGCGAGGCGGGGTGGG
>Ga0187894_10005781_pt1 | contig 12427 bp, 12 predicted proteins | sample GBC1701081metaG_FD_136650 | JGI IMG/M metagenome (GOLD analysis project Ga0187894, IMG submission 136650) | White microbial mat communities from a lava cave in the Kipuka Kanohina Cave System on the Island of Hawaii, USA - GBC170108-1 metaG ... | reverse complement strand
CGAAAGCGGGGTGGACGGGCTACCCGCCGCTCAGCGGCATCGACCCGCAGATGGGCCAGACGCTCTGGGCCCTCGGCGTGCTCCTCGTCGGGTGGTCGTCGGTGATGGGCGCGGTCAACTACCTGACGACGATCATCCGGCTGCGCGCGCCCGGGATGACGATGTTCCGCATGCCGCTCACGGTGTGGGCGCTCTTCATCACCGCGATCCTCCAGCTCCTCGCCACGCCGGTCCTCGGCGCCGCGATGATGTGCCTCTTCTCGGACCGCGTCCTCCACTCCGCGTTCTTCCTCCCCGCGACGGTGATCGAGAAGACGAGCGGCCTCCCGTTCCGACCCCTCGGCCACGGCCAAGCGCTCCTCTTCCAGCACCTCTTCTGGTTCTACAGCCACCCCGCGGTCTACATCATGATCCTGCCCGCGATGGGCTTCGTGAGCGACATCATCTCGACGTTCTCCCGCAAGCCGCTCTTCGGCTACCGGCCGATGGTCTACTCGATCGGCGGCATCGCGGGGCTGGGGTTCATCGTCTGGGGCCACCACATGTTCCAGAGCGGCATGAACCCCTATCTCGGCATGGCGATGATGATCTCCACGATGATGATCGCGCTGCCGTCGGCCGTGAAGGTATTCAACTGGATCGGGACGCTCTGGGGAGGGCAGCTGCACTTCACGACCGCGATGTGCTTCGCCGTCGCGTTCGTCGCGATGTTCATCATCGGCGGCCTCTCCGGGATCTTCATGGCCGCCACGCCGGTGGACATCCAGATCCACGACACCTACTTCATCGTGGCCCACCTCCACTACGTGCTGCTGACGGGCTCGATGATGGGGATCTTCGGCGGGGTCTACTTCTGGTTCCCCAAGATGTTCGGCCGGATGATGAGCGAGCGGCTCGGGAGGTGGCACTTCTGGCTCACCTTCATCTTCATGAACGGCGTCTTCTTCCCGATGCACATCGTCGGCGCGGGGGGGATGCAGCGCCGGATCGCGAACCCGATGTCGGAGGTCTACACGCACCTTCACCGCTGGTCCACCTGGAACCAGATCATGACCGTGAGCGCCTTCCTCCTCTTCCTGGCGCAGGCGCTCTTCCTGTGGAACTTCGTCGCGAGCCTGTTCCGCGGGCGGAAGGCGGGCAACAACCCGTGGAAGTCGAACACGCTCGAGTGGACCTGCACCTCGCCGCCCTGGCACGAGAACTTCGAGGTGATCCCGACGGTTTACCACGGTCCGTACGAGTACGCCTCCCCGGACACCGAGGAGGACTTCCTCCCGCAGACGCAGCCGCTGCCGCAGCGGACGAAGGGCTAAAGGGTGGGCTCCGGCGCGCGCCGCGGGATCCTCCGCTTCGCCGTCGCGACCGTGGTCGCCGCGTTCCTCGCGGTCTCGTGGGGCGGCCTCACGACGAGCCGCGACGCGGGGATGGCGTTCTCGACCTGGCCGCTGAGCGACGGGAGCGTGAACCCGGACGGCTGGCTCGGCAACCCCGACAAGCGGGCGGAGCACGGTCACCGCATCTTCGGCGCGCTCCTCGGCGCGTGCGCGACGGTGCTCGTCGTCTGGACGCATCGCGCGCGGCTCCCGCGCGCTGCGCGCTGGACCTCGATCGCCGCGTGGCTCGCCGTCGCCGGGCAGGGGCTCCTCGGCGGCTCGCGCGTCCTCGAGAACTCCCCCCACGAGGCGCTCGTCCACGGCTGCACGGGGCAGGCGGTCTTCTGCCTCGTGGTGGCGACGGCGTGGGTGCTCGCGCCGCGCCGCTCTCCGCCGAATCCGGAGGGGCCCGGGGGCCGTTGGATCCTCGCCGCCGCCTCCGTCGCGACGACGCTCGTCCTCTACCTGCAAGTCGTCCTCGGCGCCGTGCTGCGGCACAACCACGGTCCCGCGGACCAACACCTCCTCGGCGCGGTCTACGTCGTCGCCGCCGTGACCTGGCTCGCGGCGGTCGCGGCGACCCGCTTCCGGGGCGACCGCGAAGTCGCGCGTCCGGTCCTCCTCCTCGCGCTCCTCCTCCTTCTCCAAGTGGCGCTGGGGCTCTCCACCGCGGGGATCCTCTCGCGGCAGGTCGCGGGCTCCCACTCGTTCGCGGAGGTGGCGCTCCCCACGGCCCACCAGACGACCGGCGCGGTCATGCTCGCGACCTCGGTCGTCGTCACGCTGACCGCCACCGGCCGCGTACGGCACGCCCTCGGAAGGCCCGCGGAGGCGTTCGCGTGAAGGCCGCCGCGATCGTCCAGGAGCGCGCGGCGTTCCTCGACTTCCTCGAGCTGACGAAGCCGCGGCTCACGTCGTTCGTCCTGCTCGTCACGCTCGCCGGCGGCGCGCTGGCGTCGGCGGGCCGCGCGGGCGCGCTCCTGCTCCTCCACGCCGTGGTCGGCACCGCGCTCGTCGCCGGCGGCGGCAGCGCGCTCAACATGCTCGTCGAGCGGAACGCGGACGCGCGCATGCGGCGCACGTGGAATCGCCCGCTCCCGTCGGGGCGGCTGCGGCCCATGGAGGCGGGGCTCTTCGGCGCCGCCCTGGCGGTCGTCGGCCTCGTCGAGCTGGCGGTGATGACGACCCCGCTCGCGGCGCTCGTTGCGGCCCTGACGATCGCCTCCTACGTGGGCGTCTACACGCCGCTCAAGCGCGTGACGACGCTCAACACGCTCGTCGGCGCCGTCCCCGGCGCGCTGCCCGCCCTCGTCGGGTGGACCGCGGTCACGGGGAGGCTGGAGCCCGCGGCGTTCGCGCTCTTCCTGATCGTCTACGTCTGGCAGGTGCCGCACTTCCTCTCGATCGCGTGGCTCTACCGCGAGGACTACCGGCGGGGCGGGTTCCGGATGCTCTCGGGCCACGACGCCGACGGAGCGGCCGCCGGCCGGCAGGCGGTCGTCGGCGCCGCGACGCTCCTCCCCGTGAGCCTCGTGCCCACGCTCGTCGGCGTCGCCGGCCTCGGCTACTTCGCCGGCGCGATCGCGCTCGGCGCGTGGTTCCTGGTGCGCGCGGGCCGCTTCCTGGCACGCCGCGACGACGCCTCCGCGCGAAAGCTGCTGCGCGGATCGCTCCTCTACCTGCTCCTCCTGCTCGCGCTCCTGCTCGCCGACGCCGGGAGCGCGTAGATGGAGGCGGACCGGGCCGGCACGAACCTCCTCGGGTTCCGGCTCTTCCTCGCGGCCGACGGCTTGGCGTTCGCGTCGCTGGTCTTCGCGTTGATCAACTCGGCGGGCCGCGCGGCGGTCGACGCGCCGCGCCTGAACGACGCGGGGCTCGCGGCCAGCGGGACCCTCCTCGCCTCGGCGTTCCTCTGGCGCGCGGGACATAGGGCGTCGGGCTGTCTCGGGTTCGTGGCGTCCTCCGTCGTCGTGGGCTACGCGTGGATGCTCGTCGACCACAGGTCCGGCGTCGGCGCCTACCCGACGTCCCCGTTGGTGCTCGGCGCCTGGCTCCTCGCGCACCTTTTCGCGACGTCGGTCGCGCTCCTCCGGCGGGTCCGCGCCGCCGGCACGCCGCTCCTCGACGAGCTCGTCCTCTTCGTCCCGATCGCCTCCGCCCTCGCGCACATCACGCTGCGCGCCCTCCGATGATCGCGATCGGCGTCGACTCCGTCTCCCGCGCGTACGGCGAGCGCCGGGCGCTCGACGCCGTCTCGTTCGCGGTCGAGGAGCGCGAGATCTTCGGCCTCCTGGGCCCGAACGGCGGCGGCAAGACCACCCTCTTCCGCGTCCTCGCCACGATGGTGCTCCCGGACGCGGGGCAGGCGTCGATCCTCGACCGCGACGTCGTGCGCCGGGCATCCGAGGTGCGCCGACTCATCGGCGTCGCGTTCCAGTCGCCGAGCCTCGACGGGAAGCTCACCGTGACGGAGAACCTCACGTACCAGGGTCGGCTCTACGGCATGGGCGGCGCGGCACTGCGCTCGCGCGTGCGCGAGATGCTCGAGCGCGTCGGGCTGCCGGACCGGGCGCGGGACCGCGTCGAGACGCTCTCGGGCGGGCTCAAGCGCCGCGTCGAGCTGGCGAAGGCGCTGCTCCACCGCCCGCGCGTGCTCCTCCTCGACGAGCCGTCGTCCGCGCTCGACCCGGGCGCCCGCCGCGACCTCTGGTTCCAGCTCGAGGCGCTGCGGCGCGACGGCGTCACGAGCCTCGTGACGACGCACCTCATGGAGGAGGCGGCGCGCTGCGACCGGCTCGCGATCCTCGACCGCGGCCGCCTCGTCGCGCTCGGCGCGCCGGCCGCGCTCACGGCGGAGATCGGGGGGGACGTGCTCACGGTCGACACCGCCGACCCCGAGGGGCTGCGCGAGGGGGTGCGGGGGCGCTTCGGCATCGACGCGCCGGTCGTCGGCGGCCGGCTCCGGATCGAGCGCCAGGACGGCGCGTCGTTCCTCCCGCAGCTCGTCGCCGCCTTCCCCGACCGCATCGCGTCGGTCACGCTCGGCAAGCCGACCCTCGAGGACGTCTTCGTGCGCAAGACCGGCCACCGATTCCGGAGCGAGCCTCGATGAACGCCGCGTTGACCCTCTGCGAGCGGGAGCTGGTGCGCTTCTTCCGCCAGCCCAACCGCATCGTCGGCGCGATCGGCCAACCCGCGATCTTCTGGGTGCTCTTCGGCGCGGCGTTCCGGAAGAGCTTCGACGCCCCGGTCGCGGGCCAGACCTACCAGCAGTTCTTCCTGCCGGGGGTCGCCGTGCTGATCGTCCTCTTCACGGCGATCTTCTCGACGATCAGCATCATCGAGGACCGGCGCGACGGCTTCCTTCAGTCCGTGCTCGTGGCGCCGGCGCCGCGCTGGTCGATGGTGCTCGGCAAACTGCTCGGGGGCACGGTGCTCGCCACGCTCCAGGCGGCGCTCTTCCTGCTCCTCGGCCCGCTCGCGGGCGTGCCGCTCACGCCCGCCGGGTTCCTCGGCGCGATGGGCGTGCTCGCGGCGGTCGGCTTCGCGCTCACCGGGCTCGGCTTCTGCCTCGCCTGGCGGATGGACTCGACGCAGGGGTTCCACGCCGTCATGAGCGTCTTCCTCATGCCTCTGTGGCTCCTCTCGGGCGCGTTCTTCCCGGCGGAGGGCGCGGCCTCGTGGCTCTCCTGGGCGATCCGCCTGAACCCCCTCAGCTACGGCGTGACGGCGCTCCGGGTCGCGCTCGGGATGCAGCCCGGTTCCCCCGCCGTCCCCCTCCTCGTCACCGCGCTCTTCGCGTGCCTCACGTTCGGCGGCGCGTGCGTCTTCGCGCGCGGCCGCGTCGCCGCCGACCTCCGATGAAGCAACTTTTCCTCGCGCTCCTCCTTGCCGGGTGCGCCGCGGACTTCCCGGACGTGGTGCGCGTCGTCGACTTCACGCTGACCGAGCGGAGCGGCAGGCCCTTCTCCCTCGCCGAGCTGAAGGGCCGCGTCTGGGTCGCGGACTTCATCTTCACGAACTGCCCGGGACCCTGCCCGGTCATGACGCGGCGGATGCGCGAGCTGCACGATGCGCTCGCGGACGAGCCGCGCGTGAAGTTCGTGACGTTCACCGTCGACCCGGAGCGCGACACGCCGGAGGAGCTCGCGCGCTACGCGGAGCGGCACGGCGCCGATCCGCGGCGCTGGTTCTTCCTCACGGGGCCGCTCGACGAGATCACCCGGGTCGAGGTCGACGGCATGAAGATCGGCAGCCGCGACTATGCCGCGCACCACAGCACGCGATTCGTCCTCGTCGACGAGCGCGGGATGGTGCGCGCGTACTACGACGCGACCGACGACGAGAAGATGGCGGAGCTCCCGCGCGACCTGGCGCGCCTGCTGCGGACGCCGTTCCTGCCCACGCTCAACGCGATGCTCAACGGCGCGAGCTTCCTGCTGCTGCTCTGGGGCTACGCGGCGATCCGGCGGAAGGACGTCGAGGCGCACAAGCGGCGGATGCTCGCCGCGGTCGGGTGCTCGGCGATGTTCCTCGTCGGCTACGTCGCGTGGCACGCGTCCTACGGGTCGAGGCCTTTCGGGGGGGCGGGGGCGTGGCGGACGATCTACTTCGCGGTCCTCGCGTCGCACACCCTGCTCGCGGCCGCGGTCGTGCCGCTCGTCGCGGTGACGCTCGTCCGCGCGGCGAAGGGGCGGTTCGAGGCGCACCGCCGCCTCGCGCGGATCACGCTACCCGTGTGGCTCTACGTGTCGATCACCGGCGTCGTCGTCTACCTGATGCTCTACCACGGAGTACGATAGGGCGGTGCGTTCGCGGATCGCCCCCGTCGCCGTCGCGCTCTCGCTGCTCGCGCCCGCCGCGTTCGGCTGACCGAGCTGCCGGGAGGCGGTCGCCTCCTCGAAGAACCCCGGGCTCCGCGACGGGATCTACTGGGGCGTCGTCACGATGATGAGCGCGCCGTTCGTCATCGCCGGCGTCGTGGCGCTCCTCATCGTGCGCAGCGTGCGGCGCCACCGCCGCGTCTCCGTCGCCTCGGCGACGGAAGCGTGAGCGCGCCCGGAGCGCCCGCCGGAAAGTTGCGCGCTCCGTCCGCGGGGCTACGATGCGACGGCCGCGCGCGGCGGCCCGCGGCCGCAACGCGCGGGAAGGAGCCCCCCGTGATTCGACCCCTCCTCGCCTCCCTTTCGATCCTGGCGCTCGCGGCGTGCGGCGGACCGTCCCCCTCGGAGCGCGACGTCGCGCGGCCGGCGTCCGACGAGCCCTGCTGTCGCGCCCCCGCGCCCCCCGGGGACTCGCCCGAGGTGCAGGTCGCCGCGTGGGCGGGCGAATGGGACCCGTCGCTCGGCACCGCCTGCGTGAAGGGGGTCGTAAAGCTCGACGGACGTCCGCCGGAGCGGCGGGTGATCGACATGTCGAAGGTGGACTACTGCGCGAAGTCCCATGCCGACAAGCCGCCGCTCGAGGAGTCGGTCTGCGTCGGCGAGGGCGGCGCGGTCGCCAACGTGTTCGTCTACGTGAAGGAGGGGCTCGAGGCGTGGAAGTTCCCGGTGCCCGAGGCGCCGGCGCTCATCGACCAGTCGAAGTGCGCGTACGTGCCGCACGTGCTCGGGATGCAGCTGGGCCAGACGCTCCGGTTCCGCAACAGCGACCCGATCAACCACAACGTCCACGGCCTCCCCAAGCGCAGCCCGGAATTCAACATCGCGCAGGCGAAGGAGGGCCTCGAGAACGACGCCGACATCCGGCGCGCCGAGGTCATGATCCACGTGAAGTGCGAGGTCCACGACTGGATGCATGCCTACGTCGGCGTCGTGAAGCACCCGTTCTTCCGCGTCACGGGCGAGTCCGGCACGTTCGATCTCTCCGGCCTGCCCGCGGGGAAGTTCACGATCGAGGCGTGGCACGAGGTCTTCGGCGCGCAGACGCAGGAGATCGAGGTCGGGGACAAGGAGACGAAGGAGCTGACGATCGTCTTCCGCGGCGGCTGACGCGACGGCGGGAACGCCCGCCGCCCCGGGAGTAGACTCGGGGCGATGAGGCGCCCCGCGGCCGTCCTCCTCGCGCTCCTCCCGGCGTGCGGCGAGGAGGAGCCCGCGCCCGTGCCGCCGGCGCCTCCCGCGCCGCAGGCGGCCCCGGAGAGCGAGGCGCCCCCCGGATGGCCGCCGAAGCACGACGCCGACGCGCGCGAGGGCGCGCGTCGGCGGATGGTGGAGGACCAGATCGCCCGCCGCGGCGTGCGGGACGCGGCCGTGCTCGACGCGCTGCGCGTCGTGCCGCGCCACCGGTTCGTGCCGAAAGACCTCGAGCCCTCGGCCTACGACGACGCGCCGCTTCCCATCGGCGAGGAGCAGACGATCTCCCAGCCCTACATCGTCGCGTCGATGACGGAGGAGCTGAAGCTCACGCGCACCTCCCGCGTGCTCGAGATCGGCACCGGTTCGGGGTACCAGGCGGCGATCCTCGCGCGGATCACGCCGCACGTGTTCACCATCGAGATCAAGGAGAAGCTCGCCGAAGCCGCGGCCAAGCGACTCGCGGACCTCGGCTACGCGACCGTCCGGGCGAAGTGCGCCGACGGGTACTTCGGCTGGGCGGAGCACGGGCCGTTCGACGCCATCCTCGTCACCGCCGCCGCGCCCCACGTCCCGCCTCCGCTCGTGCGGCAGCTGAAGCCGGGTGGCAGGCTGATCCTCCCCGTCGGGCAGCCCTTCGCCACGCAGGACCTCGTCCTCGTCACGAAGGACGCGGACGGGCGGGTGCGCACGAAGAGCCTCTACCCCGTCCGATTCGTGCCCCTCACGGGCGCCCTCGAGGACCGCGAGTGATTGCCGCCGTCGCGGTGCTGAGCGCCGCGGTGCTCGCGCACGAGGTCTGCCTGCTGCGGCTTCTCTCCGTCGCGCACTGGCACCACAGCGCCGGCCTCGTCGTCTCCGTCGCGCTCCTCGCGTTCGGCGTCGCGGGCGTGCTGCTCGCACGGTTCCCGCGACTCCGTTGCCGGGGCACGGTCTTTTTGGGAGCCGCGCTCTACGCCCTCCTCTCGGCGTTCTCCGTCCGCATCGCCGCCACGGTCGACTTCAACGTCCTCGAGGCGGGCTGGCGCGCATCGCAGTGGCTCCGGCTCGGGGCGCTGCAGATCGTCTTCCTCCTGCCGTTCCTCGCGGCGGCGACGGGGATCGGCGCGGCGTTCTCGGCCGGGGCGCCGCCGCGGGTCTACGCGGCCAACATGTTCGGGTCGGGTGCGGGCGGGTTCCTCGCGCCCTACCTCCTGGGCGTGTGCGCTCCGGAGGAGGCGCTCCGTTGGATCGTCGTCGTGGCGGCGCTCGCCGCGGTCCCCGCGCCCCTCCCTCGTTCCCGCATCGCGGCCCTGCTCATCGCCGGGGCGGTGGCGTGGGGAGGCGTGGGCACGCTCCCGATGTCGCCCTTCAAGGACCTGCCCGCGCTCCCGAACAAGACGGTCGTCGAGCGGCGCCACACCGCCGCGGGCCGGCTCGACCGCGTGCGTTCCCCCGCGCTCCACGTCGCGCCGGGCCTGTCGCTCACCTCCGGCGAGACGCCGGGCGCGCAGGAGGGCTGGTTCGTCGACGGGCAGCTCGCGGGCGTGTGGGACCTGGACGAGCCCTCGTACTTCCGCCAGACGCTCTTCGACCTCCCGTATCGCGTGGCGGACTGGGGGGGGCCGGAGCTGCAGCTCGGGATCGGCCCGGAGATGCGGCGCGCGGCGCTCGTCGTGGACCCGCTCCTCGCCGCGGCCTCCGCGGCCGCGTCGGATCCGCTCTTCGGCCGGTCGCACGCCTACCCGCGCCCCTACCTCGAGCGGATGCACCGCCCCGCGACGTTCGTCGTGCATCACGTGGCGGGGGGGCATGCCGCCGCGGAGACGCCCCTCCTCACCCTCGAAGGGCTGCGGCTCGCGCTCTCCCGCTCGGAGTTCGGCGTCGTGCTCGGCATCGCGCTCGCGACGCCGCCGCGCGGCGAATTGCGGTTGCTGCTCAGCGCGGAGGCCGTGACGCCGCACGTGATCGCGGCGCGCTCGTTCGATCGGCTGCTCGTCTGGATGCGCCACGTCGCGCCGGACGAGGAGGAGCTCGGGCGGCTCCGCGCGTTCTGCGACGAGCACGGGTTCGACGTCGTGCGGCCGCTCGCGATGGCTCCCGCGGCCCCCTTGCACGAGCGTCCGGTGGAGCTCGTCGACCCCGGGCCGGACTACCCGTTCGACGTCCGGCCCGTCACGGACGCGAAGCCCTACTTCTTCCAGTTCTTCCGCTGGTCACGGCTCGGGACGGTGTTCGACCCGGACCAGATCGCGTTCGTCCCGTGGACGTTCGTCGCCGGGATCGTCGGGTTCCTGCAGATCGTGGTCCTGGGGTTCCTCCTCCTCGCGGGGCCGCTCGTCTTCTCCGGCGCCGCGCGCGCGCCCGCGGCGCCGTTCCTCGGGCTCGGCGCGGCGTTCCTGCTCGTGGAGATGGCGTTCCTGCAGAAGGCGATCGTGCGCGTCGGGAACCCGGTCGACGCGGCGGCGGCGGTGATGGGGGGGCTGCTGGTGGGCGCGGGCGCGGGGAGCCTCGTCGGCGAGCGGCTCCGCCGAGCGTTCGGCGCGGGGTGCGCGCTCGCGGCCGTGGTCGCGCCGCTCGCGTTCTTCTTCGCGTTTCCGCGCTCGCCCGGAGCCGTGGCGCTCGTCTGTGCGGTCGTCGCGCTGCCGATGGGGATGCCGTTCCCCGCCGCGCTCGCGAGGCTCTCCGCGGCAAGCGTCCCCTGGGCGCTCGCGTGGAACGGCTTCGCGTCGGTGGCCGCCGCCGCCGGCGCGCCGCTCCTCTCGTGCACCTTCGGGATCCCCGCCACCCTACTCGCGGGCGCCGTCTCCTACCTCGCCGTCTCGTACGGTACCTGGTTCAAAACGCCATAGTTGAGGCCGCCGCCCGCCCCCAGAGCGGCCGCTTCGATGGTCGCGCTCCGCGTCGTTGCCAGACTCCCGGCCTCGCGGGAGGCCGGCCGGATCAGACCGCCACGATCCGCACCTGCACGCTCACGCCCTCGTCGACGGCGTGCATCCCCAGGCGCTCGTAGAGTCGCGGGGCCCCGTAGTCGGCACCCCAGAGCGTCCGGTCGAAATCGAAGTGCGCCTCCAGCGCGAGCGCGCCGCCCGCCAGCGGCGCGACGGTCGCAGCAAACGCGAGCGGCAGCGTGCGCCCCCGCAGCGTGAGGCGCCCCTCGACCCGCGCGGCGACCCTGGTGATCTCGAATCTGGCCGTCGGGAACCGCGCGACGGCGAAGAAATCCTCCGACGCGAGGTGCGCCTCGAGCATCCGGCGCAGCTCAACGTCGGCGAGGTCCGAGTCCACGAGGGAACGCATGTCGATCTCGAGCGAGCCGGCCGCGAGCGCCCCGCCCCGTACCGTCACCGTCCCGCGGACGAACCGGAGCGTGCCGGAGTGCTTGCCGTTCGCGTTGCGGCCGGTCCATTCGAGGACGCTCTTCTCGACGTCGACCGCGCGCTCGCCGTCGCGGGTTTCGGGAGGGGGACGGGGAACCCATCGGTCCGCGCGCCCCTCGAGCGCGTAGCCAGCCTCCTGCCACGCGAGCTTGCCACCCTCGAGGATCGCGACATCCCGGTAGCCCGCCGCCTCGAGCCGCTCCGCCGCGGCCTGAGCGGCGCGGCACGCGGCGCTCGACGAGTAGACCACCAGCGCCGCGCCCATGTCGGGAACGTGCGCGCGCACCTGTTCGAGGAAGGTCACCTCGTAGACGCACGCGCACCGCGCGCCCGGGATGTGCGCCTCCGCGAAGGCCTCGCGGGGGAGGACCTCGAGCAGGTGCCAACCTCCGCTCGCCGCACGATGACGGAACTCCGACGGCGTCGTGCGGCGCATCGCGGGAGGATACACCCGCCATGGTGCCGGTGGACCGCGTTCGGTACGATCCCGCGCGTGCGGTGGGAGCGGATCGTGGCCATCCTCGTGGTCGCGCTCGTCGTCGGCGCGTACAAGGGCTGGGCCGCCCGCGGGCGCCCTCCGGCGAGGCGAGGCGGAAGGACTCGCGCCGCGCGACGGGACGCGGCGAACCGGACGCGGCTCGGCGCCAGCACAATCGTGCCGGTCCTCGCGGACGACCCCCGCATGGCGGAGGCCCGCCGCCGCGCCCGCGAGACGCTGGCCGAGTTCGGGAAGCTCCTCACGAAGAGTCCGAAGGGGGGCTTCATCAAGAGCTCCATCGACCTGGGAGACGATTCCACGCACATCATGTGGGGGCAGTTCCTGGGACGGACGGAAGACGGTCGGCTCCGCATCCTGCTCGGGCCGACGGACTCCGGCTTCGTCCCGCCGGATCCCGAGCGCACGATCCACTCGAAGGAGATCGTCGACCGGATGAACGTCGCTCCAGACGGCAAGATCCACGGCGCGTTCACGGAGCGGGCCCTCATCCGGACCCTCCGGGAGCGCGGCCGGCCGTTGCCCGAGTCGCTCGAGGTCATCGAGCGGTCTCTCGCCGACCCCTGGATGCCGTCATAGCGTCCAGTGGCCCCCGCGCCCCCCCGGATTCGCTCCGCTAGATCGGCCACTCCTTGAGGATGCGTTCCGTCTCCTCGTAGTGGCCGGTCTCGTCCGCGATGATCGTCTCGAGCTGCACCTGGAGCCCCTTGTCGCCGAGCGCCTCCGCCTGCTCGGCGCGCTTCGTGTAGTCCGAGATCGCACGCCGCTCGGCGCCAAGGACCGCCTCGAGCATCGCGCGGTTGCCCTTCGCGGCGGGCACGGGGCGCGCGACCGTCGTGGGCTCGCCGCCGAGCGCCACGATCTTGTTCGCGAGGAACTGCGCGTGCGCCTGCTCGCCGGCCACCTCCGCGAGGAAGAACTTCGACAGCTCGGGACGGTAGGGCCCCGTGACCTTCGCGGCGTAGACGACGTACTGGGTGATCGCCGAGAGCTCGCCCGACATATCCTCGTTGAGCAGGTCGATCATCTCGCGCTTCGTCACGACGAACCTCCCTCCTTCATCAGCTTCCGCAACACCGTCTGCAGGATCCCGCCGTTCCGGTAGTACTCGAGCTCGACGGGGGT
>Ga0187894_10005780_pt1 | contig 12428 bp, 11 predicted proteins | sample GBC1701081metaG_FD_136650 | JGI IMG/M metagenome (GOLD analysis project Ga0187894, IMG submission 136650) | White microbial mat communities from a lava cave in the Kipuka Kanohina Cave System on the Island of Hawaii, USA - GBC170108-1 metaG ... | reverse complement strand
GCGTCTGACCAGCCACAACACCACCGCCTAGTAACACACCTATCAGCCGTGCGCATCGGCATTCCCGCAGGTCAACACCCGAACCCGTGTACTAGTCGATCAAGCTAGCTGCGGAACGCAGGTGTGGGACACCGTGTTTGAAGCCCGGCCTGTGCTATTTATTCTCATCGGCTCTGATATCGCCATGATGGAGGCATTGACAAGCTATGACCGTCCCCTGTACGGACGAGCCAAAGAGCTGGTTATTACCCCGTTCACTGTTGCTGATACCGCTGCCATGGTCGGCTTCGATGATCCGGCCACGGCTCTAGAGGCGCACCTGGTGACTGGAGGATATCCTCGCTTGTGCTTGGAGTGCCGTCGCTTTGGCTCGCTAATGGCTTTCATGACAGACCAGCTCTCCGATGAAAACTCTGAGCTCGTGGTAGCTGGTCGTAACGTGCTCAACGCCGAGTTTCCCGCCCAGCTGCAAGCGCGGCAAGTCCTGAGCGCTATTGGCGCCGGAGAACGGACGAATAAGGCGATCGCGGATCGAGCTGGTCTTAAAGCTGCCTCCTTGGCCCGCTCGCTGCACACCCTGCAGCAAGCCAAGCGGATCGTCGCGATGGATCTGCCGTTTTCGACCAAGGCTTCTCACGATCCCCGCTATCGAGTGGCCGATTCTTACCTACGGTTGTGGTTGCGGTTCATTGAACCGGTGTTGCCCGAGATCGCTCGCGGACGGGCAGATGTGGCGCTCGCCCGGGTTAAACAATCCTGGCCCGATTACCGAGGCCGAGCCATAGAGCCATTGGCACGGGAGTCACTGGAGCGGTTAGTGGGCGATGAGCGCCTCCATGGCGCGCAGCGAATCGGCGGATACTGGACCCGCACTGGTGAGGTGGAAGTGGATCTCGTGGGTGTGGACCGTTTTCCCCATACCCGCCGGGTGGATTTCGTGGGATCGGTGAAGTGGAAGGAGCGGAGCCCATTTGATCGGCGTGATGTGGCTTCGTTGACGGTGCAGCGCTCCAAGGTCCCGGGAGGGGATCAAGCGCCGCTGGTGGCGGTGAGCCGGTCTGGTTACTCGGCCGCGGACCTGGATGCTGCCTACGGCCCTCATGATCTGCTCGACGCGTGGAGGTGACGTCGCGGGCTTGCTGGGGCGCGCCGGCAGGGTAACGTATCGATGTCAGCAGGAAATACCGCGAGGAAGGATCGCACATGGCTACTACCCGTACCGCCAGCACGCACTGGGAAGGTTCTCTTCTGGAGGGGGAGGGCACGGTCTCGCTGGATTCCTCTGGTCTCGGCGCCTACACGGTGACCTGGCCGGCTCGAGCCGAGGAGTCGAACGGGAAGACCAGCCCGGAGGAGTTGATCGCCGCGGCGCATTCCGCCTGCTACTCCATGGCCCTCTCGCATGGCCTGGCTCAAGCGGGCACTCCACCACAAAGCGTGGACACCACAGCTGCGGTGACCTTCCAGCCGGGAACCGGCATTACCGGCATCCACCTCACCGTCCAGGCGAGTGTGCCCGGCTTGTCCGCGGAAGACTTCCAGGTGGCAGCCCAGAACGCCAAGACGAACTGCCCGGTGAGCAAAGCCCTCACCGGAACCGCCATCACCCTCGACGCCAAGCTCGGGTAAGTTACCACGCCGATAACGGCGTTGTAGTCCCCTCACACATTCGGGCCTCCGGCGCCGGGTGCGGCTGGGCGGATTATGGGGGAGACTTGGACGCCTGCTTCGTCAAAGACGGTCATGAGTCGGGCCCGGAGCTCGCGGGCCACGTCGACATGCTTGAGCGGAGCGGTTTTGATCATGACCCGGATGACCACGGCCCCGTTGCCGATCGATTCAACGCCCGCGACTACAGGTGGTTCTACGATCGCGTCGTCAAACTGGGAATCCGCGGCCAGCGCGTTCGCGGTCTGCTGAATCAGGTCCTGTACCTCGGAGATCTTCTCGGAGTAGGCGACCGGCACATCCACGATGGCGCGGGACCACCCCTGGCTCTTATTGCCGACCCGCAGGATTTCGCCGTTGCGCACGTACCAGACCACGCCTCCTACGTCACGCAGCCGGGTGATCCGCAGCCCCACGTCCTCGACTGTGCCGCTGGCTTCGCCGGTATCGATCACATCACCCACGCCGTACTGGTCTTCGAAGATGATAAAGATTCCGGCCAGGAAGTCCTTGACGAGGTTTTGGGCGCCGAAACCCAGGGCGACACCAGCGATGCCCGCGCTGGCCAGGATCGGCCCTAACTGCAGCCCCAGCTCGTCGAGAACCATCACGAAGGCGACGCTGAAGATAATCAATGACGCGGTGCTGCGCAGCACCGCCCCCACAGTTTCCGCGCGTTGCTGACGTCGCTCGTTAGCGGGCAGCAAGCCGGAATCCAGGACGATCCGTCCGGCTTTCCGCTCGGCCAGCCGCTCATGCACAGTGGATGTGATCATTCGGGTCGTCACGCGGCTGATCAGGCGCTGGACAACCATGCGCAGTGTCAGTGCCAGCACAATGATGAGCAGGATGCGCAGCGGCGCCGCGAACACGTGTCCATTGCGATCGAGCCACCCGGTTACGCCGGAGGAACCCTCAGCTGCCAAGGATATCAGGGTATTCACAGGATCTTTCTCCAAGCGATCGGCAGCATGGTGATGATCATGCCCTATTCCAGATCGACCTTATTCCACCAGACCGGTGTGAGAGGCGAGGAAGGTTAGCTCGTCGGCTGCCAAATCAATGGCCCGGCTGAGGGCTCGGCCGGCGTGACCCACCTCTTTTTCGAGGCGGATCAGCACTGGCCGCTCACTGGAGGTGGCATGCTGTAAAGCCGCGCACATCTTCCGCGCGTGCAGCGGATCAACCCGAGTGTCCCCGTCGAAGACGGTGAACAAGGTCGCAGGGTAGTCCACACCTTCGCGAACATGGTGGTAGGGGGAGTAGGCGAGTAACCAGCCGAGCTGAGCGGGGTCGGCAGCCGTGCCGTACTCGTCGTTCCAGGTCTGGCCGAGCCCGAACTGCTCGTAGCGCACCATATCCAGCAGTGGGGCTGAGCAGACCGCGGCGGCGAACAGCTCGGGCCGCTGCGTCAGCGCAGCCCCGACCAGCAGGCCGCCATTGGAACCTCCCTCGATCCCGAGTTGGGACGGACTGGTCCAGCCATTGGCGAGGAGCCATTCGGCGGCAGCGTAGAAGTCGTGGAAACTGTTCTGCTTACGCTCCCGCATGCCAGCCCGGTGCCAGTCTTCACCTTCCTCGCCGCCGCCGCGCAGATTCGCCACCGCATACACGCCACCCGCCTCCACCCACGCCAGAATCTGCGCCCAGTACATCGGAATGAGCGAAATGCCAAAACCGCCGTACCCATTCAAGATAGTCGGCCGTGGCTCGCTAGGCGCCGGCTCGCGAGACAACAGGAACATCCGCACCATCGTGCCGTCACAGGAAGCAAAGGCAACCTGCTGGGCATGCACTGATGGCACCTCGACGACGCCCGGAGAGGTGGCCCACAGTGAGGTTTCCCCGGTGCGCGCATCGTACCGATAGATACGGTCCGGAGTGGTGTAGTCGGTGTAGCCAAACCAGGCTTCGGACCCCCCTTCGGGGCGTTCTGTGATTCCGGTGACCGCGCCCAAGCCCGGCAGTTCCACCTTGCCGGTTCGAGTGCCGGTGACCAGGTCGTGAACAGTGATCTCGCTGATGGCGTGCCGGGTCCATCCGGTGAGCAGCACTGGCCTTTCCAGCTCACTGCCGTCCAGGATGGCGCAGTCTTCGAGCACCGCCTCCGGATCCTCGGGGATCAAATCGCGCCAAGCCGGATAGGCAAGGTCGTCCGGATTCGCGACACAAATCCGGCCCCGGGGGGCGTTCCGGTCGGTAAACAGGTACGCTCGGCCATCTCGCCCGACGTGGAGGACGGTCTTGGCGTCCACATTCTGTTGGACCACGCGCAGCTCCGGGGCCTCGGGGCTGGAGGCAGACAGGTCGGCCAGCCATACATCAGTACGCGGCGCGGCGCCGGTCATGGCGGTGACGGTCAGCCAACGCCCATCCATACTCACGGTGACGTCGTAATAGTTCGTCGCTGCCAGGCCTTCGCCGAAAACAAGCGCGTCGTCCTGCGGATCGGCTCCCACTCGATGCAGCCAGACCCGGCGATGGTATTGCTCTTCACCGTCGGGAACTAGCTCCGGCGCCAGCCGGCGAGTATAGTAATACGCCCCGCCACCAGGTAGCCACGCTACCGGGGAGTACCGGGTGCGGTCGATGGGACCATCCACAATCTGCCCGGTCGTCACATCCATGACACGGAGCACGGATTCTTCGGTTCCGTCCTCGGAGAGCTGGTAGGCAAGGAGATGGCCCTCCTTGGACGGCTGCCAATCATCCAACGTGGTAGTACCCGACGGATCGATGGCCATCGGGTCGAGTAGCACCCGCTCAGTGCCATCGGGATCGACTGTCAGTAAGACGGCGTGCTCGTGCTCGGCAGTACGGCGGGTGAAAAACTGCCGCGTGCCCCGCCAGCGCGGGGCCGAGATTCTTCCCGCGGCCAGCAGCTCGGCCAGCCGGTTGCGAAATCGCTGGCGATGCGACCAAGCGTCGCGGTGCGTGGTGAACAGTTCATTGTTAGCGGCTCCCCAGCGTGTGGTCTGGACACTGTTGGCATCCTCCAGCCAGCGGTAGGGATCCGCGACCTGATAGCCGTGCAGGTCCTCGACAAGATCGAGACGATGAGCGAGGGGATAAGGCGGTCGAGTCATGGCATCCACTGTATGAGGCGCCTGGATTACGTACGGCGGGTGGTCCCTATCGTGAGGTTTGGCAGGTAGCGCTTCCGCAGTCGGGTTATGGTTTATGCCATAGGATTTTCCTGGCGTCCACCAATGATGGCCAACATGCACAGGCGTATTGCCTCGGTGGGCGTTACGTAGCACATGGAGGGAGGAGTGCCCCACATGCCGCACGCGCTGGTGCTCAATGCGACGTACGAACCGCTGTGCGTCGTGTCGCTGCGTCGCGCGGTCGTGCTCGTGTTGAGCGACAAGGCCGTCACCGTGCGGGAAAACGGTTGTCTGTTGCGGAGCGCCTCCTGCGTGATCCCCGCCCCCAGCGTGATCCGGCTCACCCGTTTTGTGCGGGTGCCTTTTCCAGGGCCAATACCGCTGACTAGACGGGCGGTATTCGCGCGAGACGGCGGGCGGTGCGCGTACTGTGGCGCGCAGGCCACCAGCGTGGACCACATCATTCCCCGCAGCCGGGGCGGTCAGCACCGGTGGGACAATGTGGTCTCCGCGTGCCGACGCTGTAACCATCGCAAGGGCGACCGGCCCATCTCCGAGCTTGGCTGGCGGCTGCGTCAGGCGCCCCGGCAACCCGTGGGCGCCGCCTGGCGCATCATCGGCACCGGCCGCGCCGACTCTAGCTGGGCGCCTTACCTCGCTGGTTACGCTCACGGCTTTGGGTGAAGGGACCCTTGAACCAATAGGTTTGGGTGAAGGGACCCTTGAACCAATTAGGTAGTGGTGGCGGTCCGGTCGTAGGCCTGGGCACACAGCGCGCGCGCTACCAAATCCCGCCCCTCTAGCACGAGCCGACGTAGCGCTGGCGCGATGGCTTCTTGGGCTAGGAATCTATCGGTGCGCGCGAGGGTCGAGGGTTCTACGATCAGTGACGGGTAGAACCCCACCACCAGCCGCTTGGCGCTTTCATTGGTGCGGTTCGCCCAAATGTCGGAGATCACGGCGAAGTAGCGATCCACGAACGGCGCCAGCAGTTCCCGTTGATCGGGCTGGACGAACCCCGCGATTGTTTTTTCTTGCATGGCGTTGGGTAGGTCATCTCGGTCGATCAGCTGTGACCATGCTTCGTGTTTAGCCGCACTGGTTGGGCGGGCCGCCAGACACGCGGCAGCGTGTTGCTGGCCGGCCGCGGTGTTATCCCGCTCGAGCTCGGAGTCCACATCGCTTTCGGTAGCCTGCCTCGCGGCAACTAGACGTCGCAGCAGCGTCCAGCGCAGCTCGGTGTCGACCTTCAGGCCTTCGATGGTCTGGGCGCCATCCAGCAGCGCCCGCAACGTAGCCAGGTGCTCATTCCGAGACGCCGTAGCCGCGAAGCAGCGAGCCCAGGCCAGTTGATGGTCACTGCCTGGCGTCGCGGCGAGCAGGTGCTGGTAGGCAGCGGCAGCCAGGCGCTCCACCCCGGCGGGACGGAAGGCTGGGTCGACGAAGAAGTCTAGGGCGTGCTTGGCTGTCTGATGCAAAAACTGGACCACGCTGATATCAGTTTCTCGGTCGATCCCGCTGAGGACCAGCTCGAGGTAGTCGCGGGCAGGCATTTCGGCATTGCGAGTGGCATCCCAGGCCGCGGTCCAGCACAGCACCCGGGGGAGCGAGTCGGTGAACTCCCCGATCCCCGAGACCAGTGTGGTCTGGGAACGCTCATCCAACCGGATCTTGGCGTAGGCCAGGTCATCGTCGTTGAGCAACACCAGGTCTGGCTGAATACGGCCTATCAATTCCGGCACCTCAGTACACGGGCCAGCCACATCCAGTTCGATGCGGTCCTGGCGGATCAGGCCGGCGGTGGTCCGGTTGTAGAGGCCGATGGCGAGGCGGTGTGAGCGCAGAGTCGGCCACTGCTCAGGGGCCTCTTGCCGCACCGCGAACCTGGTGATCCGTCCCTGGGCATCGGTGGTGATTTCTGGTCGCAAGGTATTCAGGCTAGCTGTTTCCAGCCATTCGGCGGACCATGCTTTCAAGTCACGTCCTGAGGTTTCTTCCAGCGCGGTCAGCAGATCGGCCAGGGTGGTATTGCCCCAGGCGTGTCGCTGGAAGTAGGAACGCACCCCCTCGACGAAGTGGTGGTAACCGACCCAGGCCACCAGCTGCTTGAGCACGGAAGCGCCCTTGGCATAGGTGATCCCATCGAAGTTGACCTCGACATCTTCCAGGTCGTTGATTTCCGCCACGATAGGATGCGTGGTGGGCAACTGGTCCTGCCGGTAGGCCCAGGCCTTCATCGCGTTGGCAAAGTCTGTCCAGGCGTGAGGCCACTTGGTGACCTGGGACTGGCACAGCACACTGGCATAGGTGGCGAACGACTCATTCAGCCACAGGTCATCCCACCACTGCATGGTGACCAGGTCGCCGAACCACATGTGGGCCAGCTCGTGCAGGATGGTCTCGGCTCGTCGCTGGTACGCCGCGTCCGTCACCTTCGAGCGGAAGACGTACTCATCCCGGAAGGTCACGCAACCGGCATTCTCCATGGCGCCGGCGTTGAACTCGGGCACGAACAGCTGGTCGTACTTGGCGAAGGGGTAGGGATAGTCGAACGTTTCCAGGAAGAAGTCAAAGCCCTGCTTGGTCACCTCGAAGATAGCCTCGGCGTCCAGGAATTGGGCGAGGGAGGCCCGACAGAACACCCCTAGCGGCACGATCTGCTCACCCCGCCGGTACTCGTCCCGCACCACGTGGTACGGACCGGCCACCAGCGCGGTGACGTACGTGGACAGCCGCGGCGTAGCAGCGAACCGCCAGATAGCCACACTGTCGCGGACCAGCTCCGGGTTCGGTGTGGGGGAGTTGGAAACCACCTGCCAGGTCGCTGGCGCGGTCACGGTCAGGGCGAACGTGGCTTTCAGGTCGGGCTGTTCAAAGCAGGCATACACCCGCCGCGCGTCCGGCACCTCGAACTGGGTGTATAGGTAGACGGCGCCGTCTACCGGGTCTGTGAAGCGGTGCAGGCCTTCGCCGGTGTTCATGTACCCGCAGTCGGCCACCACTCGCAGCTCGTTGTCCCCCGCCAGGTCAGCTAGGGCGATTCGGGCGCCGTCATACACCGTTGCCGGGTCCAGCTGGCGGCCGTTGAGACTAATTCCCCGCGCCCGCGGCGCCACCAGGTCGATGAACGTGCTCGTTCCCGGTTCCGAGCAGGAAAACCGGACCACGGTGGTGGAGGCAAAAGTCTTCTCGCCCTGAGTAAGATCGAGCTCCACAGCATAGGAGTTGACGGTGAGGATGCGAGCCCGTTCGCGGGCTTCGTCGCGGGTGAGGTTCATACCGGGCACTACAGGAGCTCCTTATCGGAATAGCAAGCGCGTCCACGCTATCTTCTCATGAGGGAGTAGCCGCGATGTCATCAGGAGGAGAGTTTCCATGACCACGGACCAAACCACGCCGAGCACCGCGAACTTCTGGTTCGACCCGATCTGTCCCTGGGCATGGATCGCCTCCCGCTGGTTGCTCGAAGTCGAGAAGGTGCGCCCGATCACCGTCCGGTGGCATGTGATGAGCCTGGCGTATCTGAACGCGAATCGCGAGTTGCCAGAGCACTACCAACAGGCGATGGCCGAGGCATGGGGGCCGGTGCGGGTCTGTATCGCGGCCCAGCAACAGTACGGACAGGCGGTGCTGCTGCCGTTGTACAACGCGCTCGGTGTTCGGTTTCACCACCAGGACAGGCCCAACGACCATGCCACCATCGTCGAAGCGTTGATGGAGGTCGGACTGCCGGCGGATTTGGCTGCGGCTCTGGATGATGCGTCCTATGACGAGGCGCTGAAAAAGTCGCACCATGAGGGTATGGATCAGGTCGGCTTTGAGGTCGGCACTCCGGTGATCAGCGTCAACGGCGTGGCGTTCTTCGGTCCGGTGGTATCGCCCATTCCATGCGGTGAAGCAGCCGGACGGTTGTGGGATGGCGTTTTGCTGGTCGCGGGCACGGACGGCTTTTTCGAACTCAAGCGCAGCCGCACCCGGGACCCGATTTTCGATTGAACTTTGGTGTCCAGATGGCACACTGATGGATTATGCGCGTTTATCTCGGGTGCGATCATGCCGGTTTCGAGTTGAAAAATCATCTGCTGCGATGGCTGATCCGCCAGGGTTACGAGCCTGTTGACTGCGGTGCTGAGGAGTACGATCCGGCGGATGACTACCCGCCCTATGTGCTGCGTGCCGCTGAGCGTACCGCGGCTGATCCAGCCGGGTTGGGAATCGTCATCGGCGGCTCCGGCAATGGGGAAGCCATCGCGGCGAACAAAGTAACAGGTGTCCGTGCTGCCGTGGTGTGGAACGAACAGATCGCCCAACTCGCTCGCGAGCACAACAACGCCAATGTCATCAGCATTGGCGCTCGCATGCACACCCTGGCAGACGCGACCACATTCGTCGAGATCTTCCTGAACACTCCGTACTCCGGCGGTGAGCGGCACACCCGACGCCTCGCCATGATCACCCATTACGAACACACCGGCGAACTGCCCCTATTACCCCACCCCAAAGCCGACGAGTAACCGAAGCTACCCAACCTGTCCGAAGAGCGCTGTGAGGCGATCTGATTGATACATGCTGCCCTTAAGTTCAAGAAGGGGCAGCAACTCGCGATAGATAAGATCTCTATCGAGCTCAGAACCTTGGTGCTGGATGATTCCTTCAACATCCAGCCAGTCGCGTTCTCGGCCAGCAAACACCTTGTGCACGACGAGGTCTTCAGTACCACATGTTCGCAGCGCCATCTCATCGGAGATACGCCACATCGACGCTCTTCCCACCGCCCGCTCCTCAAAGGGCAAAGCTCCGAGGGCGATATCAATGGGTATGCGATTACTAGCGTGTAGCAGAAGGACCCGGTTCCGCAGTGCGAATTTCCGAGCGTCCTCCATCCGGCTGGTGAAGCGGCTGAGCAGCATATTGACGACCGGCTCCTCGGTTTCATAGCCAGTCAGGATTGTGACGTCAATAGCGCGGGTTAGCCTCGGCTCGCCCCACCGCAACACGGCGAGCCCCCCGATGAAACAAAACCGCCAACCCTGTTCGGCGCAAACTTCCTGAAGCTCCGCGGCAGCGGTGAAGATCGGGGTCATGGGCGTGCGAGCGCGAACAATCGTTGCTGCTCGACCAGCCCTGACGTGCCCTGCTTTGGAGGGAGGTAGTTAACCAGGTCGAGCAACTCTTCCGCGGCTCTGAGTGTTTCCTCTTCCGTCAACTGTCGCAGCTCTTGCTGACGGAAAGCGGCCAGTGCTGGCGCAGCGCGTTCCCACTGTTGGACAATGGCCCGCTCAATCTCGCGCTCGGATAGCATACCAACATTCTACGCCATGCGGCTCTCCTCAGCTCTATGAGAAGTCATGCCAGCAGTGACCGCAGACCCGAGAGATTCGCGTGCGTGGCCGTGAGGTTGGATCTGCGCTGGTACTGATGAGCCAACTTCCAGGCGGCGAACTTGGCGTAAATCGTGAGGCACACCCGGCGATAGACAGCGATGTTTCAAGAGCGTCCCCTAGGGCTTAAGAGCGTCCGACTATGGAACTGTTAGGTTCGCGTGTCCCCGAGTGTCGTCTGGCTGCCTGCGGGGGTACGGGGGGTCGTTCCTCGGAGGGCATCAGCCGGTCATTCTCGTATCTATCCAATACGAGGATGATCCGCGGTTTTGCTATGCTCGTTCGGCTCTGTTTATTTGGTCGCAACGACATGACCAGCTTCCTGATCCAGCGCCCTAGTGTCGGGCGCTTTTCTCACCGCGAGTCGGCAGTGGTTAGGGCAAGCGTTCGAGGATCTCGAAACCGCGCGTCGGATCACGAGAGACCACGATCTCCCACCGTCCTTAGCTTGCTTTCTTGCCCACTTGGCCGCGGAGAAGACGCTAAAAAGCTTGCTGGTCACTGTTAGCTACAGGGTTCCTGTCTAGTCTGCTCATTGAGCTGTCCTTAGCATTGGCCTGCATGGCAATTGTGTCCGGGGCATGCGACTACAGATACCAAGAGCCGACGGCATAGGGAAGGAAAGTGGCATGCCCGAAGCATTGGCTGAGCTCCAACGGCTGTTGGGGCGGATCACCTGAGCTACAACAAAAACCAGGTTTTGTTGTAGCTCGATCCCCTGGATCCAACTCGCTTTGTAGCTTCTGACCTTGGCCAAGTGGTTAAGACCTTTGGCCGCTACGGGTTCCACGCCTACATTCCCGCCCGTCTGCCGAGAGTGCTGTCATTGGCGCCACGTACTGTGATGTTACTTTCTGAGGCGGAACGTGCGCTTGGCCGCTTAGCTGGTGCGGGAAGGTTGCTCCCAAACCCGCATCTTTTGCTCCGTCCCTACGTCGCTCGAGAGGCAGTGGCGAGTTCTCGTATTGAGGGGACGCAGGCGTCGTTGTCAGATCTTTCGATGCGGTGGCTCGTGACACCGCTCGGGGTGAAATTCGTGAGGTCACGAATTACATTGCAGCGCTGGATAACGGCCTTGCCTTGCTGGGAAAACTGCCGCTTTCGATGCGCTTGATCTGTCAGATTCATTCAGTTCTACTCAAGGGTGTTCGTGGACAGGAGCGCACTCCCGGGGAGGTCCGTCGTTCCCAAAACTGGATCGGCTCACCGGATAACCGTCCGGATACGGCGGCCTTCGTCCCACCGCCTGTCGAAGAGATGAAGAATGCGCTAAGCGATTGGGAACGCTTTATCCATGAAGACGTCTCAATTCCCCTCCTAGTGAAATGTGCGCTCTTGCACTATCAATTTGAAACTATCCATCCATTTCTACAGGATGAGGTGCTGGTTTGCTGTGCTGCGGTTTCGTTGCGGGATTATCCAGAAGTGACCGTCAGAGTTCCTCGTTCGCTGAGATTTTTGGCACGTGGATGGCACGGAACAGTGGGCGGAACTCGTTCTCACTCGTATACTTTGGCTATGACTACCAAGGAGCGGTTGCATCGTTTCGTTGATCAGCTTACGGATGATGAGGCGAGGTCTGCGTTCGCGTTGCTGGACAGCCAGTTCGCCGAGCCGGTTCCTCGGCCGTTGCCCGCATTTGTTGGCATGCTGAATACGGATGATCCGGACCTAGCGGCGCGCTCTAGTGAGATTCTGCGGGCTGAGTTTGGCCGTTCGTGATTATTTTCGATACTGCGGTGCTTGTCGCGGCGGCGAGTGCTAAAGACCGTCATCATGCGCGGTGCGCAGACCTACTTGCCCGTGGACGTCGGCCGTTTCTCGTGCCGTCGCCCATCATTGCTGAGGTCTGCTATTTCCTGGAACGAGATCGCGGAAGTCATGTCGAGTCAGCGTTTCTTCGTTCGTTCCGTGAAGGTGATCTTGAGCTCGTGGAGCTCATCGTTGATGATCTGGACCGTATGGCTGAGCTCGTAGACACCTATGACGATTTGCCTCTTGGGGGAGTTGATGCGGCAGTGATTGCGGTCGCTGAGCGACTTCGGGCGACTGAGATCGCGACCTTGGATCTGCGGGATTTCACTATTGTTCGGCCCCAGCATGTCACGGCGTTCACGTTGCTTCCCGACTAAAGCGGCTTGGACTACCCGTGTCGGTTTATCGGTGAATGTGGTGTCGGTGGGGTTGTCGGTTAGTTCGGTGCGCAGCCCCACCGAGTGTGAGGCTTTCAGGGTGTGCCGGGGGTGGTGGGGGTGATTTCGGCCTACACGGT
>Ga0187894_10005779_pt1 | contig 12428 bp, 11 predicted proteins | sample GBC1701081metaG_FD_136650 | JGI IMG/M metagenome (GOLD analysis project Ga0187894, IMG submission 136650) | White microbial mat communities from a lava cave in the Kipuka Kanohina Cave System on the Island of Hawaii, USA - GBC170108-1 metaG ... | reverse complement strand
TACGGGATGAGGCGATACAGGAGCCGGCGCGCCACGGCATCGCCAGCCCGCGGGCGGTCGTCGCGCTTCATCGGTCCTCACTCCGTTCGGAGCAACTCTTGTATCCGCTCGCCTCGCCTTCGGCTCCGGCTCGCCCTGCTCGGGCGAGCAGGCGGCGGTACAGCGCCTCGGTGCGCTCCACCTTGATGGCCGTCGAGAAGCCGGCCTCGACTCGCTTGCGGCCGGCCCGCGCCATCGCCTTGGCGCGCGTCGGATTCTCGAGCACGCGCAGGATGGCCTGGGCCAGGGCCTCGGGGTTCCGCGGGGGCACGAGCAGGCCGGTCTCGCCGTCGGCGATCAGCTCGGGAACGCCCTCGAGATTCGTCCCGATCACCGGGGTCTCGACGGCGAGCGCTTCGCGCAGGGACCCGGTGAGCCCGAGGCCGGCGTAGGACGCGTCGACGACGAGATCGCTCGCGGCCAGGATCTCGGGGACGTCGCGGCGGTGGCCAAGCACGGTGACGACCCGGTCGAGCCCGAGCCGGCCCGCCTTCTCCATCGTCTGGACGATGCGCGGCGGCGGCGCCCCAACGAACAAGAGCCGGCACAGCGGCGCCGCGCGGTGCACGCGCGCCATGGCCTCCAGCACGTCGTCGTTGCCGCGCCACGAGCGCATGCCGATCTGCGTGACGAGCTGATGGCCGGCCTCGAGACCCAGCTCGTCGCGAACGCGGTTGCCGTCGACACCGGGATGGAAGCGATCGAGGTCCGTGCCCGAGTAGATCACCTCGATCTTCGAGGCCGGGACTCCCGCGGCGATGAGACCGCGCTTGATCGACTCGGAGACGGCCACGATCGCGGTCACCCGCCGGGTCGTGTAGCCGAGGCGGTTCCAGCGGTCGAGGGGGAAGCTCACGCCGCGGTTCAGGACGAGGACGGGGATCTTGACGGCGAGGCCGGCGAGCAGCGCCAGCGTTCGCGCCCGGCCTTTCTGGCAGTGCACGATCTGGATTCGGTGCGCTCGGATGAGGCGAGCGAGCGCCCAGGCTGACCGCAAGTCCACCTCGCTCCGCATGGGAATCGCCGCGTGCGGGATGGCGGATGCCGCACATTGCTCCGCCCAGGGGGCGCTCGCCCGCGTGGCGACCACCACGTCGTGCCCCCGCTCGGAGAGACCCCGGGCGAGGTCACGGAGCTGCATGGCGGCGCCGGTGAAGTAGTCGCCCTTCGGATACAACTGCAGAATCCGCAGGGAGTCGCTCACGCTCGTCAGGGTCCCGTATCCGCTCGGCTCGCCCGCGGCGAGGCCGCGCCACGCTCCCCTACGCGTGCTGGAAGAACGCGCGGACCGCCGCGATCACCTGGTCCACCTCCGCGTCGGTGTGCCCCGCGGAGATGGGAAGGCTCAAGATCTCCTGGACGAATTGCTCGGTGCGCTCGAGCGCCGACGGGTTCAGGGCGTCCACGGCGGGCTGGCGATGGCTGGCCACGGGATAGTGGATGCCCGTCGCGATACCGCGGTCCTTGAGGAATGCTGCCAGCGCGTCGCGCGCAGTGGTCCGGACGACGTAGAGGTGGTACACGTGGCGGGCGCCGGGGACCTCGACAGGCAGCACGAGCGGCAATCCGGCGAGCCCCTTCGCGTACCGTGCGGCGAGCTCGCGCCGCCGATCGTTCATCGCGTCGAGCCGGCGCAGCAGCACGCGTCCGACGGCCGCCTGAATGTCGTTGAACCTCAGATTGAAGCCGATCTCGGCGTGGACGTCCTTGTTCAGGCGGCCGTGGTCGCGCAAGCGCCGGCAGCGCGCGGCGACGTCGTCGTCGTCGGTGACGAGGAGTCCACCGTCGCCCATCACCATGAGGTTCTTCGACGGGTAGAAGGAGAACACGCCCGCGCGCCCGAAGCCGCCGACCTTGCGCCCGTGCCACTCGGCCCCATGCGCCTGGGCGCAGTCCTCCAGGAGCCAGAGACTCCGGGCCGCGCACAGATCGAGGACCTGCGACACGTTCGCGGGATGACCGTAAAGGTGCACGGGCACGAACCCCACCGTGCGCGGCGTCACCTTGGCGGCGGCGTCCTCGACGCCGACGGTGTAGGTGTCGTCCACGTCCACGAAGATAGGAACGGCGCCCGCGAAGCAGATGGCCTCGATGGTCGGAAACGCCGTGTGCGACGGCACGAGGACCTCGTCGCCCGACTTGACCCCGAAGGCGGCGAGCGTCATCCACAACGCGGAGGTGGCGCTCGAGGTGAGCACGGCGTGCTTGGCGCCGTTGTAGCGGGCGAACTCCTGCTCGAAGGCTCGGCACTCCGGGCCCAGGATGTACTGGCGCGAATCGATGGCGCCCAGCACGGCGGCCTTGATCTCGTCGTCGACAGGCGGGCGCGAAAGCGGAACCGGCATCAAGAATCTCCTCTCGAGAGGTGTCCTGCGCGATGACGAGAAGGGCCCAGATGCGAGGCGGCGCCCGAAGGCAGCCCGCGAGGCGTACTGTCCGTACGTCGAGCGTGCTGCCGAGGGCGCCAACGAAGCAGATGGTCCCTTCTCGTCATCGCGCTACAGCAGGCGGCCGAAGCGGCCGCGATAGTAGAGCAATGGCTCGCGGCCCTGGTCGCCGTGCGCGTCGAGCGCCTCGACCTGGCCGACGAAGATCGTGTGGTCGCCGCCCGGATACGCGTGGACGATCGTGCACTCGAACTCCGCGAGCGCGGCGTCGAGGACCGGCAGGCCCAGCGCGCTCCGGTGGTAGCCCACGCCGTCGAACTTCTCGACGCCCGTCAGCGTCGACGAGGCGAAGCGCCGGGCGACCGCCTCCTGATCCGAGGCGAGCACGTTGACGGCAAATCGCCGTCCCGGCCGGAAGGAGGGGTAGCTCTGCGACTTGTGCGAGACGCAGGCGAGCACCAGCGGCGGGTCGAGGGAGACGGAGCTGATTGCGCTGGCGGTGAGTCCAGCCGGGCGATCGTCGTCGTCCCACGTGGTCACCACCGTGACGCCGGTCGCGAAGTGCCCCAGGGCGCGGCGGAACTCGTCAGGGCCTAGCACTTGTTCCTTGTAGCAGCTCACACTCGATTTTTCAAGTTCGCCGAGGGCTTGCGCGACGGCGAGCCCTTGACGCGACCACGGGCACGTTCCTATACTCCACGGTGACCACACCCCAGAGGTTCAGGAGGCCCATGAGTCCCACACCAGGCGCCGCCGTGACCGAAGCCGTCGTGATGCATGCGCTTCGGGGTGTCCATGACCCGGATCGCGGCGAGGACGTCGTGACGCTCGGACTGGTCAAGGACCTCCGGATCGAGGATGCCGAGGTGAGCTTCACGCTCGCGTTCGCGGGCCAGTCGCCGGCCGCCAAGGCGACGCTTCACAGCAGCGCATCCAAGGTCGTGTCGCAGATTCCCGGCGTCCGGCGCGTCCAGGTCAAGATGGGCTCGGCGGCGCCGCAGAAGCCCGCGGCCGCCCAGGCGAGCGCGCCTGCGCCGACGGCCGAGTTGATTCCGGACGTGAAGCACACGATCGCCGTGTCGTCTGGCAAGGGAGGCGTCGGCAAGAGCACCGTGGCCGTGAACCTGGCGCTCGCCCTCAAGCAGACCGGAGCGCAGGTGGGCCTGGTCGATCTCGACGTGTACGGCCCGGATGTGCCCTTGATGATGGGCGCCAAGGGACGACCGGGCATGTTCGACAACAAGATCATCCCGGTCGAAGCGCACGGGATCAAGATCATGTCGATCGGCCTGCTCGTGGCCGAGCGTGAGGCGCTCGTGTGGCGGGGACCCATGATCCACTCGGCCGTCCAGCAGTTCCTCCGCGACGTGGCATGGGGCCCGCTCGATTTCCTCGTCTTCGACATGCCACCCGGCACGGGGGATGCGCAGCTCTCGCTGTCGCAGGTGGTGCCGCTCGGCGGCGTCGTGATGGTCACGACACCGCAAGACGTCGCGTTGCTCGACGTGCGCAAGGCCCTCGGCATGTTCAGGAAGCTCAACGTTCCCGTCCTCGGCATCGTCGAGAACATGAGCTACTTCGTGGCGCCCGATACCGGCGCGCGCTACGCGATCTTCGGCGAAGGCGGCGGAGCGCAGGTGGCCGACGAGTTCGGCGTCCCGCTGCTCGCGTGCATCCCGCTCGAGATCGACACGCGCAAGGGCGGCGACGCGGGCGTGCCGATCACGGTGGCGGCGCCCGGATCAGCGCAGGCCGCTGCGTTCCGCCAGCTCGCGGCGGCGGTGACGGAGCGCGTGGATGCGGTTTCGGCCCTCAAGCTCCCGACCATCGGGTGAAGTTGCTCCGCCGGTGACGCCGGTCTACGTCGCGATCTTCCCGTTGCCGGACCAGGCGTTCTTTCCAAGGACGTTTCTTCCGCTGCACATCTTCGAGGCGCGATACCGGGCCATGATCACGGACTGTCTGGCCCGCGATCGGCGGCTCGTGGTGGTGAGTCTCAAGCCGGGCTACGAGCCCCAGTACGAGGGTCGCCCACCCGTGAACGCGATCGCGGGCCTGGGCCGGATCGTCAAGTGCGAACGCCTGGCAACGGGGCGCTTCAACCTGCTGCTCCATGGCGAATCCCGCGTGCGGATCGAGCGCGAGGTGCCCGCCGACACGCTCTACCGCATGGTCCTGGCCACGCCGCTCGCCGACGTGGGCGCGGATCGCCCGGGCGTCGGGCGGCTCGCCGGGCGGGTCAAGGAGCAGTGCCTCTCGATTCTCACGGCCGTCGGCCGTTCCCGCGCGGAGATGGCGGAGTCACTCGAAGCCGTGCGCTCGCCGGGTGAGCTGTGCGACCAGGTCGCCTCCGCGATGTTGCCCACCCCGGCCGTCCGACAGGAGCTCCTCGAGGAGCTGGACGTCGAGCGACGGCTCGAGCGCCTGGGCGCAGCGCTCGACGATCTCCTGCGCCAGCTCACGGGGGAGCGATGACGCGGCGCCTCGCGCTCGGCCTGGCGCTCGGCGCGCTCTTGACCGTCGCGGCAGTGGACGCGACGCCACGCTGGGGCTGGGTCGGCGTGCGCATCCGCGACCTGTCCGAGCAGGAGATGAACGAGATCTCGCAGAAGTTCGGGCTGCGCGAAGGATTCGGCGCCATGATCGTCGAGGTGTTGAAGGAGACACCCGCCGAGTCCTCGGGCCTCAAGGCGGGCGACGTCGTGGTCGCCGTGCGTGGCCGCCCCGTCGTGGACACCCGGACGCTGCAGCGCTACATCGGCTCCGCCACGATCGGAGAGACCGTGCCCATGACGGTGCTGCGCGGGACCGAGGGCCGGCGGCCCGTGTCGGTGCGAGTCGGGCCGATGCCGGACGCCGTGGTCGCCGAGCGCGTGGCCGCCGAGTACGGGTTCTTCGTGCGCGAGCCGGACGGTCAGCCGGAGCTCGGCGGTGCGCGGCCGTCCAGCGTGCCCCTCGTGGCGGGCGTGGTGCCGAAGAGCCGCGCCGCCGCCGCGGGCCTCCAGCCCGGCGACGTGCTGCTCGAGGTCAACGGGCGGCCGGTGACCACGATGGCGGCGGTGAGGGAAGCGCTGCTCGGGGTCTCGCCGGACGCGCCGCTCGGGCTGGTCGTCCGGCGCGAACGCGAGCGAGTCGTCGTCTCGATCGAGCCGGCGCGCGCCCTCTGAGCGCGGGCGCGGAGCGCCGCGCGGCGCGTGGGCTATACTACGCGCGGCCATGATCGTCCTCGGCCTCAACGAGACCCATTGCGCGACGGCCGCGGTCCTCCGTGACGGCGCCATCGTCGGTTGCGCGTCCGAGGAACGCTTCACGCGTCTCAAGAACGACGCCGGCTATCCGCGGCAGGCGGTCGACGCGCTCCTCGCCCAGCTCGGCATTGCGCCCTCCGACATCGACCTCGTCGCGCTGGCCGGCGCTCGCGCCGCGTCCCGCGAGTGGCTGAACCGTGCGCTCCACGACGAGGGCTACGCGCGCGCGTACTACGGGGTCGAGCCACCGTCCCGCGGGCGCGCCCTCGAGCGGCGGGTGCGAAAGCTCGGCGCGCGGCTTGGCCTCCTGGACCCCGCGCGGGGCAAATTCGGCCTCTCCCAGGAGGAGCGGCTCAGCCTCGTGACGGATCACCTCGGGGTGGCGTCGAGCCGGATCGTCTGTCTCGACCACCATAGCTGCCACGCGGCCGCCGCGTACTTCGGCTCCGGATTTGGCGGACGCCGGGCTCTGGTCCTGACGAACGACAACTCCGGCGACGGGCTCTGTGCGACGGCGTCCACGGGTTCAGGGCTCGACCTCGCGCGCCACGAGGCCACGCCGAGCGCGCCGGGTTCCCTCGGCGCGTTCTACTCGTTCGCGACCCTCTGTCTCGGCATGACGTTCGGCGAGCACGAGTACAAGGTCATGGGGCTCGCGCCCTACGCCGGGGCAACGTACGCCGAGCGCGCAGAGGCGGCGCTGGCCCGTGTGTTCGCGCTCGAGGAGGATCAGCCCGCGCGTTTTCGCTGGCTCGCGCCGGGCAATCGCTACGGCGTCTTGCGCGAAGCGACGCTTGGCCTCCGCTTCGATGCCGTGGCCGGCGGCGCGCAGCGGCTCCTCGAGCGCATCTTGCTCCGCTGGACCCGGCTCATGCGCGAGCGATACGGCGGCGAGCGGCTGGCCCTCGGCGGCGGCGTCTTCATGAACGTCAAGGCCAACATGCTGATCGCCTCCGAGGAGGGGATCGAGGACGTCTTTGCGTTTCCCTCGTGCGGCGACGAGTCGAACGCGGTCGGCGCGGCGTACCTCGGCTATCTCCAGGAATGTGCGCGGCGCGGGGTGCCGGCCGCGCCGGCGGCGTTCGGCCCCGCCTATCTCGGGCCGAGCGTCACGGACGAGGACGCCCAGGCGGTGATCCGTGAGCGCCGGCTCGACGAGCGCTTCGCCGTCGCCTATCACGACAGGATCGAGGCGCGCATCGCGGATCTTCTCGTCGCCGACGGTGTCGTGGCCCGCTGCGCCGGGCGGATGGAGTTCGGGGCGCGCGCCCTCGGCAATCGCTCGATTCTCGCCAACCCCTCCGATCACCGCGTGGTGGGGCTCATCAACCGGATGATCAAGAACCGCGACTTCTGGATGCCGTTCGCGCCGACCGTGATCGAAGAGCGCGCCGACGATTACCTCGTGAACCCGAAGGGCCTCGCCTCCCCCTACATGATGCTCGCGATGCCGACGCGCCCGGAGGCCCGCGACGCGCTCGTGGCGGCGATTCACCCGCACGACGCCACGGCGCGGCCCCAGATCCTCACGGAGTCGTGGAACCCCGAGTATCACGCCGTCATCCGCGAGTTCGAGCGGCGCACCGGGGTGGGCGCGGTCCTCAACACGTCGTTCAACCTGCACGGCGAACCCGTGGTCTGCACGGCCGCCGACGCCGTCGATACGTTCGAGCGCTCCGGCCTCCCGCACCTCGCGATAGGCCACTGGCTGATCTCGAAGAAGTAACCAGCCGCACCAGAATCCCAGGCCCCACGAACCTTGGCCGCGCCGCCAGCGGCAAAGAGCCACGGTGTTCGAGCGCGGGCTTGACCCGCGCAATCCGGTTCGAAAAGGGGGAGGCATCGGAGGGGGCCGTCGAGGCCCCCTCCGAGTTCAATACCCGCGGGTCCGGTCGACCGTGTGGCGGAGCGGGCGTTTCGCGACGTAGCGGCGGAGATTGTCGTTGAAGATCGGCGCGATCTCGGCGGGAATGCTGGGGCCGGACATGTGCGGCGTGATGACGACGTTGTCGAGCGCCCACAGCGGGTGATCGGGCGGCAGCGGCTCGCGGTTGAACACGTCGAGGACGGCGCCCGCGATGCGCCTGTCCCGGAGCACCGCGATCAACGCGTCCTCGTCGACCACCGGCCCGCGGCCGATGTTGACCAGCCACGCTGACGGCTTCATGGCCGCCAGCTCGCGCGTACCGATCAGATCATGCGTGGTCGGGGTGAGGGGCACCGTCACCACCACGAAGTCCGCCTGGGCGAGCGCCTGCCTGAGACTCGCCGCCCGGTAGACGCGCTCCGCCTCGGGCGCCTTCCGTCCGCCGCGCGTGACCGCGATCACCCGCATCCCGAGCGCGCGCGCCGCCCGGGCGATCGCGCGCCCGATGTCGCCCAGGCCCACGAGGCAGATGGTGGCCCCGCGAAGCCGCGCCGGGTTCGTCTCGGTCCATCGACGCTGGCGCTGCTGGACGCGGAACTGCTCCATCCGCTGAGTGATCCAGAGGCACCAGCCGATCGTGTACTCGGCCATCCACGGACCGAAGATACCGGCCGCGCGGGTCAGGACCACTCGTCGGGGCAGGTCGGGAACGAGGAAACGCTCCACGCCCGCCCCCATGCTCTGGATCCACTGAAGGCGCGGCGCGCCCCGCAGTAGCGACGCCGGGAATCGCCACGCGTACAGGATCTCGGTGTCGTGGATGAAATCGGCGGCCTCCTCCGGCGCCCAGGCCACGCGCACGGTGAACGCCTCGCGCGGCAGCTGGATCAGCTCGGCGTAGGCGCGAGCTTCCGCCTCGTCGGGGTAGTACACGAGGATCGCGCGCGGGGTCACGCGCCGATCGTGGCGAGGAGCTGGTCCTCGAACGTGAAGTCGATCGAGCGGTCGAGCAGGCCGGATGCCTGATACCACTTCCACGTGTGGTGAAGCCCGGAGGTGAGCGTATAGCGCGGGCGGACCCCCAGCTCCGTGCGCAGCCGGTGAGTCGTGTGGACGGCGTGACAGTCGTAGACGAGGTTCTGACCGAACACGGGACCCGGCTTGTCGACCCTCTTGTACGACGCGGGGTCGGCGTACCGGAGGGTCACGGGCTTGCCCATCACCTCGGCGATCAGCTCCACGAATCCGACCTGGGAGACGACGTCGTCGCCCATCACGTTGTAGGCGCGACCGTACGTCCGGGAGTCCCCGAGCATGCCGGCCATCGCGTCCGCCAGATCCTCGACGTGGCCGAACTGCCTGAGCCAGCCGCCGTGACCCGGAACGACGACGGGCCGACCGCGCCAGATGCGATCCATGAAGAACGTCTCGTTGTTCCGGGTGTTGAGGGGACCGAGGACGTGCGTCGGCCGGACGACCGTCACCGGGTGGCCATGCTGGCGATGGCGCTCGAACAGCACGTCCTCGCCCGCGATCTTGTGGCGCGCGTACTCTCCCCAGTAGAAGCCGCGCGGCGTGTCCTCGGAGTAGGGAATCGGCAGCCCGTGGTCGTAGACGCGCGCCGTGGACACGAAGATCACGTGCGGTCGGCCACGGAGCGCGTCGAGCAGGGCGGCCACGTCCTCGCCGAGCGTCGGCGCGTAGGCGACGTCGAACACGGCATCGAACCGCTCGTCGCCGAGCCGCGCCCGCAGTCCCGCGTGATCCTTGCGGTCGCCCGCGATGACCCGCACGCCCGCAGGCAGTCGCTCGTGGTGACGCCCGCGATTGAACACGACGACCTCGTGGCCGCGCGCGAGCAACGACTGGACCAGATGCAGGCTGATAAACTCGGTGCCGCCGATGATCAGCGCCCGCATGACGGCGGGATTCTAGCACACGGAGAATGCGATGGCACGAGAGGTGGCGGTCACGTGGCTCCAGAATTTGAAGACGGAGATCCGCATCGGCGCGCATCGGCTCGTGGCCGACGAGCCCGCTGACAAGGGCGGCGACGACGCTGGCCCCACGCCCGTCGATCTCGTCCTCGCGGCCCTCGGCGCCTGAACGGTGCTGACGGTTCGGCTGTATGCCGAACGCAGGCAGTGGCCGCTCGACCGGATCGAGGCCCGGCTCACTCGCGAGCCCGCCCAGGGAAAGATCGCGACGATCGCGCTCGAGCTGATCCTCGGGGGCGACCTGGACGACGAGCAGACCGCGCGCCTTCGAGACATCGCCAGCCGGTGCCCCGTCCATCGGACGCTCACCGACGGCGTGCAGATCACGCATGGGTAGAATGAGGTCGTGAAGGCCAGAGCCCGTCGCCTCCTCCTTAGCACGCCGCGCTGACCGGTCTCGCCGGCCAGCGCGGCGCGCTCTCGCCATCCGCGAGGCTCGCTCGCCCCCGATCGATGCCTCGCACGAACGAACCGGCACCGCCCCTGTGGAGGAGCGATCGCATGGCACCCACCACCGAGACCGCACGCCAGGACATTCCCCAGCATCGATACACGGCTGCCCTTGCCGGCGAGATCGAGTCGCGATGGCAGGAGCGCTGGGATCGCGAGCGCGTATTTCACGCCTCGAATCCCGCTGGTGCGCTGAGCGACGGATTCGCGTCGATCGCCGGACGGCCGAAGTGCTACCTGAACGACATGTTCCCGTATCCGAGTGGCGCCGGCCTGCACGTGGGTCACCCGCTGGGCTACATCGGGACCGACGTGTACGGGCGCTACCTGCGCATGCGCGGCTACCACGTACTGCACACGATGGGCTTCGACGCCTTCGGGCTCCCGGCCGAACAGTACGCGATCGAGACTGGCCGGCACCCTCGTGAGACCACGGCCGCCAACATCGCGACGTTTCGGCGGCAGCTGCGGCGGCTGGGACTGGCCCACGATCCGCGTCGGGGCGTCGTCACCTCGGACCCTGGTTTCTACCGGTGGACGCAGTGGATCTTTCTCCAGATGTTCGGGGCCTGGTACGACGAGGCCTCTGGCCGGGCCCGACCGATCTCGGATCTCCTCGCCGAGCTCGACGCCGGCACGCGGCAGCCAACAGCGGCAACGAACCCGTTCGGCCGGCGGTGGAGTGAGCTGAGCTCCACGGAGCGCCGCCAGGTCATCGACAATCATCGGCTCGCCTACCTCTCCAAGGCGCCGGTGAACTGGTGTCCAGGACTCGGGACGGTGCTGGCCAACGAGGAGGTGACAGCCGACGGCCGGAGCGAGCGCGGGAACTTCCCGGTGTTCCGGCGCCCACTCACGCAGTGGATGCTTCGGATCACTGCCTACGCCGAGCGACTGCTCGCGGACCTCGACAGGCTGGACTGGCCGGAGCACGTCAAGGACGCGCAGCGCCACTGGATCGGCCGCTCTCCCGGAGCCATCATCCGCTTTCGGTCGCTGGCAGGCGACATCGAGGTCTTCACCACGCGGCCGGACACGATCTTCGGGGCGAGCGCCGTGGTGCTGGCCCCGGACCACCCGCTGGTGGACCGGCTGGTCGGGCCGACATGGCCCGACGGGACCCGCGAGGCATGGACCGCCGCCGCGCCGAACCCGCTCGCGGCGGTCGCCGCATATCGGCGGGCATCCGCCGAGCGCCGTGAGACCACGAGGTCGACGACACGGGGCGTTCCCACCGGCGCCTGGGCGACGAACCCGATGAACGGCGCCCTGCTGCCGGTCTTCGTGGCGGATTACGTGATGACGGACTACGGCACCGGCGCGATCATGGCGGTTCCCGGGCAGGACCCGCGCGACTGGGATTTTGCGGAGGCGCTCGATCTGCCGATCATTCGAACGGTCGAGCCGCCCGCCGACTTCCGTGGCACGGCGTACACGGGCGACGGCCGCGCGATCAACAGCGAGTTCCTCAACGGACTCGGAGTCGCCGATGCCAAGCGCCGGGCTCTCATGTGGCTGGAGGAGCACGGCGTAGGCCGCGCAACGGTGACCTATCGACTGCGAGACTGGTTGTTCAGCCGACAGCGGTACTGGGGCGAGCCCTTTCCGATCGTCTACGACGAAACCGGCCTCCCCATCGCCCTTCCCGAGACGATGCTGCCGGTCGAGCTGCCGAGCATGATCGACTTCGCGCCCCCCGCCTACGATCCCGAGGACGCCGACAGCGCGCCGCAGCCACCGCTCGGCCGGGCAACCGACTGGGCGACGGTGACCCTGGATCTCGGCGATGGGCCGAAACCGTATCGCCGCGAGCTGAATACCATGCCCCAGTGGGCCGGCTCGTGCTGGTACGAGATCCGCTATCTCGACCCGACGAACGACGAGCGGTTCGTCGATGCGGAGGTCGAGCGGTACTGGATGGGTCCCCAGGCACCCAGCGATCCCGGCGGCGTCGATCTCTACGTCGGCGGCGTCGAGCACGCGGTGCTGCATCTGCTCTACGCGCGGTTCTGGCAGAAAGTCCTGTTCGATCTCGGCCACACGCGCGCGGAGGAGCCATTCCGGCGACTGTTCAACCAGGGCCTCGTGCAGGCCCACGCGTACACCGATGCGCGCGGCGTCTACGTCCCGGCCGCAGAGGTCGAGGAACGGGACGGCACGTTCCACTGGCAGGGGCGTCCGGTCACCCGCCACTTCGGCCGGATGGGCAAGAGCCTCAAGAACTCCGTCACGCCGGACGAGATCTACGCGGCCTACGGGGCCGACACGCTGCGAGTCTACGAGATGTCGATGGGGCCGCTCGATCAGTCGCGGCCGTGGGAGACCCGCGCAGTGGTCGGCGCCCAGCGGCTACTCCAGCGTCTCTGGCGCACAGTCATCGACGAGGACACGGGCGCCTGCCGGGTCGGGGAAGGCGATCTCGCCGAGGCCACGCGGCGCG
>Ga0187894_10005778_pt1 | contig 12429 bp, 11 predicted proteins | sample GBC1701081metaG_FD_136650 | JGI IMG/M metagenome (GOLD analysis project Ga0187894, IMG submission 136650) | White microbial mat communities from a lava cave in the Kipuka Kanohina Cave System on the Island of Hawaii, USA - GBC170108-1 metaG ... | reverse complement strand
CGACGCGGCCAACTCGATTGCCACGGTAGTCTCAACCCACGTGCTCTCTCCCGGCGTTGCGGTCGTCTGGGCCTGGGTGCTGACGATACCGTGTTCGGCGCTGATGGCCGCGATATGTTTTTTCATCGTCGCGGCTCTGCATAAGTTGTGAACGACCATTACGAGGACATAAAGCCATAGCTGAGAAAAAGAGAGTGTTGATTTTGTGCACCGGCAATTCGGCGCGCAGCCAGATGGCCGAAGGTCTACTGCGTTACGACAGCGGCGATAAGTTCGAGGTCTTCAGCGCCGGCGTCAAACCGAGTTCGGTGCGACCGGAGGCAATTCAAATAATGAATGAAATCGGCATTGACATCTCCGGCCACCAATCGAAGTCCGTAGACGAATTCGCCGGGCAGAATTTCGATTACGTGATTACAGTTTGTGACAACGCCAATGAGACTTGTCCGGTCTTCCCCGGCGCGGCGCGGCGCATACACCGGAACTTTGAAGACCCGCCTGCGCCCGGCGTGGGAAGCGATGAACACCGGTTGAATGTTTTCCGCCGCGTGCGCGATGAAATCCGCGCTTGGCTCAAAAACTTCATCACAGCAAACTATATGCCTAGCACACCAAGAACTGGATGAAGCGGTACAGTACCGGCGCGCCCTTCCGTCCACCCCACATCTTGGTGTGCCGCTCATATAGCCATCATCCCAATCCGTCGTCTCCGTTTCTCAATTAAAATATTGATCTCCCACCCGTTAACGCCGCGTTAAGTCTTCGTTAAAGTCGCTGATAAAAGACGACTTGTACGAGGATTTTTTGATGGTATTATGCCAACCATCTTGAGCGGCCTTTACTGGAATTTAACTTCGACTTAACGCAAAGCTTGGCAAGCGCCGCCTTCAAGAGTTCTGACGTCCCATCCAATTTCGCAAAAGAAGGAGGCTGCCAATGTCCACCCGATTCAGGCGATTCGCTCTCGCATTCTGTATAGCGTTTCCGCTCCTCCTGCTCATGATGTCAGTTACGCTGGCGCAAAATTCGCGCGCCGCGTCCGCTGCCTCCTACAGGCAGCGCGGCGACCAATGGCTGTCTCGACGGGAGCTGGAACGCGCGATTGAAGATTACAACCTCGCGCTCGTTTTCGACCCGGAGAACGCCGACACCTATTCCCATCGCGGCCTCGCGCGCTACGACAAAGGAGATGTGGCTGGCGCAATTGAAGATTACACGCGGGCGCTCGCGCTCAACCCACGGCTGAGCGGAGCTTTTTATAATCGCGGACTGGCGCGCAAAGTCATGGACGATTTGGATGGCGCGATCGCCGATTTCGATCAGGCGCTGCGGCTCCAACCGAAACTTGTCCAGGCGTACAACAATCGAGGCACAGCGCGAAAAGGCAAGGGGGATTTCGATGGCGCGATCGCCGATTTCGATCATGCGCTCAAACTCAACCCAAATCTGGCCGAGGCCTACAACAATCGCGGCAACGTGAAACTCATGGCGAGGAACTTCGCAGGCGCCGTCGCCGATTACGACCGCGCGATCCAGCTCAATCCGAATTACGCCATCGCGTATGTCAACCGCGGGTTGACGAGGAAGAAGCGGGGAGATTTCACGGGCGCGATGGCCGATTATGACCGCGCCGTCGCGCTCAGTCCCGGTTTCCTCGAAGCTTACCTCCAACGCGGGCTGTTGAATTTGTCGCAGGGGAAAGAGGCTGAAGCCAGGCGCGATTTCAGCCAGTGCGTGAACCTGAATCCTGACGCGAAGCAATTGATCGAGCAGCGGATCAGCGCGGCGAAACGGCTTTAGGCGCCTCCGCGTCCGGCTGCTGAATCAAACAAGCCTTCATTCCGAACCATTGCGAGATGCGATGACGGTTGTTGGCCACGATGCGATAGCCGATCACTTCGAACAACAACAACACCGGGATCGCGTAGATCAAAAATACCGCCAGCAACCACGGGAATCGCCGCCACAAAAAATAATTCACACCGAACGCGCCCGCATAAACCCGGCCCTTGCGCGTGATGACCTGCAACGCCCGCGAGCATTTTTCAGAATTGATCCCGAACCGCGCCAGTTCGCTTTCATCGAACATCTGATAGGGTTCAATGATGAACTGACGGCTGCGATCCATTCGCATTGCGGCTTCGGCTGACCACGAGCAAACGCCGCAATCGCCATCAAAGAGCAGATAATCACGACCCGCTTCGATCTTCATATCCTCACTCCTCTCCGCACGACAATTGCGGAGCCGTCCGCGACAAACGCCGAATTCGGTTTCGCGCTCAGACATTCGACGAACCGATGCCCGTAAACCTGCTTCACATCGCACTCGAAAGACGCGTCGCTCGTCCGCCACACGCGCCAGCGCGGGTGTTCGACCTGGTATTCGACGCAGCCGCCGCCGCGTTGCGCAGCGTACCCCCAGTAATGTTCGGTGATGAACTCTTCTTCCGAACCCGTGACGAGCGGCTGCGCTTCGCCGACGGTCTTCGCCCGAATGCGATTCCACGATTCCCCGTCGCGCCACAAGTATTCGACCGATCCGTTAGACGCAACCCTCTTAATCTGGCCGTTGTCCAAATCAATTCGATGGCGCATCCGCCGCGCGACGTAATTTTCGTTGTAAACAACGCGGGCCATGGTCGCAATTGCCCATCGCGGCACGATCTCCTTGATAAAGACCACACCTCGCCGCCAACCGTCGCGCGCGCGGCGGCGGACGTAAAAGCGCAGGTTGATCTCTTCAAAATTGCGATGGAACGGAATCGGCAGACCGAGGACTCGAGTCTTCAGAAAGAGGAAGCCGACAATGCTGACGAAATTTCGACCATTCCACGTGTCGAGTTCCGCGCCGCGCGGAACGAATGGCGAGAGGATCTCCGGGGCAATTTCGTAATTGAGCATTGCCAGATAGCGCCATTCCGCAGTGAGGAATCTATTTTGAGCCATACGCATCGACCTCGAAGGCAGAGTAACATCGCGCCACAACGCGGGCAATCTTGCGGCTTGGACTCACTCGCGGCGCCGGTCTCGAAAATGATCGCGCGGCGCCGACTGTTCGCGCCGCAACCCCGATCCGAGCTTTGCTTGACAATCCGCGAAGGCCATCCGTAGTGTAGACACTCTTCCAAACTAACTTTCGCGGTAACACTCGAACAATCGGATTTCGATTGCGCCCCGCTTCGTCGCGCCGTCGGCTCCGGACTCTACACAAACCGGGAGGTTGTCATGAAAAAAGGATTCGTGTTGTTGCTGGCGCTCCCCGTAATGCTCTCAGCGCAGCAGGCGTCAAAGGTCGAGCAAGTCGAATTGCAGCCGCTCACAGCTCAAGTCAGCCGCCTGATCGAGGCGATGGATTATCTGGGCGCGCCGATCAAACAAGCGGACAAAGAGGCGTTGGAGAAGGCCGGCAATGAAACAGACGCGGCGAAAGCCCGCCGAAGCATTCAAGACACGCTCGACAAATACTGCCTCTTCGACATTCACATCAACCCCGAAAGCCGCGTGCGAGTGACGCAAGGCGCGGTCAAGCCGGAACTGGTCGAAAAAGGCTGGAGCGCCTTTCTGGTTAAGGTGCGCAACGAGGCGGGCGTGACGGCGCAGCTCAAAGCCGAAAGCCCGAACGCTCTGCCCGTCTTTGCCACCAGCAGAAGGGATCCGAGGCCGCCGCAACGAGTCACGCCGCGCGACGTGACGGATCGCTGGCTCGATCTGGCGATGTTCAACAAACCGCCGCTCAAACCGGCGCTCTCCGGTTTGGAGCTTGAGTATCGCATCATTCAGCTCTACAGCCGCGATGCGGGCAAACGTGAGGCGAAGATCAGTTTCAACGTCGGCCAGGGCACTCAGGACATCGGCTTCCGCAACGACGTGGACGTTCTCTTCAATTGCCAACCTACGGCTGACGTGACGCTGCGCGTGTCGGACGAACACGGCAAACCCACAACGGCGTCGTTCGTCATTCGCGACGCGCAAGACCGCACGTATCCGCCGCGTTTCAAGCGGCTCGCGCCAGATTTCGATTTCCACCCGCAGGTCTACCGCTCGGACGGCGAGAAGATCAAGCTTCCGGCGGGCGAGTACACGGTCGAATACACGCGCGGGCCGGAATACATCGTTAAACAACAGACGATAAAAATCGCCGCGAACAAACCACAAACATTCGCGTTCAAACTCGAACGATGGATCGATATCGCAAAACTCGGCTGGTATTCGGGCGATCATCACGTCCACGCCGCCGGATGCATGCATTACGAAAGCCCGACGCAGGGCGTAATGCCGGAGGATATGATCCGCCACATTCTGGGCGAGGCGTTGAGCGTCGGCAGCGTGCTGACGTGGGGGCCTTGCTATTACTATCAGAAACAGTTCTTTGAAGCTAAAGACCATCAGCTTTCGACGCGCGAAAATCTGATGCGTTACGACCTGGAAATCTCCGGCTTCCCTTCCTCGCATTCCGGCCATCTCGTCCTGCTGCGATTGAAAGATCAGGATTACCCCGGCGCGAAAGTGTTGGAGGATTGGCCGACGTGGGATTTGCCGATCCTGCAATGGGCGAAGCGGCAGGGCGCGGTCGTCGGCTTCGCGCATTCGGGCTGGGGACTGGAGATCAAGAGCGACGTTCTGCCCAATTACGAATTGCCGCGATTCGACGGCATCGGCGCGAACGAATACATCGTTGACGTGACGCACGACGCGGTCGATTTCATCTCGACCGTTGACACGCCCGCGCCGTGGGAGTTGAACATCTGGTATCACACGCTCAACGCCGGTTTCCGCACGCGCATCAGCGGCGAGACCGATTTCCCATGCATCTATGGCGAGCGCGTGGGCCTGGGACGCAGCTACGTCAAACTCGACAAGCTCGACTACGGCGGATGGGTCGAAGGCGTGAGCGAAGGGCGCGCTTATGTTTCGGACGGCAAGAGCCATCTGATCGATTTTCGCCTCAACGATCTGCCGGTCGGAACGCGAAAGAGCGAGGTGAAGTTGGATAAGCCGGAAACCGTGCGCGTAACGGCGCGTGTGGCCGCGCGGCTGGACGAACAACCGAACGAAGCGATCAGCAAGCTGCGTCTCGATCAGAAACCGTACTGGGATTTGGAACGCGCGCGCATCGGATCGTCGCGCGAAGTGATGGTCGAATTGATCGTCAACGGATCGCCGGTGGCGGAAAAGAAGATCGTCGCCGACGGCGTGACGCGCGACATAACCTTCGACGCCAAGATCGAGCGCAGTAGCTGGGTTGCGCTGCGCATCCCGGCCTCATCGCACACCAATCCGATCTTCGTCCTCGTCGGCGACAAGCCGATCCGCGCTTCGCGGCGCAGCGCCGAATGGTGTTTGAAAGCCGTTGACCAATGCTGGAGCCAGAAGGCGCCCAAGATTTCGGCGAAGGAGCGCGACGAGGCCGCGAAAGCTTATGAACACGCGCGACAAACTTATCGCCGCGTCCTTGCGGAGAGCGAGATTGATTAAATCCTGAAAATAGCGGGTTGGCTTGACGGATTGTGGCTGCTTTGCGCAAATTGCCCTGTGGCAAATCCCTGATTGCCTCATCCTGACTTTACTGCGTACAATTAACATGCGTGGTTACAGGAAGCGGATAGCCAAGGCGCCAGTAGGTGAGAGCTTATGCGAGTTAAACACATCTCTGTCAAAAATCTTTTTGGTGTCTTCAATCATTCAATCCCATTGAACCTGGAAGAGCGAATCACCATCATCCACGGACCGAATGGTTTTGGGAAGACTATTATACTTAGGATGCTGGATGGCTTCTTCAACTCGCGTTATGCAGCCTGGCGGACGACTCCGTTTGAGGAATTCAGGATAGATTTCGAGGACGATAGTTATGTGAGAATCCTGCCATTCAAAAATGGCTCTGATCCAATAGCAGATGTCTACTACGCTGAAGCTGGGAGCGATGAAAAGATGAATCAGGCCAGCCTTTCGTTATCCCCTGTTCCAGACGATGCTGTGCGCGACGATGCCCTTACTGAACTTGATGCTGAAAATGAAAGATCAGAACGTGGTGTACACCGGTTGATAGCAAATCGTGTAGCTCGAGAGAGGCAAGAAGTGGAGCCGAAATGGCTATACAACCTCAGGAAATCCGTCAATATTCATTTCGTCAGGGATGACCGCCTATTGAAGCGCAAAGTGCGGAAGCAACAACCTACTCGCGCTATAGCTTCGGATGACTGGCCTAATTTTGAGCTTACAGTTGACAGATATGCTAAGGAGCTAACGGAAGTCATCCAAGCGACATTGGCTGAGTATGGTGAGGTCTCACAGGCGCTTGATCGAACATTTCCTGCAAGGGTGATCAAAGAAACCCCGACCAAAAGTTTGAGCAGCCACGAATTGCAGCAAAAGCTGCGCTCTCTCGAAGAGAAAAGAGCGTATTTGATGGGCGCCGGGCTTTTGGATAGCGACGACGCTGTAGACGGTCAGCCTCAACAGGACATAGATGATCGCACTAAAAGCGTGCTTTCGGTTTATGTCAACGATACGGAGAAAAAGCTTGGTGTGTTTGATAAACTGGCCGCCAAAATAGACCTCTTCAAAAGAATCATCAACCAGCGCTTCCTGTATAAAAAAATGTCCATCGGCAGAGAAAAGGGACTTAGCTTTACAACTCCCAAGGATCGGCCGTTGCCCGCAGCACGATTGTCTTCCGGCGAGCAGCACGAGCTTATTTTGCTTTACGAATTGCTGTTCAAGGTCGAACCGGATTCTTTGATTCTGATTGATGAGCCCGAATTGTCATTGCACGTCGCTTGGCAGCAGCAGTTTCTTGAAGACCTTCAGGAAATCACGAGACTTTCTTCCATTGATGTTTTGATAGCCACCCACTCGCCATCTATCATTCACGATCGCTGGGATTTGACAGTCGAACTGAAGGGACCGGCCCGATGAAAGAAGTTCTCACCCCCGTTGATCTTGCGAATACGATTCGGATGGCGCGTTCTTCTTATGAGGGCGCTTTCCTGGTCGTGGAAGGTCAGACAGATGCGCTGTTTTATAAGCGTCTGGCGAATTCTGAACGATGTCGTCTAATTGTTGCTCACAACAAAGAGAATGTTGTCGGAATTCTGGCGATTCTTGAAAGCGGAAGTTTTGTTGGCGCTCTGGCGATTGTGGACGCGGATTTCGACATGCTTGAGGGCAAGGTTTTCGTATCCTCGAACATTTTTCTCACCGATACTCACGATCTCGAAACGATGATGTTGAAATCTCCCGCACTGGAAAAACTGCTGTTAGAGATGGGATCAGAAACCAAGATGGTCGAGTTCGTAAAAAACCGGGGAAAAGAGTTACGAGAGGCGCTGCTGGAAGAAGGCTTACACCTTGGATACTTGCGCTGGGTTTCATTACGGCACGGGCATGCATTGAAGTTCGAAGGCTTGAAATATGGCGACTTTACAGACCATACGACTCTCACAATCAACCAATCAAATCTCATCAAGACGATCAAGGACCACTCGCAGAAGCCGCAACTTTCAGATCAGGACCTCCAACAACAACTCGATTCCATCAGAGATGAAACGCACGACAAGTGGTTGGTATGTTGCGGGCACGATTTGATCGGCATCCTGTCAATCGGATTGCACAAGGCCATTGGCTCACAGAGAAACTGGAAGGAAATTGAGCTGGAAATCCTCGAAAGAAGTCTACGACTGGCTTATGAGTCAGTATGGTTTCGGGATACCCAGCTATACGCTTCCATCAGAGAGTGGGAAGAGCGCAATACCCTATTCCAGGTGTTTCCTTTGGCTGATGAACCTAAACATCGAAGAAAATGAAGGAAAGCTTGCTTCAATACCTGGCCTGCCCCTCCTGCGGCGCCGAACTTTCACTCAACACTACGGAATACGACGGGCGCGAAGCAGTCTCGGGCGAATTGCGTTGCGGAGGCTGTCAATCGATTTTCCCAATTCGCTCCGGAGTGCCGCGTTTCGCTGACATCGAACACGATGAAGAACAGCGCGAGACGGCGGAAAATTTCGGCGCGCAGTGGCTGGTCTTCGATCAGGTTCAGGAGCATCACGAGAAACAGTTCCTGGATTGGATCGCGCCCGTCACGCCGGATTTCGTCCGCGACAAGGTGGTGCTCGAAGGCGGATGCGGCAAAGGCCGTCACACGCGGCTCGCCGGCCTGTGGGGCGCGCGCGACGTGATCGGAATAGACCTGAGCGTGGCGGTCGAGGCCGCTTATCGCAACACGAAAGATCTGCCCAACGTCCACATCATCCAGGCCGACATTTACCGGCCGCCGCTGAAACGGCGTTTCGATTACGCCTTTTCGGTCGGCGTGCTGCATCATCTGCCCGATCCGCGCGGCGGGTTCGATTCCCTGGTCAAATACGTCAAACCGGGCGGGGCGGTCTCGGCCTGGGTTTACGGGCGCGAAAACAACGGCTGGATCGTGGATGTCGTCAACCCGCTGCGCAAACATTTCACATCGAAACTGCCGCCGCGCCTGCTCTATTTCATTTCTTACATTCCGACTGTGATTCTGTACGTGACGCTCAAATTGATTTACGCGCCGTTGGGCAAGACCGGCTTGAAACGGTTTTTGTTTTACGCCGATTACCTGAACTACATTGCGCGATTCCCTTTCCTCGAAATTCACAATATCGTTCACGACCATCTGACCGCGCCCGTGGCCTTTTACATCAGCCGCGAAGAGTTCGCCGGGTGGTTCGGCGAAGGTGAAATCGAACGCGCGGAGATCCACTGGCACAACCGTAACAGTTGGCGCGGATTCGCGCGCGTCCGGACGCCAGGGCAGCCGGAAAGAGCGGAGGCGCGATATGCGAAGTGACGCTCCGGCCTGGAAGGAGGCGATGCGCCCGCTCAATTACGAGGTGATGTTCGATGTCGAGGACTATCACTGGTGGTTTGTCGGACGGCGGGCGATTGTCTTTTCGCAAATTGAAGATGCGCTGGGAGCGAACCTGGGAGCGCCCGCGGCCTCGCGTGCGGGGTTTCCGCCGGAAGGGCCTTTATCGAAAGCTTCGCACGCGAGGCCGCGGGCGCTCCCAGAGTTGCGAGTTCTCGACATCGGCTGCGGAACCGGCGCGACGATGGATCACCTGAAACAATATGGCCGGCCGCACGGGATTGATCTTTCACAGCTCCCTCTGAGCTTTTCGCGCAAACGAGGGCATCAACGGGTGATGCGCGCGAGCGCCACCGACCTGCCTTTCGATTCCGAATCATTTGATCTGGTGACGATACTCGACGTGGTCGAACACCTGGATGACGACGTGAAAGGGTTGGCCGAAATCCGCCGCGTGTTGAAACCGGGCGCGCCCGCGGTGATCTTCGTTCCGGCGTTTCAATCGTTGTGGGGGCCGAACGACGTTCAATCGGGCCACAAACGTCGTTATCGGCTGGACCAGTTGCGCGCGGCGGTCGAGAAAGCAGGGCTGCGCGTCGAGCGGATCAGCTACGCCAACTTCGTCATGTTCATCCCGATCTGGCTCGGGCGAAAAATCCTGACGATGCTGGGCCGCGACGAACAGGCCGAAAATCGTATCAATCACCCGATCATTAACAACCTGCTCGCGAAAATCTTTTCGAGCGAGGCTGGATGGTTGCGCAAACGCACATTACCCTTTGGCGTCTCGATCATTTGCGTGGCCAGGAAGATCAACAGATGAATCCGAAACTCTCGCTCTTCCTGCCTGTCTATAACGAAGAAGAAAACCTTTTGCGCCTGAACGAAAAAATCTTTCAGGCGATGGGGCAGCTCGGCCACAGCTTCGAGGTGATCTATGTCGACGACGGCAGCACGGATCGCAGCCTGGAATTGCTGAAGGAGTTCGCGGCGAGCGATGGCCGTGTGCGCGTGATCGCGTTTCGCCGCAATTACGGCCAGACGGCGGCGATGGCCGCGGGAATCAACGGCGCGCGCGGCGATGTCCTGATCCCGATGGACGCCGATTTGCAAAACGACCCGGCGGACATCGAACGGCTGTTGGCCAAACTCGATGAAGGCTATGACGTGGTTTCCGGCTGGCGCAAAGACCGCCAGGACGCGCTTCTGACGCGCACGCTGCCGTCAAAACTGGCCAACGGATTGATCTCGAAGATCAGCGGCGTCGAATTGCATGATTACGGCTGCTCGCTCAAAGCCTACCGCCGGGAGGTTTTGAAAGATGTGCAGCTTTACGGCGAGATGCACCGCTTCATTCCGATCTACGCGAGTTGGTCCGGCGCGCGCGTGACCGAGATTCCGGTCGCGCATTTTCCGCGCGTCGCAGGCAAATCGAAATACGGGCTGTCGCGGACGGTCAAAGTCGTTTTTGACCTGATCACGATCAAATTCATGGCCAGCTATATGACCAAGCCGTTATACGCGTTCGGCTGGGCCGGGATATTGGCTTTCTCGCTCTCGGCTCTCTCGACATTGTTTGCGTTCTCGATGAAGTACGCCGATTGGCCGCATCACGCCGATTTCATTGAAACGCCGCTGCCGGTGCTGGCGATGGTGATGCTCGTGCTCGGCATCCAGTTGTTCCTCATGGGATTGATCGCCGAGATGGTAGTGCGCACTTATCACGAATCGCAGGGTAAGGCGATCTACACGATCAAGACGAGGATCAATTTTGAGGAAGAGAAATAGTATTATGATATTCACTCTATGAGCTCACATGATGAAAAACTTCTCGACGACATCGGTTGGCATCTGCTCGAAGAGCTGCAGGAAGACGCGCGGCTCTCTTACGCCGAGCTTGGCCGGCGCGTCGGATTATCGACTCCGGCGGTGATGGAGCGGGTTCGCAAGATGGAAGACGCGGGCATCATTATGGGCTACCGCGCCGAGGTCAACCCCGAAAAGATAGGCTTTCAGGTTACCGCGTTCATCCGCATCGGCCTCGAACACGAGGTTCTGCCGCGGCTGGGGTCGCTCTTTAAAGAGATCCCTGAAATCATCGAATGCCATCGCGTGACGGGCGACGATTCCCTGATCCTGAAAGTCCACGTAACTTCGATCGCGCATCTCGAAACGGTGATCCAGCGGATCACGCCTTACGGGATGCCGGCGACTTCGATTGTGCTCTCGACGCCGGTGCCCAGACGGCGTCTGGAACGGCAGATGGTCGCGCAGGCCTCGAAAAAACCTCGGGGCTCACACTCGTAACAACCTTTATCAAATGTGCGGTATTCTCGGATTCATCAATCTTGATTGCGAAAACCCGGCTGACGAGCGAACAGCCCGCGCGATGGCGGCGGCGATCGTTCACCGCGGGCCCGACGACGAAGGCTTCTATTTCAAAAACAACGTCGCGCTGGGAATGCGCCGGCTTTCGATCATCGACCTGGCCACTGGCCATCAGCCGATCAGCAACGAAGACGGCTCGGTCCGGGTGGTCTTCAACGGCGAGATTTACAACTTTCCCGAACTGCGCGAACGGCTCCTCGCGCGCGGCCATCGATTCAGCACGCATTCCGACACCGAAGTCATCGTCCATCTTTACGAAGATCACGGCGACGAACTGGTTCAACATCTGAATGGGATGTTCGCATTCGCGTTGTGGGACGAGCGCCGCCAGCGATTGCTCGTCGCGCGCGACCGGATGGGCGAGAAGCCGCTCTATTTCACGCGGACCGCAACCTCCTTCATCTTCGCTTCCGAATTGAAATCACTGGTCGTTCATCCGGCGGTTGAACGCAACGTCAACCTGCTCGCCCTGAGGAAATACCTGCAATATGAATTCGTGCCGTCGCCCCACACGATGATCGAGGGCGTTCACAAGCTGCGCCCGGCGCATCGTCTGATTCTCGAAAACGGAGAGTGGCGAACCGAACCTTACTGGCGGCTGAATTACGAAGGCGAGCGGCTGAAGATCGGCGAAGAGGAAGCCGCCGAAGAGGTTCACGACCGTTTGCGCGAGGCCGTGCGGATGCGCCTGGTTTCCGACGTGCCGCTGGGTGTGCTGCTTTCGGGCGGGATCGATTCAAGCACGGTCGCCGCGCTCGCCTGCGAGGCAGCCGAAGGGCGCGTCAAAACTTTCTCAATCGCGTTCGACGAAAGATCGTTCGACGAATCTTCGTATGCGAGGCTGGTGGCGGATCACCTGGGAACCGATCATTACGAGCAAAGGTTCACCGAACGCGAGATGCTAGAAATCGTGCCGGAGATACCGCGATTGCTGGACGAGCCGCTGGGCGACGGTTCATTGATTCCGACCTTCCTGTTGTCGCGCTTCACGCGCGAGCGCGTCACCGTGGCGCTGGGCGGCGACGGGGGCGATGAGTTGCTCGCGGGTTATCCGACTTACGCCGCGCATCGAGTGGCCGATTATTACCGCGCATTGCCGCGATTCGTGCGCGAGGGATTGATCGAACCCGCCGTGGCTCGATTGCCGGTTTCAACCGAAAACCTTTCGTTCGATTTCAAAGCGAAGAAATTTGTGCAGG
>Ga0187894_10005777_pt1 | contig 12430 bp, 10 predicted proteins | sample GBC1701081metaG_FD_136650 | JGI IMG/M metagenome (GOLD analysis project Ga0187894, IMG submission 136650) | White microbial mat communities from a lava cave in the Kipuka Kanohina Cave System on the Island of Hawaii, USA - GBC170108-1 metaG ... | reverse complement strand
GTGTGACTATGGGCGATGACAATGAACAGCGAAATCAGGGCAGTTCGTTGGAATGGTCGATGTACTTCACCCCGCTGATCATCACAGACGACTACGGCCAACACTGGCCCACCCTCACCGCCGAACTCACTCCCCAACTGGTCTACGTGCAAGGACCCCACAAATCAGAAACCGACCTCCATGTCACCGGCCTACTAGGAAAGGGTTTACAGCTCATCACTCCCTCCACCCCCACACCGCCTCCTGTTAAAGGCTGGCAAGCCACAATCGCACGCGTCCCAGCGGGCCAACCCGTGCCATTGACCATCCTGGCGCCCCCACCCGAAGATCCCCTCCCCCTCTGCGACAACCTCGACCTACCCGCAGAATGGCTCGACCTGGCCATCGAAACCCAGGCAGTGTTCGTCCTCGGTGGCACCATCGGCATGCAACACGCCCCCAACGCCACCCAAGCCCTCGACCACGCCGCCCAAAACGGCCTGCTAGCCGGCGGACTCATCCCCCTCACCTGGACCAAACCCACTACCGACTAGCAACGACTGGGACCTATCCGATAAACCGACACTCCCACGGTCAAACGACCGGGATTCTGGTGGGCTATCTGTATCGTGGACAAAGTTAGCGCGCTTGGTGCATGCTGAATGGTAGACATGATGTTTTCAGTCCGTGGGGATAGGTGGTGAGTGTCGAAGCGGCCTAGGCATCCGAAGAAGGACTTGGAAGAAGTCCTGCGGAGCGCTGAGAGGCAGGGATGGCGGGTTGTGAAGACTACCTACTACAAGATGTACTGTCCGTGTCCTGGCCGGCATTGGAAGATGGTGCACTTAACACCATCGAGTTCAAAGTATCGAAGAAATCTGTTGGCGGAGTTGAAGCGCCGGACGTGTTGGAAGGAAACACCATGACGACGTTCCATCTTGTCGCGGAGATGAGCTTCACCAGTGACCCAGTGGCTAGCGATGAGCAGTTTGATGCGTTCATCGACGCTGTGATGGAGGAACTTTCAGATCTTGACGTGGTGGACCCCGATATGGTCGGGTCTTTCGCTGATCGCACAGTGGCATTCACGATGGGTATTGAGGCTGAGGATTTCGAGGACGCGGTGCCGGTTTTCCTGTCCGCTCTTCGTTCCGCGTTGCACGCCGCGGGCGCCCACACTCCCGAATGGCCTGTCTTTGAGCGCCACATCCAAGCCATCCGCCCACTGGAACTGGTAGATGCCTAACCGCTTCGAAGCCCTCTGTGTCAACCTCAGGTGAGGCAGCGGTAGCGCTGAATCACTGACCCGTTGAGGGCGAGTACGGGGAGGTTCTCGATGGCGATCGCAGCCATGACGGGCAGCGCAGCGGTGCATGCTGGGTGGGTGAATGATCCCGATCCGCAGGTCCCTGAGCGGGCCAAGCGCCGGCTGTATCCGGCGAAGTACACGTTGGAGATTCTCGCAGAGTACGAAACCCTCGACCGTGAGGGCAAGGGTGCGTTGTTGCGCCGCGAGGGCCTGTACACCTCGTTGCTGGCGGAGTGGCGCAAGCAACGTGACCGCGGTGCGCTGGCGGCGCTGACCGCCAGGCCAGGGCGGGTACCGGCCGATCCGGTGGCGCGGGAGAACACCCGGCTGCGCCAGCGGGTGGCTCGGCTCGAGGGTGAGCTGGGTAAGGCCCGCACGGTGATCGAGGTCCAGGGAAAGCTCTCGGCGCTGTTGGAGGATCTCGCCACCGACAGCGCCACGGGCAGCAGCAACGGCGAGCCGAAATGATCTGACCAGGCCATCGCGGAGCTGGCCCCGGTGGTGGGCACCGCAGCCGCGGGCGCTGGACGAGGTGGAGCGCAAGCAGGTGCTGGCGGTTCTACACAGCGACGAGCACGTCGATGAGGCACCGGTCACCGTCTACGCCAAGCTCCTTGACCAGGGCATCTATCGGGCGTCGACCTCCACGATGTACCGGATCCTGCGCGATTGCGACGAGGTGCGCGAGCGGCGCCGCCAAGCCACCCACCCCGCCGCGAAGAAGCCCGAGCTGCTGGCCACCGCAGCCAACCAGGTCTACTCCTGGGACATCACCACACTGCTCGGACCGGCCAAGTGGACCTACTACTACCTGTACGTGATCATCGACATCTACAGCCGCTACGTGCCCGGCTGGATGCTCGCCCGGGCCGAGCGGGCGCAGCTGGCCGAACGACTGCTGGCCGACACCATCACCACACAGGGCATCACCTGTGACCAACGCACCATCCACGCCGACCGCGGCGCCTCGATGGCCTCCAAACCGGTCGCGTTCCTGCTCGCCGACCTCGGCGTCACCAAGAGCCACAGCCGCCCGCACGTCAGCAACGACAACCCGTTCTCCGAAGCCCAGTTCAAGACCATGAAATACCGGCCCGAGTTCCCCGAACGGTTCGGCTGCTACGAAGACGCCCACCAGTTCTGCACCTGGTTTTTCGGCTGGTACAACCACGAGCACCGCCACTCCGGCATCACGTTCCACACCCCCGCCGACCTGCACTACGGGCGAGCCCCCGCCATCCAGGCACACCGCGCCAGCGTGCTCGACACCGCCTACACCACCCACCCCGAGCGGTTCGTCGGCAAACCACCGACCCCGCTGCCACTGCCCCAGACCGCCTGGATCAACAAGCCCACCGAAGATCCACCCGACTCAACGAATCCCTGACCAACCCGTCCCAACAAGGTTGACACCTTCCGGTCTGCTGGTGACCCCATAACTCCTACCTAGCCAGCTTGACCCCCGCTTCGCTATTTTCTAGTTGAGTCTAATTGAGTCTTGACAAGAACAATCGAGTCTGATGATTTCCTTGTCGAGGGAAAACCCTCCGAGCCACCGAGAGGAACAGAAGGAGGTGGGGCTGGGGTATCTGGGTGTGCCGCTCGTCTCGCGGCGAGTGGTGATGCAGTGGAGTAAGTGAGTGATCCGAGCGGGAGGCACTCCGCCCGGATCGGGCGCACAGCTGTTGGGCCGCGAGGAGGGGTTCCGAGTCGGCTCTCAGAGATGCCAATAGCCTCGTCGCGACGTGACGTCTCGGCTGCTGGTCAAACAATCGAATCCTGATTATCCGGCGTTCAAAGACGCTTCAGCCAAGGCGCTCACAATGCCGTGAGCTACGTTCCCGTAGGCGGTCATACCAACCCGTGACGTCTGATGCCACGGTCAATTCACGGTCAAACAGTTGAGGGCCTGATCGCCGTATCTGGCGATCAGGCCCTCAACCTGGTGTTTCGTGGTAGCGGGGAGAGGATTTGAACCTCTGGCCTCTGGGTTATGAGCCCAGCGAGCTACCGAACTGCTCCACCCCGCGTTGCGGTGTCTAGTATAGGTAACGTTGCCGCGGTGAGGCAAATTCCCGGACCGACTGAGCGGTGGGCTTTGGATGGCGGGGAACCCGGGGAAGACCAGCCTGGTCGGGGGATGACAGATACCCCGATTATCCGCCGGGCCTGACGTGGGAGCTAACGGGCGTTGTTCGGAGCCCTGCTGGTTATGATGAGCCGCCAGACCCGGAGCGAGCTGCCTCGAATTCTCGCGTCGCCTTCTCTAAATCGGCCTGTGCCCGCCCGACACCCGCGAAGTCGCCGTCTTGGGTGGCTTTCTTCAAGTCGGCGAGAGCCTCCTGGATGTCACTGATGGCTTGGGATAGCTCGGGTGAGAGCTGATCTGGTTCGGCGGTTGGAGTTTCCGCCTCTGTCAGCTCGGGTGTGCTGTCGCTCTCCGTTGGCCTGCCGGTCTGGTCTGGCGCCTGTTCCCCGGCGCCGGAGCCAAAAAGCCTGTCCAACGCCTGGGACAAGGTGTCCTCGTATGCCACCTTGTCACCGAATGATGCCAGCACCTTACGCAGCAGAGGATAGGGGGCGCCCTCTCCCTGGACATAGAGCGGCTGGACGTAAAGTAGGCCACCACCCACCGGCAACGTCAACAAGTTGCCGTAGATGACGTTCGAGCCCCGTTGGTCGAGCAGTGAAATGCTCGACGCGACCTCGGGGGTGGAGTTGAACTGAGATTGTACCTGCTCGGGACCAGGAACCGTGGTAGTGGGCGACAGGACCAACATTCGCAATGTGCCGTAGTCCTTGGGATTACTGGATGCGGTGAGGTATGCCGCAAGGTTGGGGCGGTTCAGCGCGTTCAGTGGCGTGGTGAGCTGGAAGGTGAGACTGTCTTGTCCGGGGTTCTGGGAGAAAAGGTAAAACGGCGCCTGATCCTTGGTGATGATTTGTGGATCTTTGGGGACCTCGTAAACATCCCGAAGGTTGAAGAATTGCACCGGATCGCTGATGTGATATTTCGCCAAGAGCTCCCGCTGGGCCTTGAAGAGATCCTCCGGATAACGAAAGTGGGCGCGCAGCTGTGGGCTGATGTCTTTCTCCGGCTGGATGAGCCCTGGGAATATCCGCTTCCAGGTTTCCAACACCGGATCACGGGCCCCGAACTGGTACAGGGTGACCGTGCCGTCGTACGCGTCAACCGTGGCTTTGATCGAGTTGCGGATGTAGTTGATCTGCTGCTTGGGCTGGCCGGTAGTGCCCTGGCCAGTCAAGGAGTCCCGGGTGACCTCACCGAAGTTCTGACGCTGCGAGAACGGGACACCGTCAGACGTGGTATAGCCGTCGACAATCCACGTGATCTGTCCGCCGATCACCGCGGGATAAGGGTCGCCGTCGAGCTTAAGGAACGGCGCTACCTTCGCCACTCGTTCCCGCGGATCACGGATATAGAGAATCTTTGACTCTTCGGAAATCGCGTCAGAGAAAAGAATGTTCCGCTCGCGGTAATGCGCGGCGAACGCCAACCGATTGATCACGTTGCCAATGCTGACGCCGCCTGTGCCGTTGTAGGTGGTTTTGATGTCAGTGCCGCCCTCCCCCGGTCGGAGAAACTCTCGAGGGCTCTGCTCCTCAGTCTTGCCCACAATCGAGTAGGTGTCGCCGAGCAACTCCCCGAAGCACACCCGGGGCTGATCGACGGAAATGTTCCCGGTGGTCGGCAAGTCCTTGGTGGTGAAGTCGGGTTGCCCGTCAGGGGTGACCTGGTTAGCCGGCGCGGCGACAAAGCCGTTGCCACATGTGTAAACAAGGTGACGGTTGATCCAGCTGGTCTGGTTGCCGGTCAGTTTGGAAGGATCGAGCTCGCGAACGCCGACCACGTAATCCTGGGTAGTGCCGTCGATGAGGTAGCGGTCGATGTCGAGCTTGTCAGCAAATCCATAGAAGTTAAGGATCCGCTGGAGCTGGTCATACGTCGGTGGCAGCACGTTAGGGTCGAGGAGCCGGGCATTGCGGATCGTCCCGGTGTTGCTGCGGATTGTCGCGCGGGCTGCCGCGGACGTATCGGTGGTCGCCGCGTAGTCGATCTTTTGCACGTCATCGATGCCGTATGCCTGACGAGTCGCGGCAATGTTACGGGCAATGGGTTCCCGTTCTGTCTGATCCGCGTTCGGCTTCACCTGGAACTGCTGAACCACCAGCGGGTAGGCGCCGCCGACGAGAAGGCTGGACACCACGAGCAGCACCAGTGCGATCGCGGGGATCTGAAAGTTGCGCAGCATCGCGTTGGCGAAAAACGCGACCGCGCACAACGCGGCAATGATCATCAAGATCGTTTTGGCCGGCAGCACCGCGTTCACATCGGTATAGGACGCTCCGGTGACGCGCGCGGCGCTGCGCTCGGAAACTACCAGGCTGTAGCGGTCAAGGTAGTAAGCCACGGCCTTGAGCAGTAGAAACAAGCCCAACACGATGGAGAGGTGGGTTTGAGCGGCCGGGGTGGCTCGATTCCCGGAATTCTGCAGTCGCAACCCGCCGTAGAGGTAATGTGTGGCCACGGCGACCAGCAGACAGACCACGACTGCGGCAAAGCCGAACCCCAGCACAACACGCCACCACGGCAGCTGGAAGACGTACAACCCGATATCTTTGCCGAACTGCGGATCCTTGGCGCCGAAGGGGACACGGTGTCGCCACTGCAGCCAGGTCCGCCATTGGCTAGCGGCTGAGATACCCGCGATGATTCCGATTATTCCAGTGATCACCAGCACGAGAAGCCGGTGATACGGCTGCAGCGCAAGCCGATATCGGTCGAGGTTGCGCTGCTCAGGTGATGTGCCGCTGTAGGAGGGACGCACCCGGTAGGCCACGACAATGTTCAGCCCCACCAGGGCCGCCATGGCCAGACCGGAAAAGCCAAACAGTCCAATCCTGGTCCACAACTGAGTGGTGAAAACGTTCGAGTAATCGACGGACCGGTACCACAGCAGGTCCGTCCAAAAGTCCGCGGCCACCGTGAGAGCGCCGATCAGCGCGGTCAGCACAGCGAGGGTTATCAACAGCGTCCGGGAACGCCGAGCGGAGGCAGGCGAGAATGGCCGCGACGGCTTATCGCGATCAGACATCGAAAAGCTCACCAGGCAACTCCTCCGGTTGCTACGGCCCGCCTTGATAATGCGGCGATGCGCGAGATATCGCGTAAAATGCACCTTATCGTGGAAATCACTGGGCTTCTCGGCGGGGCTGGCTGAGATGCTCGCGCAGGATGGATCCAGAGCTCCCATCCTCCCCTGAACACTGGGGAAGGTCGCCGCGGCCGGTCCGCAGCGCTTCCAGCGTGTTCAGCGCCTCCTGTAATGTCGTCACCTTGACCAAACGCAACCCATCAGGCTTAGTGGCCAGGGCATCCGCGCAGTTGTCTTTGGGGGTGAGGAAGACCTCAGCGCCCGCCTGCCCGGCGGCAATGACCTTCATCTGTACCCCACCGACCGCGCCAATATTGCCGTTGACATCAATCGTGCCAGTGCCGGCGATGTTCTGACCTCCGGTGAGATTACCTGGAGTGAGTGTGTCGTAGATGGCGAGAGCGAACAACAAGCCAGCGCTAGGACCACCGATATTGTCGACCTGGATATCCACCTCGAGGGGGTAGGTGTACTCGTCGCGAAGCGCGATCCCCACTCTGGCCTGCTCGAGTTTCTCGGGGGAACCCGCCGTGGACACGACGACCGCCTGCTGTTTTCCGTCGCGGAGGATGGTGAACGAGATGGCATCTCCCGATGCGTGGCGCGTTACCGCGGCACGCACCTGCTCGGCGGTCGTGACGGAAGTGCCGTCCACCTCGACGATGGTGTCGTTGGCGCGCAGTTTCCGCTGAGCTGGCGCATCGGTGTCCACCGAATCCACCAGGACGGTTTGGCGAGCCAGATCCAGCGCGCGCAACGCGGCGATGACCGCCTGCTGTTGGGATGACCGCATCTGCTCGGCATTCTCCCGCTCCAGCTGTTTTTTGGGCTTATTCCCCGGGTAGACGGCCTGTTTGGGGACAATCGCGACCCGCGGATCCAGCCAGCCTTGGAGTGCTGTCAGCAGATCCATGCGATAGTCAACGCCGGTCACGGCCACGGTGACCAGAGTGAATTCACCTTCCGGCGGATAGGTCTGGCGACCGGAAATTGAGATTACCGGCTTGTCTTTCTGGAGGCCAAGGACATTCGTGGCGGGCCCAGGGACGAGGGCGGCATAGGGGACGGGGATGAGCGCTGTGACAACGGCAAGCATCACCACCAACGCGCCAGCGGCAATGAGAGCGACAGTGCGGCGGGCCATGCCCCGACTCTATGCGAGGGCGCGCGCCACGAGGGTGGCAGCCCTACCCTAGAACTGAGAACGCGAGTCTTTGCCGGGGGTATCGCCCGAGGGTGAATACCCGGTCAGCGAGGAATGGCAGCGAGCTGCCATGCTGTGTTCCATCGCCACGCGGAACCGTTCATGGTCACGCAACGAGGCATACGTATGGGCGGTGCGGTTGGGCCGGCTGATCCAGGCTACCCACCCTATCGCGGCCAGGGTAGCGCCCAGCGGAAAAGCCAACCAGGCGATCGGGGCCATCGTGGCATGCTCCCCCGAGGAGTACGAACGGGGACTGGTGAAACAGAACCTTCTGGAACAGATTACCGCCCCAGAAAGCTTCTCAACAGTCTAAGCCGACCCACTCGTGTTCGCCTGCAGCGAACCGCTGACGTTTCCAGATGGGCACCGAGCCTTTGAGCTCCTCGACAAACCGCTGACAGGCGGCGAATGCTTCCGTGCGGTGCGGACAGGCCACAGCGACCACTACGGACAACTCGCCAATCGACAAGGCGCCTACCCGGTGCAATGCCGCAAGTGCCCGAACCGGATACTGAGCGATCACGGCTGTGGCAATCGCGCGCAGTTCCTCTTCGGCGCTGGGATGAGCAGAGTACTCTAGCTCGACGACGGCACGGCCATGGTCCACGTCACGTACCGTGCCGAGGAACAGCGCGGCGCCGCCGGATGCCGGGTCGGCTACCGCCTGGCACACCTCGTCCACCCGCAGCGGACTAGTACGCATCCCAAGCAGCCGAATCGGATCCATAGCTCCATTCTGCCGGAAGAGGCCTCAGCTCTGGTGACGACGCTTACGTCGGGCGCGCCGCACCAACGCGGCAGTGCCGATGAGAGCAACCGTGGCGCCCAGCGTAGCGTCCTTGCGACCTAGCCGGCGGGACAACGCGGCGTGATGGCCACGGGTTTGTTCCAGGAGTTTGACGAGGATCTCCTGGTTGGAGTACAACGGCGCCCATCCCGCTGCCCGTAGTCGGGTAGCGGGAATCACCCAAGGATACGCCACGTACGCCAGATCGCTGGCGGGCGCCGGAGTGAGGCCCAGTCGGTGCAATCGCTCCGCGGCGCCAAAGGCCAAGCCGACCGGGAGCTCAATGCGGCGCATCCCGCTGAGCCGCTCAACTTCCGCCTGCTCTAACCAGCCGTCACAGCCCACGGTCACCGCGGTCGCGCCCTCCAGCTTGCCGAGCACGACGTATTCTAGTGCCCGCACCAGGTCTTCGACGTGGCAAAACTGCCAGTGTGGTCGGGAGTCGCGGACCACGAGCAGCCGTGGTGCTTCAAAATGCCGAGTCAGCACACTGTCCACGCCAGGGCCCACCAACGCGGCCGGACGAACGACCGTAACGGACAACCCGGGATAGGTAGTCCGTGCCTGTCGGGCCAGTTGCTCGATTTCCAGCAGATCTCCGACCACGGACGTCTCCGGAACCGCTCGCAGCGGAGCGTCCTCCGACAATGGCACTGTGTTGTCTGGCGCCGCGCCGTAGACCATAGCGCTGGTGTACAGCACCACCTGACGCACCCCAGCGGCGGCAGCCGCGGTGAGCACGGTCTGTGCCTGGTGGATATTGCGGGCGGCGCGGGCGCGTGGCTGCGTTTCCAACGACATGTCCACCGCGAGATGCGCGACCACATCCACCCCGGCGAAGGCGCGCACCAGGATAGGATCGCGGATATCCGCGATCTTCCAAACCGCGCCGGGAATATCGCCGCGTCGCTCGTCGATCGCCACGACCTTACGAGCTGCGTCGCCGGCGACCAGCTGAGCCGCTAAATCCCAGCCGATGCCCGTGGCCGCTCCGGTAACCGCGACGACCGGCCGACCCGCTCGACGCTGACTCGCGGACCGGGAACTCACCGGCGATCTCCGCCGGTTACTGTTAAGGGTAAGAGAATACGCATATCTCTATCCTGCCCGAGAAGCCCGGTAGACAGATCCACGGTATCCCGAAACAGTGCGGAGAACGTGTCACCGGCAGACGATCAAGCAACCGGAGAGTTATGAGCAGCTCACCAGTGGACCCCTGGGAAGACCCCGAGGGGGATGACTCGCAGCGCGGGAAATCCAGTTCATCAGAGCCAAGCAAGCCCGACAGTCCGGACAGCGGCGGTCAGAGCACTCCGTCAACCGATCCCGACAACCCTTTTGCCGCATTGCTCAACGGACTGGACCCGCAGCAGCTGGGCGCCGCGCTCGCGCGGCTGGGTCAGCTGCTTTCCGCCAGCGATGGGCCGGTGAACTGGGAATTGGCTCAGGACGCGGCTCGGCAGGTGATAGCCGCCAATGCGGACCCCGCCCTTGCGGCAACAGAGCAAGAGTCGGTCCAGACGGCGGTACGCCTCGCCGAACATTGGCTTCAGGAGGCCACCGCGCTCCCTGCGGGGGCCATTCGAGTTCAGGCGTGGAATCGAGCGGAATGGGTGGCAGCCACCATGCCGGTATGGCGGCGGATCGTAGAGCCGATCGCGGAACGGGCCGGCGCCGCTATGGGCGAGTTCATCGCGACTCAGGTGGGCGCTACTCCCGCCCCTTTCCTGGGAATAGTGCACGCCATGGGCGGGGTCGCCTTTGGTGGCCAGATCGGTCAAGCATTGGGCTGGCTGGCGAGCGAGGTCGTCAGCTCCACGGATATTGGGCTTCCAGTGGGCCCGGCCGGCACAGCCGCGTTACTTCCCGCCAACATTGACGCCCTCGGGCAAGGTCTAGACGTTCCTGATGCCGAAGTCCGGCTCTATCTCGCGTTGCGTGAGGCAGCGCACCACCGGCTGTTTCGCCACGTGCCGTGGCTGGGTGAGCACCTTATCGGGGTCGTCCATGCCTACGCGCGGGGCATCACGATCAATCCGGTACGGCTGGAGGAAGTGATGCGGCGCATTGACCCCGTTGACCCGGCCGGGGTGTCTGAAGCCCTATCTGGTGGCATGTTTCAACCTGACCAAACACCCGAGCAGCACGCCGCTCTGGTCCGGCTGGAGACCATGCTCGCACTGGTCGAGGGCTGGGTGGATGCCGTAGTAGGCAGCGCGGCTACTCCTCGACTGCCCGCGACCGCGGCGTTACAGGAAACCTTGCGCCGCCGACGAGCGGCCGGGGGACCCGCTGAGCAGACGTTCGCCACCCTGGTGGGTCTGGAGTTACGGCCGCGCCGGTTGCGTGACGCGGCCCGATTGTGGAGCCTGCTTGCCGAGGCCCGAGGAACTGACGGACGGGACGCGGTCTGGGGCCACCCCGATCTGCTGCCCACCACCGAAGACCTCGACAACCCGGAAGAGTTCGTCGATCGGGCCGGGCCTACCGAACTGGACTTATCGGCGCTCGACGGAGAGCCGAACCCCGAGCCACCGGCTGGTCCGGCAACGGACGAACCGGGCCGGTAAAGCGGATGAACAGCGCTGAGCTGCTAGCGGATGCCACTCTCACGCTCTCCTCGTGGGTGGCGCCGGATGCCGGCCAGGAAGATCTGCGACGTAGCTACCTGAAGCACCTGGCTACCCATCCCGACGGGATGTTTCGCTGCTGTTTGCCAGCACACCTGACCGCCAGCGCCATAGTACTCGATCCACCAGTCCGGCGGGTTTTACTCGCATTGCATGCCAAAGCCAAGCGGTGGTTACAGCTGGGTGGCCACTGCGAACCAGGTGACCAGACACTGCGGGATGTTGCCGCGCGGGAAGCCGCTGAAGAATCCGGCATCCCCAACCTGACGTTGCTGCCGGAGCCAGTGCGGTTAGACCGTCATCAAGTCCGCTGCAGGTCCGGCATGGCCGAGCATCTGGACGTGCATCTGGACGTGCAGTTCGCCGCGGTGGCGCCAGCGGACGCGCTGCTGAAAGTAAGTGAGGAGTCGCTGGGTCTGCGCTGGTTTGACGTAGACGCACTGCCGGACGACGCCGATGCTTCGCTGCGTCGGCTGGTCACATCCGCGCTCGCCGCGCTGTGTTGACGCGACGTGTCCCGCTATCAACCGCGAGAGATACCACGCTTCCAGTCCACACCTCCTAGCTCAGTTTTCCACAGAACAAAACGGACGAACTGTGGATTTTCAACCACCTATCCCCAGAAACCAGCCCGCTATCCCCAGCTTATCCACAGGCCTTGAATCGGAGAAGTGAACGCTTGCTTTGCGGTCGCCGATGTTGTCAAACTAAGGCATTATGGGTAGCGCCAAAGGTTTTGAACCTGCAGAAGTGAGCCTAGACTTCTCACCAGACAGTGGGGAGCCGGGCTTTTGCGATGTTAGGGAGATCTCACCCTTTTTATTCTCCTCCCGCAATAGCTTCGAGGAATTCAACCCTTCTCTTTCTTTCTGAATATAATCCGTGCGGATATTTAATTCCGTGACTAGTTTTCCCAGGATCCACAATGCGAAGTGTCCCGTCTGGAAAAATTCCAAATTTTAAGCCATTGACCGTAAGATCTTTTTTTCTAAGATTGGAATAGATTTGATCTAATCCTTTGAATGTTGCATCATTAACAAGCTCTGTCCCGGAAGAGCTTTCTACCCAGCTTGGTTGAACATCTTTTTTGCGATACGTGAACATCGCGACAGGTCTCATCTCTAAGAGTCCTTGCTGGAGTTTACCCTCCGGATCATGCCAGAAAATTTCGCCAATAAGTACATGAGGAACACCAGCTCGGGAAAGCTCATTATAGGATTCTACTGTTCCACGAACACCAGGTGCTTTAGGATACTTATATACTCTAATAGCTAGATTTTCATGGTCAGGGACTCCGTAGACTACATTGGTTGACCCTTTGGCAATTACTTCCCCAAAACC
>Ga0187894_10005776_pt1 | contig 12430 bp, 11 predicted proteins | sample GBC1701081metaG_FD_136650 | JGI IMG/M metagenome (GOLD analysis project Ga0187894, IMG submission 136650) | White microbial mat communities from a lava cave in the Kipuka Kanohina Cave System on the Island of Hawaii, USA - GBC170108-1 metaG ... | reverse complement strand
TGGGTTGAAGGGAGATGACCTGCTCCCCTCTCATTAGTTGACTGGTGAGTGGGTCGAAATGAAACGGTCCAAAGGCCACTTGGCTACTCTGTTCCATGCTCATGCCCCGTCCTGACCAAAATCCTTACCGTTTTTGCCCGTTTCTGACCGAAATCCTTACCGTTTGTGTGTGTACCCTTACCGTTGCTCTCTCTATTCTTCTTTTCAGTACGAAGCAAGGGAAAAGTGAGCATCACCGGGAGACAGAAGGACAAGCACGAAGGAGGAAAGAACAATGACGCACCACCTGACCAAACCGAGCCGACGCCTCGCACAGTCAAACTTCCGCCACCACACAACCCTGCTCGATCTCGTGTGGGCACTCAACAGGGTTACCACCGACGCTCACCAGACAGCGGTCATAGCTGCTCATCTGATCAACGATGGTCAGGTGCAGTTGACCGGTACCTTTAAGGGCACTCGTCAGCTCAGTGTGTGAAGCGGTGAGGGGGAATACAGGAAAGGTCCAGTACCGACAGGAGGCAAGATCATGACGCAATCAGAACCAACACTACCGAGTAACCGCGCTTTTGTGGTGCAGTTTCGGACGACAGCAGGACAGACCGCTGACGACTACATCGGCCGCGTCGAACACCTGGTGTCCGGGCAGGCCACTCGCTTTGACTCCTGGGACCATCTGCAGCGATTCATCGAGGAGATGCTGGCGCAGGTCAGTGAGAAACCGCCCTAAGCTATGGACCTTTGTGACGGCAAAAGGGGACGGAGTAGGAACTAACAATCCAACAACTTTTCATAACGAGGAGGACTGACAATGAGAACGACATCACTTGCAACGCTCGTACGAGGCTTTTACGCAAATCAAGTTCGCATTTCACGAAAGGAAGGAAAGACGATGAGAGTACTGAAAGGGTTGATGACGTTAACCGCAATCATGGGAATCGCAACTTCAGCTCAAGCTGCTTTTACTGCACACTGGGTCACTATTAATCCGGAAGACATTAAGGGCATCGCCGTACGAAGTAGTTCGAGCGGGCTGGTGACATTCACTGACAAAACTGGATGTGGGGGAGCAGAAATTCGAGTATTAACTACAGATCCAACTCATAATAGGGCCTTCACTCTGTTTACTACGGCTCACACGACGGGACAGCTACTGTTCATCTGGGCCGACAGTTGCAACGCTGACGGCTCTGCAAATGCCGGCACGATCAATATGTACTAATAGGAGAAGAAAAATGAGAACGCAGCAAAAAACGTTTGCGATCATTCGAGGCTACACCCTACTCTACGCCATTCTCCTTGCTGGCGCAGCGGGTGCTGAACAGACTGTCTTTATTCCTTACGAAGAGCAACAGGAGGCCTACATGTTTCCCGTACAAAAGGAACCGCGCGCTCCGAAAACCATCATCCTCCAACAGGAACAGCGCGCCCCGGAAACCATCATCCTCCATTTTGGGCAAGAGGACCCTGATACACGATATTTCGGGCAGAATGTCGGGCAAATGGAACAACTTGCGGCCTTCTCAGGGACAACGGTGCGGGTACAAGATCGGTCCCTGGATGCTTTTCAAATCGATGCGCAGGATCAGCTATGTCAGAGGAGCCCTTATGGCGCATGGTATGGACCTTACTCGAGCGGAAGCGTGAGGGGAGGGAAACCCTCTTTTTGTTTCCCTATAGATTATGGGGCTGCGCTTTTCCAGAAGTATGTAGCCTTCCAGCCGACTGTATTCAGTGATGCTCTTAACGATGTCGATCTTGCGCGGTGGAAGCTCGGGCGATATCGAAACAGCTTTCTTCTCCTCGGCACGAATATCAGAGATGGAGTCTTCGATTGGCTTACCGATGACGCACTATGGCAGGAGATCACGAGTCGAGTGACGGCACTTGCCCGGGTTGCTAAAAGAGGGGGGTTGAGGGGAATCTTCATCGACCCAGAACAATATGGGGGTGCGCCTATCTGGAATTTCCTCTCGTCTGATAGATGTCAAGGTTCTAAAGGTGAGGATTGCATAAAGGCTTTGAAGGACTCTCCAGACTACGCTATGACCACATTCGAGGCCGTCAGTGTTAAGGTTCACCAGCGAGGACGGGATTTCATTCAAGCGATCAACCGCGCTTTTCCCGGATGCGTCATCTGGTTAGCCTATGGCTATAGTAGTGTAGACAATCTTCAGTACGAACATGGTTTATGGGGTGTATTTATAGACGGCATGCTTGAAGCCAGTGATCCAGAGACGATCTTTATCGATGGGATGGAGGGGAGTTATGAGCCTAGCCGGTGGGATGAAGCGAATAGCGAAGGAAGAAATCTTATTAAGAAGACGACTGTGGATGCGCTACAGTTTACAGCTGTGCCAAGCCTCTACAAGCAGAAGATGCGAGTCGGATTTGGCCTCAGGATGGATAAAATCGCGACTCCTAATACATTTCAGCACGATCTCGATAAAGCATTCTGCTTATCCGATCAACTACAAGAGTGGAACCACGGGAGTCGTTACATTTTTATTTGGCATCAGGCGAACCCTCTGAATCCTCCGTGTGAGGAGGAACCACCAAATGACCGGAAATGCGAGGATCGAACATATACCTGGTGGTTAGCGCCGTTGTGGCAGCCAGAAAGCAGTCGTTTTCCTAGCGATATCGCTCAAACTCGTTTCGATGATCAACATTTTGGCTATCTTCCCGTGTCTCAATTGCTCCGAGATAAGCTAGAGACCATCAATAATAGCGATTATCCTCCTTCACCTTGGGGTTCACAGTGTCCTTAGCGCAGCACTACTTGGGGCATAGCAACGATCCGTGCTCATGTCGCACGCGACATGAGCACGATCATCTCTCGGGTAGTCATATAAAACGCGCCTCGCGCATCACAGAGCCGGGGCAGGGAAACGGTGCGTAAGCGCACCCTACAGACCGGAATCTATGAAAACGAGCAATTCATGATTGAGGGCGCCAGATGGTCAAGCCAGGTACGGCAGTGAGGTCTGGATCGTTGGAAGCCAAGTCGGTTATCCCTAAAGCCTGCATTACCGCGGCGGTCAGCGAATCGTTGGTGAGAAGGCCATGAAGAGTTGAAAGACCTTGAGCAGTCTGGAGATGCACGAAGGTGACAGGTTCGACTATCACATTGAAAGAGGGAAGTCGCTCTGTAGCAACCTTAAATGAAGACGGAGAATTCATCGCCTTCAGCGACCTCCTGGACCACCTCTGGGTCGAGGCCTTGCAGCAAACCTTGCGTTTCTTGGACGGCGCTGGAGCGCATGACCTTGAGCAGCACTTTTTCCTGGTCCTGAAGTGGCAGTGGTGTTAAGGGTCGCAGTTTCCCACCTTCGTATATGGCGTGAATCGTGAAGGTTTCCATAATACTGCCTTTTCTCTTCCTTTGCCGCAAACATTCCAGAGATATACTCTCTTGCGGCTTTTTTCCTATACCACCGTCACCTCTTAGAGGGAATTCCCCTCGACATCGTGCCTTGAAAAGGGATCGAGCAACGCCCTTATCAGTCCTGCAGCCGCACCCAGCGCACCGTTCTATGCAGAGCAGAATTTACGGCGCGTGGTACGCGTTGACGTTACAGAATCACAACTGGGGTTCTTCTTCCTCGACGAGCATGATAGGGAGAATGAAGCGATCAGCAGCCAGCTCGGGATGAGGGAAGAAGCCCAGGCCAATGCTTCAGTATTAAAGCCTGCGGCTAGAATCAGCGGAAGCCCAAGAGTTGAGCGCTGAATAGGCAAAGGAGGTTCAACGGCCCCGGTGAGGTTTGCCCTTCTTCATTGTCGTGTGCGATTGCTCCCACAATACCTTCTTATTGGTGGATTAATTCTTGCCGCCTTTTCAGGCTGCTCACGAGAGGAATCGAAAGAGACCGCAACTCCGGCCTCCGCTGAACAAGCGATTGTGATCACCACCAAGTTGGCCGAGGCGCGTGAACTCAAGCGCACGGTCGAGATGGTCGGGACCTTAAACGGCTGGGAGGATGTGACGATCAGTAACGAGGCTCCCGGTACGATCGAGAAAATTCTGGTTGATCTTGGGGACAAAGTAAAAAAGGGACAGCGGCTCATCCTCTTCGATCAGCGGGAAGCAAAACTTGCTCAAGCGCAAGCTGAAGCCAATTTGCAGGCGTCCAAGAAAGGGCTGGCGCAAGCTCAGGCCGAATGGCGTGACGCAGATATTCACCTCAAGCGGATCAAACAACTTCATGACGAGGGAGTGATTGCCACCAGCCAACTCGATGTCGCTCAATCACGTTTTGATGCAATCGAAGCCCAAGTCCACGCCCGTGAGGCGGACATCGACCGTTTTCGTGCGCTGGTTGACCTGGCACAAAAGCGCCTCAGCGATACCGAAATTGTCGCGCCGATTTCTGGAGAGGTTCGTCAACGCTTAGTCTCAATCGGGGAGGGGGTGAAGGAGAAAACACCGCTGCTCCACTTGGTGATTACTGACCCATTGAAGTTCCAAGGAACCGTACCCGAGCGGTTCTCACCAGAAATCAAAATTGAGCAGCCGATTGATGTCCAGGTCGAGGCGTTTACCGAGCGGTTGTTTCCTGGGATTATCCTACGGGTCAGTCCTGCGGTCGATGTGCAAACACGCTCACTCGCACTCGAAGCGAAAGTGCCCAACCCGCAAGGACTGCTGAAACCCGGCTTCTTTGCCAAAGGGCTGATCCTGACTGGTGTCAACCCACAAGCTGTCTTTGTTCCTGAGGAGGCAGTGTATACTTTTGTCGGGATTAACAAGGCCTTTGTCGTACTCGATGGCACCGTGCAAGAACGTCAGGTGAAAACTGGTACGCGTAGGGAAGGGCAGATAGAGATTACTGACGGACTACGTACTGGCGAGACGGTCGCGACCTCGAACCTGGCGCAGCTGTATCAAGGGGCAAAAATTAAGGTGGTGAATGGGAAAGACGGCTAAGAAGCGCTTAGCAGATAGCGATTAGCTTAATACGAAGAAACTCTAAGCGAAAAAAGATTCCCTAGAGATATGCGGAACAGTGAAGATCAGAGAGAAAAGCTAAGAGCTAATTGCTAATGGCTAAAAGCTCACAGAGGTATCATGTCACTCCCTGAAATCTGCATTCGTCGCCCGGTTTTCGCCACTATGCTGGTGGTGTCACTGGTTGTTCTCGGATTGGCCTCCCTGCGGACCTTAGGAGTCGATATCTATCCGAAAGTCGATTTCCCGACGGTTACCGTCACCACCAGACTAGAAGGCGCTAGCCCCGAAGAGATCGAGTCGCAAATCACCAAACCGATTGAAGAAGCGATCAACACTATTAGCGGTCTCGATGAACTCCGCTCAACCACTATCGAAGGGCAATCGCAAATCTTTGCTTCTTTTGTATTAGAGAAAGATATCGAGACGGCCGCCAATGAGGTGCGCGAGAAGGTCTCGACGGTCATGCAGGATTTTCCGCCGAACACCGACCCGCCGGTGATCGAGCGCTTCGATCCTGACGCTTCTCCGATCATGGCGATTGTCATTTCTGGCGCGCGCTTGCCACGTGAGGTCACGGAAATCGCTGATAAGAAGATTAAACGCCAACTCGAAACCATCAAGGATATCGGCGCGGTTTCTCTGGTCGGTGACCGCAAGCGCGAGATTCAGATCTACGTCGATCCTGATCGGTTGACCGCTTACAATTTGTCTATTCAGCAAGTGAAAGAGGCGATCCGTAAACAGAACACTGAGATCCCTGGCGGCCGGCTCACCTGGGAAACCCGCGAAGAAGGGCTACGTACACTTGGGCGCATCGAAGAGGCCAGCGCATTTAACGATATTATTATCGCCGATATGAAAGGTGCGCCGGTGCGCATCAAAGACATCGGCTATGCGCTTGATGGCGAAGAAGAAGCGCGGACGCTCTCGCGCCTTGACGAAGAAAATGCGGTCTCGCTCCTCGTCCGCAAGCAGTCCGGCACCAATACCGTCCAAGTGGTCGATCGCGTCAATGCCAAGCTTGAGGAAATCAAGAAGACGCTCCCGCAAGATATCCGTTTCCAAGTCGTCCGTGATCAGTCTCGCTTCATTCGCCGTTCAATGGACGAGGTGCAGGAGCATCTCATCCTTGGCGGCTTTCTGGCGGCACTGGTCGTCCTATTCTTCATTCGTAACTGGCGGAGCGCGCTGATTACCGCGATTTCTATTCCGGCGTCGATCATCGCGACCTTTACCTTCTTGCGTTACATGGGCTTTACCCTCAACAACATGACGATGTTGGGATTATCGCTCTCGACCGGGATCGTGATCGACGACGCCATTATCGTGCTGGAAAATATCTTTCGTCATATGGAGGAAGAACACCGCTCACCGATGGAAGCCGCCTTAGAGGGGACCAAAGAAATTGCCCTCGCCGTGATGGCTACGACCTTGTCTCTAGTCGTGATTTTCCTGCCGGTGGCGTTTATGGGCGCTGTCGTCGGCCGCTTCTTCCGCAGTTTCGGCCTGACCACGACTTTCGCCATTCTCGTGTCCCTGGTTATCGCCTTTACGCTCGTCCCGATGCTGTGTTCCCGATTTCTCAAGGTGACCTCTCATCATCAAACCGCCCGCGAATCTCGTTTCTATGCCGCCTTGGAGCGCGGCTATGAGCGCGTATTAGAGTGGTGTTTGTCCCATCGCCTGATCACGTTGCTTTTTGCCGTTCTAGTGTTTGCTTCGTTGCGTTGGCTTTTGCCTCTGGCCAAAGTTGAGGTCTTTCAAGATGACGATATGAGCGAGTTTGAGATTATTGTGGAGACGCCTCCGGGCGCGTCTCTCGAACGAAGTGACGCAGTCCTTCGCGGCGTCGAAACAGATCTGCGAACCATCCCGGAAATCGAGCATCTTTTCACCACCATTGGCGTGCGTGGACAATACCAAAGTAATGTCACTGATGCCGCCATTTACGTTGGTTTGACTCACCTTTCGCGGCGCCAGCACTCACAAAATGAGATCATGCAGACCGTGCGCGAGCTGCTGAAAAAAGATCCCACTCTGCGCGTGAGCGTGCAGAATGTGAACTTAATTCAGGGAGGCGGTTTCCGCCAGACGCCGTTCAACTTAATCATCCGTGGACCCGACCTCAATCAGCTCGATCAAGCTGCGCGAACGCTCATCCAGCGATTTTCGGCCATTCCCGGTTTCGTCGATGTCGATACCGGACAGGCGCTCCGTCACCCGGAGGTGCAGGTCCAGATCGATCGCAGAAAAGCTTCTGACCTCGGGGTCCGGGTCGAAGACATCGCCTCAGCGCTGCGGACTCAGGTAGGCGGGGAGCGGATCTCGTTCTACCGTGAGGGAGGGGAGCAATATAACGTCCGTCTGCGCCTGCAACCTGGTGCACGCAAAGATGTCGCCACCGTAGCCGAGCTTATGGTCCCCACGCGTAATGGTGAACTCGTGCGCCTCAGTAACGTGACCACACTCTTGTCAGGAAAGAGTCCGGCGCAGATCGACCGCTATGCCCAAGAGCGACAGGTCACCGTGATTGCCAATCTGTATAACAAGCCACTGGGTGAGGCGATGTTGCAAGCGAATACTTTGATCAAAGAACTCAACCTGCGACCCGAATACTCCACGGCCTATACCGGTCGTGGCAAGATTATGGTTGAAGCCTTGCAAAACTTCGCTATCGCTTTTGTCTTGAGTCTTACCTTTATTTATATTGTTCTAGCGGCGCAGTTCGAGAGTTTCATTCATCCGGTGACGATTATGGTTTCGATGTTCCTGAGCCTGCCATTTGGCGTGCTGAGTTTGATCCTGACCGACAAGCCGCTCAGTATTTATAGTATCCTCGGAGTGTTCTTGCTAATGGGAGTGGTGAAGAAAAACGCCATCCTGCAAGTTGACTACACCAATTATCTGCGGGGAAAAGGCATGGCCCGGCACGAAGCGCAGATTACTGCCGACCGAGTGCGATTGCGACCGATCTTGATGACGACATTGACGATCATTGCCGGTATGTTGCCGATCGCCCTAGGGAAGGGGGATGGTGCGGCCTCGCGCGCGTCATTAGCGACCGTCGTTGTTGGTGGGCAAGCGATGTGTTTGTTGATTACCCTGCTAGTGACTCCTGTGGTGTATTCATTTTTTGATGACCTGCGCGGCTTGCGTATCAGCAGTATCTCGCGCTGGCGGGGGTGGCCGTGGGTCCGCGCTCGGGCTGCGGCGACCTCGTCGATGATTGCCGCGACACTACATATCTTTGGTAAGTAAAGGAAATCCCATGTTCAGAGCTACGCTTACAGGAAAGATTAAGGGAAGCTTCGGGAAGTGGGGACGGTTTCTCGTGGGGCTGGTTTTTTCCGCCCCTTTCACTTTTTCCCCCTTTGTTGCCTGTGCATATACCGTTGTGGAATTAACCAAGACTCCTGCTGCCTTTGACCAACAAGCAGTGAATGTTGTCGGTGAGGTTGCCAACGTCGTGACCCGCTATGGGGAGAAACTGTACACGACTTTCGATCTTTTAGATAAGGAGGATAATCCGCTTCCCGTATTCGTCTGGGGCAAACCGACTTTCAAGCAGGGCAATGTCTGCCGTGTGACCGGCAAATTCGTCATGGAGGAAACGCTGGGGACGCATGTGCTGGCACACGGAGTGGAGGCGGAAAAGGTAGAGAAGGTTTCTGAGGCTGAGGCTAAGACCATAGGAAGTATTTTCCGCAAGAAAAAGAAGTATAGCGGTCTCCGCGGGGTGCGTGGGGTGTATATTCCCAGTGAATAACCCCGCCCGTGCCTGAGTTGCTTGAGAAAAGTAGGGTGAGCGCCGCTCACCCTACAGTAAGAGGGATAGGAGCAGCTCTTATCAGGTCAGCACGGCATGAGCGTGCTGAGTGTCCATATATTCACGCACCGCCTGGATTTTTCCATTGCGAACTTCCATCAAGAAGTGATACTGGTTGTTATACACCTTGCCGTTGGCAAGTTCGCCGTATGAGTCGGCTTCAAGTGCGACCCGATCACCCTCAGCGGTCATGGCTTTCGGGGTGACTCGTAAACCTTTGGGCATTGCAGTTCCAAGTCCTTTGAGGATCTCTGCAAATTGGGCCTTGGTTTTAGTTCCCGCCAGGGCGAACAGCTCAGGTTTCCCCGCCACCCACCACGTGGCATTATCAGCTAACAATGCCAAAGCCGCGTCGATTTTGCCGGCGGAGAAATTTTCCCAAAAGTTCAGCACTACCTTCTTATTGTCCTCTGCACTCATTGAACACCTCCTTAACGCGCCGTCCTCTGTCCAGCACGTGGTTAAGAATAATTTGCCTGACTTATATCAACAGTTTTCAGCTATGCAAGGTGAGAAGAAGAATCAGCGAAACGCGACTTCCTCTACAACTTTACCGTCGTGACTGCACCCTCGGATGCTGATGATACAAGCGCGGCGTATTTGGCAAACACCCCGGTGGTATAGTGGGGCGCTGGCGCCCGCCAGTTTGCCAGTCGCTCTTTGATCTGTGCCTCAGTCAATTCAACCTCGAGGCGGCGATTGTTAATGTCGAAGACAAGCATATCGCCTTCACGCACCGCCGCGATCGGTCCACCCATTGCCGCTTCCGGCGCTACATGTCCAGCCATCAAGCCTCTGGTGGCGCCGCTGAAACGACCGTCGGTCAATAGTGCCACCGACTCACCCAGCCCTTCGCCGACCAATGCGGCGGTTACGCCGAGCATCTCTCGCATCCCCGGCCCGCCCCTCGGACCTTCATAGCGAATGACGACGATGTCGCCGGCTTTAATCTCACGATGAGTGACCGCAGCCATCGCATCTTCTTCACGATCGAACACCCGGGCCGGCCCGCGTTGATAGAGGCGTTCATGGCCTGCCATTTTCACCACACAGCCTTCCGGCGAGAGATTTCCTTTAAGGATGACCAGCCCGCCGGTGGATTTCAGTGGATTCACCAGTGGGCGGATCACATCTTGCCCGGGCGTTTCCACTGCTCTTTCAGCTTCCGCGCTTAATGTGAGTCCACTCGTGGTCATCTGTGACCCGTCAACTAACCCAGCCCGTACCAACCGTTGTGCGATCAGTTGAATTCCCCCAGCCCGGTCGACGTCGACGGCAACATAGCGGCCACCAGGCTTCAAGTCGGCGATCAGCGGGGTGCGATTACTGACGGTGTCAAAGTCATCAATAGTGAGCGGTATCCCAGCCTCACGCGCCATGGCCAACAGGTGCAGGACGGCGTTGGTTGATCCACCAGTAGCCGCGACGCAGGCAATCGCATTTTCGAATGCCTTGCGCGTCAAAATGTCCTTGGGTCGGATGTTACTGCGAAGGAGGTCCATGACGATCTTCCCACAACGAACAGCAACTTCGTCCTTGCGTGGGTCGGTAGCAGGAACACTCGCCGTGCCCATAGGTGAAAGGCCGATGAACTCCATAACCGTCGCCATGGTGTTGGCAGTGTACTGGCCGCCGCACGCGCCCGCACCTGGGCACGCCTTGTCTTCAACCTGTTGCAGTTCGGCGTCAGTCATGCGCCCAGCCGCATTGGCGCCGACTGCTTCGAAGACATCTTGAATAGTGACGTCGCGCTCCTGAAAACGGCCAGGGGCAATGGAGCCGCCGTAGAGAATCAAGCTCGGCACATTCAGGCGGATTAGTGCCATAGCCGCCGCGGGAATGGTTTTGTCACACCCGACGATAACGACCATGGCATCAAACATATGACCACGCCCGACCAGCTCGATTGAGTCAGCAATGACTTCACGGCTAATCAACGAGGCTTTCATCCCCTCGGTGCCCATAGTCACACCATCACTGATAGAGACCGTGTTGAATTCCATCGGGGTTCCACCAGCCGCCCGCACGCCTTCTTTGACCTTGGCGGCTAAACGTCGTTGGTTAAAGTTGCACGGCATGGTCTCGATCCAAGTGTGCGCAACACCGATGATTGGCCGAGCCAAGTCCTCATCAGTAAAGCCGATACCTTTGAGCATCGACCGTGCCGGCGCCCGGTCGCGCCCGTTGGTAATCAGATGACTCCAGTGTTTAGGATTAAATGCCATAGTGCCCTCCTCGCCAGCAAGAGTATCAATCTTCCCGTGCTCTATACTCCGGCTGGGAAGGAGAGCGCAAGACAGGGGGCGGGGCCAATCACTAGAAAGAGAAAGGCAGAAAGAGCGAAACCTCTAAGGAGCTTTGGGGTCGGTGCAATGTGCATGTTCCGTGTGATCTTGTAGGGACAGGGCAAGCCCTGCCCGCAGAGGGCGCAGCCAGCAGCGCCCCTACACGTTTACACTGAACTACCTAATGAGTTTTGACGAGCAAAATCGGTAATCAGGCGTAGGCCGGGATAAGACCAAAGGTCGTTCCCGGCGGGCTTTATGCCTACATTTTGAGCAGAGTACCGAACTTGGTAGTCAAAACTCATCAGGAACTTTACGATTGACGTGCTGTACAGAGATGCCACCGCTTTGGCTATCTCATCGTGACGGTTTTGACCTGGCTGTAATCGGTCCACCCCTGGAGAACCTTGGTGATTCCGTCCTGTATCAGCGTCGTCATTCCCTGCGCCAGCGCAGTGCGCAAGATCCCCGCCTTCGTCGCCCGTTCGTGAATGAGATGGGCAATTTCGTCGGTGGCGACTAACAGTTCATGAAGCCCGATGCGCCCCTTGTAGCCGATCTGCTGACACGCCTCACACCCTTTAGCGCGAAAGAGCGTAAAGGACTGATCATAGGGGAGATGGAGTTGGGCAAAGGCCTCTTCGCCATAGGCATAAGCGAGAGCGTCGTATTCTTCTTTTGTGGGGTGATAGGGTTCTTTGCAGTCGCGACAGAACGTGCGCGCGAGCCGTTGGGCCAAGATGCCGAGGAGGGCATCAGCGAAATGAAACGGGTCAATCCCCATGTCCAAGAAACGGGTCACGGTTTCCACTGAATTATTGGTGTGAAGAGTGCTCAAGACTAAATGACCGGTCAGAGAAGCCCGGAGGCTAATTTCTGCAGTTTCTTGGTCACGGATCTCACCAACCATAATGATGTTGGGATCTGCCCGCAGAAAGGCGCGTAACGCCGCCGCAAAGTCGAAGCCAATCTTATGATTGACCTGAACCTGGCGCAGGTTTGGTTGGGTAATCTCGACTGGATCTTCGGCCGTCCAGATCTTGCGATTAGGCGTATTGAGGAAGCTGAGAGCTGAGTGAAGGGTCGTGGTCTTTCCCGCGCCCGTCGGACCAACGCAGAGGATAATTCCATGTGGTTTCTGTAAGAGCCCAGTGAATTCTCGCAGATTACGCTCCGACATGGATAACTGCTCGAGCGGTAACAATTTCGTGTTATCCAGAATCCGCATCACAATATCTTCATTGCTCGATCCGACGGTTGGAATGGTGGCGACCCGCAGCTCGATCTCTCGCTTGGCGAGACGAAACTTGATCTTGCCGTCCTGCGGCCTGCGCCGTTCGGCGATATCTAAGCGCGCCATGATCT